>Ga0210144_1000198_pt1 | contig 35251 bp, 27 predicted proteins | sample Muzzi_PWA_D2_FD_185532 | JGI IMG/M metagenome (GOLD analysis project Ga0210144, IMG submission 185532) | Wetland microbial communities from San Francisco Bay, California, USA, that impact long-term carbon sequestration - Muzzi_PWA_D2 (SPAdes) | ecosystem: Environmental > Aquatic > Marine >...
GGCGTCGCCGTCGCGGCGAGCGAGATCGGCTACACGCACTCCCTGCCGCCAGACGCCTTCCTGCGGTTCCCGCCCGGAGACCCGGAGGCGATCGCCCAGGCTGTCCAGACGATGAGCGATCCCGCGCGCCGTGCCCGGTACGCCGCGGCCGGCCTGGCCTGCGCCCGCCGGCACACCCTCGACCGGGTCCTCGACCGCCTGGAGGCCGCCTTCGCAGCCGAGGGCGCAGCGTGTCCGAGCCGATGATCGGCGTCGTCCTGGTTCATTACCACACCCCGGACCTCGCCCGGGAGGCGCTCGCCAGAATTCGCGCGGACCTCGAGTCCGTCAGCGAGCCGCTCGACGTGGTGGTCGTGGACAACGGCAGCGATCCGGCCGAGCGGCCGCTGGTCGACCGCCTGCCGGCGCGGGTGATCCGGCCGGCGGAGAACCTCGGCTACGCCGGGGGGATCAACGCCGGGGTGCGGGAGGTGCGCGGCGGCCGCCTCATCCTGATGAACCCAGACGTGCTGGTCGAGCCGGGCTGCTGTGCGGCGCTCCTCTCCGGTCTGGGCCCTGACCGTCAGGGGGGCCCCGACCGCGGTCCGGGCAGCGGCCGCGGCAGTGGCGCGGCGGCGGCCGGCCCCCGCTTCACCTGGGACCGGGAGGGGCGGCTGCTGTTGCCGCCGGCCGAGGAGCGCTCGCACGGCGCGGCGCTCCAGGGACGCCTGGCGCCACGCATCGCCTGGATGGAGCGGCGTGCTCGGCGGCGCTGGCGCCGGCACGCCCGCCGCCACTGGGAAGCCGGCGGCCCGGTTCCGACGGAATCCCTGTCCGGCGCCCTGCTCGCCGTCCGCCGGTCCGCCTGGGAGGCGATCGGACCGTTCGACGAGGGCTACCGGCTCTACTTCGAGGAGACCGACTGGCTGCGGCGTCTGGTGCGCTCCGGTAGGACGGCGCTCCACGTCCCTGCGGCCCGGGCGGTGCACCTCTACGACCGGAGCGCCTCGGCCGAGCCGCGGAGCGCCGCGTGGTTCGCGGCGTCCCGCCGCCGCTTCGAGGGCAGCTGGTACGGAGCCGGCTTCGCCCGTCTGCTGGCGGCCATCGATCGCCTGCCTGGGCACGCGCACGAGCCGCTTGCCGCAGAGCTTGCCGGCGACGTAGCCGCGGCGCCGTTCGAGCACGCCAGCAGCCAAGAGCTGGCGGCCCTCGGCGAGCCGCTCTGGGTCGAGATCTCGCCGAGCCCGTTCGGCGTGCCGGCGGCGTCGGAGCGGGTGGGCTCGGCGGAGGCGGCGCGCCGGTGGCGGCTGCCGGAGGAGATCGTCCGGAGGCTGTCTCCGGGCCGCTACCGCTGTCAGGTGGTCGGTGCCGACGGCGCGGCCGGTGCCGACGGCGCCGAGGGCCCCTGCCGCTGGCTGGAGCGGATCGCTTGAGCCGACTTACACGGAGCGCTCGGAGGGCTCGGCGGGTGCCCGGCCTGCCATCGCCACGGTCGTGGCCGGCAGCCGGATCTGAAGCCTGCCGGGTGCTCCGGGAAGGCGGAATCCCAGCTTCTCGGCCACCAGTGAGAGAGAGAAGTAGCTGGCGTAGGGCAGGGGAGCGATGTCCAGGTAGCCGCCCAGGCCGAGCAGCCGCGCCAGGCTCCGGCGGTCGAAGTAGGTGACGTGCTCCGGCATCTTGTAGAACGGCCAGCGGCGGCCGAACAGGCTGCGCCAGAAGCCGCCCATGTCCGGGGTCGCCAGGATCAACCAGCCGCCGGGGGCGAGGTGCTTCCGGATCTGCCGCACGAAGGCGACCGGATCGTAGACATGCTCGATCACGTGGATGCAGGCGACCAGGTCGAAGCGCTCGTCCGCCCCGAGCTGCTCCAGGCCGCCGAGACGCACCCGATCGATCCGCTCCGCCGCCTCCGCGGCCGCGGCGCGGGAGAAGTCCGTCCCCTCGGTGCGGTCGAAATCCTGGCGGGCCTCCTCCAGGAAGAAGCCGTAAGCACATCCCACCTCGAGCACGCGGCCACCGGTCATCCCCCGGCGACGCAACGTCCGCAGCAGATGCCGGAACGTCCTGCGCAGGGTCGGCTCCTGGGCCAGGTAGCTCGAGTACCCCAGCCCTTCGCCCTCGAAGTAGCGGTCGTCGCGGTAGGTCTCGGCCATGGCACCCTCGGCCAGCCGCGGCGTGAGGTACCAGAAGCCGCACTGACAGCGCACCGCCTGGTAGGGAGGCTCGGCGACGCCGCACATGGCCACCTTGTGCTCCCCGCACAGCGGGCACGGGGGGTGCTCGAGGTCGGAGGGGGACGGACCGGTGGTCGGCGGGTCGGAGGCTCGGTCGTGCAGGGCGGGCGTCACGGCGGCGCAATGATACTGGAGCGTGGACCCACCACGGTAAGATCCTGCCGTGTCCGTCCAGCTTTCCCTCGTCATCCCGGCCTACAACGAAGCGCGCAGGATCGGCCCGACCCTCGACCGGGTGGACGCCTATCTCGCCGAGCGCGGACTGGAGGCGGAGGTGCTCGTGGTCGATGACGGCTCGACGGACGCCACGGTGGACCTGGTCTCCGCCCACGAGGCCCGCGGCCTGCGCCTGATCCGGCAGGGCGTGAACCGCGGCAAGGGTGCCGCGATCCGCCGCGGCGTGGCGGAGAGCCGAGGTTCCAGAGTCCTGCTGTGCGACGCCGATCTGTCGACGCCGATCGAAGAGCTGGAGGCCCTCGAGCGACGCCTGGACGACGGGGCCGATCTGGCGATCGGCAGCCGGGGAGTGGACGAGTCCGCGGTCCGGCGCCATCAGCCGGCCTACCGGGAGCTGATGGGGAAGACCTTCAACCGGATCATCCGGGTGCTCGGCATCCGCGGCGTGCGCGATACCCAGTGCGGGTTCAAGCTGCTCGACGGGCCGGCTGCGCGCGATCTCTTCGGACGCCTCAAGACCGACGGCTTCGCCTTCGACGTCGAGCTGATCTGGCTGGCCCGCAAGCTCGGCTACCGGGTGGACGAGGTCGGCGTGCAGTGGTGGAACTCGCCCGACTCTCGGGTCGACCCGGTGATCGACTCCCTCGCCATGATCCGCGACGTCCTCTTGATCCGCTGGCGCCACCGCCGCCTGCACCGGCGGCGCCTGGACGCGGAGGCGTCGTCGGAGCGATGACGGTGTCGAACCCCACAGCCCGGCGCGTCCGGGTCCGGCCGACCGACCACAGCGACCTGGGCGCCCTCGCCGCTCTGTTCGAGGACCGCTTCGGCCACCCGGTCACTCCAGAAGAGTGGGAGTGGAAGTACCGCCGCGTGCCCGGCGAGGCGCGGAGCTGGGTGGCGGTGGACGAAACCGGCCGCGTGCTCGCCCATGCCGGCGCCCTCTGCCTGCCGGCCCGCCTCGGGGCCGGCCCGGCCGAGCACGCCGGCGAAGCGCCGGAAGTCGGCGAGGGCCGGGAGGGCTCCGAGTTTCGCGAGGCGGGGATCTGGCAGCTCACTGACTGGGCCGGGACCGCGTCCGTCACCGGGTTGCGTCCGCCACTGGTCGGCCTCGGACGGCGCCTGCTGGCCGATCTGCCCCGGCCGGAGGACGCGCCGTGGATCTTCGGCTTCCCCAGCGAGCGTCACTTCGACCTGGGGCGGAGAGTCTTCGGCTACCGGCCCCTGCCGGGCGTCGTCGAGCTCGCCGGTGCCCTGCCCGGTGCCGGTTCAACACTCGAGGCGGTCGATCCGGGCCTGATCGAGGTTCACGAGCACTGTGGCGCCTGGCCGGAGGCGGCGGAGGCGGCGTGGGCGGCGTGTAGGGTCCGTGGCGTCCGCCGGAGCGCCGCCTTCCTCAACTGGCGCTACCACGCCCGGCCGGGGCGCTACTATCGCTTCTACCGGTTGCGAGCAGCCGGCGCCGAGGATCGGGACGCACCCGGCGGGCTGGCCGTCTTCGCCTTCGCCGGCGTCGAGGCCCTCGCCGCGGAGCTCTGGCTGCCGCCTCCCGGTTCTGCTCTCGATGGAGGCCCCACTTCCGGCCCTGCTCCGAAATCGGAGCCGCGGGACGACCGCGCGGCCGAGGTCTGGCTGCCGGCGCTTCGGGCCGTCGCCGCGGACCTGATGGCCGCCGGGCTGAGCCGGTGGCGGTTCTGGCCCCCGCCTGCCGGCGCTGCGGCTCTGGAGCGCCTCGGCGTCCGCGCCACCGGCCCGGCAGTGTTCATGGGCAGCCGCGGACGGGCGGGCGACCAGGCGGGTGCCCATCCCGCCGACCCGTGCTTCTACTACGCCATGGGGGACTATGACCTCATCTGAACCTCGCCGGTATCATCCCGGTCTTCTCGCACTCGCTCCCCTGCTCGCTTTGCTGGCACTCGCCGGGCTCGGTTGCGGCTCCGGCGACACCACCGATCGCTCCCTCACGGCGCTCGCCGCCGAGGGTCGCTACACCGTCGCCGCTCCCGGCGAGGGGACCGGCGCCTCGCCGCTCCGCTTCGCCGTCGAGCCTCGGGTGGAGACTGTCAGCCTGGACGACGAGCACCGCCCCGCCATCGTGCTACCGGCCGACGGCGACCACGCGGACTGGACCTGGAGGGTGCGGGTGCCCGAGGACGGCTGGCTGCAGGTCGGGGTCGGCCTGTTACCACCCGAAGGAGCCGCCGGTCAGCCCGGAGTGGGGGCCGGAGTCGGACCCGGAGCCGGGTCCGGATCAGGTGCCGGCGCGGGGATGGTCGAGGGGACCGTGACCATGGACCGGGGCAGCGAGCGCGAGGTCCTGGCAGTCATCCGCCAGCAGCCAACACCGGCGAACGGGGCTGCTCGACCGGCGGGGGGATCGCCCGCCCCTGCCGGCTGGGTGGACGTCGGGGCCGACCTGTCGCAGTGGGCCGGCCGCGAGGTGACCCTTGAGCTTGCCGCCCACGTCACCCCGGAGCGTTCCAGCGCGGCGAACCAGCCTGGCTGGAGGATCGCCTGGGGGCCGGTCGCCGTCTCCACGGACCGCCCCGATCCGGCACTCCGCAAGGAGGGGCGGCCGAACGTCCTGTTCATCCTGGTGGACACCATGCGACGGGACCACCTGACCCCCTACGGCTACGAGCGGGACACGACGCCCGAGATCGAACGCCGGCTCGCCCAGCCGGGCGCGGTCGTCGAGGACGCCTACTCCCAGGCGCCGTGGACCCTGCCGTCGGTGGTCTCGTTCATGACCAGCCGCTACCCGGGGGAGATCCTGAGCGGCGACCCGGCGACCTTCGGCATTCCGGATGGTGTGCCGGCCCTGGCCGAGGTCCTCTCCGGGCTCGGGTACCGCACCGGTGGCTTCTTCGCCAACCCGACCCTGCGGGCGACCAACGGCTTCGTGCGCGGTTTCGACACCTTCTACACCCCCTCGTCCATGTCCGCCATCGAGGACCACGCGGACTCGCTCAACCGCCGCGTGCTGCCCTGGCTCCAGGCCCACCGGGACGCGCCGTTCTTCCTCTACGTCCACTACATCGATCCCCACGACCCGTACATGAACCCGGACGTGGTCGACGGCCGATCGACCATCTTCGACGACCCGGGCGGCATCAACGGCCGCTGGGTGCACGGGGTCTACGCGGGCAAGGTCCCGATCCAGGACATGGACCGGACGGTGCGCCACTTGACCGCCCTCTATGACACCGAGATCCACTACGTCGACCGTTCGATCGGCAAGCTGCTCGCCGCCATCCCGCCGCGGGTGCTCGCCAACACGCTGGTGGTGCTCACGGCCGACCACGGCGAGGAGCTCCACGACCACGGCGGCTGGAAGCACGGCCTCACCCTCTACCAGGATCAGATCCACGTGCCCCTGCTGTTCCGCTGGGACGACCGGATCCCGGCGGGCAAGCGGCTCCAGGGGACCGTCCGGCTGGTCGACGTGGCGCCGACCCTGGTGGCCGCCGCCGGCGGCGAGGCGCCGGCGACCTGGGAGGGGACCGATCTGCTGCCGGCCCTGACCGGCGACGCCCCGCTGCCCCGTCTGCCCGCCTTCGCCCAGCACCTGACCACCGGGCCCATGCGGGTCGCCGCCGTGCTCGACGGCAAGAAGCTCATGCTGTTCAACCGTCGCGAGCCGTTCGTCCCGGGGGACGATCTCCAGGCCTACCTCTACCACCTCAACATGGGGCGGATGAAGCGCCTGGAGCTCTACGACGTGGACGCCGATCCCCACGAGCGCCACAACCTGCTCGATCCCGCGGGCCCGGCGGACGGGGCCGCGCCGCCGGGCGACAGCGTCTCCGAGCAGGAGGTGGACCGTTTAGACGGGGTCATCCGCTACCATCTCCACTCGGTGCTGCGCGGCCTGCGGGCGATGACCGATGCGCTGCCGGAGGGGCACCGGCTGAGCGGCACCCTGCGCTTCGCCGAGGCCCCGCTGGCGGCGGTGCCCCTGTTCCTCGGCCCGGAGGATTCGTTGACGGTCGACGGCACCCGCGTGACCTTCGACATCGTCGGCGAGGCGGTGGCCAAGGGCTTCCTCCTCCCGGGGACGCCGGGGGCGCTGGTCGAGGCGGCGCTCCGCCTGGACGGTGAGCCGCTGCCGGCCGCTCGGCTGCGCCTCGGAACGGGCACGCCGTTCACCGGCGGCACCGTCGAGCCGGCCGCCCTCGACACCGAGACCTACCCGGCCCCGGCCGAGCGCCCCGGCCTCCGGCTATGGCGCTTCAGCGGTGTCCGGCCGGAGAGCGACCAGGTCGATCCGGAGACAGAGCGGAGCCTGCGAGCCTTGGGGTACATCAAATGAGCCATGACGAGAAGGCCGCCGCCGGAACGCCGGCGCCGCTCCAGCCGCCGGGCGAGACCGTCCCGGTCGACGCGGAGCGCGTCCTGGTGCTCGCCCCGCACTTCGACGACGAGGTGCTGGGCTGCGGCGGGCTCGTCGCCCAGCTCGCCGCCCGCGGCCGCCGCGTGGTGGTCCTCTTCCTGACCGACGGGGCCGGCACGGCCGGGCCGGACGAAGGCCCCGGAGAACACACCGCGCTCCGTCGCCGGGAGGCGGCGGCGGCGCTGGCGGTGCTCGGGGTCGGCGGCTCTGCCGATGCGCCCGATGGTCCTGGTGGAGGCGACGCGCTTCGCTTTCTCGATCTGCCGGACGGTGGCCTCGATCGCCATCTGGAGGATCTCGCCGCGGCGCTCGAGCGGGAGCTCCTCGACCTGCGGCCCGACCTGGTCCTGGTGCCGTCGCCGCTCGAGGCGACCGCCGACCACCGGGCGGCCTTCGCCGCGCTCCACCGGGTGCTCGCCCCGACCGGCAGGCAACAGGGGGCGGCGGAGGGTGGCGGAGAGCTGGACGCGGTCGCCCGCGACCTCACCATCCTCGCCTACGAAGTCAACCACCCCGCGTACCCGGACCTGTTGGTCGACGTCTCCGGAGAGCTCGACCTGGTGCGCGAAGCGATGGGCTGCTACGCCAGCCAGCAACGGCTCCACGACTACCTGGCCGCCGGCCTCGGGCTGCGCGCCTTCCGGACGCTCTCGCTGCCGGCCGGCGTCGAGGGCGCCGAGGGCTATCGCCGCCTGCGGGCCGTGGACTTCGCCACCCGCAGCCCGGCCCAGCTCGTGCGGCACCTGGGCGGCGTGCCGGCGCTCCACGAGGTCACCGAGGGCCCGTCGATCTCGGTCGTCGTGCGCACCAAGGACCGCCCCGCGTTGCTCGCCGAGGCCCTGGCGAGTCTCGCCGAGGGCACCTACCGCCGGGCCGAGGTGGTGGTGGTCAACGACGGCGGCGCCCCACCGACCCTGCCGGAGGAGTTCCCGTTGCCGCTCCGCCGGGTCGACCTGGCGGAGGACCTGGGGCGGGCCGCGGCGGCCAACGCCGGGGTCGCCGCGGCGACCGGCGAGTGGATCGGGTTCCTGGATGACGACGACCTGGCCGCCCCGGAGCACCTGGCGGTGCTGGCCGGCGCGGCGGCCGCTGCAGGCGCGCGGGCCGTCTACACCGACGCGGCGGTGGTCACCTACGCCCTCGACGCGAGCGGCCGCGGGAGCGGCGGCTGGCAGGAGGTGGGGCGGCGCTTGCCCTACAGCCGAGACTTCGACCCGGACCTGCTGCTGGTCGACAACTACATCCCCTTCAACACGATCCTGTTCGAGCGCGGCCTGCTCGACGAGCTGGAGAGCCCGCCGGGTGCCGCATCGGACTCCGGTCAGCCGGTCGGGCCGTTCGATCCGTCCCTGCCGATCTTCGAGGACTGGGACTTCCTCATTCGCCTGGCCGCCCGCACGCCGTTCCACCACGTGCGCCGGGTGACCTGCGAGTACCGCCACTTCCGCGGCGCCGGCCACCACGCCCTGGGCGACCGGCCGCGGGAGCGCGCCGACTTCCTGGCGCTCAAGGCGCGGGTGATCGAGAAGCACAGCGCCCACCTGCCGCCGGACCGCCTGGCCCGGATCGTCGACCGGCTGCGCGCCGAGGCGGTCGAGGCAGAGGAGGAGGCGGCCGCGGCGCGGCGCGACCGGGCCGCCGCGGAGACCGCCCGGGCGGCAGCCGAGGGCCGGGCCCACCGGCTGAACGGCGAGGTCGAGAGCCTCCGAGTTGAAGAGCAGGCGCTCCGCGCCGCCGTCGCCCAGCGGGGAGCCGAGATCGAGCGCCTCCAGGGGGAGGAGAAGCGGTTGCGCGCGACCGTCGCGGATCAGGACGATCACCTGCGGCGGACGTACGCGGAGATCGAGCGCCTCAACGGCATTCTGGACGAGCTCCGCGGCGCCTCCTTCCCCGGGCTGATCCGCTGGTGGCGCAACCGGTCTCAATCCACGAAGGGCGAGGATTCCCAGTGAATCGCCGCCCGGAGCCGACGAACGCATCGGGTGGGCGAGGGGATGGAGGGCGATCCAGTACCCGTATCGCCCTGATCTCCTCCGAGCCGCTCCGGCAGCGGACGGCCGGCATCGGCATTCGCTACATCGAGCTCGCTCGCCGCCTGCCGGCGGCCGGGATCGAGGTGGTCGCGGTGTCGCCGGCCGACCCGGAGGAGACGCCGCTGCCGCTCGGGGTCGCCCGGCGCTTCGTCGCCGGCCGCCTGCCGGAGATCCTCGCCGACTGCGACGCGGCGATCGCCCAGGGGCAGCTCGCCAACGACCTCTTGCTCGAGTGCCCACACCTGCCGACCGCCATCGACCTCTACGATCCTTGGCTGGTCGAGAACCTCCACTACACCGCCGAGCTCGGTCTCGATCCGTACCGGAACGACCACGCCACCTGGGTGCTACAGCTCTCCCGCGGCGACTTCTTCCTCTGCTCGTCGGAGGAGCAGCGGCTCTACTACCTCGGGTTCCTCACCGCCCTCGGGCGGGTCAACCCGCGGCGGCTCGAGATGGACCCGGACCTGGCCGGCCTGATCGCGCCGGTGCCCTTCGGCGTCCCGGCCGAGCTGCCGCCCTACCGGCCGTACCTCGATCCGCGGGGGACGGTCGCCGGTGCGCCGGAGCGCCGCCTGCTCTTCGGCGGCCTCTACGACTGGTACGACCCCCACACCCTGCTCGACGCTCTCGAGGTCCTCGAGGGGCGGGAAGGGGGCGCGGCGGGATCGGCGGCCCGGGGCTGGTCGCTCCTCTTCATCCGCAACCCGAACCCGGAGGCCACACCGCAGCGGTTGCTCCGCGAAGTCGAGGGCCGCTGCCGAGAGCGCGGCTGGTGGCAGGAGCGGGTCCGGCTGATCGACTGGGTCCCCGCCGAGCGGCGCTGGGATCTGCTGCGGGACGTGGACGCCCTGGTGGCGCCGCACCGCCCGAGCCTGGAGACGCGGCTCTCCATGCGTACCCGTTTCCTGGAGGCGCTCGCCGCCGGCTGCCCGGTGATCACCTCCGAAGGGGGGACCGTCGCCCGCCTGCTCCGGGAGCACGATGCGGGCTGGGTCGCCCCGCCGGCCGACCCGGAGGCCCTGGCCGATGCGCTCCAGGAGGTGCTGACCGGTTCGCCGGACGACCGCGCGGCCCGGGCCCGGGGAGCGGCGCGGCTCGCCGCCCGGTTCTCCTGGGACCGCGTGCTCGAGCCGCTGGTCGCCTTCTGCCGTGCACCGCGCCCGGACCCGACCAAGGAGGAGTTCGCCTTCCGGCCGCCGACCGTCGCACCGCCGGACGGTCTGGGCTTCCGCCTGCGCCGCCGCATCAGGCAGACGTTGGGCCGGACCCTGCGCCGCTTCCCGGGCCGGTCCCAGGGGGGCGGCCGGTGAGCGCTCTCGAGAAGGTCTCGGTCTGCATCCTGTCGTGGAACGGCCGGCGCCACCTGGAGACCTGCCTGCCGGCGCTCCGTGCCCAGCGCGACCCCGGCGTGCCGTGGGAGGTCCTGGTCCTGGACAACGGCTCTACGGACGACACGGTGGCCTGGGTCCGCAGGGAGCACCCGTGGGTGCGGCTGGTGGAGAGCCGGGTCAACACCGGCTTCTGCAGCGGCAACAACCGGCTGGTGGCGGCGGCCGAGGGCGACGCGGTGGCGCTCCTCAACAACGACACCCGGCCGGCCGAGGACTGGCTCGCCGCCCTGGTGGCGGCGTTCTCCGCGGCACCCGACGACGTCGCCGCCGTCTCCGGGCAGATCGTCGACTGGACCGGCGAGCGCCTCGATTTCGGCCGCGGCATGATGACCTTCGACGGCCACGCCTTCCAGCTCGACTTCCGCCGGCCGCTGGCCGAGGCCCGGGTGCCCGCCGACGGCGCGGAGCTGCTCTTCGCCTGCGGCGGCAACCTCCTGGTCCGCAAGCGCTCGTTCCTCGACGCCGGCGGCTTCGACGAGAGCTACTTCGCCTATCTCGAAGACGTGGACCTGGGCTGGCGCCTGTGGGCGGGCGGCGAACGGGTGCTGTTCGCCCGGCAGGCCGTGGTCCATCACCGGTCGGCGGCGACCAGCGACCTGCTCGGGCTCTACAACCGGGGGTTCTTGTTCGAGCGCAACGCCTTCCTGACCGTCTACAAGAACTACGAGGCCTCGATCTGGCAGCGGATCATGCCGGCGGTGCTCTGGACCCTGACCTCGCGCACCCAGACCCTGCTGGTCCAGAACAATCCCGGGGCGGAGGCGTTCACCCTCGACCCATACGCCGGCTGGATCGCCAACACCGCCCCGGCCGGCGAGGGCGGGAGGGACGCCGCCACGGACCCCGATCCGGTGGCCGCCGAGCCCGTGGTTGGGCCAGCCGATCCGTTCACCGACCCGGCGCCGCCGTCGCCGACGCTGCTCGAGAAGTGGCGGGGCTACGGACCGGTCGAGTTCTTCCGCCGGGCGGCGGCCAAGGCCGTGCGCTCGGTGGCTCCGGCCGGGCTCGGCCGGCGGGCGGCGCCGCCCCGGATCACCGACGAGCGGACCGTCGCTCAGCTCCGCTCGATCACGTGGCTGCTGGGCCACCTCGACCGGGCCGCGGCCGAGCGGGCGCGGCTCCAGGCCCGGCGAGTGCGCTCCGACCGGGAGATCTTCGAACGTTTTCCGCTGGCGCTCGTCCCCACCTATCCGGGCGACGCCCGGTTGTTCTCCTCGGCCGCGTTCCGGGCCTGGCTGCCGGCCGACCTTCCGGTCCAGGAGCACCGGCTGGACGAGATCATGGAGCTCCCCGGGTGCGCCGGGGGAGAGGCAGCCGGGCCGTCCGGCGAGGAGCGCTGAGCGAGCGATGAGGGATCTTTAGATGACCACCGTGTCCGGTACGACGGACGACCCCATGGTCTCCGTCGTCATCCCGACCTACCAGCGCATGGATGTCCTGCCCGAGGTGCTCGACGCCGTCGAGTCCCAGCGCGGTGCACCCCCGTTCGAGATCGTCGTCGTCGACGACGGCTCGGAGGACGACACCCGGGCCTTCCTGGCGGCCCGGCGCTTCGCGGTGCCGGCGCGGGTGCTTTGCCAGGAGAACCGCGGTCCGGCCGCGGCGCGGAACGCCGGCGTGCGGGCGGCGGCGGGACGCTGGCTGGCCTTTCTGGGGGACGATACCGTCCCGACCTCGGGATGGCTGGCGCGGCACATGGCGGCCCATGGGGCGCGCGGGGGCGGCGAGGAGCTGGCGGTCATCGGGTACACCCGGTGGCATCCGCGGGTCCGGACGACCCGGTTTCTGCGCTACATCAACGAGTACGGCCTCCAGTTCGGGTACCGGCTGATCGAGGACCCGGACGACGTGCCGTTCAACTTCTTCTACACCTCGAACCTGTCGCTCCACCGCGCGCGGCTGCTCGACCACCCCTTCGACGAGCGGTTTCCCTACCCGGCCTGGGAAGACATCGAGGCCTCCTACCGCCTGGCGCGGGCGACGCCGCCCCAGCGCCTGGTCTACGAGCCCGGTGCGGTCGTGCTCCACGACCATCCGACCGACCTGTCGCGGTTCATGGCCCGCCAGGAGAAGGCCGGCTATTCGGCGGTGGTGTTCTACCGGCTCCATCAGGAGCTCGGCACCTTCCTCGGAGTCGGTCCGGACGGACCGCCGCCGCTGCCCTCTATCCGGCAGCAGCGCCGCCGCGAGCGGCTGGCTCGTGCTTTGCAAAATCTCCCGGTGAGGACCCCGCGCCTGTGGGAGGAGGTCCTCCGGTTCCATTACATCGCCGGGCTCCACCGGGCCTGGCGCGAGGGCGCGGGGTCGGAGCTGACCCCGGCGGAGGTCGCGACCGGCATCCGGAGCGGTCGCCGCCCCGCTGACCAGGAGAACGAGCCATGACCATCAGACGATCGACACCGAGTCTGTTCTTCTACCTCGCCGCCTTGGGGCTCGCGTTGTGCGTCGCCCTCCCGGCCGCCGCCGCGCCGGCAGCGGGCGGCCAGCACTCCGCGGCGCGGACCCGGCCGCAGAGCCAGCCGGTCCACATCGGCTCCCAATCGAGCTCCCACCAGGCCCAGCCGCGGAGTCAGCCGACCACCCGGTCCTCGTCCGGCGACCACGCGGTCCAGCGCAGTGGCTCCGGCCACGACCTGGGTCGGCGCAACCCGCCCAGCTCCCGCCACTACCACGGTTCCTACGGCGCCACCATCTACTGGGGGCCTGACTGGGGCTGGGGTTGGCCGTGGGGCGGCTGGTGGGGTTGGTGGGGCTGGTACCCCTACGGCTACTACCAGCCGGCGCCCTATTACCCGTCGCGGGTCAGCCCGGACCAGGGCGCCCTCGACCTCGATCTGGCCCCCGAGACCGCCCAGGTCTACCTGAACGGTCAGCTCATCGGCATCGCCGACAACTTCGACGGCTGGCCCCGCTACCTGTGGCTCGACAAGGGGACGTACGACCTGGTCTTCTACCATGAGGGCTTCCAGACCATCGCCCGCCAGTACAGCATCTACCCCGGCGTGATCGTCGACGTCGAGGACCACATGGTGCCGGGCGAGGCGACGCCGCCCCAGGACCTGATCGCCAAGTCGACCGCCCGCCGCGACGAGCGCATGCGCCAGGAGGCGGAGCGTCGCAAGGCGGCCGAGGCCGCGGAGCCGGAGTGGAAGGAGCGGGTGCGCTCCGAGCGCGGTGAGACCGAGGGCGCACCGGCAGCGCCGGCACGGCCCTACGATGCGCGCGTGGCGCCGGCACGTCTGGCGCTCACCGTCAGCCCGGAGGACGCGGCGGTCTACCTGGACGGTCGTTTCCTCGGTGGTGCCGACGACCTGGCCGCCCACCACACCGGCGTGGTGATCGATCCGGGTGACCACGAGCTCGAGGTCGTCCGTCCCGGCTATGAGTCGAAGACGTTGAGCTTCACCGCCGCGACCGGTGAAGAGGTCGACCTGACGGTCGAGCTGGAGAAGTCGAGCTGACGCGCCGCGCTCCGGCGCGATCGATGCTGCCCGGGGCCGCCACGCGGCTCCGGGCGGCAGCCCTCAAACCGCCTCGTCGCGGTGCTCCTTCTCCAGCTTGAGGAGCCACTTCTTCTTGTCTTTCCCCGCGATATAGCTGCCGACGCCGGACTTGTTGGTCACCACGCGGTGGCACGGCACGACGATCGGTAGAGGGTTGTCCACCAGCACGGCGAGAACCTGCCGGTAGCCGTCCGGATGGCCGGCCGACGTGGCGATCTTCTGGTAGGTGCGCGTGCGGCCGTAGGAGATCTTGGCCACCTCGTGGAGCACCTTCTGGTCGAACCGGGGCAGCCCGGTGCCCTTGATGTCGTAGTCCAGCTCCAGGTTCTTGCGGGCGCCGGCGAAGTACTCCGAGAGACGACCGAACAGCTCGTCGAGGAAATCCGATCCGTCGAGGTCCTCGAACGGGGTGAAGGTCGCGCGTTCGTCGCCTTCCGGCTCGATCACCACGCGGGTGATCGTGCGGTCCCGAAGCTCGATTCCGAGGGGGCCGATCGCGGAGGGGAAGAGGACGCGGAGGGTTTCGGCGGAGGCTTCGACGGCCGCATCTCCCTGCTCTGCCATGCTGTCAGCGTATCATGGCAGGTGCAGGAATGGCAGGCGTCCAGGGGCTCCTTCGGGGCTTCCGGCGGCCGGCTCAGGCCCCTTCGGCGGTGGCCGGAAAGGCTGACCCGGCCGGTGCCAGCCGCACGGTCTGCTCGGTCCAGCGGGCGCCGGCGAGCGCGCCGATCAGGTCGACCGGGTCGGCGTAGCGCCGGTCGGGAATCGAGCGGCACCGCAGGGTGAAGCTGGTGGCCCCGGCGAGCGGGAAGGGGTAGAAGAGCACCGTGTCACCGTCCACCCGGCCGTGGTGATCGCAGACCGCGAACGGCTCGCTCCACCGGGCTGAGAGCGCCAGCGACACCCGGTCGGCCAGCGCCACGAACCGATAGTCGGTTTCCACCTGGTCGCGCGACGCACCGGTCTCTTCGGACAGATCCTCTACCAGCTCGTCCAGCCGCTCGAACAGGCCCTCGTCCCACGGCTCTTCGCCCCGCCGGTCACCGAGGAGCTCCTCTGCGTGGCGGCAGATGAGGAGCGCGGCATAGGGCCGGCGCCCGGCGTAGCGCTCCACGCCGCGGCGCCAGAGCTCGATCCGCGGTCCGTCCGGCAGGTCGGTGAAGTCGTGGGGGCGGCCGGTGGTGGGGTCGACCCAGGGGGCGGAATCGGTCTCGCGCCAGCCGTTGTCGTGCTCGCGCGCGGCGAAGACGATGTCGGCGCGCCGCGGGTTCTCCGGCAGGGCGTCGCTCCGCCACAGGGCCGCGATCTCTCCCGCCAGGTGGGCATGGTCCGACTGGGTGACGATCCGCAGGCTCCGGTCCTCCGGCGTGACGATCATGGCACGGGAGGCTACCAGCCTTGCAGGTGACCGGCGCGCGCCGTACGATGGACGCGGCGTTCTCGGGCTCGGCTCCCGAGGGACCACACCCAGCCAACGAGCGCAGCTCAGTTAAAGCTTCATCGATTCAGTACATTCCATTCTTCGGAGGCATTTCCATGCGATTCATGCCCGAGCCGTGGCGCGTCAAGGTCGTCGAGCCGATCCGCCTGCCCGATCGCGAAGAGCGCGAGCAGGACCTCGTCGCCGCCGGATTCAATCTGTTCATGGTGCCGTCCGAGGCCGTGTTCATCGACCTGTTCACGGACTCCGGCACCTCGGCCATGTCCGACAACCAGTGGGCCGGGATGATGATCGGCGACGAAGCCTACGCCGGCGCGCGGAACTTCTACCACCTCGAAGAGACGGTGCGGGAGATCTTCGGCTTCCCCTACATGGTGCCGGTGCACCAAGGGCGGGTGGCGGAGAACCTGCTCTTCTCCCACCTGGTCCATCCCGGCTCGATCGTCCCCAACAACAACCACTTCGACACCACGCGCGCCAACGTGGAGGTCAACGGCGGAGAGGCGGTGGACCTGGTCATCGACGAGGGCAAGGACCCGGAAGCCGACCATCCGTTCAAGGGCAACATCGACCTGGACAAGCTCCGGCACCTGTTCGAGACCACGCCGCGGGAGCGCATCCCGCTGGCGATGCTCACCCTGACCAACAACTCGGGCGGAGGACAGCCGGTCTCTCTGGCCAACGTGCGGGCGACCTCGGAGCTGTGCAAGGAGTTCGGCATCCCGCTCTACCTCGACTCCTGCCGCTTCGCGGAGAACGCCTGGTTCATCAAGCAGCGGGAGGAGGGGCAGAAGGAGCGCACGGTCGCCGAGATCGCGCGCGAGGTCTTCTCCTACGCCGACGGCTGCACCATGAGCGCCAAGAAGGACGGCCTGGCCAACATGGGCGGCTTCCTGGCGAGTCGGGACAAGGGGCTGATCGAGACGGTCAAGCAGCGCATGGTGGTGATCGAAGGGTTCCCGACCTACGGCGGCCTGGCCGGCCGGGACCTGGAGGCGGTCTCGCGGGGTCTGCGCGAGGTGCTTCACGAGGACTACCTGGCGTACCGGACGGGTCAGGTGGCCTCCTTCGGGCACGCGCTGACCGAGGCCGGCATCCCGATCGTCCAGCCGCCGGGCGGCCACGCCGTCTACATCGACGCGCGCCACTTCCTGCCCGACCTGCCCCAGGCCCACTTCCCGGCCCAGGCCCTGGTCGTCGCCCTCTACCGGGAGGGCGCCGTGCGCGGGGTCGAGATCGGCAGCGTCATGTTCGGTCACGACGATCCGGAGACCGGCGAGCCGGTCTTCGCCCCCATGGAGCTCGTCCGGCTCGCCGTCCCGCGCCGGGTCTACACCAACAGCCACCTGAAGTACGTGGTGGAGGTGCTCGGCGAGATCGAGCAGCACAAGGAGCGCCTCAAGGGCCTGAGGATCGTTTCCCAGGCGAAGGTGCTCCGGCACTTCACGGCGCGGTTCGAGGAGCTGGACTGAGGGGGAGGAGGAACGGATCGTCTCCCGTGCATCCCGCCCCGCCGGACGGGGCGCGCCGAAACCCTGACGGTAGACTACGCCGGTCATGAAGAAGATCAGCAGGCAAGACGCTCTCGACTACCACTCTCTCGGCCGCAAGGGCAAGATCCAGGTCGTTCCCACCAAGGCGACCGCTACCCAGCGCGACCTCTCCCTCGCCTATACGCCTGGCGTCGCCGAGCCGTGCAAGGACATCGAGCAAGACCCTCTCCTCGGCTACGAATACACCGCTCGCGGCAACCTGGTCGCCGTCATCTCGAACGGCACCGCCGTCCTCGGCCTCGGCAACATCGGCGCCCTCGCCGGCAAGCCGGTGATGGAGGGCAAGGGGGTGCTGTTCAAGCGCTTTGCGGACATCGACGTCTTCGACCTCGAGGTCGACGCCACGGACCCGAGGAAGTTCATCGAGATCGTCAAGGCGCTCGAGCCCACCTTCGGCGGCATCAACCTGGAGGACATCAAGGCGCCGGAGTGCTTCGAGATCGAGCAGACCTTGAAGCAGGAGATGGGCATCCCCGTCTTCCACGATGACCAGCACGGCACGGCCATCATCTCCGGCGCGGCCCTGCTCAACGCCCTCGAGATCGCCGGCAAGGACATCGGCGAGGTCAAGCTGGTCTTCTCCGGCGCCGGCGCCGCCGCGTTCGGCTGCCTGTGGCTCTACGAGAAGCTCGGCCTGAAGCGGGAGAACGTCGTGCTGGTCGACTCGAAGGGGGTCATCTACAAGGGCCGTACCGAGCGCATGGACCCTCTCAAGGCGGAGTACGCGGCGGAGACCGATGCCCGCACCCTGGCGGACGCCATGGAAGGGGCGGACGTTTTCGTCGGGCTTTCGATCGGCGGCCTGGTGACCCAGGACATGGTCCGCGCCATGGCCGATACGCCGATCGTCTTCGCCATGGCGAATCCGGACCCCGAGATCTCCTACGAGGACGCCAAGGCCGCGCGCGACGACGTGATCATGGCCACCGGCCGGAGCGACACGCCGAACCAGGTCAACAACGTGCTCGGCTTTCCGTTCATCTTCCGCGGCGCCCTCGACGTGCGTGCCAGCGACATCAACGACGAGATGAAGCTGGCCGCCACCCGGGCCCTGGCCGAGCTCGCCCGCGAGGACGTGCCGGACTCCGTGCTCCGGGCCTACGGCATCGAGAGCCTGCGCTTCGGGCCGGAGTACCTGATCCCGAAGCCGATGGACTACCGCGTCCTCCTGCGCGTGCCGCCGGCGGTCGCCAAGGCGGCCATGGACACCGGCGTCGCGCGGGTGGCGATCGACGACTTCGAAGCCTACCAGGGCCGCCTGCGGACGATCATCTCGCGGCGCCTGGAGCTGATGCACGACCTCAAGGAGCGGGCCAAGCGGGACATCAAGCGGATCGTCTTCCCCGAGGGCGAGCACGACAAGATCCTGCGCGCCGCCAAGGTGCTGGTGGAGGAGGAGATCGCTCACCCGGTGCTGCTCGCCCGGCGCGAAGAGATCGCCGACCGGCTCGAGGAGCTGGGCCTGGACGAGGATGCGATCACCGTCATCCACAGCGAGAGCTCCGAAGTGTTCGAAGACTACGCCCGGGAGCTCCACGCGATCCGCCGGCGCGACGGAGTGACCTACGAGGACGCGCTCAAGCTGATGCGCTCCCGAACCCACTTCGGCACCATGATGGTCCGCATGGGCCACGCCGACGGCCTGATCTCCGGCCTGACCCAGTACTACGCCGACACCATCCGGCCGGCGCTCCAGATCGTCGGTACACGCCCCGGGGTCGAACGGGTCGCCGGCACCTACATCCTGCTGCTCAACGACCGGCTCTTCTTCTTCGCGGACACGACGGTCAACATCGAGCCGTCGGCGGAGACCCTGGCGGAGATCGCCGTCCTCACCGGCGAGTTCGCCCGGCGCTTCCACGTCGAGCCGCGCATCGCCATGCTGTCGTTCTCCAACTTCGGCTCGAACAAGCACCCCCAGGCGGAGAAGGTCCGGCGGGCGGTCGAGCTGGTCAAGGAGCGCGAGCCCAGCCTCGAGGTCGACGGCGAGATGCAGGCCGACACGGCGGTGCTGGAGTCGATCCTGTGCGAAACCTATCCGTGGAGCGCCCTCTCCGAGCCAGCCAACGTGCTGATCTTCCCGGATCTCAACGCCGCCAACACCGCCTACAAGCTGATCTGGCGTCTGGCGGACGCCGAGGCGATCGGGCCGATCCTGCTCGGCATGGCGAAGCCGGTCCACGTCCTCCAGCGGGGTGTCGACACCGCGGACATCGTCAACATGGCGGCCATCTGCGCGGTCGACGCCCAGGAGCTCGGGTCCTCGGAACCCCTCGCGAAGAAAGGCTGAGCCCCCGCGCGGTCCTGGATTTCTGCCGCGTAGGCTCCTAGAATGTCGTCGTCACCGGCCAGGGGGAACGACCACAGATCCCGCCGCGGCAGTGCCGCTCGCTCGTCGTCGAGTCATCGACCGTTCCGAGGTGACAGGGTTCGGTTTACGAGACCATAGAGCAGGAGGTCATCGACCATGAAGCGTACGTTTTCCGTTGTCATTTCCACTATCGTCTGCGCCGCCTTCGTCATCGCCCTGGTGCAGCCCGCATTCGCCGCCGACAAGCCCCGGATCGCCGTCCTCGAGTTCCAGAACAAGGCCGATTCCGGCTGGAACTGGTGGAACGATCGCGGCGCCGCGGCCATGCAGGACGTGTTCGTCACCGAGCTGGTCAAGAGCGGCAAGTTCCGGGTCATCGACCGGGAGAAGCTGGACGCCCTGATGCGCGAGAAGAACCTGTCCCTCTCCGGGGACGTCGATCCGTCGACCGCGGTCCGGGCGGGCAAGCTGCTCGGTGTCGAGTACTTCCTCGTCGGGGCGGTGACCGAGTACGGCGCCACCGAGACCGGTGCCCACGGGCGGGGCGTGCGCGGGTTGCCGGGCTTCTCCGCGGGCAAGAAGACCTTCGTTGCCGCCGCCAACGCGCGGATCATCAACGCCGAGACCGGAGAGATCGTCTGGGCCGACGAGGCGCGGGCGGAGGACGCCCACATGAAGCTCTCGATCGGCGGCTTCGGCGGTGGGGTCGAGAACGACGAGCGGATGTTCGACAAGGTCATGAAGCCGGTCGTCCAGGAGCTGACCGCCAGCATCAAGGCCGCCGACCTGTAGGTCCCGGCCCCACGAGGTCCCTTCGAAGACCCGGTTCGCCTCCCCGGCGGCCGGGTCTTCGCGCGTCTGGCCCGTCCCGAAGGAAGCCCGCTCCGCACAAAGGAGCTAGGAGCTTCGAACGCAGGCTCCCAGATAGATCTTCGCCGCAACACCACGAGCCTGCCGGGAAGGGATCGGGGGGATGGGGGGCGATCCAGTGGATCGTCCGGGTCGATCGGAGCGGCGGATCCGGCGGATCGGAGGCATCGGTCAGTCGTCACGAGCTCAGTACTTGCACAGGACCAAGAGACATCGACGATGAAATTTCTCAAGTTCGTGCTCGGGCGTTCGGGCAAGGCGCGCCGGGCTCTCGTCTCGGCGATGGTCGCCGGGATGATCAGTGGTGCATCGAGCGTGGCGCTCCTGGCGCTGGTCAATACGACCCTGCGCGCCAAAGACGGCGCGGTGGCCGGACGGCTGGGGCTCGCCTTCATCGGCCTGATCCTGACGGTGACCTTCTCGCGGGTGGCCTCGGTCGGGCTGCTCGCGTCGCTCGGGCAGGGGATGGTCAAGGACCTGCGGCTCCAGCTCAGCCGCCAGATCCTGGCGGCGCCGCTCGCTCGGCTCGAAGCCCTCGGCACCCATCGCCTGTTCGCCACGCTCACCGAAGACGTCAACGCGCTCACCCAGGCGCTCCTGTTCGTGCCGGTGCTGTTCATCAACGGCACGATCGTGGTCGCCGGCTTCGGCTACCTCGCCTGGCTGAACAGGGGGCTCTTCCTGCTTCTCCTGGCCGCCCTGGTGGTCGGCGTGGTCAGCTACCGCCTGCCGGCGGTGGCCGGCATCCGGAAGTTCCAGCAGTCGCGGGAGCAGCAGGACAGCCTGTTCGACCACTTCCGCGGGCTGACCAGCGGCATCAAGGAGCTGAAGCTCCACCGGCGGCGCCGGAGCACCTTCATCGGCCTGCTCGAAGGGACGGCGGACCTGGTGCGCCGGTTGCGTATCACGGCGGCCCTGGTCTACGGCGCTGCCGGCGCATGGGGCCACCTCCTCTTCTTCCTGGTGATCGGCGCCCTGCTGTTCCTGCGGCCGGCGTCGCTCGCCGCCGACCGCGACGTCCTGGTCGGCTACACGGTGGTGCTCCTCTACCTGATGGGCCCGCTCCAGGGATTGCTCGACCAGATCCCGAACCTCGGCCGGGCCGAGGTGGCGGTGCGCAAGATCCGCAACCTGGGGTTCGAGCTCTCTCAGGACGGCGACGAGGAGCTCGAAGGGCAGCGCGCGGAGGCACTCGAGAAGACGCAGGCGTGGCGCCGCCTGGAGCTCGACGGAGTCACTCTGACCTACCGGGCGGAAGACGAGGACCGGGCCTTCACGCTCGGCCCGGTGGACTTCACCCTGGAGCCGGGAGAGCTGGTCTTCCTGGTCGGAGGCAACGGCAGCGGCAAGACGACGCTGGCCAAGCTCCTGGTGGGCCTCTACGCTCCGGAAGGAGGCGTGGTGCGGGTCGACGGGGAGCCGGTTCCGCCGGACGGGATCGACGGCTACCGGCAGCACTTCTCAGTAGTGTTCGCGGACTTCCACCTGTTCGATCGGCTGCTCGGTCTCGAGTCGCCGGACCTGGACGAACGGGCGCACCGCTATCTGGACGAGCTCCAGATCGCCCACAAGGTCCAGGTGCGCGACGGCGCGCTCTCGACCGTCGACCTCTCCCAGGGGCAGCGCAAGCGGCTCGCCCTGCTGACGGCCTACCTGGAGGACCGGCCGATCTACCTGTTCGACGAGTGGGCCGCGGACCAGGACCCGCTGTTCAAGGAGGTCTTCTACCGGGAGGTGCTGCCCGATCTGGCCCGGCGGGGCAAGGCGGTGGTCGCCATCAGCCACGACGACCGCTACTACGGCCTCGCCCACCGGGTGGTCAAGCTCACCGACGGCCGGGTCGAGTACGACGGGCCGGCGGCGGGCATGCCCAGCTTCGGCGCGGCGGACGCCGCGCCGACCACTAGCGCTTGAACCTGAAGCGGATCGTCGTCCACATCTTGACCGGCACGCCGTCCTTGTTGGCCGGGCGGAAGACCGACTTGCGGGCCGCCGCGACCGCCGCCTCGTCGAACCCGTAGCGCGCCTTGTTGCCGGAGATCATTGCGTCGATCACTCTGCCGTGCTCGTCGACCAGAACTTGCACGTCCACCGTCGCCTCGCGGTTGAGGCGGGCGGCGACCGGCGGGTAGACCGGCCGTGCCTGGGTGATGATCTGCGGCTGGACGACCCCGGGGCCGGGCTTCACCAGATCGCCCGGGTGGACGGACGGCTCCTTGGGCTCCGGCGCGGGCTTGGCTACGGGTTGCTGGGCCTTCGCCGGCTGGCGCTGGGCGAGCTGCTGGGCCACGTCGCCGGCCTTCTCCTGGGGCTGGGTGGCGGCGTCCGCCGTCTGCCCGGCCTTGGCGTCGCCGGCGCCGCCCTCGGCCGGTGCTGGCTCCTGGGGCTTGGCCGCTTGCTCCTGCTCCTCTTTCTGCTCTTGGAGGGCCCTGCGGGCCTGGGCGTCGCGCTCGGCCTGGGCCTGGGCCTCGGCCAGCCGGCGCTCGCGCTCCTTGGCGGCGTCCTCGGCGCTCTGAAGCTGCTTCTGCATCTCCTCGATGCGCTGGTCGTACTCCTGCTTGATGTTCTTCTGGAGCGCCTGGGTCTTCTCCTCGAGCATCTGGTCGATCTGCGCCTGGATCTCCTCCGGCGTCGGCCCCTCCGGCTTGGCCGGCTCCGCCGCCGGCTGGGGCGCCGCCGTGGTCTCCGCGGTCGCCGGCGGCTCGGCCGACTTGCCCATGCCGCCGAAGCCGCCGGTCATCCAGTAAGCGAGGCCACCGCCGATCGCCAGGATCAGCACCGCGGCGATGCCGATCCACAGGCCCTTCTTGCTGCCGCCCTCGGCGGCGGTGTCCATGCCGTAGCGCTCACGGACGGCGCCGGTGTCCTCGGCCGGCTCCGCGGCCCGCTGGACCTCCTCTTGGCTGAGAGCGCGGGTCTCGGCCCCGCTGCCGCCCACGGAGGCGCCGCGGGTCGGGATCTCCATGGTCTTCTCGGCCTCGATCTCCCGGCTCTCGCGCTCGATCTCCTCGCGGAAGAGGTTGTGCATGAAGAAGGCGAGGTTGAACGTGGTCGCGTTGTATCCGCCCGCGGACATCACCTTGGACAGGGTCTTGTGCCAGGCCGAGGCGTCGCCGATCCGGTCCTCCGCCGGGGCCAGGCTGCGCTTGAGCAGCTCGGCCAGGTCGCCCGGAAGCGGCGTCCGCTCGGCGGCGAGCTGGGCCTGGTCGACCAGGGGTGCGTACCCCTCGGGCGCGCTCTCCGGCAGTGCCGTGCCGGTCAGGAGCTCGAACAGGATGGCGCCCAGAGAGAAGACGTCCCCGGTCTTCGACGGGGCGCCGCCGGAGCGGGCTTCGGGCGCCAGATAACGCTGGATCTCCGCCGGCAGGACGCCGGCCTGCTCGGCGAGGGCCGGCCCGGCCTCGAACCCGAGGAGGCGGGTCTCGCCCTCGTTCGAGACCATCACCAGGTGAGGCACGGTCATGCCGTGGAGTACCCGTTCGCCGGCGTGCCGTGCCTCGTAGGCCGCGGACAGCGCCAGGCCGATGCGGTCGGCGATCAACAGGGCGTGGTCGGTGGGGAAGGGTGAGCTCTCCCGCTCGGCCTGGGCCATCAGAGTCGCCAGGTCTTTGCCGGAGATGTAGTCGTAGGCGACGTAGGGGACCCCGCGGACCGTCCCGGCGTCGACCCCGCTGCCGATGTTGGGGCTCTTGAGGGCCTTCTGGACCTCCTGGCGGGAGGAGAGCGACGCCCACAACCGCTCCGCGTCGAGCCCTTGCCCGTTGAGTACCCGCAGCAACACGACCTGGTCCAGGCCCTGCTGGCCCAGGCGGCCGCTCCGGAAGGTCTCGCCGAGGGGATCTTCGGTGAGCTTCTTGAGCAGAAGATACTGACCGAACTCTTCGCGCGTCGCCATCTGAGACATCTCCTTTCGACCGTCGGGTGGTCGAGACCGCTCTCCTGATTGGTGCTGAAGGGTCAAGCCTCTAGATACACCAGGGGCCGGCGCGTGTCAATCGCGGAGCGGGGCCTCCAAGTGCCCTCGCGGACGCTGTTTCCGGGCCCCGCCGGGGATCGGTGAGACCCGGCGGCGTCCGGTCTCTTTCGCCGGGGAGGGGCCGGCGCGGCCCGCCGGGCGCTCAGTGCTTGTCTTCGGTGGCCTTCTGCCGCTCTTGGGCCCAGCGGTTCCGCCAGTACCGCTTCTGCCACTCGGCGACGTTGCGGTTGTGCTCGCGCAGGGTCTCGGCGAAGACGTGGCTGCCGTCGTTGCGGCTGACGAAGTAGAGGTAGTCCGTATGGGCCGGATCCGCCGCGGCGCGCAGACTGTCGACGCCTGGCGAGGCGATGGGGCCCGGCGGCAGGCCGCCGTAGCGGTAGGTGTTGTACGGCGAGTCGATCTTCAGGTCGTCCCGGCGCAGGTTGCCGTCCCAGGTGCCCCGGAGCTTGAGGGCGTAGATGACGGTCGGATCGGCGTAGAGGCCCATGCCCGCGAGTAGCCGGTTGACGTAGACGGCGGCGATTTGGGGCCGTTCGCGGTCCAACTGGGCTTCCTTCTCGACGATGCTCGCCAGGGTGACCAGCTTGCGCGGCGTCAGGGTCAGGCGCCGGCCGGCCGCCACGTCCGGCGGGATGGTCGGCTCGTCGGGCGGCCGCCCGGTCGTGGTGCCGTCGCTCCCCTCGATTCCGTCGGTCGCGGGGTCGGGCGCCAGGGCGTCCCGCGTCGCCGGCGAGGCGCCGTCCGGGATGCCCAGCCGCACGCGGCCGCCCGGCCGCCCGAGGAGCGGCCGCACCTGGTTTTCGAAGCGCTCCCGGAAGGTACGCACCATGGTGGCGACGATCTCCGCCTCGGTGACGCCGCGGCTGAAGGCGTAGGTGTCCGGGTAGAGATATCCCTCCAGGGTTTTGGCCTGGGGATCGAGGTCGGCGATCGGCGCCGGGTCGCGCATCGCGGCGAGGAACCGCTGGCGGTCGCCGAATCCGGCCTCGGTGAGGGAGTCGGCGGTCTCCTCGAGCGTCAGCCCCTCGATCACGGTCACCCGGTGCTGGACGACCTCGCCCCGGATCAGCTTGTCGAGCACCTCCACCGTCGAGACCGGCCCCTCGAAGTGGTACTCGCCGGCCTTGAGCGGCGGATCGCCGAGCACCCGCACCAGGTAGAGGCGTGCCAGGAGGGGGTCCGCCACCAGGCCGTCGCGGTCCAGCGTGCGGAGAATGGTGCGGCCGTCGGTGCCCGGGGCGATGACGATCGTGGTCTCCGCCGGCTCGAGGGGACGGTGGATCGTCGTCCACCCCCACCAGCCGCCGGCGGCCGCCGCCAGCGCACCGGCGAGGGTGAGGAGGAAGAGGCAACCGAGTGTGCGGCGCAATCGCATGGCGGGTTCCGGCGGGCTCAGCGCGTGGTCTCGCGCGCCGCGCGCCGGTCGAGGGCTTCCTGCAGCAGGATCTGTGCCGCCACGGCGTCGATCCGCTCCGGATCGGCCGCCGGATCGATGCCGGCGCGCTGCAGCCGTTCCTCGGCCTCGACGCTGGTCAGGCTCTCGTCGACCAGCTCCACGGGCAGGCCGCTGGTCTCCTTCAGGCGATCCGCGAAGCGCCGGACCCTGCGGGCGGCGTCACCGCGGGTGCCGTCCAGCAGGCGGGGCTCGCCGACGACGAAGCCGCCGGCGTTCTCTCGCTCGGCCAGGGCGACGAGCTGGCGCACCAGGGAGCGATCGTCGCGCCGCCGCACCGTACCCCACGGCACGGCGAGCCGGCGCGCGGGGTCGGAGACGGCGATCCCGACCCGCTTGGTGCCGTAGTCGATCCCCAGGAGGCGAGGGCGGTCCACGGCCGCGACTCTCCCCTCCCGGGCCGGTCCGTGTCAATCCGCCGGGGTGCACGCGGTCCGGGGTGGGGAGCCCTTCCGGCGTTTACCGCCTGCCGCTCTCTCCAGAGCTCTCCTGCTGGTCCGTGGCTTGCTCGGCGTGGCGGATGTAGTACTCGACCGTCGTGAGGTAGGACGCGGCGCGCTCGTTCTCCGGATCGGTCTTGAGGATCTCCTGGTACTGGTCCCGGGCGGCCTCGTAGTCCTTCTTCGTGTAGTAGACCGAGGCGAGGGCCATGCGGGCCTCGATCCAGTCGGGGGCCTCCTCGAGCGTCGCGTTCAGCTCTTCGATCGCCTTCTCGTAGGCCCGGTCGAGTTTCTTCTGCTGACGCTGGCTGAGGTCGTCGTCCTTCGACAGGCGATCGATCGTGACCAGGTAGCGCTGGGCGATCTCGTAGTGCTCCGCCGCCTGGGAGGGAACCTCCTGCTGGTGGCGGCGCATGTCGGAGATCTTCTGGTTCGTCCAGACGTCCGGAGTCTGGGCGACGGCCGGTGCGATCGCGCTGAGCAAGCCGGCGACGGCGACCGCGAGCAGCACGCTCCGGCGGCGACGGTGCGGTGAGTGGGTCATCGACTGGTACCTCCTCGATCCGCTCGGCGAAGGGGCCGGCGGTCCGTTCGGTGAATCGGTGGGCCGCTCTTCATCACTCAGTGACATTCTGCATCGAACTGTTACGCCCGTCTGCGGAGAGCCGTCTACCGGCGGCGCGCACCGGCCCGTCCGGCGGCGGTCGCTGTGCTAGCATCCTTGCGCCCGGAGCCTCCCCGATCGATGGGGATTCAGCGCGTTCCGGGCCGCCGTCCGCCGCGTGCCGTCACCGGTCTTCCAGCCGGTCGCCGGCACGGCGGAGCCCGAACAATCTGCGACGGATCCAAGCATCAAGGAGTCACCATGGACGACATCGTGATCCTGAGCGCCGCCCGCACGCCGATCGGCTCGTTCCAGGGCGCCTTTTCCAAGCTTCCCGCCCACCAGCTCGGCGCCCGCGCGCTCGCCGGTGCGATCGAGCGCGCCGGTCTCGATCCCGCCGACATCGACCAGGTCGACCTGGGGTGTGTGCTCCAGGCGGGCCAGGGCCAGGCGCCGGCCCGCCAGGCGACCCTCGGCGCCGGCTGCCCGGACTCGACCGGCGCCGTCACCCTGCACAAGGTCTGCGGCTCCGGCATGCGCACCGTGATGATGGCCGCCAACGACCTGCGCTGCGGCGACTTCCAGGTCGTCGCCGCCGGCGGCATGGAGAGCATGAGCCAGGCGCCGTACCTGGCCGCCGGGGTCCGCGACGGCCTCCGCCTGGGCCACGGCAAGCTGGTCGACTCGATGATCCTCGACGGCCTGTGGGACCCGTACAACGACGTCCACATGGGCAACTGCGCGGAGACCTGCGTGCGCGAGTACAACTTCACCCGCGAGGAGCAGGACGCCTTCGCGGTGGAGAGCTACGAGCGGGCAAGGAAGGCCACCGAGGACGGCCTCTCCGCCGCCGAGATCGTCCCGGTCGAAGTGCCCAAGCGCAAGGGGCAGACCGAGACGGTCGACCGCGACGAGGAGCCGTTCCGCGTCGATCTGGAGAAGATCGCCACCCTGCGGCCGGCCTTCGAGAAGGAGGGCACGGTGACCGCCGGCAACGCCAGCAAGATCAACGACGGCGCGGCGGCGCTGGTGCTGACCACCGCCGGCCACGCCAAGGAGCTGGGCAAGGCGCCGCTGGCCCGGATCATCGCCCACACCTCGGTCGCCCAGAAGCCGGAGTGGTTCACCACCGCGCCGGTGGCGGCGGCCCAGGGTGTGCTCGACCGCGCCGGCATGACCAAGAGCGACATCGACCTGTGGGAGGTGAACGAGGCCTTCGCCGCGGTCACCATGGCCTTCATCCGCGAGCACGAGCTCGATCCGGCGACCGTGAACGTGCGCGGGGGCGCCGTCGCCCTCGGCCACCCGATCGGTTGCTCCGGTGCCCGCATCCTCGTCACCCTCCTCTACGCCCTCGAAGAGCGCGGCCTGAAGCGTGGCCTGGCAGCGATCTGCATCGGCGGCGGCGAGGCCACCGCGATGATCGTCGAGCGGTTGGACTGACCGGCGAACGGATCGGCGACGGTGCACCGCGGCGCACTCCTCCTCCCGTTGCTGTTGCTCCTGCTCTCCGTCCCGGTGACGCCGGGGTGGGCGCAGGAGACGCAGGATCAGAAGCCCGAGACCTCAGTGGCCCCTGCGCCTCCCGAGTCGGGAACCGCGGGGGACCAGGCCGCCACGGCGGCCGGCGAGCAGTCCGCGGAGCCGAGCACCGCCCAGGCGGAGACCGCCGCTCCGGGCGAACCGTCGTCCGCCACGGCGGCCGAGCCGTCGGAGAAGGCCGCCGCCGCCAAGGCCGCACAGAAGGCCGAGCCCGAGGACACCCGCGGCGGCCCGATCGCCTTCACCCTCCAGCTCGAGGACGGCCAGGGGAAGGTCACCGGACAGACCGGCTCGCTCGAGTTCCGGCGGGAGGACTACGCCGTCCTCTCGGGCGGTGTGGCGATCGAGTACCAGGACGTGACCCTCAAGGCCGACCGGGCCGAGGTCGACCTCAAGACCCGCCAGGTCACCGCCTCCGGGAACGTGATCTTCGACCAGGGGCCGCGGCGCCTTTCGGGCGCGACGCTCACCTTCGACCTGGACGCCAAGACCGGCACCCTGACCGAGGCCAGCGCCTACGTGGACCCGGACTACTACTTCACCGGCAGCACGATCGAGAAGGTCTCCGACAACGTCTACGTCGTCACCGACGGCATCTTCACCTCGTGTGACCAGAAGACGCCCGACTGGAGCTTCCGCATGGCCCGCGCCCGGGTCGAGGTGGACGCCTATGCCCACGTCCAGCACGCGCGGATGAAGATCAAGAAGCTGCCCGTCTTCTACACGCCGTACATCATCTGGCCGACCAAGCAGGACCGGAGCGCCGGCCTGCTGGTGCCCAACATCGGCTGGAGCGCCCGGCGCGGATCCTACCTGGGGCTGGCCTACTTCCAGCCGATCGGGCGGAGCTTCGACACGACCTTCTTCCTCGACGGGTACAGCAAGGGGTACCTCGGCTTCGGCGACGAGCTCCGCTACCGGCCGACGGACGGGACCAAAGGACGCTTCGAGGGCTATGCCATCGACGACCAAGAGACCGGCGACACCCGGTGGAAGGTCAAGCTCGAGCACGAATCGAACGACCTGCCTTTCGGCATGCGCGGGGTGATCGACTACACCGACTACTCCGACTTCCAGTTCTTCCAGGACTTCGAGCGCGACTTCAACCGCAACAGCCGCCGCTTCGAGGAGTCGCGGGCGTTCGTCACCGGCAACTGGGGAACCCACCTGGTCAACCTCCAGGTGACCAGCCGGGACACGTACACCACCAACCGGGTCAACACCGACCGGGAGCTGCCGTCGCTCGAGTACCGGCTGCGTTCGACGCCGATCGTCACCACCCCCTTGTGGGACACGCCGATCTACCTGACCGTCGACAGCTCGCTCGGCTACCTGTCGATCGATCGCTCGGACACGTTCCAGGGCGACTACGGTCGCCTGGACCTCTTCCCCCAGGTCTCGTTCCCGGTGGAACCGGCGCCCTGGCTGTCGCTCAACCTGACCGCCGGCCACCGCCTGACCTGGTACCAGGACAGTCTGGAGGCGGATTCGGCCGTGGTGCAGGAGACCGGCAGCGCATTCTCCGGCGACAGCCTCACCCGGAGCATCTCGAACCTCGGCGCCGAGCTGATCGGCCCGTCCTTCTCGCGCATCTACGACAAGCCGATCGGCGGCTTCTCCAAGTTCAAGCACATCATCGAGCCGCGGGTCGTCTACGCCTACGCGGACAGCTTCGAGGATTCGACGCTGGTTCCCCGGTTCGACTCGGTGGACACCACCTTCTCCGGCAACGTGGCGCGAGTCTCGCTGATCAACCGGATCAAGGCCAAGCCGGCGGGCGAGGACGGGGGCAGCGCGCGAGAGATCGTCAACTTCGAGCTCCGGCGCTCCTACAGCCTGGACGCGGCCAACGCCCTCGAGCGCGGCCGGGCCACCCTGGACGCGGGGGCTCCGATCATCGAGTCGACCGGCGGGCCGCTCCAGGCGATCTTGCGGTTCGCCCCCAGCGACACCACGCTGCTCCGCGCCGACTGGACCTACAGCGTGCTGTTCGACCAGCTCACGGCGAGCTCGATCTCGGGCAGCATGCGCGTGGGGCGCAACGACTTCGCCCTGCGCTACACGACCCGCTTCCGGCCCCAGGACGGCGAGACGTTGGCCAACGAGGTGCGCCTGGCGGCGGGGGTCGTGCCGCTGCCCGGCCGGCTCGCGCTGCGCGCCAGCATCGACTACGACATCGAGACCTCGGAGCTTCAGGAGCAGCGCTACTTCATCGACTACACGTCCCAGTGCTACGGCATCCGGCTCGAGTACCGGGACTTCCAGGCGGGCCAGGTCAAGGACACGGACTACCGCATCGCGTTCACGCTCAAGAACGTCGGCACCTTCCTCGACCTGACCGGGCGGCTGCAGTAGGTCTGGTGGACCGCCTGCCGTCCCGCCGTTCCGCGCCAACCACTCGAACCGATCGACGGAGAGCCATGAAGGCACTGATCCTGTCCGGGGGCAAGGGCACCCGGCTGCGTCCCCTCACCTTCACGTCGGCCAAGCAGCTCGTGCCGGTGGCGAACAAGCCGGTCCTGTTCTACGGCATCGAGTCCGTGGTCGCGGCGGGCATTACCGACATCGGCATCGTCGTCGGTGACACCGGCGAGGAGATCCGGGCGGCGGTCGGGGACGGTTCCCGGTTCGGCGCCCGGGTCACCTACCTGGAGCAGGACGCGCCCCGCGGCCTCGCCCACGCGGTGATGATCGCCGAGGAGTTCATCGGCGACGACTCGTTCGTCATGTACCTGGGCGACAACCTGATCGCGGGCGGCATCACCAGCCTGGTCGAGGAGTTCCGGACGCTCGGCGCGAGCGCCCAGATCCTGCTCGCGGAGGTCCCCAACCCGCAGCAGTTCGGCGTCGCCGAGCTCGCCCCCGGCGGCAAGGTCAAGCGCCTGGTGGAGAAGCCCGCCGACCCGCCGAGCAACCTGGCCCTGGTCGGCGTCTACATGTTCGAGCCGTCGATCTTCGAGTCGGTCCACCGGATCGAGCCGTCGGCCCGCGGCGAGCTGGAGATCACCGACGCCATCCAGGACCTGATCGACCGTGGGCTGGACGTCCATCCGCACATCGTCCGCGGTTGGTGGAAGGACACCGGCAAGATCGACGACATGCTCGAGGCCAACCGGATCGTGCTGGAAACCCTGCGCGAGCCCCGGCGCGGCGCGATGCCCGACGGCAGCCGCATCGAGGGCCGGGTCGGCCTCGGCGAGCGGGTGCGCATCGCGGACTCGGTGGTGCGCGGTCCGGTGGTCATCGGCAACGACGTGACGATCGAGAACGCGTTCATCGGCCCGTACACCTCGATCGGCGACGGCTGCACGATCCGCGGCTGCGAGATCGAGAACTCGATCGTCCTCTCCGGCAGCGAGATCTGCGACGTCCACCTGCGCATCGACGCCTCGCTGATCGGGCGCGAGGTCAAGATCGTCCAGACCGGCCTCAAGCCGAAGGCGTACCGGTTCATGCTCGGTGACAAGTCGGAGGTCGGCATCCCGTGACGCGCGTCCCTTCCCCCACCGGTCGCGCCGCCGGCCCGGCCCGCCGAGCCGGCGGCCGCGGGAAAGCGTGATGCGCGCCGTCGTCTTCGGCGGCACCGGCATGCTCGGTCGCGACGTCGTGACCGAGGGCCGGCGCCGCGGCGCCACGGTGCTCGGCCTGTCCCACGCCCAGGCCGACGTCACCGATCCGGACCGGCTGCTCGCGTGGGTTCAGGGGTTCCGGGCGGACCTGGTGCTCAATTGCGCCGCCTTCACCGCGGTCGACGCCTGCGAGGAGGAGCGCGACCGGGCCTACGCGGTCAACGCCGAGGGGGCCGGTCACGCGGCGGCGGCGGCGGCCGCCGCCGGTGCCCACCTGGTCCACGTGTCGACCGACTACGTCTTCGACGGAGCGGCCGACCGGCCGTACGCCGAGGATGCCGCCACCGGGCCCCGCTCGGTCTACGGGGCGTCCAAGCGGGCCGGCGAAGAGCGGGTCCTGGAGTACGAGCGCTCCACGGTGGTGCGCACGAGCTGGCTGTTCGGTCCGGGCGGCCCCAACTTCGTCGCCACCATGCTGCGCCTGATCGACGGCGGGGCCGACCCGCTGCGGGTGGTCGACGACCAGGTGGGGTGCCCCACGTCGACCCGGTCTCTGGCCCGAGCCCTCTGGGACCTGGTCCGGCTCGAGGAGATGCGCGGTACGGTGGGTGGAGAGGCCCCGGGGACGATGGAGAGCCCGCGCGGGGTGGTTCACTACCGCGATCGGGAACCGGTCTCGTGGCACGGATTCGCCCGGGAGATCGTCCGGTCCTGGCGGCCCGCGGTCGAAGTCGTGCCGGTGACCACGGACGCCTTCCCGCGCCCGGCCCGCCGGCCGGCCTACTCGGTGCTGGCGGTGGACCGGTTCGAGCGGCTCACCGGCCGCCCCGTCGAGCCCTGGATCGCCGGCCTCCAAGAGCTCCTCACCCTCCACCGCCGCGGTCGCACGAGCTTCCAATGAGCCCCGACAACGCACAGACGACCCCCGGGCGGTGGCATGCCCTTTTCCCCACGACCGTCCCGGCGCGGTGACCCGCGCCGTAAGATAGGAGACACACCATGAGAGCGCTGGTCACCGGCATCACGGGTTTCGCCGGATCGCATCTCGCCGAGCTGCTGCTCGCCGAGCACCCGGAGGTGGAGATTTTCGGCACCTATCGGTGGCGAAGCCGGATGGAGAACATCGAGCACCTGCACGAACATTCGGGCGGTCGGGTGCGGCTGGTGGAGTGTGAGCTGCGGGACCCGAGCTCGGTGCGCCGGGCGCTCGAGGCGTCGCGTCCCGACGTGATCTTCCACCTGGCGGCCCAGAGCTTCGTGCCGTCGTCCTGGACCGGGCCCGGGGACACGGTGGTTTCGAACGTCAGCGGACAGATCAACCTGTTCGAGGCGATCCGCGCCCTCGACCTCGATCCGGTGGTCCAGATCGCCTGCTCGTCGGAGGAGTACGGCATGGTCCTGCCGGACGAGGTGCCGATCCGGGAGACCAACCCCCTGCGTCCGCTCTCTCCCTACGCCGTCTCCAAGGTCGGCCAGGACCTCCTCGGTTACCAGTACTTCCAGAGCTTCGGCCTCAAGGTCGTCCGCACCCGCGGCTTCAACCACACCGGCCCGCGGCGGGGCGACGTCTTCGTGACCTCCAACTTCGCCCGCCAGGTGGCCCGTATCGAGCTCGGCTTGGCCGAGCCGATGATCAAGGTCGGCAATCTGGGTGCGGTGCGCGACTTCACCGACGTGCGCGACATGGTCCGTGCGTACTGGCTGGCGGTGACCAAGGCCACGCCGGGCGAGGTCTACAACATCTGCACCGGCGAGGGACTGACCATCCAGGAGTTGCTCGACCGGTTGATCGCCATGGCCAAGGTGGAGGTCCGGGTGGAGACCGACCCGGCGCGTCTGCGGCCGTCCGACGTGGAAATCCTGATCGGCGACAGCTCCAAGTTCCGGGCCGACACCGGCTGGGAGCCGCGCATCTCCTTCGATCAGACGCTACGCGACACGCTCGACTACTGGCGGGACCGAGAAGAGCGGAGGAAGCGGCTCGGGGGCGGAGAGTGAGGGGCGGATGCGGGTCCTGATCACCGGCGTCAGCGGCTTCGTCGGTCGTCACGTGGCCCGGCGGCTCCTGGAAGAGGGGGAGCAGGTGGCAGCGACGGTCTGGGGAGAGGCGCTCAGCCTGCCCGGCGTCGCGCTGCACGAAGCGGACATTCAGGACCCGGCGGCGGTCGACCGCGTGTTGCAGGCGGCGGCGCCCGACGTGGTCATCCACCTGGCGGGGCTCTCCCACGTCGGCGAGTCCTGGGCCCGTCCCGGCGAGTACTTCCGGGTCAACGTGCTTGGCACGGAGAACGTGGTGCGAGCGGCCGCGGGGGCCAAGGTGCTCGTGGCCTCGAGCGGCGAGGTCTACGGCGCTGTGCCGGAGGCCGAGCAGCCGATCCGGGAGGACCGTCTGCCCGCGCCGACCAGCCCGTACGCGCTGACCAAGGCCGCGGCGGAGCGGGTCGCTCTGGCCGTACCGGGTGCCCAGGCGATCGTCGTGCGCTCGTTCAACCTGATCGGGCCGGGGCAGGCGCGCCAGTTCGCCCTGCCGTCCTTTGCCGCCCAGCTCGCCGCCATCCGCCGCGGCGAGCAGGAACCGGTGCTCCACGTCGGCAACCTGGCGGCCCGGCGGGACTTCGTCCACGTCGAGGCCGCGGCCCGTGCCTATCTTCTGCTCGCCCGTTCCGGTGTGCCGGGCCGGGTCTACAACCTGGCGAGCGGCCGGGCGGTGTCGATCGCCGATGCCCTGGACGCCCTGGTGCACGCCTCGGGGGTGAGCGCGCGGATCGAGCAGGACCCGGCGCGCATGCGCCCGGTCGACGTGCCGCTCCTGGCGGGGGACGCGGCCGGCCTGGCGGCGCTCGGCTGGTGCGCCGAGCCGGGCTTCGAGGCGGCGGTCTGCAGCCTCTGGCACGAGGCGCTGGCCGGCACGGGCGCCTCCTGAGCGCGCCGCCGGCGCCGGACCCGGCGGTATACACTTCGTCCGAGGACCCGCACGATTCCGGTTGCTCCGAGGAGGATTTCCATGGCCGATGATCTGGACACACCGTACGGCACGCACGGCGACGATGGACCGGAGAGCGCCTTGCGCGAGGTGGCCGACGAGGCTGCGCTGGTGCGCTCCGAGGACGCTCTCGCGTCCCGCGCGACGGACCTTCCCAGCACCGGGTTGCTCAGCTTCTACGACCGTCTACGGGAGCGGATCATCGCCTGGGTGGACCGCCGCGGTGGGCGGCTCGGTGACGCGTCGGTGCGGGCGCTGCTCCTGGTGCCGGACGTCTTCATCCTCCTGGTGCGGCTGGCGCTGGACAAGGAGGTCCCGACCTCGGCGCGGATGTTGATCGGCGGTGCGCTGGCTTACTTCGTCCTGCCGATCGACCTGTTGCCGGAGGCGCTGATCGGGGCGGGGGGGTACATCGACGATCTGGTCTTGGCGACGGCGGTGCTGGCGCAGGCGTTCAGCGGGGAGTTGGAGCCGTATGCGCGACGGCACTGGAGTGGGTCGGAGGATCTGCGGGCGGTGATCCAGGACATCACGTACACGGCCGAGAACCTGCTCGGCGCCAAGGTCTACACGCGCCTCGAGAAGCTCCTGGCCAAGCGCGGGATCAAGCTGCCCAGGACGGAAGAGTCCGAAGCGTAGTCGGCCGCTGAGAAGGGTCCTCCGGCGGGGGGATCGCCGGGAGCGTCCTTCGGGGAGGGTGCCAGGGGCCGGCTCGGATGGATGGACTGCGGACGCGAGTCCTCGCCTGCCCGACGCCCGCGTTCGCCGGGGTTTCCCTCCACAGGCCGTGGAGGTC
>Ga0210144_1000199_pt1 | contig 35247 bp, 40 predicted proteins | sample Muzzi_PWA_D2_FD_185532 | JGI IMG/M metagenome (GOLD analysis project Ga0210144, IMG submission 185532) | Wetland microbial communities from San Francisco Bay, California, USA, that impact long-term carbon sequestration - Muzzi_PWA_D2 (SPAdes) | ecosystem: Environmental > Aquatic > Marine >...
CAATGGCAGATTTCAGCGTCGCGAGCAAGATCGTTTCCTCCATCCGGTTCCAAGCGACCGAATCGCAATGCCGCGACCCCATCTTGGGAACGCGAACCCCGGTCAGCCTCACGCCCGTGTGAGACGCCCGTGGGAAAGCCGTAACGCTCACTTGATTTTCTATTTACGCAGCATGTCGTCAAGGTCGCTGGCGTCCCGACCGTCGCACGACGGGACATCCGAAAGGAGCAATGGGCCATTGCCCGGGCTGCACCCGCCGGCCTGCACGATCAGCAAAAGTCGAACGAGAACCAGGAGAAGTGAATGTCCACTGCGAAGAGTCTCACTGTTGCGGCCTTGGCCGGCGCTGTTACCGCTGCCGTGGCCTCGTTTGCCGTCCCGGCTTCGGCCGCGGAAATGGAGAAATGCTACGGCGTCTCCCTGAAGGGCCAGAACGATTGCGCGGCGGGCGCGCATTCCTGCGCCGGAAACTCGACCGTCGACTATGACGGCCAGTCCTTCAAGCTGGTTCCCGTGGGCACGTGCGCCGACATCGAGACGCCCTACGGTCCGGGCAGCCTCGAGCCGATCCAGCGCCCGGCCTGAGGCAATACCGAGGGGGCTGGGGGCTCCCAGAACCAAGACACCAGGAGTTCGCCCGCGGGCGACGAGAGAGGAGACTGAAAATGTCGATTGCAAGAAATCTGACCGTTGCCACCCTGGCCGGTGCCGTCACCGCGGCGATGGCCTCTTTTGCGATGGCCCACACGTCGGGCCCGGACGACACCAAGGCGCAGATGGCAACCGGCGAATACGAGATGTGCTACGGGGTCGCTATGAAGGGCGATAATGATTGCGCTGGCAACGGCCATTCCTGTGCCGGAATGTCCACGGCCGACTACAGCGGTCAGGACTTCAAGCTGGTTGCGACGGGTACCTGCACCAGCATGGAGGCGCCGAACGGCAACATGGGCACCCTCGAAGCAATGTAGGCCGCCTCGCATCGCGAACCCGGGGGCCGCTTGGCGGCCTCCGGTCCTTTGGCGAGTCGCGGAGGCCCGCGATTACAAAGGCCAAAACGCACGGTCTCATTGACGCGCCACCTGCTACCCCGCATTTCCAACCTGAGTGAACTCCAAATGCCTTCTGAAACGCGCCGCTTCGGTCTCACAAAGATCCCGCCGCGTGTCGGCGTCGGCCTCAAGCCGGAGCACTACAAGGCGATCCTTGCCGATCAGCCCGACATCGGTTGGTTCGAGGTGCATGCCGAGAACTACATGGGCGCCGGCGGTCCGCCCCACCGCTATTTGACCACGATCCGCGAGCGCTATCCGTTGTCGCTGCATGGCGTCGGCCTGTCGATCGGCGCAGCGCGACCGCTCGACCGCGACCATCTCCAACGCCTGAAGGCGCTGAACGAGCGCTACCAGCCAGGGCTGTTCTCCGAGCATCTTGCCTGGTCCACCCACGACAGCGTCTTCTTCAGCGACCTGCTGCCGATCCCGTATGACGAGGAATCGGCCCAGCGGGTTTCCGACCATATCGACGAGGTGCAGGAAACCGTCGGCCGGCGGATGCTTCTGGAGAACCCCTCCACCTACGTGGCCTTCGTCGAGAGCACGATCGGCGAAATCGATTTCTTGACCGAAGTGGCGAAGCGGACCGGCTGCGGCCTGCTGCTTGACGTGAACAACGTCCACGTGTCGTGCACCAACCAGCACTGGGACGCGATCGACTACATCGACCGCTTCCCGATCGAGCTGGTCGGCGAACTCCACATGGCCGGCTATGCGCCCGAAAAGGATGACCACGGCGACCCGCTGTTGATCGACGCCCACGACCGGCCGGCCGATCCGGTTGTCATTGCGCTCTATGAGCACACTGTCTCGCGGGCCGGGGCGATCCCGACGCTGGTCGAATGGGACAACGATGTTCCCGATTGGCCGACACTGTTCGAAGAGGCGAGACGGGTCGAAGCGGTGCTTGTCGGCGCCGACCGGCGTGAGAAATCCGATGTTGCGCTCGCTGTCTGACGTCCAGGCCGAATTCGCGGCGGCGCTCCGCGATCCCGCCGTCCCTCCACCCGCGGATGTGGTCGGCCCTGACGGCGGCCCGGCGCCGCGGCGCTTTGCCGTCTACCGCAACAACGTGCTCGGCGCACTCGGTAACGCGGTCGCTGGATCGTTTCCGGCGGTCGAGAGAATCGTCGGCAAGGATTTCTTCCGCCTGATGGCCCGCACCTACGTGCTTGAGACCCCGCCGACGTCGCCGGTGCTCATGGATTATGGCGTGACGTTTCCTGACTTCATCGCCGGGTTCGAGCCCGCGGCGTCGCTTCGCTACCTCCCCGACGTCGCTCGAATCGAACGGGCCTGGCGCGAGTCGTATCACGCGGCCGACGCCACGCCGCTGGCGCCCTCGGCCTTCGCCGAGGTGCCCAACGAAGAGCTTCCTGAAATCGTCCTCGGCCTCCATCCGTCGTTGCGGCTCGTGCCCTCGCGCTTTCCCGCCGTCACCATCTGGCGGATGAACGTCTCCGACGCGCCCATAACACCGGTTGACTTTTCGGTTGGTGAGGATGCACTGATCGTCAGGCCGGACGCGGAGGTCGAGGTTCGAGTCGTCCCCCCGGGGGGGGTGGCGTTCGTCACTGCGCTTCTGGCCGGCGAAACGCTCGGGATCGCTGCGGAAGCAGGTCAGTCTGCCGACGCGCGGTTCGATCTCGCCGGCAACCTTGCCGGCCTGATCGGAGCCGGCGCATTCGTTGAGATCCGGCGAGGATCGACGTGAGTGTGCTGACAGCGGTCTCCAGGTATGCGCCGACGGCGCAGGCGTACGGGGCAGGCGGGGGCTACATGATCGTCATTCAGGCAATTGCGTCGCTGGTGCTGCGCTTCGCGCTCGCGATTCCGTTCTGGAAGTCCGGGCTGACGCGCTGGGACGGCTTTCTGCAGCTGCGTCCGGCGACGCTCTACTTCTACGAGGAAATCTACAAGCCGACTCTGTTCGACTATTCGCTTCCCTACCCCGACATTGCGGCCTGGCTGGGAAGCTTCGCCGAGATCGTGCTTCCCGCGGCCCTGGTGATCGGCTTTGCGACCCGCCTGTCGGCATTTGGCCTTCTGGTCATGGCCGCGGTGATCTTTACGATCTACCCGAACACCTGGCAGGCGGAGACACTGCCATGGGCGGCCATGGCCTTGGCGCTGATTGCATATGGTCCCGGACGGCTCTCGTTCGACTTCCTCATCTGGCATTCGTGGAAGCGGCGCTGATCCTGGACAGCCCGGAGCCCAGATCGGGCGTGAGGTCAGCGCTGGTTGCCCGGCCCGGCATCCCATGATCTTCGCCAGCGACAATTGGGCGGGGGCCTCGGACCGCATCGTCGCGGCGCTCGCCGAAGAGGCGAGGCGGATCGCCCCGGCCTATGGCGGCGATCCGCTGACCGCGGCGGTCCAGGATCGCTTCTGCGAGATCTTCGAATGCGAGGTCGCGGTTTTCCTGGTCGGCACCGGCACGGCCGCCAACGCGCTCGGCCTTTCCGCCTATTGCCGGCCGGGTGGGGTCGTGTTCGCGCACTCCCAGGCGCACATCCTGGTCGACGAGGCGAACGCGCTCGAGTTTCTCGGCGGCGGCGCCAAGGTCGTCGGCATCGACGGCGAGGGTGGGAAGCTCACGCCGTCAGCACTGTCCGGCGCCATTGCCCGGCACCCGCGCGCTTTCGTCCTGCACGGGCAACCGGTCGCCGTCAGCCTCTCCGAAATCACCGAGCTTGGACAGGCCTATACCCCTGCTGAAGTCTCGGCGGTCTCCGCCGTCGCGAAGGAACACGGTCTTGCCTTGCATATGGACGGCGCCCGCTTCGCAGGGGCGGTCGCCTGTCTCGGTCTGTCGCCCGCCGACATCACTTGGCGGGCCGGCGTCGACGTTCTGTCGTTCGGGGGGACCAAGAACGGCTGTCTCGCTGCCGAGGCCGTGGTGTTTTTCAATCCAGCCGATGCCCACGATTTTCCTTTCGCCCGTCAGCGCATCGGCCACGGCTTCTCGAAGGCGCGGTTCATCGCCGCACAGTTCGCTGCGTATTTCGAGGATGATCATTGGCTGGAGCTCGCCCGCCGGGCCAACGCGCACGCAGCCCGGCTTGCCGCAGCGATCCACAACAGCCGTGACGCCAGACTGGCACTCGGCCCGGCGGCCAATGAGATGTTCGCCATCTTTCGGACGTCCCTCGACGCGCGACTGAAGGCCGCAGGTGCGGTCTATCACCCGTGGTCGCCGGAGGGGCTACCCGCCGCGGCACGGCCCGGTGCGGACGAGGTCCTCGTTCGCCTCGTAACCTCGTTCCAGACGACAGACGACGAGGTCGAGCGCTTCGCGGCGGTGCTGACCGCTGTGTAGCCGAGCCTCGCTTCGCGGGAATCAAAAAGGGCGCCCGTTAAGGGCGCCCCCGATCGATTGCCGGTCGCGCGGTTTACGCGGCGACCTTGGCTTCGACCTGCTTCTTGGCTTTGCCGTTGATCGCGATGGTCCGCGGCTTCATCGCCTCGGGAATCTCGCGAACGAGGTCAACGTGCAGGAGTCCGTTCTCGAGGCTGGCACCCTTCACTTCGACATGGTCGGCGAGCTGGAAGCGCCGCTCGAACGAGCGGGCCGCGATGCCGCGATAGAGAACCTTGTTCTCCTCGCTCTCGGTCTGCTCCTTCTTCTCGCCTTTGACGGTGAGGGTGTTTTCCTTGGCCTCGATCGAAAGCTCATCCTCGCCGAAGCCGGCGACGGCCATCGTTACGCGGTAGGCGTTCTCACCGGTCCGCTCGATGTTGTAGGGCGGATAGCTCGGGGCCGAGGTGTCGAAGTTGCCGAGCGAATCAAGCATGCCGAACAGCCGGTCGAAGCCGACGGTCGAACGATAAAGGGGGCTGAGATCGAAATTGCGCATGGTGTCCTCCATATGAGCGACTAGGTTGCGAAAGAACCTCTCTGCCCGCCGTTTTCGGCCGGGTTTTCAAAGGGTTCCGCGGACCCGTCTGGCGTCCGCACGATTCATCTGGGAATTGCTTCTGGCCAAATCAAGACCCCTTTCCGGCGCTTGCGTGGCGGGCAGGTGAACCGCAAATGAACGCGCCTTTCGGCCTCCGTTCAGGTGGGATGGTGCATAGTCCGCGGCGTTGGTTCGGTCGGTCGTCCAACGGGCATGCCAAAGCCCCGTTTCCGGTCGATCCCGCAGATGAGGCCGGCATCGTCCCGCCCCCCTCCGGTGCCGGTTCTCTCCTTGCCGGCGGCGTCCCTCGTGGGCGTCGCCGGCTTGGCCTTTCATCCGGGACGCCTGTGATGACGGGACGCTTGTGATGACCGTGGCGCTGGCCTAATCAGGTCTTCCACCTTCCCGGCGGCTCGGATGGAACTGTACGGCATCGACAGCAATCTGATTCCCGATGGCGCGGTCGTCGGTGAGATCATGGCAAGCGATGGCATCCGCCTTCGCTACGCCCGCTGGAAGCCGACGGTGCGACGGACGCTCGGGACGGTCTGCCTGTTCCAGGGGCGGGCCGAAGCTGTCGAGAAGTACTACGAGGTGGTGGGAGATCTGAGGCGGCGGGGCTTCGCCGTCGCCACATTCGATTGGCGGGGCCAGGGGATCTCTGACCGGCCGCTGCGAAATCGCGACAAGGGCCACATCGACGGCTTCGAGGAGTATGACCGCGACTTTGACGCCTTCGTGCAGCAGGTGGCACTGCCTGATTGTCCGCCGCCGCATTTTGCCCTGGCGCATTCGACCGGCGCCTTGGTCTGCCTCCGCGCCGTGCGCGAGGGCCGCATGCGGTTTACCCGCATGGTGCTGTCATCGCCGCTGCTCGGCCTCGCCGCCAGGCGTCCGTCTCAGCGCCTGGTCTATGCGACCGCTGCGATGATCACGGCGATCGGCCTCGGCGAGCTCGACCTGCCGCAATCGAGAAGCCGCGCGATTGTCCGTACCCATTTCGAGAGCAATCCGCTGACCAGCGATCCCGACCGGTTCGCCCGCACCGTCGAGACCTTCAAGCAGAATCCGCAACTTGGAATCGGGGCGCCGACCTGGGGCTGGCTCTACGCTGCCTGCAAGGCAATGGCGGAAGCAAGCGAGGTCAACTTCGCGCCATCGATCGGCGTGCCGATCCTCATGCTTGTCGGCATGCGCGATCCGATCGTCTCTGTCAGCGCGATCGAGGCGTTTGTCGAGGAATTGCGCGCTGGCGCCCTGTCGATCGTGCCGGGCGGTCTGCACGAACTCATGATGGAACGCGACAGCCTGCGCGAGCAGTTCTGGGCCGCGTTCGACGCCTTCGTGCCCGGCTCGTAGGCCGCCGTGCCCCGCGGTCCGTCGGGAATCTGCCGTGCTCAGTCGGCGTTGAGCCGCTCGAGCACGGTTTCGTGCAGGCGAGGGTCGCCGGATGCCACAATTTGCCCCCCTGCGGCCGCCGGGCCGTCGCTCCAACTCGTGAAGCAGCCGCCTGCTCCCTCGATGATCGGGATCAGGCCAACCACGTCGTAGCTTTGGAGCCCTGCCTCGATGACGAGGTCGGCGTGACCCGATCCGACCATGCAATAGGCATAGCAATCGCAGCCGTAGCGGGCGAGCCGCACCGACTGCTCAACGCGGCGATAGGCGCGCGCCTCGTCATCGGAAAAAAGGTAGGGGCTGGTGGTGAAAAGGACGGCCTCGCCGAGGCTCTCACAAGACCGCGTCGTGATCGATCGGGCGCCGCCCGGGCCGGTGTACCAGGCGTGCGCGCCGTTGCCGGCATAGCGCTCGCCGGTGAAGGGCTGGACCATCATGCCAAGGATGGGGCGGCCCTGATGGAGAAGGCCGATCAATGTGCCCCAGACCGGGAGTCCCGTGATGAAGGCACGGGTGCCGTCGATCGGGTCAAGCACCCACACGAAGTCCGCGCCCTCCCGCTCGGCGCCGTATTCCTCCCCGACGATCCCGTGATCGGGATATTCGGCAACGATCAGCCGGCGCATTGCCGTTTCGGCATCGCGGTCGGCGGCCGTCACCGGGTCGAATGCGCCCGACCTCTTGTTCTCGATATCCATGGATGCCCGAAAATAGGGCATGATCGAATCAGAGGCAGCATCGGCCAGCCGGTCCGCGAAGGCAGTCAGGCTTTCAAGGTCCATTACGCCCTCCGGAATAGCTGCCATGCGCATTATGCAGGGCTTGTGGCATTGCAGCCACAGGGCCGTTTAGCGCCCTGATTTGTAAACGATTTCAGAAGCGGCTCAGCCCCGGCCCAGAACGGCCGAGAGGGCCGTGCGACAAACTGACAGCAACAAAAAACATCCATTCTCTTGATTTAACGGCCCGATCAGCCAATTGTTGCACTGCGGTAGCGATACCGCTGCCCTCCTTGGGCGTTTCCTCCCTAGACTTGGGCCGCCTCGGCAACGAGCGGCCCCTTTTCTTTTCCGGGCTTATTCAGCGGCGTCCTGCTGGATGAGCAGCCCGGCATCAATGGCGCTCGCCAGCTCGCTGACGAACAGGGAGAGATCCTGGCAAAGCTGACTGAAGCCGGCGGTTCGCATCAATGTCGTCTCGTCCATGTAGAGGCAGCGATTCACTTCGATCTGCAGCGCATGGATCCCGCGGTTTGGCTGGCCGTAGTGTTCGGTGATGTAGCCGCCCGCATACGGCTTGTTGCGGCTGACCGAATAACCGAGCTGGGTCAGGATCTGCCCGGCAAGGTCCGTGACCTCGCCCGCGCAGCTGGTGCCGTAACGATCGCCGATCACGATGTCCGGCCGCAGCCGTCCGGTCCCGCCACGCACGGAGGACGGCATCGAATGACAGTCGATCAGCACGGCAAACCCGAATGCGGCGCGCGTCGCAGTGAGCAGCTTGCGGAGGGCGTCGTGGTACGGCTTGTAGACTTGGTCGATGCGGGCGAGCGCATCGTCGACGTTGAGGGGACGAGCGTAGATTTCCTCGCTCTCCGAGACGATCCGCGCGATCGTGCCGAGGCCCCCCGCCACCCGCACCGAGCGGACGTTGACGTAGTGCGGCAGGCTGCCCGAGAACATCTTCGGGTCGAGCTCGTATGGCTCCCGGTTCACGTCAAGCCAGGCACGGGGAAAGTTGGCCCGCATCAGCGGGGCGCCGAGCGACACGGCCGGCAGAAACAGTTCGTCGACATAGCTGTCCTCGGACCGGCGGATCGCCCATTCGTCGAGTCGCGACGAGGCGAGGAAGTCGGCTGCATAGGCCCGACCGCTGTGCGGGGAGTTGAAGACCAGGGGCACGACCTGGTTCTCCGGCAGTAGGACCTCGAAGGGCGCGGCAGCGGGGAGCTCGTTCGGTGGCAGCATTGGCGGCGGCATCAGAGACCGTCGGTAAGGGTTTGGGGATGTTGCCAATTCTGGCGGTGTCTGTCCACTGGCCGTAAACCCTCTTGCGCTCTGCCGTTCACGCGATCTTTACTCTGATTGCGGCTAATTTGCCGGCGGATGCGCGATGTCAGGAATCGGAGTTTGGATTGCGCCCATGTCGAGAATTCTCTTGGCCGAAGACGACAACGATATGCGCCGCTTCCTGGTCAAGGCGCTTCAGAACGCCGGGTATGATGTCGTCTCCTTCGACAACGGCCTGTCGGCGTATGAGCGCATTCGCGAGGAGCCGTTCACGCTTCTCCTGACCGATATCGTCATGCCCGAAATGGACGGCATCGAGCTCGCCAGGCGGGCAACCGAGCTCGATCCCGATCTGAAGGTGATGTTTATCACGGGATTCGCCGCCGTCGCGCTCAACCCCGAATCCAACGCACCGCCATCGGCCAAGGTTCTCTCCAAGCCGTTCCACCTCAAGGACCTCGTTAACGAGGTCGAGAAGCTGCTTGCTGCCTGACGCAGCATTCGGGTCGGGCACCCCGCGCGGCTCAAAGCGTCGATGGCGATCTGGCAGTCGAGGCTTGAACAGGCTTCGCGGCGCCTGCTATATGCCAGCCAAGAAGCCGTCGCCTGTATGGCGGCCGGATGGGCGCGTAGCTCAGCGGGAGAGCACTACGTTGACATCGTAGGGGTCACTGGTTCAATCCCAGTCGCGCCCACCATCCACCTCCACAAACATGATGGTCCGTCTTGCCTCCGGCGTGGTATGAGTCCCGTGGGGGGCGCGTGACCGCCCGGATGAAAATGCCATGCATCCTTCGACTCGCGAGCTACGCGCCCGACGCACCGGAGCCCTGATGCTCGCCGCGTGGGTCGCCTACGCGGTGATGTTCCTGCCGTTCCACCCACCCGCTTTTGGTGCTGGCAAGTTGCCGTCGTCGATCGAGTATGATGGCCCGGATCTCACGCCGATCCCAGGTGCGGTGCAGATCGCGACAAATACGCCATAGACGCCAGCCTCGTTCCGCTGCTGTTGTTGGGCCGCGGACGACGGGCCGCATCCGGATCGACGCGCGGGCTCGCGATAGCGTGACCGACCGGCGGCCGTCCGCCCGTTCCGCGGAGTCCTGCAGAAATACTGCCTTCGCCAGCAATGTCATGCCTGTGGCCGAGGTCACAGCGCAGGGCGGGCTTTCCATGTACCAAAATGACCAGCGGAACGTTGATCCGCATTTGGACGTTGATGGAGCGATCGTCAGGCGCTCCGGGGATCAAGCGGAGGGGAAGATGGCAAAGCACCTCGGCAAGGCAATCACGGTAACCGCCGGCATCGGCATTCTCGCCGTTTCCGCCGCCGTCGCGCTCGCCAGCATCCCCGACCGGATTACGCTGGACGGCGCCACCGCCGACGCCGTCCCGCACGCTGAAGAGGCGATGCTTCCTGCTCCCGTCAGCGGCGTGCCGCTTTTCGTTGCCGACGCCTCCGGCAATGTCCCGGCGTGCGTGGCCGATGCCGAGGTCGTTCGTCAGCTCAACGCGGATCGCGACCGTTTCGGCGGCGAGACCGTCAAGCTCGAGAAGGGCCTCGATCAAGCCTTCGCCGACGAATGGCGGCGCGATACGGGCTCGAAGCACGCCACCGTCTCCGCGGTATTCGCCCACGTCTTCGGCGCCGATGACACGATGGTGGATGTGGTCGAGATCGATGCGCGTGGCTGCGCGCTGAGCCGGACGCTGCTTGGCGGGGACGACTTCGAGCTTCTCCTTGCCCGCGCCTCCGGGCTCGAGGCGTAGATACTCCCGGACAGCCTTGACACGGCGTCGAGCGGCCCATAGGTTCCCGCCGAATTTTGTTGGGCCATGCGATGCATGGCGGTTCGAAACCGGCCTCAGACAATGAAGATCCGTAACTCGCTTCGTTCGTTGCGCAAGCGCCATCGCGCCAACCGTCTGGTTCGGCGCAAGGGCCGGCTGTTCGTGATCAACAAGGCCAACCCCCGTTTCAAGGCGCGCCAGGGCTGAGCGACCCGCCGGGTCTCTGTCACGCCTGTTTGTTTTGACCGGAGCCGCCAGGCGGGGCTAAGGTGCCGGTCATGCGGCCTATCACGCTCGTTATCGCTATCACTCTGATGTCCGCCGGGCTCGGCGGCGCGGTTGCTTTGGCGGAGGAGACGCCGCCTTCCGTCTCCGACGAGACGGCACTTCCCGCGCCGACCAAGGCTGAGCGAATGGACGCGTTGTTCGAGACGCTGAAGAACTCGACCGACGAGAAGACGGCGAAGGAAGCGGAGCGGACGATCATCAAGCTGTGGCTGGAATCGGGAAGCGACACCGTCGATCTTCTGATGAACTGGGCGCTGGCGGCGATGGAGGCGAAGAAATATCCCCGCGCGCTCGATTTCCTTGACCGGGTCGTTCTGATGGATCCGGGCTACGCCGAGGGGTGGAACAAGCGGGCCACGGTCTACTTCCTTATGGAGGACTACGGCCACTCGATTGCCGATATCGGCCACGTACTTGCGCTCGAGCCGCGCCACTTCGGCGCCCTGAGTGGGCTCGGGATGATGATGCGGGATCTCGGTGAAGACGACCGTGCCAAAGCGGCCTATCGCGCCGCGCTCGCCGTCGACCCGCTCCTCGACCACGTCCGCGATGCTCTCGACGAGCTTGAGACGAAGGCGAAGGGCCAGGATCTCTGACCCGGCTCAGCCGTGCTTCTGTAACGAGTCGCCGCCGCCGCTGCCGATGAAGGCAATGCGGAGCATGTTGGTCGCCCCCGGCGTGCCGAGCGGCACCCCCGCCGTCACGATGATCCGTTGGCCGGCCCTGGCGATTTCCTCGTCGAACGCCACCTGACAGGCCCGGTCGATCATGTGCTCCAGCGCGTCGGGCTCTTTCCCGGCGACGCAATGAAGGCCCCATACGATCGACAGCCGTCGGGCGGTGGCGACGATCGGCGACAATGCGATGATCGGCGTCAGCGGGCGCTCGCGGGCGGCGCGCATCGCTGTCGCGCCCGACGCGGTGTAGCAGCAGATCGCTGCGAGATTGAGCGTGTCGGCGATCTGGCGGGCGGCAGCAGAGATCGCGTCGGCGCTGGTCGGTTCCGGCTCGGTTCGCTGGGCGTAGATGATGCCTGGATAGTTCGGATCGCGCTCGACCTCGATGGCGATCCTGTCCATCGTCGCCACCGCTTCGACCGGAAAGGCGCCGGAGGCCGACTCCGCCGAAAGCATTACCGCGTCGGCGCCCTCGAAAACAGCCGTCGACACGTCCGACACCTCGGCGCGGGTCGGTACCGGGGCTGTGATCATCGATTCCAGCATCTGGGTGGCGACGACCACCGGCTTGCCGGCGCGGCGGGCCGCGCGGGTGATCTGTTTCTGGATACCGGGCACCCGCTCGAGCGGCACCTCGACGCCGAGATCGCCGCGCGCGACCATCAAGGCGTCGGACTGTTCGATGATCGCGGCGAGATGTTCGACCGCCTGCGGCTTCTCGATCTTGGCCATCACCGCCGCGCGGCCGCGGGCGACCTTCTTGACCTCGGCGAGGTCTTCGGGACGCTGCACGAAGGACAGCGCGATCCAGTCGACGCCGGCGTTGAGGGCGGCCTCGAGATCGGAACGATCTTTCCCGGTCAGGGCGCTGAAGCCGAGGGTGGTGTCGGGCAGGCTGACGCCCTTGCGATCTGAGAGCCGTGTGCCTGCCTCGACGAACGTTGTTGCCCGGCTCTGGGTGCATTTCGTCACCCGCAGACGCACCTTGCCGTCGTCGAGAAGCAGCCGGTGTCCCGGCTCGATCGCCGCGAAGATCTCCGGATGCGGCAGGTAGACGCGTTTCTTCGTTCCCGGCTTGGGGTCCGAATCGAGCACGAAGGTGTCGCCGGGCGTGATCTCGATCGCGCCGTCGGCGAACTCGCCGATCCGCAGCTTCGGTCCCTGCAGATCGACGAGAATGCCGATCGGACGTGGACCTTCGGCCTCGACCGCGCGGATCGTGTTCACCAGCCGGCGCAGCGTCTGGTGATCGGTATGGCTCATATTGATGCGAAAAACGTCCGCCCCGGCATTCGACAGGCTTTTGATCTTTGCCTTGTCCGATGAGGCCGGGCCGAGGGTCGCAAGGATCTTGACCTTGCGCTGCCGTCTCATTGACCGCCAGTTCCGACTTCGCCTGGCTCAGTCAACTGGACGGTCCAGCTTCTCTGCTCTCCCGTATCGACCTCGAAGAAGCCTGTCCGCTCGAATCCACGCGCCACGCAATCCTCGATTCCGTGGATGGTGAACATCTTGTCGCGCGTGCACATCGCCGCCTTGCCGCTCCACACGCCGCCCGCGTCATAGTCGATGGCGTAGATGTAGTAGTAGCGAGAGACAAGCGGTCCCGCCATCAACGTCTCACAACTGCTGGCGTCGACGTTCCACCATCCTTCGGTGGTCCAGCGGCGCCCCTCCTTGTAGCCTATCGCGACGCCGACGCGGCTCGTCGTCTTGTTGCAGAGCCGCAGGCCTCCTGCGGCGTCGGACGAGAGGCTGCCGGTTACGCCGGCCGGTATCGCGCCAGCCTGCAACAGCCGAACCTCCGCTGTCCCGTCCTGGCGAAGCATGAAATACGCGCCTGTGGCAAGGGCGGCGAGGAGCGCGATACTGCCGACCACGGCCGCTTTCCGGTGCCAGGATTTGGGAGCGGGCGATCGCATCGGGCTGGGCTTGGCGGACCGATTTGTCAGGCGTGCTTGGATGCGTTCTTATCGCTCGGCGGGTTTCGTCGTGTCAACGCAGCCAATGCTGATTCCATTGCCTTTTCACCCTCCACCTTGCTGACGACTCACTGCTGGAGGCTGGGGAAAATCGACAGCGAACACGGCAGCATCAAGGCTGGCGTGGCTGTGGCCTTGCGACATAGACGCTGGCGAGAACAAGCGTTCCGCCGAAATGGCCGGCGGCTGGCGCCTTGACCCGGTTGGCCAATATCTGCTCGCTCGTGGAAACGCCTGTCCGGATTACGGGCTATTCCTATGGCACCACGGCCCGGCCGTCACTATCATTGCACGCCATGGACATGGTTTCGGCAGGGGCGGGGAGCGAGGCCGCCGGCGACGAGGAGCATTTCGCCCCTCTCGTGACGATCGCGGGCGATCCCGCCCACGGGCTCATCTTCCTGTGCGATCACGCCGAAAACTGCCTTCCGCCGGAATACGGGACGCTCGGGCTGCCGTCCACCGAGCTCCAACGCCACATCGCCTATGATCCGGGCGCCGCCGAGGTGACGCGCGGGCTCGCCGAGCGGCTGGGCGCCCCGGCAGTGCTCAGCACTTTTTCCCGACTGCTGATCGATCCCAATCGCGGCGACGACGATCCGACCCTGATCATGCGCCTTTCGGATGGAGCGATGATACCCGGCAATCGTCATGTGGATGGGGCGGAACGGGAGCGCCGGATCACGCGTTTCCATGCTCCGTATCACGCCGAGATCGAACGGACGATCGAGCGCTCCGTCAAAGCAGGAGCGATTCCGGCCCTGGTCTCGATCCACAGCTTCACCCCGGTCTGGCGTGGACGCGGCCGGCCCTGGCAGATCGGCATCTTGTGGGACGCCGATCCGCGTCTTGCCCGGCCGCTGGTGGAGAAGCTTGCCGCGGACCCCAACCTCGTGGTCGGGGACAACGAGCCCTATTCGGGCGCCCTCATCCGCGACAGCATGTTCCGGCATGGAACCCGCCGCGGTCTGGCGCACGGGTTGATCGAGCTGAGGCAGGATCTCATCGGCGATGCGGCGGGAGCTGCTGCCTGGGTCGACCGGCTGGCGCCGATGCTGGCCGAGCTGAACACGCTGCCGGAGCTTCACGAGGTCCGTCACTACGGGTCGCGCGCTGGCCCGGTGGACCCTATGTAGCCAGGAATTGGCTGAGGTTATCTTGATTGGGAGCACGTCATGTCGAACCTCGATGACAGCACGCGCACGGCGCTTGAGGCATCCGTTTTCCGGAGGCTGGTTGCGCATCTCCGCGAACGGACGGACGTCCAGAACATCGATCTGATGAATCTGGCGGGCTTCTGCCGCAACTGCCTCTCCAATTGGTACCGCGAGGCGGCGGAGGAGCGCGGCATCGCCATCGACAAGGAGGAGTCCCGCGAGATGGTCTACGGCATGCCCTATGCCGAGTGGCGTGCACGCTACCAGAAGGAAGCAACCGCCGATCAGAAGGCGGTCTTCGAGAAGACCCGGCCGGGGCACTAGTGCGAAAGCGGTCTTGACCTGCGCCAGCAGTCGGGGCAAGCAGCCTGCCGTCGTCAAGCGTGAGGAGTGCCGCAAATGGCCGATACAGGTGGCATCGCCAGAGATCAGATCCGGTCGATCATCGAGCGGATCGAGCGGCTCGAGGAGGAGAAGCAGGCGCTTGCCGACGATATCAAGGAAGTCTACGCCGAGGCCAAGGCGAACGGTTTCGACACCAGGATCCTGCGCCAGGTCGTTCGCATTCGCAAGCAGGACACCGCCGAGCGTCAGGAGCAGGAAGCGTTGCTTGACCTCTACCTCCACGCGCTTGGCATGCGTGAGGGGTCGGGCGCCGTCGACTGAACCGGCGTCGCCGCGCAGTGCGACGCCAACATGCGGCGACTTTGGAAAATCGGAAGCGTTCGGCCGCGATCAGCGGGCGGCGACGATATGGCTGTCGGTCAGGTCGACGACCGCCGGCGGCAGCACCACGGCACCATCGAAACGATCCGTGCGCAGGTTGGTGTTGAACCCGTTGCCGAAGCGGGCAGCGAAGGCCACGTCCGGCTTGCCGAGCAGCGACGGCGTGCGGCTGAAGTCGGGCATGGTGAGCAGTGCATAGCGCTTCTCACGGGTAGAGGGCCGGGCAATCCACAGCCGCAGGCTCTGGGTATCCAGCTTGGTCAGCGTCAGTTCGGCTGGAAGCAGGTGACTGTAGATGACCCTGGCAGTACGCTCGGGGGCCGGTGCCGCGGCCGAGGGAGCCGCCTCGGCGACGCGCGGGCTGGCCTGGGGCAGGGGCACGCCAAAGGCGGTAATGCCGCCGCTGCCAGCGTTCCTGGGTTCCGGGCTGCTGGCAGCCGCCGAAGCATAGGCGAGTACCGGCGGCACCGCCTGCTCAAGGCGGTTGTCGTTGCCACGCAGAACCGCCGAGGTGATCGCGTCGGCGCGTAGTGGTCGGCTGAGGTCGACGCCGACATCGATCGTCGCGACAACCGCCGTCGGCTTGATCGGCAGCGACGCCTTGACCGAACCGGTCCGTTCCGGCTGGGCGCGTCTGGCCATCGCCGCGAGAAGGTCGGCGGGCGCCGAAGATGCTGGCGAATTGTAGGCGGTTTCGAAGGCGATGACGCGCGGATCGCCGGAATTTGGCGCAGCCCGGTCAAGTGCCGCGAAGCGCTCGGTGAATCCGGCCGCGTCAAGCCCCTGCCCGGGCTTCGGGGGGTATGACAGCAACCCGTTGGTTCCGCTTGTCGGGTCCGCGACCTCCGGCGTTTCGGCCATCGCAACGGCGGTCGGCGCTAACGGTTCGCGATCCGGCGCAACGCGCGGGGTCGGCACTTCGTCGGCGGCAGCAACCTCAACTGGAGCGCTGGCCGGGATCACGCCGCCGCCCGAGGGGACGAGGTGGCCGCTGGCCACCCGGGCCTTGTAGGAGGCCAGCGCTTGGGCATAGCCCGGAAGCGGCTTGCCGTCGCTCGGAATGTGGAGGGTCTTTCCCTCGGGGAATACGTTGACGAGCTGGCTGCGGGTCATGCGCGGCCAGTGGCGCACCGAGGCGGTGTCCATATGGACGAAGGGCGATCCCGACGTGGGATAAAAGCCGACGCCACCAGCCTGCAACCGCAGCCCGATCGCCCGCAGCTTCGCCAGATCAACGCCAGGGATATAGAAATCCAGGGCCTTGCCTTGAATGTGCTGGCTGTTCTGGGCGACGCCGCGCGAGCGCCGGCGCAGCATGGCGTTGGTTTCAGGCGACCGATAGCCGCAGATGACCGTGACGGGCTTGGTGGCGCCAGTCTCGCGATAGACCTCCCAAATCAGGTCGAACAGCTTGGGGTCCATCTTGATTTCTTTGTTCTTCCGCCAGTCGCGGAGGAAGTAGTTCAGCTTGGCGAGCCCGGCAGGATCGTAGACGCCGTCACGCTTGAAGATGATGGTCGCAGTGGCGTTGGTATGGGCATTGTAAAGGTAGAGGGCGTGATCGTCTTCCGCCGAGGCGGTCTGGACGTAGCCCGAAAGTACGAGCGCAGCGGCTCCGGCGGTGCAGGCAAGTTTCAGCGCCCGGCTGAGCGGATGCTTCCGTTTGCCACGGCAGTGTTCCCCGTCTCGCGTCAACAAGTCCCGTCGCCGTCCTCGCCCGTGATTGGGCTGTCCCACAGCGCATTGTCGAGCGACAAAGTTAACGTCGCTTTACCAAAAACGGGAAGTGCGCCTACCCCACCCCGTCTCGGCGTAGTCTGAATCGACTAAGGCTGGATCGTGGCATTTACGGGGCGGATTGACAACTGGCTTATTCGCTTATGTCCCCGCTATTTCAGGTCAATCCGAGAGCCGACAGAACCCGCTTGTCGTGACCATAGATATCGTTGCGGACCTGCAGCTTGCCGCTGTCGTCGACCCAGGCGGTGAAATAGGTCACGTGGACGGGGATCTTGTGATCAAGCTTGACCCACCGCTCGCCGCTGCCGACCATCTTGCGGAGCTTGTCGACGTCGATGTCGTGATAGTAGGCGAGCAACGACGCAGCGAAATCCCAAGGATCTTTCACCCGCATGCAGCCGTGGCTGAACGCACGGGTATCGTTCGCGAAAAGGCTCTTCGACGGCGTGTCGTGGAGATAGACCGAATATTTGTTCGGAAACAGGAACTTGACCGTACCGAGCGCATTCCGTGATCCGGGCGGCTGCTTGATCTGGATCTTGCTCATATTCACGGTGCGCCAGTTGATCGATCCCGGATTGACCGCCCGGAACCGGCCGCGGATGTTGGCGTAGACCCGGTATCCCGAGAGCCCGCTGCCGGCGCGCAGGCGAGGAAGCATCTCGTTGCGCGCGATCGACGCGGGCACGTTCCACACCGGGTTGACGACGATGCTCTCCATTTCGTCGGAGAAGATCGGGGTCTGGTTGGTCACCTTGCCGACGATGATCGGGGTCGAGTGGACAATCTGGCCGTCCTTGTAGACGTCAAGGTTGAAATTGGGGACATTCACGCGGACATAGAAATTGCCCAGGTAGCGGGGCATCCAGCGCCAGCGCTCCATGTTGGCAATGATCATCTCGACATGGTCCTCGGGACCGCGGTTCATCGCCGCGAGCGTATTCTTGCCAACAATCCCGTCCGCCCGGAGACGCGCCGATTTTTGGAAATCCTTAACGGCGGCGACGACGTCCTCGTCGTAAAGGTCCGGCTCGGCGACGTCTGCGCTCATGTCCAGCCGCTGGCGGATCGTGACTACCCGCGGATCATGCATGCCGGCCTTGATCAGTGGTCCGTCCGGAACCTCGGGCCGGCTGTCCACGCCGGCGCGCTGGCGCGCCTCGGCCAGCGCCTCGCGTAGGGCCTTGTATTCCTGCTGCGGCGGATTGTAAGCGTCGAGCGTTGCCGCCGGGTCGGACGAGGCCGACACCAGCCCAAGAATGTCGCCAGCCGCGAGCCGGCGCACGTCATAGCCGAAATTCTTGCTGACGGAGGCGGGGTCGAGCCGCCCGGAATAGGCATCGCGGGCGTAGTCGACGATGGCCTGGCTAAGCAGCAGGTCGGCCCGCGCCAGTGCGGCCGGGCTCGCCGTGAAATAGGTGCCAATCTTCTCCCATGGCAACTGGTAGTCGTTCGGATTCAGCCCATCGGTGTCGGCCTGTTTGATCCACTCGACGGCGGCCTTGGCACGGTCGGTGAGTTTGCCGCCTTCGACCCAAGCCATGGCATAGGCGCGATCCGCATAGAACTTGATGATCGCGTCGGCGTCCTGCTTGTCGACCAGCCGGTCGGCGACCGCCTCGGTGAGCCGGGTGCGCATGGCGACCGTGTTCTCGTCCGTCACCCGGTCGTAGACGGTGTACTGGATCGCGGGTGCCGCCGATTCCGCTCCGGGCTTGACCGGCGCCGCCGTGCCGAGCGCCGTGAGCCAGGACAGCGCCACGGCGCCCGCGAGGATTCGGGTTAGACCGCGGAGAATCATGGGAGATGCCCTCTCGTTCCGTGCAGCCAAATCGCCGCGAAGAGCCACAAAAGAGACCAAGCTGCGCCGCAATTCAACCGTAATTCATTCCGGTAAAAATGATTTTACCGTTGGCGTGGCTATTCGGCAGCGATCCCGTGGGTCATGTCGGAAAGGCCAAGCTCCTTGAGCTTGCGATAGAGCGTCGACCGGCCGATGCCGAGCTTGCGGGCGACGACCGTCATCCGCCCACCGTACCGCTCCAGTGCGAGACGGATCATTTCCGCCTCGATTTCGGCAAGCGGACGAACGTCTCCGCCCCGGTCGAAGGCCGCCAGTCCCTCTGCGGAGTCGCGTGGGACTCCGCCCTTTTCGAGTTCAATTTCCCGCGCCGCGATCGGTTCCGAAACATTCGGCCGGCGTTCCGCAGGTTCGTGCCCACCCTCGACGTAGGCCGCAATCTGGGGGAATTCCTCCGGCGTCAGCACCGGACCGTCGGCGAGCACCACGGCGCGAAACACCGCATTCTCCAGCTGGCGCACGTTTCCCGGCCAGTCGAAACGGAGGAGAAGATCGAGGGCCGGGGCGGTGACGGCGCGGATGACGGACTTGCCTTCCTCTGCGGCGAACCGCGCCGTGAAATGACGAACCAGCTCGGGGATGTCCTCCGGTCGTTCCCGTAGCGCCGGGACGCGGATCGGAAAAACGTTGAGCCGGTAGTAGAGATCCTCCCGGAAGGCCCCCGCTTTCACCAGATCGATCAGGCTGCGATTGGTCGCCGAGATCAGCCGGAAGTCGACGCGCAGCGGCCGTCGCGCTCCGACCGGATCGATCTCGCCGTCCTGGAGGGCTCGCAGCAGTTTCACCTGGACGTCGGCCGGCAGCTCGCCGACCTCGTCGAGGAACAGGGTTCCGGTGTGGGCCTCGCGGAACTTGCCGACGTGCCGTTCGGCGGCACCGGTGAAAGCGCCCTTCTCGTGGCCAAAGAGGATGCTCTCGACGAGATTGTCGGGTATCGCACCGCAATTGACCGTGACGAACGGTTTCGAGCGGCGGTCGCCGCTGCCCTGGATGGCGCGGGCCACGAGTTCCTTGCCGACGCCGGATTCGCCCTCGATCAGGATCGGGATCTGCGAGGCGGCGGCGCGTTCGCCAAGCCGGATGACCCGCTCCATGGCTGGGCTTTTGGTGACGATGTCGCGGAAGGTGAGGGTGCCGGTCGCGCTTCGCTTGATGCGGGCAAGCTCGCCTTCGAGCGCCCCGAGCTTCAGCGCATTGTCGATCGACACCTGCAGGCGCTCGGGCGAGACCGGCTTGACCACGAAATCGACTGCCCCGGCACGCATTGCGCTGACCACAGTGTCTATTCCTCCGTGGGCGGTCTGGACGATCACCGGGATCGGGCGATCCATCTCGCGCAATTTCGCCAGCACCGCCATGCCGTCGACATCCGGCATCACCAGGTCGAGGACGATCAGCGCCAGCCGATCGCCGTCAGGGCCCGAGATGCGCGCAAGCGCTTCCTCGCCGCCTTCGACGGCGACCGGGCGATAACCGAATCGCTCGATCGCGGCGGTGAGGAGCCGACGCTGGACCGGGTCGTCGTCGACGACAAGGATGGAGACAGACATGTCGGGGCGATGATCGGCGTCCGCAGTTAACGGCTTGTTAATCCCACCGCTGCGCGTGTGCATGTCGGGGAAAAGGACACATCCGGGCGAGCCATTCTTATTGTTGCCCCGATGCACCGCCGATCGCCGATCGATTCGGGTCCGTCGCCATGACGGTTGATTGCCGCGGGCGTCATGCCCACTATCCATCCGCCTTCCGCTCGATCCGGCTTCCAGTCATGTCACCCTCCGATCCATTCGCATCAGCCCTTGCCCAACGTCCGCTCGGCGACCTGCCGGAGTGGAACCTTGCCGATCTCTATCCGGCGCCGGACTCGCCGGAACTGAAGTCGGCGCTCGCCCGTGCCGATAGTGATTCGGTTGCCTTCGAAAATCTTCACAAGGGCAAGCTCGCCGATCTGGCCGGCGGCGAAACGGGCGGCAAGGGTCTCGCCGAAGCGGTGGCGGCATTCGAGGCACTGGAGGATCTTCTCGGCCGCATCATCTCCTACGCGGGCCTGCTCCATGCCGGCGACACTGCCGATCCGGTCCGTTCGAAGTTCTACGGCGATGTGCAGGAGAAGATCACGGCGGCCAGCTCGCATCTGCTTTTCTTCCAACTCGAGCTGAACCGGATCGAGGACGACGTGCTTGAAAACGCGATGGCCGAGCCTGCGCTCGGTCGCTACCGACCGTGGCTTGAGGATATCCGCCGCGAGAAGCCCTATGAGCTGGAGGACCGTGTCGAACAGCTGTTTCACGAAAAAACGGTGACCGGCCGTGGCGCCTGGAACCGCCTGTTCGACGAGACGATGGCGAGCCTGCGCTTCGAGGTCGACGGAGAGGAGCTCGCCATCGAGCCGACGCTCAATCTCCTGCAGGATGCCGATGGCGAGAAGCGGAAGGCAGCGGCCGAGGCACTGGCCGCCACCTTCAAGGCCAACCTTCGCCTTTTCACGCACATCACCAATACGCTCGCCAAGGACAAGGAGATCTCCGACCGCTGGCGCGGCTTCAAGGATGTGGCGGCATCCCGCCACCTCGCCAACCGGGTCGAGCCGGAGGTGGTCGACGCATTGGTTGAGGCGGTGTGCGGCGCTTATCCGCGCCTGTCGCACCGCTACTATGCGCTGAAGGCGAAGTGGTTCGGCCGCGATCAGCTCGACCACTGGGATCGCAACGCGCCGCTTCCCAAGGTGCCGATGAAGACGATCCCGTTCGACGAGGCGCGGGCGACTGTGCTCGGCGCTTATGGACTGTTCTCACCGGAGATGGCGAACATCGCGCGGCGGTTCTTTGACGACCGGTGGATCGACGCGCCGGTCCGGCCGGGCAAGGCGCCGGGCGCCTTCTCCCATCCCACCGTCCCCAGCGCCCATCCCTATGTGCTGCTCAACTACCAGGGCAAGGTCCGCGACGTGATGACCCTTGCCCACGAGCTCGGGCACGGCGTGCATCAGGTGCTGGCCGCGCCGCAGGGCGCGCTGATGGCGCCGACGCCGCTCACCATGGCCGAAACTGCCAGCGTCTTCGGCGAGATGCTCACCTTCCGTGCGCTGCTCGCCGAGACCACCGAACCGGTGCAGAAAAAGGCGATGCTCGCCGCCAAGGTCGAGGACATGATCAACACGGTCGTCCGCCAGATCGCCTTCTACAGTTTCGAGCGGGCGGTTCACACGGAGCGTCGTGAAGGCGAGCTCACCGCCGACCGGCTCGGCGAGATCTGGATGAGCGTCCAGGGCGAGAGCCTCGGCCCCGCCATCGCGCTCAAGCCCGGCTACGAGGTGTTCTGGAGCTACATTCCCCATTTCATCCACGCGCCGTTCTATGTCTACGCCTACGCGTTCGGCGACTGCCTGGTGAACTCCCTCTACGCCGTGTATGAGGACGCCGCGGCCGGCTTCCAGGAGAAGTACCTGGCCATGCTGCGGGCCGGCGGCTCCAGGCATCACAAGGAGCTGCTGGCGCCCTTCGGCCTCGACGCCAGCGATCCCGGCTTCTGGCAGAAAGGGCTTGGCGTCATCGACGGACTGATCGGCGAGCTGGAGGCGATGGAGGAGGGGAATGCCTGACGTGGCGCTTTGCCGTTGCGTCCACTCTCGCCGATAGCCAAATACACATTCGTGCCTCGACGGAGGTTTTCCCGTGCCCCTTCTATTCTTCCTGCTTCTCATCATCCTGATCGCCACGGTCGGCTTCTGGAAGACGCTCGGGGCGATCCTTGGCGCCGTGGCGATGATCGTTCTCCTTGTCATCCTGATCGCGGCGGTTGCGGTCGTTGGTGGCTTCATGGCGGTCCGCCGCATGCGCTGACCGGGGCTTGGCCGCCGAGCGGGTCGGGGAAGAGGGCCTCACTCGCTGGATCCGCGACAACCTGCCGACCGGGTGATCCCGCGGCTCGTCGCTTTCGGCCTTCCCACCGCCATCGTCCCGGCATAGATGACGTGCACGATGGCTGATACCCGCGATCCTGAACAGAACCGCCTGTCGCGCCGGCTGACACGCTACGCGCGCGTCGGCACCAATGTCGGCGGCGTGGCGGCACGGATGGCGGGAGCCCGCCTGTTTGGCCGGCAACTCGGCGACCAGCGCAACGCGGCCGAACTGATGGCGGTCCTCGGCGGCCTCAAGGGGCCGCTGATGAAGGTGGCGCAGCTGTTGTCGACCGTTCCCGACCTGCTGCCGCCGGAATACGCGGCCGAGCTCCAGAAGCTCCAGGCGTCGGCGCCGCCGATGGGACCGGCCTTCGTCAAGCGGCGCATGACGGCCGAGCTCGGGGCCGGCTGGAAGAAACGGTTCAAGTTCTTCGACGAAAATCCGGCGGCGGCCGCTTCGCTCGGCCAGGTGCATCGCGCCGTCGGTCTCGACGGGCGGCAGCTAGCCTGCAAGCTCCAGTATCCCGACATGCAGTCGGCCGTCGAGGCGGACCTCCAGCAGCTTGGCGTCATCTTCGCGCTCCAGCGCCGCTTCAATCCGGAGATCGACACGACCGAGATCGCCAAGGAGGTGTCGGAGCGGCTGCGCGAGGAGCTCGACTACCGGCGCGAGGCGAGCAACGTGGTGCTCTACGGTGCGGTGCTGAAGCACGAGCCGCTGATCCGGGTGCCGGATGTGGTCACGGACCTGTCGACCCGGCGTCTCCTCACCATGAGCTGGCTCGACGGCCAGCCGCTTCTGAGTTTCCTCGACCACGATCTGGAAGACCGCAACCGCATCGCCACCGCGTTGTTCCGTGCCTGGTGGCATCCGTTCGCGACCCACGGAATCATCCACGGCGATCCGCATCTCGGAAACTACAGCGTGTTCGAGCGGCAGAACCGCCCCGGCGGCATCAACCTCTTGGACTATGGCTGCATCCGCATCTTCACCCCGCGGTTCGTCAGCGGGGTGGTCGAGCTCTATCACGGCTTCCTCGAGAACGATCACGACCGGGTGGTGGAGGCTTACCGGCGCTGGGGCTTCCGCGGCCTCAGCAAAGGGCAGATCGACACCCTCAACATCTGGGCACGCTTCATCTACGCACCGCTGATCGACGACCGGGTGCGGACCATCGCCGACGGCGTCGCGCCGCAAGCCTATGGTCGCCGTGAGGCGTGGAAGGTCAAGCAGGGGCTGAAGGCCGAGCGACCGATCACCATTCCGCGCGAGTTCGTGCTGATGGATCGGGCTGCAATCGGACTGGGCTCGGTCATGCTGCACCTCAGGGCGGAACTGAACTTCCACCGCATCTTCGCCGAGACCGTCAAGGACTTCGACGAGGCGAAACTCGCCCGACGCCAGCAGGCTGCGCTGAAAGCGGCGGGGGTTCCCGACGCCTGATCGGCCGGCGAATAGCCGACCGTCGCGACGTGTTTGCTGCCGACTGCCGCTCCACCTCACGGAGGGAAGGGTCTGATTGCGATGCGTCTCATCATACCGGCACTTGGTCCCATCTATGCGGCTCTCGCCGAACCGGCCTACGCGCTGACCCGGTTCGTCGCCGGTGCCTTCCTCGTCCCCCACGGCCTTTGGAAGCTGTTCGGCGTCACCGGCAGCCAGGCCGACATGATCGCCTTCTTCCACGCCATCGGGCTGGAGCCGGCGGTGCCGTTGATGATTGCCGTCGGCATTGTCGAGGCGGTCGGTGGCGCCTTCGTCGCGGTCGGCTTACTCACCCGGCCGGCGGCGCTTGCCGCGGCGATTACCACCGGCACGGCCGCCCTTTATGCTCACCTGCCGCTCGGCTTCTATGTCGAGCCAGGCGGAATCGAGTTCTCCGGCCTCTGGGCGATCGTGCTCCTGATGTTCGCGGTGAAAGGCGGGGGCACCATCTCCGTCGACGAACTGATCGGCCGAGAAGTCTGACCGAAGGCCGACGGACGGTCAGCTGCGGCCCGGGAAAGGGCCGACAAAGCGGCGGCTGTGCTCCACCTGGAAGACGTTCGAGTTGAGGGCGGCGATCCACTGCTTGCCCTCGGTGGTGAGTTCCAGATAACCGAGGGCCGGGCCGATCAGCGGCTGCACCTGACTCCAGAAGAATTCGGGGTATTTGTCGACGAGATCCGCCGCACTGGTGTAGCCGAGTTGCTCGGCAGCGCCGGTCTCGATGAACTCGAGGTAAAGCGCGTTGATCTTGCGATGATAGAACGGGTCGGCCATCTGGCCGATCAGGTCAGCGGCACGCACGAGGGCGCCCTCGCTGTCGGTCGCCGCATGAGCCTCGTCGTTCGGCACCGGGAAGCGCGTCATCTCGATCGCGGCACAAATCCGCTGCGCGTCGACATAGGGCGAGCGGCCGAACCGGTCGCGGGCGTAGATCTTGCCGCGGTCGACATGCCATGGGGCAAGGAACGCGTCCGATGCGCCGCGCGGCGGCGTGACCGTCTCGCCAGCTTCGTTGATGACGACCGTGTGGGCGTTGTCGCCGCGGCAGATGCCGCGGACGAACCCGATGTCGTGGACGATGCAGGCGCAGGTGTAGTGCAGCCAGTCCTCCGGCACCAGCGCCTGGGAGAGCAGGCGGCCACGGATGATCTGCTGACCCACCTGAGTGACCATGATGGTGTGTTCGATGTCGTGGTAGAGGGCGTCCGAGTTGCCGATCCGCTCGAGCACAAGGCGGGCGGCGCCGCCGAGGTAGGTGGCGTATTCCGGGTTGCGGTAGGAGAAGTACTGCAGGTACTGGCCGGCGAGATAGTCGCCGAAGCTGTCGGCGAGGATCGCGATCGGGTTCAGCATGTCCGGAACCTCCTCTTGCCCTCGCGGGCCGACCGGTCGTCCCAGGGGCGCGGTCGGACGATTGTAGCGGAGGCCTATCACTTCGGCGTTACAATTTTCCTCCTTTGGCCCGCGCCGCGACTCCTTGCACGATTGTCGCAGCCGAAGGTTTTGCTATAAAGCCCGCCGTTCCCTGATGCCTGCAAGGAGATCGACCATATGGCCGAGCACGTCACTCCCGAACTTGCCATGCAGACCGGCACTGAATATGCCGATCGCCTCCACACCTATGAAACCTTCCTCCACCTGACCAGATATGCGCTGACCGGAATCATCGTCCTCCTTATCCTTATGGCGCTCTTCTTGCTTTAGTCGCTTACGAGACCCCTCACGGGCAAGGGGGCGCTTGCCGCGGAAAAAGACGGGCGTCGTCGCGGCCGTCAGGGGCCTCCGGCCGTCGGCGGTGAACGGCCGCCCGCTCGAGTTCACGCGTAGCCAGCCTGCCAAGCCAATACGGAAACGCTCATGAAGATCGCCGTGCCGACAGAAGCCGACAAGACCGAGCCGCGGGTGGCCGCGACGCCGGAGACGGTGAAGAAGTTCATCGGGCTCGGTGCCGAGGTCTCCGTGCAGTCCGGCGCGGGCCTGGGGGCTCGCATCACCGACGAGGAATACGCAGAGGCCGGCGCCACCATCGCCAAGACCGAAGCGCCGATGCTGAAGGCGGCGGACATCGTCCTGAAGGTGCGGCGGCCGACCGCGGCGGAGATGAAGAGCCTCAAGCCCGGCACCGTCGTGGTGGGCGCGCTTGACCCCCACGGTCACGAGGACGAGGTGAAGGCGCTCGCCGAGGCGGGCGTCGCCGCCTTTGCGATGGAGTTCCTGCCGCGCATCACCCGGGCGCAGAGCATGGACATTCTGTCGAGCCAGGCCAATCTCGCCGGCTATCAGGCGATCATCGATGCGGCTGAGAATTTCGGTCGCGCCTTTCCGATGATGATGACAGCGGCGGGAACCGTTCCTGCGGCGCGGCTCTTCGTCATGGGTGCCGGTGTTGCCGGGCTTCAGGCGATTGCCACTGCGCGGCGCCTCGGTGCCGCGGTCAGCGCCACCGACGTGCGTCCCGCCGCCAAGGAGCAGGTGGAATCGCTCGGCGCCAAGTTCATCGCGGTCGAGGACGAGGAATTCAAGCAGGCCGAGACCGCAGGCGGCTACGCCAAGGAGATGTCGAAGGAATACCTGGCGAAGCAGGCCGAACTGGTCGCCGAGCACATCAAGAAGCAGGACATCGTCGTCACCACCGCGCTGATCCCTGGCCGCCCGGCCCCGAAGCTGGTGACGAAGGAGATGGTGGCGTCGATGAAACCGGGGTCGGTTCTGGTCGACCTTGCGGTCGAACGTGGCGGCAACGTCGAAGGCGCCAAGCCGGGCGACGTTGTCGAAGTCGGGGACGTCAAGATTGTCGGCTACCTCAATATGCCCGGCCGCATCGCGGCGAGCGCGTCGGCGCTCTACGCACGCAATCTCTACGCCTTCGTCGAGACGATGATCGACAAGGAGAAGAAGGCGCTGGCGGTCGACTGGGACGACGAACTCGTCAAGGCGACCAACCTGACCCGCGACGGCGCCGTCGTCCATCCGGCCTTTGCCGAGAAGGGAGCTGACTGATGGAGACCATGACTCCTGAGCAGGCGGCAGCCGCGGCGCAGGCGGCGGCCGAGACGGCAAAGTCGGCTGCCGACAAGGCGGTCGAGGCGGCGACCGCGGCGCAAGGCTTCGCCGATCAGGCGGCTGAAGCCGTTGGCGGTGCTGTTCATGCCGCGACCGGCGGCATGATCGATCCTTTCGTTTTCCGCCTGTCGATCTTCGTGCTCGCCATCTTCATCGGCTACTACGTCGTGTGGTCGGTGACCCCGGCGCTGCACACGCCGCTGATGTCGGTCACCAATGCCATCTCCTCGGTGATCGTGGTCGGCGCGCTGCTGGCGGTCGGCGTCGGAGCGGTCGATGCGGTGTCGGGCGGCAGCTGGTGGTCACGGGCGCTTGGTTTCATCGCGCTGGTGCTCGCCTCGGTGAACATCTTCGGCGGCTTCCTCGTCACCCAGCGCATGCTCGCCATGTACAAGAAGAAAGAGAGAGCGTGAGCTCATGTCGGCAAACCTGACTGCGCTCCTCTATCTGGTCGCTGGCGTCCTTTTCATTCTGGCGCTGCGCGGGCTGTCGAGTCCGGAGAGCTCCCGGCGTGGCAACTATTTCGGCATCGCCGGCATGGCGATCGCCATCATCACCACGCTGTTCGTCGCCGCCCCTGGTTGGGGCGCTTTCTTCGTCATCCTGCTCGGCCTCGCCATCGGCGGCGCTATCGGCGCCCTCATCGCGCGCCGCATCCCCATGACGGCGATGCCGCAGCTCGTCGCCGCTTTCCATTCGCTGGTCGGCCTCGCCGCGGTGCTGGTTGCCGCCTCGGCGCTCTACGCGCCGGCAGCCTTTGGCATCGGCACGCCCGGCGCCATTCACGGGGCGAGCCTGGTCGAGATGTCGATTGGCGTCGCTATCGGCGCGGTTACCTTCACCGGTTCGGTCATCGCTTTTTTGAAGCTCGACGGCCGGATGTCGGGCGCGCCGATCATGCTGCCGATGCGGCACTACGTGAATGCCGGCCTCGGCATCCTCGCCATCGTGCTGATCGCCATTTTCGTCGGCACCGAGAGCCACGTCCTCTTCTGGCTGGTCACGCTGATCGCGCTGGCGTTCGGTGTCCTCATCATCATCCCCATCGGCGGCGCCGACATGCCGGTGGTGATTTCGATGCTCAACTCGTACTCGGGCTGGGCGGCGGCGGGCATCGGTTTTACGCTCGGCAACACCGCGCTGATCATCACCGGCGCGCTGGTCGGCTCGTCGGGCGCGATCCTCTCCTACATCATGTGCAAGGGGATGAACCGCTCGTTCATCTCGGTCATCCTCGGCGGTTTCGGCGGCGAGACCGCGGCGGCGGCCGAGGACGCGCGGTCGCGTACCGTCAAGCAGGGCTCGGCCGACGACGCCGCCTTCATCCTCAAGAACTCGTCGAAGGTGATCATCGTCCCCGGCTACGGCATGGCCGTCGCCCAGGCCCAGCATGCGCTGCGCGAGATGGCGGACGAGCTGAAGAAGGAAGGCGTCGAGGTGAAGTACGCCATCCACCCGGTCGCCGGCCGCATGCCGGGCCACATGAACGTGCTTCTGGCCGAGGCCAACGTCCCCTATGACGAGGTCTTCGAGCTGGACGACATCAATTCCGAATTCTCCCAGGCCGACGTCGCCTATGTGATCGGCGCCAACGATGTCACCAACCCCTCGGCGGAGGACGATCCCTCCTCGCCGATCTACGGCATGCCGGTCTTGGAGGTGTGGAAGGCGAAGACGGTGATGTTCGTCAAGCGGTCGCTGGCCTCCGGCTATGCCGGCATCGACAACCCGCTGTTCTACCGCGACAACACCATGATGCTCTTGGGCGACGCCAAGAAGATGACCGAGGGCATCGTCAAGGCGCTGTAGCAGGCGACGCAGGCTTGCCCCCTGGGGCGGCGCGGTCCACTGTCTTGTCTTCGAGCACGCGTCCGCGAGGTCCGAGGATGAGCCGGCCCGACGTCACTGAATGGCAGCCGATGGCGACCGCGCCGAGGGATGGGTCGCGGATTCTGGTCACCGTCCGCGCCAGTGAGCAGGGGCCCGCCGAGGTCGACGTGGTCAAATGGGCGAGGCCGGCGCACGCTGCCGAGCCCGCGTGGATTGCTACCGACTCGGATGCCGATGCTCCGATCGTCTACGCTGCCGGCGAACTGGCTTCCTGGATGCCGCTGCCGAGCGCGTTGCCGAGCCTGCGCTCCGCGCGGATTGCCAAAGGCGAGCCCCCGCCTGATCCCGGCGAGATGGACGGCTCGGCGATCTGAGGCTGGCTGCCTCCCGCAAGATCGTTCTTCCTGAACCTCACCTGAACACCCGCACCGTCGCCTTCACTGCGCTGCGGCGTGCGGTCGGGTAGGCGTGACCTCTTCGACGATGGTCCTAGAGGAGAACCAGGAAATGATCACAAGACTCATCGCCCCGGCAGTGGCTGCCGCCATCCTGACCGCCGCTTCGGTAAGCGCCAGCCACGCCGCCGCCAGCGATCTCGACGACTGTATCCTCGACATCACCTTCCAGTGCGTCGACGATGACGACTTCTGGGGTTGCTACGATGTCGGTGTCGAGCTGTGCAAGAACCAGAGCTCGGCCGAGATCGCGGCGATGCCGCGCGGCACTCTGGCGACGATCGAAAAACAAGCCCGCCAGAAGGCCCAGACGATCTTTCTGAAGCGGTCGTCCGCCCGATAAGCGTCCAGTCCCCGAAACAGGTGGCCGGACCTCCGGGGGTCCGGCCACCTGGGCGCTGGGGTTATCCTCAGCGCTTGCCGTCGATGAACCGCCGCTTCAGCAGCGCGGCGAAGGCGCCCGGGTTGTTCCGTGCGTCCGTCTTGCGGGCGATGTCGCGAACGTCTTTGGCTGCCGCGACGACCTTCGGCTTGGTCTTCTGCCAGGTCTCGGCCGCCCGCGGCTTCACCTCCTTCTCGAACACCTCGGCGGCCTTCTCCCGCACGCGCGGGTCGCTTGCCAGCCGTCGCGCCGTGGTCACTATCCATCGGTTGAGGATCGCCATCTTGGTCAGCTTCCTCTTTGTGGGGTTTCTCGCGGACCCTGCCCGGTTTCAAAGGTGGCGGCAAGCGCCGGGTGCGCGTAAGGCCCGCGGATGGCGCCTGGTGGCGTCAAATATCGTCGCCCGGCACCGTGACGAGCAGCGCCCGTTCGCGCAGGAACGGATCGATCTTCACCGCTTTGCGCAGGATCGCCTGGGCCTGCTCGATGCGGCCCTGCTGCGTCAGGATGAGCGCCATGCCGGCCAGGGCACCGAAGTGACGCGGCTCGCGCTGGAGGGTCTCCTCGACGTCGGCGAGAGACCCAGGAAGGTCGCCCTGCATGAAGCGGATCGTGGCGCGCTGGTTCCATGCCTCGGCCCAGTCGGGATTGGCGGCGATCAGCTGGTCGAGGATTTCGACGGCGCCGGCGAAGTCGTAGTTACGGCGCCTTTCCATGGCCCGGCCCATCAGTTCCGCCGCCCTGGCGTCTGGCGCTAGAAACCAGTGGCGCCAGATCTCATCCTCGATTGAGCGCGCCTCGGCCTCGGTGTTGGCGGCGCCGAGAAAGCCGAGCAACCGCTCGCTTTCGTCCGCATAGGTCGCCGGGTCGCCCCGTAGCGCGGAAGATTCCTCCGCCAGGGTTGGTGTTGCCGGAGAGCCGAGAAGCGCCAGCATGCCGAACAAGCCGACGAGAAAACCCTGCATGGCGGTCAAATGAGCTGCGCGCATGCCAAGCCCCTTCGTAACTGTTTCCGCCAAAACTATTGCATGCTCGGACGCCGTCAACGGTCACAGCGAGCGCACCAGCTCCACGAGTTCGCCGAGATGAGCGAGCTCGCGGAAGCGTGGCGCGGCCATCGGAGGCTCGGCATGCTCCACCACCCAGGTCAGATCATGCGGCACGTAGACGCCCCAGCTTCCGGCCTCGATGGCCGGCACCACGTCGGAGCGGAGCGAGTTGCCGACCATCATGCTCCGTTCCGGGCCGTCTCCGTGGCGCGCGAAGATCCGCTCATAGGTGGCAGCCGTCTTGTCGCTGACGACCTCCACTGCATCGAACAGCTCGCCCAGTCCCGATTGGGCGAGCTTGCGTTCCTGGTCGAAGAGATCGCCCTTGGTGATCAGGACGATGCGATAGGAGCCGGCGAGCGACTCCAGCGTCTCCCTGGCGTGGGGCAGCGTCTCGACGGGATGGCCCAGCATCTCGCGGCCGGCCCTGAGGATCTCGCCGATCACCGAAGCCGGCACTGCGCCGCCGGTGACCTCGATGGCGGTTTCGATCATCGACAGCGTGAAGCCCTTGATGCCGAAGCCGTACACCGCGAGGTTCCCCTTCTCCGCCTCCAGCAGTCGTGCGGAGAGGTCGTCGTCGCCCGCATGGTCGCCGAGCAGATGGCGGAAACGCTCCTCCGTCATCCGGTAGAAGGTCTCGTTCTGCCACAGCGTATCGTCGGCATCGAAGCCGATGGTGGTGAGCGCAGGGGAGGATGGGTTCATGGCTGGTCTCGATAGACGGCCAATATGGGGGCAAAGCCGCCGTCACGCCACCGGGCCCTGGCAAACCGGGCGTTTACTAACCGCTTGGACGGGCGACTGGCGCGGGTGACCGAATTGCTGCAGATCGGTTAGTATCCCGGCGTGCGACGGGCTGACGCACTGCCGTGACGTCGATCGGGCGTGGCGGGCCGGATGATCATCCACAACACGATGGGGGCTTTCCATGAAATGCGAACATCTTCTTGCGGTCGCCACCGCCGTTGGCTTCGTTCTCGTCGGCGGTCAGGCGGCGTTTGCCTTTACCGCTGTGTCGAGCGCGCACCTCAACCTTCGTACCGGTCCGGGACCCCAATATCCGGTCGTGGCAACGATCGGCCGTGACGACAAGATCGACGTCCACGGATGCCTCAAGGAGGTAACCTGGTGCGACGTGAACTGGGGCGACCAGCGGGGCTGGGCGTCTGCCGACTACATTGCCTATGACACCGAGGACGGGCCGAAGGTGCTTCCGCTGGCGGGTGACGCCATCGACATCCCGCTGGTCACCTACGAGGAAGTCGAACAGGTCGCGCCGGAATTCGTCGGCACGGTGACGCCCGTCGACGGCTTCGTCGAGGCGATCACACCGCCGAAGATGATCTCGGCCTATGTCAGCGAGCAGACCGTCGAGCCCGTCTTCGTCTCGGGCGAAGTCGTCGTAGGAGCAGTGCTGCCGGAGACCGTGCCACTCTACGCCGTGCCCGAATCGCCCTATCACTTTGCGATGGTGAACGGCCAGAACGTGCTGGTCGAGAAGGACACGCGCAAGATCGTCTACATCTATCGCTGAGACCGGCGGCAATCCCCTCGACGAAAGTCGGGATCAGGTCGTGCGGCCGTTGCCGCTGGGTGAGGTCCGCTTCATGCCCTCGGTCGCCGGGCGGTAGTTGGGATTGAGGTTTGCCGCCTTGGCGAAGGCGGCAAACGCCCGCTCGCGGTCGCCGAGCTTCTCCAGCGCCAGACCTTGGTTGGTCCAGGCGGCGTAGGACTCGCGATCGCGCTTGACCGCTTCGTTGAAGTCCTCGAGCGCGGCGTCGTACTTGCCGATGGCGAGATAGGAAAGCCCGCGACCGTCGAATGGTTCGGCGGTGTTCGGCGACATGGCGATCGCCTTGGAGAAATCGTTGATCGCCTGCTGTTGTCGACCGCTCGCCTGGTAGATCAGCGCGCGGTTGTGATAGGCCCGCGGATCGGCGGTATCGAGCGCGATCGCCTGATTGAAGTCGGCAAGCGCCAGATCGATCTGGTTCTTCTGGCGGTAGATGCCGCCGCGACCGATATAGGCGATGTCGTAGCGCGGATTGATCTGGATGGCCCGGTTGTAGTCGGCGAGCGCCAGATCGTCCCGGCCGAGACGCCGGTAGACCAGCGCCCGGTTGGCGTAGGCCTGATAGAAGTTCGGATTGAGCTTGATGGCAGTGTCGAAATCCTTCACCGCCTCACGGAGCTTGCCAGCCTTGCCGTAGGCCGTGCCGCGCACGTTGTACCCGTTGGCGTCGCCAGGGTTCTGCGAGATGACTTCCGACAGGGAGCTGATGTTGACGGCCGAGCCGGTCGCCGGGTCGACGTCCGCCGTGGCGAAGGCCGTCGGGCTCGTCTGGCAGCCGGCCGCGACTGTCAGCCCCGCAAAGACGAGCGCTGCCGGAAGCCGCAGTTTTGTATCGATCACCCTTGCGAGCATCCCCGCCGCTGCTCCTGAGGCCGCCACTTCCCGATCACGGGAGGTCCCTGCCGATTCTTTCCCACCAAATGCTTAGCGGACCGTTGAAAGCCGGCGATTTAAGGGCGTTGGGTCGCGGCCGGACAGATTTGCCGGATGCCGAAGCAGGTGTGCCGCAGATTTCATCGCCACCCTATCACGGGCGCCGTGCTTTATCAGAACAATCCCAAGACTGTCAAAGTTGAGCCGCGTCAGCCGCTGCGGGTGGCAATCCGGTTGACGTGGCCCATCTTGCGGCCCGGTCGCACCTCGGTCTTGCCGTAGAGGTGGAGCCGCGCACCGGGCTCTGCGGCGATCGTGGCCCAATTGGCGACGTCTTCGCCGATCAGGTTGGTCATCACCGCGTCCGAGTGGCGTTCGGTGCTGCCGAGGGGCCAGCCGGCGATGGCGCGGATATGCTGCTCGAACTGCGAGCAGAGACAAGCGTCCGTCGTCCAGTGACCGGAGTTGTGGACGCGAGGGGCGATCTCGTTGACGAAAAGCCGTGGCCCGGGACCCGAGGAGACAAAAATCTCGACCGCAAGCACGCCGACGTGGCCGAGTGCCTCGGCGATCCGTCGGGCGATGTCGGTCGCTTCGTCGGCGAGAGCCGGGGCGAGGTTGGCCGGCACCGTGGTCGTCGCCAAAATCCCGCCCTCGTGGACGTTCTCCGCCAGATCGAAGCTGCGGGTCGTTCCGTCGCGCCCACGCGCCAGGATGATCGAAACCTCGCGCTCGAAGGGGACAAAGGCTTCCAGAATAGCCGGCACCTCGCCGATGGCGCGCCAGGCGGCGACCGGGTCGTCGCCGGCACGAAGCAGCGCCTGTCCCTTGCCGTCATAGCCGAGTCGACGCGTCTTCAGAAGCGCCGGCCGCCCCGTCTTGGCCAGTGCGGAATAGACGTCGGCCTGTCGGGCGACCTCGGCGAAGGCGGGGACCGGAATGCCGAGATCGGCCATCAGCTGCTTCTCGGACAAACGGTCCTGGGTCGGCGCCAGCGAGGCCGGGCCCGGCAGAACGGTGGCGTGCTCGGCGAGAAAGCGAAGCGTCGCGACCGGGATGTTCTCGAACTCGAAGGTGATAGCGTCGACCGCTGCCGCGAAGGCCGCCAGCGCTGCCTCGTCGTCGTAGGGGGCGATGGTGCGCGCCGCGGCCACGGCGAAAGCCGGGCTCTTCGGGTCGGGGCAGTAGATGTGGCAGGACAGCCCAAGTTCCGCCGCCGCCAGAGCGAGCATCCGGCCGAGCTGGCCGCCGCCCAGGATCCCGACGATCATGCCCGGCTTGATCGGGGGAATCTCATTCATCGTCGATCGGGCGCTCGTCGACCGCCGCCGACTGCGCCATGCGCCACCCGTCGAGCCGGCTGGCGATGTCGTCATCGGCGAGCGCAAGGACGGCGGCTGCGAGGAGAGCCGCATTGATCGCGCCCGACCGACCGATCGCGAGCGTGCCGACCGGCACGCCAGCCGGCATCTGGACGATCGACAACAGGCTGTCCTGCCCGCCGAGCGCCTTCGATTCCACCGGAACGCCGAAGACGGGCAGCGGCGTCAGCGAAGCACACATGCCCGGCAGGTGGGCCGCGCCGCCGGCGCCGGCGATGATCACCTTGTAGCCGGCCCGCCGCGCGCCCTTGCAGAAAGTGATCATGCGATCGGGCGTGCGATGCGCCGAGATGATTCGGTCGTCATGAGCGATGTCGAGCGAATCGAGGGTGTCGGCCGCGTGGCGCAGGGTCGTCCAGTCCGACTGGCTGCCCATGAGAATGGCGACGGGCGGCGTCGGCTCGATCATGAAGACATGTCCGTTCAGCAGGATGGCAGGCGGGGCGGATTATAGTGGCAGCCGGTTGCGCCGCAAGGAGACAAGCGGGCGACTAGACTAGACTAGAAGGCGGATTCATGGTTGTGGCTGGTGGTTGGCCGTGGAGAGCTTTGGGGTTGCCCACGACGTTCGGCACGATGGTAGAGGGCAGAATGAACGCATTGCGTGTAGGGGGCGCTGGTTGTCGGCATGACCACACTCGGCGCCAGTGCGCTCGCA
>Ga0210144_1000200_pt1 | contig 35215 bp, 36 predicted proteins | sample Muzzi_PWA_D2_FD_185532 | JGI IMG/M metagenome (GOLD analysis project Ga0210144, IMG submission 185532) | Wetland microbial communities from San Francisco Bay, California, USA, that impact long-term carbon sequestration - Muzzi_PWA_D2 (SPAdes) | ecosystem: Environmental > Aquatic > Marine >...
GGCGATCGGCTTGCCGATGTCGATGAACATCCTGACACCCTCACGCGCACATGGGCCGGCGCATCAGGCGCCGGCCCAACTCAAATAGCGCAAGTCGGTTCAGCCGCCGAGCCCGGCCTTGACGCGCCCGGCGACATCCGCCGGCACCCATTTGGTCCAGTCCTCGGTGTTCTTGAGGAAGTTGACGGCGGCCTCATCCGGCGTAGCGTCATTGTCGCGCATGTAGGCGAGCGCCGCCGACGTGGCCGCATTGGTCGAGGAATAGGCCTTGAGGAAAGCGGTCAGCGTGGGCGCCGAATCGGCGAACTCCTTGTTGGCGCCGATGATCACCTTGCTCACCGGGTACGCCGTCGCCTGGCTCGGATTGTCGGAGGCCATCATCTCGTCCCACACCGTCCTGTCGAAGGGCGGCTCTTCCAGCTTGGTGAAGTCATATTTGCCGAGGAGCCACGTCGGGCCCCAGTAGTAGAACAGCACCGGCTTGTTGCGGAGGGCGCCGGCCTCGGCGGCGGCGGCAAGCGCCTCGCCGGTGCCGGGCCGGAAGTTCGTGTACTTGTCGCTCAGCCCATAAGCGATGAGCTTCTTGGAGTTCACCACCTCGCACTGCCAGCCGGCGGGGCAATTGTAGAACCGGCCCTTGCCTGGTTCCTCCGGGTCGGCAAACAGCTTCGTGTAATTTGGCAGGTCGGACACCGCCTTCAGATCGGGCGCCACCGCGTCGGGCCCGGAGACAATCGAGGTCGGCACGAACCAGCCCTCGGTGGCGTCGGGATAGGTGGTGCCCAGCGCGACCGTCTGTCCGGCTTTTTCGGCATCGACCCAGGCCTGCGCCGGATTGGCAGTCCAGATCTCCATGATGATGTCGGCATCGCCCCGCGCCACGCCGTTGATCAGCGGGATCGTGTCGCCGGGAATGCTGTCGACCTTGCAGCCATAGCCGTCCTTGATGACGCGGCTGGCGACGGCCGTGTGGAACTGGGCGGAGCCGTAGTTCAGGTCGGCGAAGACGACCGGACGATCGATATCGCATTTGGCCATGCCGGCGTCCTGGGCGAGCGCCGGCCCGGCCACAAGAACGCCGACCGCAAGAGCAAGGGAATGGCGAAACATCGGAAGTCCTCCTTCTGTGTGCGTCATTTCGGTCTGCCGGACTTGCGGGTCGTCGGCGCTTGAGGTGGCGTTCGGTTCCGTCGTCATATGGAGCGATGCGCGAAGAAGCCGAGAGGCCCGCGAATTCTCTGATCTGAACCCCGGTGGAACGCGCGGTTCTTACCTCCGTCGCCTGTTGGGGAACTGTCCTGCCGGCCCGTCGCCTCTCGGCGTATCCTGTTAGCACGGGCCGCTGCCGTGAACTGTCAGGAGCGTTTCGGCAGCCCCCGCGATGCTTCACTGGCCTCCGCGGCTAACAAGAGGCCGCGTCCCGCGACAAAAAGCAACCGCTCAGCCGACCGCGTGAAAAACATAGCGGGGCGAGGACGAATGTCAAAAAGCTGTCGCAGCTACAAGGCGCAATGATCGCAGGTCGGGTTCTTGCGAGGCGAATCCTGGCGGACCTGGCGAACACCGATGCGAGGCCGGCGGCAACCGCGGACCGGGGCGCAAATTGCTTTTCCTGACAAGACGTTTGACTGTGTTGCTGCAGCGCAAACACTCGCGCAGGGCCCTCCGCCGAAACCGGTGAGTCAGCGATGGCGGCGCCGTCGATGCAGCGCACAAGCCGGCGCCGACCCCAAAGTGATAGCCCAAGTAACTATACCGCTCTCAGACACAATAACTTTCATCCAAAGTAAACATCAAACATATACACGCAATCAATCTCCTGACACTCCAAACGACTTGAAGACACAGGAAAAGGTCTGGTCGCATGGCGAATCCTGCGTCTACTATTGCATTTCCATTGGTCACGGGCGACAAATCGCTCATCAATCATGGAAATCCTGAACTACATCGCGGCGAACTGGGACCTCATTGTCATTCGCACCGGCCAACACATCGCGATCGTCGGCGTGGCGGTGGGTCTGGCGATCCTCACCGGTGTGCCGATCGGCATCGCCATCAGCCAGAACAAGCGGGCCGCCGCCTCGGTGCTCTATGTCGCCTCGATCATCATCACCATCCCGTCGATCGCGCTGTTCGGCATGATGATCCCGGTGCTGTCCCTGGTCGGCCACGGCATCGGCTATGTGCCGGCGGTCATCGCGGTCTTGCTCTATTCCCAGCTCCCGATCATCCGCAACACCTACACCGCCATCACCAATGTCGAGCCGGCGCTGCGCGAGGCGGCACGCGGCATGGGCCTCACCCACTTCCAGCGGCTTCGGGAGGTCGAGTTGCCGCTCGCGGTGCCGGTCATCATGGCCGGCATCCGCGTTGCCGTGGTGATGAACATCGGGGTCACCGCCATCGCCGCCTATATCGGCGCCGGCGGCCTCGGCGTCTTCATTTCCCGCGGCATCAGCCAGACCGACCCGCGCCAGCTCGTTACCGGCGCGCTGGCGGTGAGCGTGCTGGCGGTCGCCGCCGACTTCGCGCTCCTCGGCCTGCAACGACTGATCACCTCCCCTGGGCTCCGCGACACAGCGAGAGCCACCGTATGATCCGGCTGGAGGACGTCACCAAGGTGTTTCCCGGCGCCGCCCAGCCGGCCGTCGACCACGTCACCATGGAGGTGCCGGCGGGCGAGATCTGCGTGCTGCTCGGCCCCTCGGGCTGCGGCAAGACCACCACGATGAAGATGGTCAACCGGCTGATCGAGCCGAGTTCCGGCAAAATCTACATCGACGACAAGGACACCAACGACTACGACCCGGTGCAGCTTCGCCGCACCCTCGGCTACGTCATCCAGCAGATCGGCCTGTTCCCCAACAAGACTATCGAGGACAACATCTGCATCGTCCCCGACATTCTCGGCTGGGACCGCTCGAAATCACGGGGTCGGGCGGCGGAACTCCTCGAAATGGTGGCGCTCGACCCGAAGATCTTCCTCAAGCGCTACCCCAAGGAGTTGTCCGGCGGCCAGCAGCAGCGGATCGGCGTCTTGCGGGCGATCGCCGCCGACCCGCCGGTTCTCCTCATGGACGAGCCGTTCGGCGCGATCGACCCCATCAATCGCGCCATCATCCAGGACGAGTTCCTCAAGATGCAGGCGACCATGAAGAAGACCATCATGTTCGTCAGCCACGACATCGACGAGGCGGTGAAGATGGCCGACCGCATCGCCATCTTCAGCGAGGGGCGCCTCGTCCAGTACGACACGCCAGACAACATCCTCGCCCATCCGAAGAACCGCTTCGTCTCCGATTTCGTCGGCTCCGACCGGACGCTGAAGCGGCTGCAGCTGCTGAAAGTCACTGACGCGATGATGCACGACCCGCCGAGCGTGCGGGCCGAGGACACCCTGGCGACGGCCGCCGCCCTGATGGAGGAAAACGGCCACACTTCGATCATCATGGTCGGGCCGGCCGGCCGGGTGCGCGGCTATGTCGACCTGAAGACCGCCAAGTCAACCAAAGGCAAAGTCGGCGAGAACCACGAAACCCTGCCGACGACGATCAACGTCACCGAGGATCTCAGAACCGCTGTCTCGACCATGTTCCGCCATGACGTCGCCTGGCTCGCCTGCGTCGACAACGACCGCATCTTCAAGGGCTATGTGACGCTGCGCGGCATTACCCACCTGCTCGGCGAGGCGCATCGCGATGGCTGACCAGATCGCCATCGGCGGCTTCTCTCGCCTGTGGCGGAACGGGCTCCTGGTGCTGATCTTCGCGCTCGGCGCATGGGCGTGGGCGAGCGGGCTCTTACCGACCATGTTCGACCTGTGGGACGACATCGTCTTCCTCACCCGGCAGCACATTATGCTGGTGGCGATATCCGGTGGTCTCGCCATCCTGGTCGGCATTCCGCTTGGCGTTGCCCTCACCCGCCGGCGGCTACGCCGCTACGGCGACATCGTACTTCAGGTTCTCAATATCGGGGCGACGATCCCGACGCTGGCCGTGCTGGCGCTGTCGATGAGCCTGCTCGGCATCGGCGACAAGCCGGCGATCTTCGGGCTCTTCGTCGTGACGCTCCTGCCCATCGTCTCAAACACGCTCGCCGGCATTCGCGCCGTGCCACCTTACCTGATCGAGGCGGCGCAGGGCATGGGCATGAGTCCCTGGCAGATTCTGTGGAAGGTCGAATTGCCGAATGCGATGTTCGTCATCTATGCCGGTATCCGGACCGCCCTTGCCATCAATGTCGGCACCGTGCCGCTCGCCTTCCTGATCGGCGGCGGCGGTCTCGGCGAGCTGATCTTCAGCGGCATCGCCCTCAACGAATTCGGCATGATGCTCGCCGGCGCAATTCCCACCGCGCTGCTCGCCATCCTGGTCGATTTCCTGATGAGCCAGATGCAGCTGTGGACGATCCCGCGCGGCGTCAATCCGCTCCGCTGAGCCGCGAACAAGAAGAGGCTTTGCGGCGACTTTGAACCGAAACCAGAAAGAGGAGAAAGACCCGATGAGATCCCTAACCAAGATACTGGCGGCGGCCTTCATCGCTGTATTCGCCGGAGCCTCCGCCCAAGCCGAGACGATCGTGGTCGGCGGCAAGAACTTCACCGAGCAACTGCTTTTAGCGGAGATGACCGCTCAGCTTCTCGAGGCGAACGGCTTTGATGTCGAGAAGCGCGACGGCATGGGCTCGCAGGTGGTCCGCGACGCGCAGGTCAACGGCCAAGTCGACGTCTACTGGGAGTACACCGGCACCTCGCTCGTCACCTACAACAAGATAACCGAGCGGATGAATGCCAAGGACACCTACGAGAAGGTCAAGGAGCTCGACGCCAAGATCGGGCTCACCTGGCTGAACCCGTCCGACGCGAACGACACCTATGCGCTGGCCGTGCAGGCGTCGAATCCGAAGACCGACTCGCTGAAGACGCTCTCGGACCTCGCCGCCGCCTATAACAACGACAAGGGCCTGGTGATGGCGGTCAACGCCGAGTTCCCCAAGCGGCCGGACGGGCTGCCGGGGCTGGAAAAGGCCTACGGCTTCGAGACGACCCGCGCCGATCTCAAGGCGATGGATTCCGGCCTGACCTATCAGGCGCTCAAGGAAGGTCAGGTCGACATCGCCCTGGTCTTCGCCACCGACGGGCGGATCAAGGCCTTCGACTTCCGCGTCCTCAAGGATGACAAGGAGTTCTTCCCGAACTACGCCATCGTCCCGGTGGTGCGAACCGACACGCTGGAGGCCAACCCTGGTCTCGCCGAGCCGCTCAACAACCTGTCGGCGAAGCTGACCGACGCCGTCATGCAGAAACTCAACGCCGAGGTCGACGTCGACAAGAAGAGCATCGAAGACGTCGCGCACGACTTCCTGAGCAACAACGGGCTCGTCTAGCGCCTGCCGCGATCCGGCGCTCCTGCCCACTCGAGGCGGGAGCGCCCCTTTTCCCGTTCCAACAGGTCTGAAAGCGCCCGTGGACTGACTCGCGAGGACGCTGGCATACGCGCACAGCTTCGGCTAAATGCTCGCAAGGGCGTAGCCCGAAGGCATCCGGAGCCGCTTCTTGCCGTCGAAGAAACCGACCGAACTCAGTCTCGTCGCGAGCCGCCGCGTCGTCCACATCAGTGGCTTTGAGCCGATTGCGCCGGAGGTGCTCGACCGGCGCATGAACAGCGGCCTTCGGCGCTTCGCCCCGGTTTGGGGCGCAACCGCCACCTGCTCGCCGATCGAGGTCGCGACGGACGGGCGTTCGGTGAGCTGGCAGGTGGAAACCCGCGGGCCCAACTGGACCACCCGTTGCCACTACACGGTTCTGCGCTGGGACGAGCTGATGGCCCCCTATGTGGGCCGGTCCTGGCTCGGGCGGATGCTCCACGGCTACAAGGCGCTGTTCGAGTTCGTCTGGACCGGCACCCTCAAGCGCTACTTCCAGGCCAATATCCGCTACGGACTGTTCTTCATCTATCCGCTGCTCGCCCTTGCCGGATTCCTCATCCTCGGGATCGTCGCCGGCCTACTGGCGGCCTGGCTGGGGATCCCCCATCCCGGCGTCACTGCCCCGCTGGTCGGGATCGTCGCCTTCGTGCTTTTGATGCGGTTCCTCGGCAACTTTTTCTACCTCGATTTTGCGCTGGCCGACTGGGCCTTTGCCGCCGACCTCGCCCGCCGCGACGTCGACGGGCTCGAAGACATCCTCCAGCAGTTTGCCGGAGCGGTGACCGAGGCGATGGACGACCCCGACGCCGACGAGGTCCTCCTGTCCGGCGTCAGTCTCGGCGCCGTCATGATGGTCGAGGCGCTGGCACGCGCCTACGCCAGAAGCCCGGACCTCTCGGCGAAGGGCGGCCGGGCCGCCTTCCTGACCGTCGGCTCCTCGATCCTGAAGATCGGGCTTCATCCCGCAGCGAAGGAATTGCAGCGCGACGTCCAGCGGATCGGTGCCGAGCCCTCGCTGTTCTGGGCCGAGTACCAGGCCAAGGTCGATCCGATCAACTTCTACAAGACCGATCCGGTCGGCGACCTCGGCCATGCGCCGACCGGCAGCCCGGTGATCACCATGGTGCGCATCCGCGACATGATGAGCGAGGAGGACTATCGCCACGCCCAGCGCAGCTCGCTCTACCTTCACCGGCAGTTCGTGATGCCGAATGCCAAGCGGTACTTCTACGACTTCTATCAGATCAGCTTCGGGCCGATGCGCCTCTCAGAGCGCGTGGCGCTGGGGACCAAAGCGAGCGTGGCCTTCGCCGACGATGGCAGCTACCGCAGGAAGCGACCAGCCGGCAAACGCCGGGCCGCCGTCGCAGTCGGGGGATCATGAGCAGGCTTGTCGCGGAATGGATATGGCTGGCCGGCGGCGCGTTGTGGTTCGCCATCCGCTTTCCCCACCAGCGCCGCGCCCGCAAGATCAAGGTAGCCCGCTCCGTCGGCGGTCGGCGTGACCAGCTGTTACTGGCGTCCTCGCTGACCGGCCTGGCGATCATTCCCTTGTTCTACTTCTTGACCGGACAGCCGCGCTTCGCCGACTACACTTTCCGGCCACTGTGGGGCTGGATCGGCGTCGTGTTGCTGCTGGCGGCGCTGGCGCTTTTTTACGAAACCCACCGCCAGCTCGGCCGCAACTGGTCGGTGACCCTCGACACCCGCAAGAAGCACGCACTTGTCGACACCGGCCTCTACGCGCACGTCCGCCATCCGATGTATTCAGCGTTCTGGCTGCTCGCCTTCGCGCAGGCGGCGCTCCTGGCAAACTGGGTTGCGGGTTTCTCCGGCATCGTCGGTTGGGGCATTCTCTTCTTCCTGCGGGTCGGCCAGGAGGAAGAGCTGATGATCGAGACCTTCGGCGACGACTACCGCGACTATATGCGCCGCACCAAGCGCGTCGTTCCGATGATCTATTGACCCGTTGCCACCACCCGGCCATGTTTTGCGGCAACAAGGGCCACACGCCCGTGCACATGGAGGTTGCGATGACGTCGAGACGAGCGGTCCTGCTGGCCCTCGCCGGTTTCATCCTCGGACTGGCCGCCTCGCTCGCGCCATCGCTTGCCGAGGATCAGCCCCCCCTGCCGACGCCCCGCCCGAGCTACGCCCCCAAGGGGTCGGACAAGATTGTGACGACCGCCAAGTCGAGCGTTGACCTGCCGACGCCTCCGCCGGGGGGCTACAAGCGTGGCCGCGTCATCATCCTGCGCGGCCTGGCTAACATCTGGTCGCGGGGCATGGACGAGCTCGCCCGGAAATTCGAGGCCCAAGGCGTGTCGGTCATTCTTGAGAACCACTCGGTTTGGCACAAGCTCGCGGACGACGCCATCACGGACTACGGAAAGGACAAGAACGTCGCGCCGATCATCATCATCGGCCACTCGCTCGGGGGCGACGCGGCGCTCGTCATGTCGAACTGGATGGTACAAAACAAAGTTCCCGTCCGCTTGATCGTCGTTTTCGACGCGGTTGCGCAGACCCATCCCCTGGAGGGCGGAATCCAGGAAGTGATCAACTTCTACAAGCCCCATGGCTACGGCCAGGAAGTGACGGGGAGCAAGCGGTTCACTGGCACGATCACCAATGTCGACATGACCCAGCGCAAGGACATCGATCACCTCAACATCGACAAGGACCAGACGCTTCAGGACGAGGTGCTGGCAAAGACGCTGACGATCCTGAAGGAAACCCAGACGGCAAGCCGCTGAGCACGGCCTGGCCGGGGCCGACACATCCAATCGGGGGATGGCGCCAGAACGAGCCGTTTTGGCCCTCCAAAAGGGCTACCGCGAAAGGCGCTCGGCCAATAGCGGTGGATGCTCGGACCGAGTTTCAGGGACTGTTGCTAAAGCCTTCGATGCCGCTTCGAACCGCGCCTTGCCGGCGGTCTGGTCGTGCTTGCGCGGCACCGGGTGGGTCGTCGACGCTGGGACCTTCACATGCGGCGGTGAGCCGCTAGACTTGCCCCACGCCGGAGTGATGGGGAACGTCCATGGCGGCCGCGAACGGTGAATCCCGCAAGGCGGAACCTGACAGGGCAATCCTTGCCCTCGACGGCGGTGGCATCCGGGGCGTCATCTCCGTCGCCATCCTCGAGAAGATCGAACAGCTGCACCGGGAGCGCCTCGGCGCCGGCGTCACGCTCTGCGAGCAATTCGACCTGATCGGCGGCACCTCCACCGGCGCCATCATCGCCACGGCGCTGGCGCTCGGCCTCTCCACCGCGGACATCAAGACCCTTTATTTCGAGCTGGCGCCACGGGTCTTCCGCCGCAGAGGCGCCCGCCTCGCTTTTATCCAGACGCTGTTCGACGAGGCGGCGCTGCGCGAAGAAATCTTCAAGGTGGTGGGGGACCGCCGGCTCGACACGCCGGATCTCCGCACGGCCCTTGCCGTCATCACCAAGCGCATGGACACTGGCGGCGCCTGGCTGGTCTCGAACAATCCGGGCGGAAAATTCTGGGAGGACCCCGAGGACGGGTCGTATATCGGCAACCGCAACTACTTGCTCGCCGATCTCGTGCGCGCCTCAACGGCGGCACCGTACTACTTCAAGCCGCAGCTCATCCCGATTGCCGAAGGCGCCCCCCCCGGCCTCTTCATCGACGGCGGCATCACCCCCCACAACAATCCGGCGCTGGCGCTTCTCATGCTCGCCACGATCCCCACCTATGGCTTCGGCTGGCCGGTCGGCGCCGACCGGCTCCGCATCATCTCGGTCGGCACCGGCGCCCGGCGCGACCGCATGTCGGCGTCGACCGCCCGGCGCATGCCGGCCGCCGGACTGGCGATTCAGGCGCTGACCAGCATGGTCACCGATTCGAGCAACCAGGTGCTGACGGTGATGCAGGCGCTTGGCCACAGCGAATCGCCCTGGGTCATCAATTCGGAGATCGGCGACCTCGGCGGCTTCCTCCTGCCGGGCGAACCGCTGTTCACCTTCCAGCGCTATGACGCGCGGCTCGACCGCGACTGGCTGCGTGACGAGCTCGGGATGACGCTCAGCGACGAGGCCGTCGCCGGGCTGGCCAGACTGGACAACAGCGCCGCGGTGCCGCTTGCCTACGAGATCGGGCAGGCGGCAGCCGAGAAATACGTGCGGCCGTCGCATTTCGGGCTCCCGGCCTGAACCGCCGAAGACGGCCGCGCCGGCTGAACCGCAGCCGTGGCCCGGACCTTCTCGGGACGCGCCCAAGCCGCCCGGCCGGCGCTCATCAACGGCGCGATGGGCCTCGTCTGGGCGCCCGGCAGCGAGCCGCGGGTCGCTTTCGGTTTCACGATTGCGGAGGGACGGGTGGTCGCCATCGACATGGTTGCCGACCCCGATCGCCTTCGCCAACTCGATCTGGCACTGCTCGACTGGCGCGGCGCCGGGTGGAACCTGGTGCGACCCCAGGCTAGAACTTCAGCGGCGGAATTGTCGCGACCGGGATCACCCCGACGGTGACCACGCCGTCCTTGATGAGGATCGGCGCTTCGCGGACGTTCTTCTCGCCCTTGACCGGCTTGGTGAAAGCGCCTGCTGCGCCGACAATCTGCGCGACCTTTTCCTTCGATCCGGGGCGCACCTTGTCGACAACGTCCGGCAGCTTGTTGAGGCCGGTCAGCCTGATGGTCAGGCTGCCGGACAGGAGGCCGTGCGGGGAGAGCTGCAATCGTCCGCGACCGTCGGCCGCGACGTCACCGAGCGACAGCCTGATCCGGCTGACATCAAGTGTGCCGCCGCGCGCCAGCCATGCCTTGACCGCCCGCACCGGATCGGTACCGAGCGCGTCGCCGAAGTCGGCCGCGGTGAAGTCCAGCTCCGTCGCCACCTTCGGCAGGTCACTGCCCTTCTGCGGCTTGACCCGGACATCGTCGGCCCGCACCACGAAGCGATAGGCGTTGTTTCCTGCAGGCTCGGTAAACATCTCGGCATGGCTGGCGCGGAGCCGCGCGAACGGAACCGTCGACGCACCAGCCTTCGGCTGGATCCTCAGCCCGTCGAGGTTGAGCCTCGCCCCTTTGAAGCCGGAGAGACCGGCATCGACACGCGCCACCGCAGCGGTCCATGTGGCATTGAAGGAGACACCCTCCGCGGGCGCATCGAACGCCATCGGACCGCCGATCGCGGCACTGGCGCTGCCCGGCCAGTAGAGCGGAGCCGTGGCGCTCACCTTCGACAACGCCACCGACATGCCCGCGGTCTTGTCGTCGTATTTCGCCTCGCCGCAGTGGAGGTCGAGACTGAGCGGGAACCCGCCGGTGGTGTTTTCGGTGCAGGTCAGGGCGCGGCCGTTAGCCGCCAGCGCAGCGACGAGCCTCTCCGCCGCCGCCTCGGCCATGCGATTCGTGGCGAACCAGTAGCCGCACCACAGGACCAGAACAGCGGCGATGAAGATGAGGATGAGCCTCGTCCAGCCCAGGCGTCGGCGTGTCGTTGTCGTCATGACCTGCCCGGTTGCGCGCCCCGTTTCGACCTGATACGCCCACGCCCGCCCGGCTTGGGGAAGTCGCCCGCCGGGCCTGCGGGTTCCTCCGCAGGACCTGCCGCCGGAACCAACCTCTCATGTCCGATTTCTGGGTTTTTGGCTACGGGTCGCTGATGTGGCGGCCGGGCTTCGACTACCTCGAATCGGTGATCGCCGATCTTGCGGGCGCCCATCGCGCACTCTGCGTCTATTCCTGGGTTCACCGGGGAACCCGCCAGCATCCCGGCCTCGTGCTCGGACTCGACCGCGGCGGCTCGTGCCGTGGCGTCGCCTATCGCGTCGCCGGCGAAACCCGCGAGCCGGTCATCGGCTATCTTCGCGAGCGGGAGCTCGTCACCCGGGTCTATCGGGAAGTCTGGCGGCCCATCCGCCTTCACCGCGAAGGGCGGCCGCAGGTGCAGGCCCTGACCTACATGATCGACCGGGACCATGAGCAGTATGCCGGGCGGCTGTCGGCGGAGACGATCCTCGCCCATGTGCGCGAGGCCCGCGGTGGCGCAGGAGCGAACCGGGACTATATCCTCAACACGGTCGCGCATCTGCGTGGGCTGAGCCTGAGGGATGCGGTGCTGGAGCGCACCGCCGCGGCGCTCGCCGAGGGCTGAACGGAGACCTCAAAGAGCCGACAATTCCGGCGTGACAAAGGCTAGCGCGCTTTCGGGGTTGCGAGGCGGTCGCGCACATTCGCCGAAAGCGGTGGCGGATGGGCCGCCCTGGCGGCCTCGGCGAGCAAGCGGTCGGATGCCGCCTCCACTGTGTCTTGCAGGCGCGCCGCAAAGGTCTTGGCATCGAGTCCCGGCTCGATCGGCGGCAGAAACTCGATGACGACGGTGCCGGGATAGCGCAGAAAGCTGCGGCGCTGCCAGAACAAGCCGGAGTTGAGCGCCACCGGCACCACGGGAATGCCGAGCGCCCTGTAGAGGCGGGTGACGCCATAGTGGTACTCCGGCGGCGCGGCGGGTGGCCGGCGGGTCCCTTCCGGAAAGATGATGATCTGGCGGCCCTTGGCGGCCTCCTCCCGCGACCGCTCGACCAGCGCCTTCAGCGTTGCCGAGCCGCCGCCACGCCGGACGTGGATCATGCCGCTGGTGATCGTGTAGAGGCCGAACAGCGGAATCCACTTCAACTCGTCCTTGAGGACGACGGTGGGAAAAGCGAGCGGCACCAAGAGCGCGAACGTCTCATAGGCCGACTGGTGTTTGGCGGCGATGATCACGCCGCCCTCCGGCACGTTCTCCAGTCCCCGCAACTCGAGCCGGATCCCGCAGACGATGCGGGTGAGAAACACCGAGAGCCGAGCCCAGGCGCGCGCGTAGGCCATCGCCGCCCGCTGACCCATGAAAAGGAACGGGATGGCGCCGAAGACGAGCAGGACAATCGTCGTCAGATAGAACGCCACGCTGGAAAGCAGCGATCGGATGATAAGCAGCAAGCCGGACGGTCCGGACGACGCGGTCAAAGACCGGCAGCGCGCGCGGAGCGGCCAGTCGGCAGCAGCTGCCGGGCTTCGGCGACCAGGAACTTCCCGTATTCGCGCGCCAGCAGCTCGAAGACCGCCGAATCCCGCCACCAGTCGTCGAGATGGAGATCGGGGTTGCTCACCGGAAAGGAGATCAGCCGCACATTCGGCATCGCGCTTTCAAGCTCCGCCATGCTGCGCGGCATGTGATAGTCGCTGGTGACGACGATCAGTGAGCGGAAGCCCCGCTCCTTGACCCAGCGGTGGGTCGAGCGGGCGTTCTCGATCGTATCCCGCGCGTAGTCGATGTCGACACAGCACCAAAGGACCGGCCGCACCCGTTCGTCGACGATCTCCGCCAGCTTGTCCCGGGTCACCGCAGGATTGACGCCGGAAATCAGGAGCCGCGCCGCGCGGCCCTCGGCGAGCAGCGTCAGCGCGCCATCGATGCGGGCGGTGCCCCCGGTGAGCACGACGATGCCTTCGGCGCGCGGATCGGCGGGCGGCACCGCTTCGCTCACCGAGCGGGCGAAGCCGACGAAGCCCGCCGCGACACCGACCACCACCGTCGCGACAACGGCGGCGACGACGAAACGAACCGGTTTTCTCCGGCGCGTCGCCATTTCTTGTCCCTCTGCCGGCCGGCCCAGGTCGGACTGGTCTCCCGCAATCCGGTTCATGGCGGACATATGGTACCAAAAAAAGTCAAGTGCCGGGCAAGCATCATCGTCGCGCTCACTCGGTGTCGGCAAGGTAGCGATAGACGGTGAGCCGCGAGGTCACCGCGGTCATCAGCGCGATCATGAAGGCGATAGCGAGCGCCCCGAAATAGCCGATCGGGCCGACGGCGAAGCGGCCGAACAGCGCCGAGACCTGATCGGCCTCAGCCGCGCCCATCGAGGGCGCCAGCACGAAGCTTGAAATTGCGAACAGCGCCGCCGCCGCTGCGGCGCCGGCGAGCCCGCCCTTCAGCCCGAGCAGAAGGAAATGGCGCTGGAATTCGCGGGCGATGAAGCCGTCCTCGGCGCCGACGAAATGGAGAACCGAGACCACGTCGCGATTGCCGGCCATGGCGCCGCGGGTGGCGAAAACGACACTGAGCACCGTAGCGACGAAAACGAGGGCAAGGATCGAGATGCCGACGATGACGGTGATCTGCGCCATCGTCTGAAGCCGTGCCGTCCACCCGCGATGATCGTCGAGCGTCGCCCCGCGGACCTGGGAAGCAAGACGGTTGGCCAGGGCGCTGAGGTCGACCACCGAGGGATCGGCAAGCCGCACGACGATCAACCGCGGGATAGGCAGCTCGCTGAGATCGAGGCCCGTGCCGAGCCACGGCTCGAGCAGGGCCGCGCTTTCCTGTTGCGAGATCACCTCGGCGCTGGCAACGCCGCGGAACAGCCGCGCCACCGTGGCCGCTTTGGCCGCCTCGGCGTCGGTATCGACGCCCTCGATGGGACGCACCTGGATAGTCACTTCTCGCACGATGTCGGACTGCCAGTCCCGTGAGGCGTCGCGCACCAGGGTCACGGCACCGAGGGTAAGGCAGGCAAGAAAGCACATGATGGCGACGACGATGCTCAGCGCGTTGCCGGCAACCGTGTTCTCGGGCACGAGCTGGCTCGTCTTGCGCATCGCCAGGCGGGAGTGCCGGCGATAGGCCGCAAGCTGGAGCTTGTGAGAGAGGTCGGCGTCAGTCGTAGACTGTGAGCCGGCCTTCCTCGATGACGAGACGCCGTGCATTGAACTGGTTCATCAGGTTGATGTCATGGGTGGCGATCACGACGGAGGTACCGAGCCGGTTGAGCTCGATGAAGAGGCGCATCAGACGGCGGGCGAGCGGCGGATCGACGTTACCGGTCGGCTCGTCGGCGATGAGGATTTCCGGCTTGCCGATCAGGGCCCGGGCGATGGCAGCGCGCTGCTTCTCGCCGCCCGACATGACTGCCGGGAATGCATGCATGCGGTCGCCGAGGCCGACCCAGCGCAAAAGCTCGACGACGTCGGCCCGGTAGCTCGATTCCTCCCTGCCGAGGACCCGCAGCGGCAGGGCAACGTTCTCGAAGGTCGTCAGATGATCGAGCAAACGGAAATCCTGGAAGACGACGCCGATCCGGCGGCGCAAGGCCGGCAGATCGCTCTTGGAGATCGAGGCGGCATCCCGATTGAAAAGGGTGATCAGCCCCCGCGTCGGCTTCAAGGCCATGAAAATGAGGCGAATGAGGGTCGTTTTGCCGGCCCCGGAGGGGCCGGTCAGGAACTGGAACGACTTCGGCGCGATCTGGAACGACAGATCGCGCAGGATTTCGGGCCCCATCCCGTAGCGGAGGCCAACATTCTCGAAGCGGATCACCTGTTCGCCAGCCTCGCCTCGCCTGCCCTGTCAGGCCTCAATCTCGCAAGCACCCGATTAAGCCTTTGTTAACGATCAAGCCACGCGATCAAGGCACCGCAAGGGCCTGAGCCTCGCGATCCCCCACCGGCTTTCTCCAATCATGGTTTCCAAGACGTTAACTTTCTCCGGTCTATGCTCCCGACAGATCAAACGGAGTTTATCGGGACATGACCATTCGTTGCCCGAAATGTAGGACGCCCAGCCTGCTCTCCGCCAGCGAGGTCGGCAAGGTCGGTCGTCTGGTGCGTTGCCCGGCCTGCGAGACCACATGGCTTGCGCGTCACTTCGCCGACGACAGCTACCGAGGCCGGCAAAGCCCGGCCCCGGAGCCAATGGTGCACCGCGAGCCCCTGATCATTGACGCCGAGGTCATCCCCTCGGTGCGCTTTACCACCGCGTCGCCCGGTGGGACAGGGGTCGCAGGCGGCATCGCCGCGGCAGCTGCGCTGGCGAGCCGCTACCGCGTCGCCGTCGGGGCGACCGCGCTCGTCGTGATGCTGGTCGCCGTCGTTCTCCTCACCCCGGCGTTTTCGCCGCTGCCGCGGCTCTCCGCCATGTTCTCCGGCGAAAACGGGGTCGCCCTCCAGGGCGTCTCGAGCCGGACGGTCAAGCTGCGCGGCACCGACGCCATCCTCGTCGAGGGCGAGATCGTCAACCAGACGGGCCGCGAGATGGATGTCCCGGCGGTGCGCATCGCGCTGAAGCAAGGCGGCTCGGAGGTCTATAGCTGGCTGCTCGAGCCGACCGTGCTGCGGGTCGCTGCCGGCGACAAGGTGGGGTTCCGCTCCGCCATGGCGAGCCCGCGCCCGGGCGCGACGCAGGTCGCGCTCAGCCTGACCGGCCGCGGCGACGCGCCGGACGCGGCCCGCTGATGCCCCGCATTCGCGGCCGCAACGTCCGGGTTCTTTTCGACGCGCCCGCTATCGCAGTGCGCAACGTGGAAATGGCGCGCGAGATCGCCACGGCCGGCTATGTCGATCTTTTGGTGGTGTCGATCCTGAAGGGCAGCTTCATCTTCGCCGCCGACCTGATTCGCGCCCTCCATACGGCTGACCTCGCACCCGAGGTCGAGTTCCTGTCGCTTTCCAGCTACCGGGCGGGAACCGAATCGTCGGGCGAGGTGACGGTGCTCCGCGACATCGAGACCGACGTCGCCGGCCGCGACGTGCTGCTCATCGACGATATCCTCGAATCGGGCCGCACCCTTGCCTACGCCAAGGGCCTGATGACCTCGCGCGGCGCCCATCGCGTTGGCATTGCAGTGCTTCTCGAGAAACCCGGCAAGCTCGCCCAGCCGCTCAAGGCCGACCACGTCGGCTTCACCTGTCCCGACCTCTTCGTCGTCGGCTACGGCATGGACGTCGCCCACGCCTTTCGCGAGCTTCCCTATGTCGGCGTGGTCGAGGACGGCTAGCGGCCCGCTGGCCGCATGGGCCAGGCCGGACCCTGCGACGCAGATGCCGCCGGCGGCGGGATGAGGGCCGGCCTCAGCGCCGGTTTCAGCCGCCGGGAGGCTCGGGACGGGATCCCCTGATAGAGCTGCTTGGTCGCCTCGACAATGATGACGCCGGCAAGGGCAGGCCAGAACGTCACCCCGATCCTTTCCCATGTGGTGCCGGTTCTCAGCCACGGACGCCGGGCGATCGGCGGCGCCGCCAGCGCCTCCGACCAGCCGAGCGGCGAGAGCATGGCTTCACGCAACAGCACCGTGAGCTGACTGCGGGTGAACGGCCGGCCATGGCCGAACGGCGTCTTCTCGGCCCAGGTCCAGATGCCCCGGCGGTTGGGAACGACGAGGACGACCCGCCCGCCCGGCGCTAGGACCCGCCAGATCTCGCGAAGCTGCCCGCGGGCGTTCTCCGCCACTTCGAGGCTGTGGACGACAAGCACCCGGTCGATGCAGGCATTGGGGAGCGGCAACGCGTCGGCGGCGACCAAAGCGGTGGCGTTCGGCCCCTCCGGCGGCCAGTTCACCACCCCCTGAACGGCCGGCATGAAGGCGATCGTGCGCGTCGCTCCGCCGGCGAGGCCGGCGAGATAGGGCGTCGCGTAGCCAATGCCAAGCAGCTGCTCGCCGACCAGCGACGGCCAATGCTTCTTGAGGCGCGCACTGATCAGCCGTCTGGCGATCGCGCCAAGCCGTTCGGCATAGAAGGCCCTGAGGTCGACGACGTCGAGGTACATGGCGGCATCCTAAACCATCGTTTCGCTGATGTGGGTGTGCCCCGGCGGGTGGTCAAAGGATGGCGGCAGATGCTAGGCAGGGCGCGAACCAACCTTGCACGCGGAGCGGAAGACAAAATGGCCCTGACGATCGACCAGTTCACCTGTCGCTCGGACAATTTCGGCGTCCTCATCCACGACACCGACGCCAACGTCACCGCGTCGATCGACGCGCCGGAGTTCCAGCCCATCGTCGCCCGCCTGTCGGAGCGTGGCTGGAACCTCGACGAAATCCTGACCACGCACCATCATGGCGACCATGTCGAGGCCAACCTGACCCTCAAGACGGCCTACGGCTGCACCATCACCGGGCCGGCCCGCGATCCCGACAAGATCCCCGGCATCGACCGCAAGGTGAAGGAAGGCGACAGTTTCACCTTCGGCGGCTACGAAGTCCGGGTGCTCGAAACCCCCGGCCACACCCTCGACCACCTCAGCTATTACCTGCCCGCCGCCAAGGTCGCCTTCGTCGCCGATACGCTGTTCGCGCTCGGCTGCGGGCGGGTGTTCGAAGGGACGCCCGAGATGATGTGGGCGTCGCTCGAAAAGCTCATCGCGCTGCCAGACGACACCACGATCTATTGCGGGCACGAATACACCCAAGCGAACGCCCGGTTCGCCCTCACCATCGAGCCGGACAATGCGGAACTTGTCGCCCGCGCCGCGGAGATCGACCACCTGCGCGCCGAGGGCAAGCCGACCTTGCCGACGACGATGGCGCTGGAGAAGGCCACCAACCCCTTCCTCCGCGTCAACGAGCCCAGCATCCGCCAGCGGCTCGGCATGGAGAACGCCTCGCCTGCCGAGGTCTTCGGCGAGATCAGGAAGCGCAAGGACAATTTCTGATGGGCCTCGACGGGCGAAGCGTCGAGGAAATCGTTGCCCTGCTCGAACTGTCGCCCCATCCCGAGGGCGGCTACTTCCGCGAGTCCTTTCGCGACGAAGCGCACCACGCGGGGCGTAGCCACTCGACGGCGATTTATTATCTGCTCGGCGCCGGCGATCGCTCGGTATGGCATCGCGTCGACGCAGTCGAGATCTGGCACCACTACGCCGGGGCGCCACTCGAGATGAGACTGTCGGAGGACGGCAGGACGGCGCGGACCTATCGTCTCGGGCCCGATATCGCTGCGGGCGAGCGCCATCAGTTCACCGTGCCACGGGACTGGTGGCAGACGGCCGAAAGTCTCGGCGCGTGGACGCTGTGCGGCTGCACGGTAGCGCCCGGCTTCGAGTTTGCCGGCTTCGAAATGGCGCCACCCGGCTTCAACCCCGCCTGAACACCTCCTTCGAGGCAAGCATTGCGCCGCCGGCGATCAGCGCCGCAGCGACAGCGATCGACCAGGAGCGGCATAACCGGCAACGATCAGGAGCGCCGTCGAGATCAACGGCGCCGCATAGGCGCTCGCCCCGAGCATCTGGATGTCGCCGTGCTTGACGCCGTAGTCCCAGACATAGAAGGCGCCGCCGACCGGCATCAGGCCGAGGCCGGCCACGGCCAGCCACTGGCCGGGACCGGGCGGCCACACCGTTTCCTCCAGGAGGAGGTGGGCGATGGCGCTCAGGGCCGACGTCGCCAGACAGAAGCCTGCCACGGCACCGGTTGCTACGCCGGCTAGCCGACGCGACAGGACCGAATAGACCGACCAGGTGAGCGCCGCCACGAAGGCCGCCCCGTAACCCGCCATAAACGCCGGATCGATCGTCAGTTGGCGCCCGCCGGAGACCACAACGACAGTTCCGGCGAGGCCGAGCAACGCGCCGGTGAGGTGAAACCAGCGGAGCCGCTCACCGGGAAAAAGCGCCGAGAAAACGACGATGAGCAGCGGCCACAAATAGGCGATCAGGTTGCCTCGACCGGCGGGGCGCCGCGGAGCGCCGTGAAGTAGAAGAAGTGGAAACCGAATAGCCCGCCGACACCGAGGAGCCACGCCCGGCCGGGCTGGACCATATCCCGCCACCGCCCCCTGGCCGCGATCCAGACGATCCCGAGGGCGCCGCTGACGAGAAAGGCCATCGTTGTAAGCTGGAACGGCGGCACCGCCCCCGACGCCGTCGTGAACAGCGCGAGAAGGGACCACATCAGGACCGCCGTGAACCCGACGACCGTGGCGAATCGCCGGCTAACCGCCATGGCAAGGCCCTTTGGTAGTCACCGATGCGGACAACAACCAAAAATCATGAAAATCTGGCGACCCGCGAAAACAGGCGAGACAGACGGGCGCTAAGAAGCTAAGCATAATGTGGCTGGCGGGCTAGAATCACGGTACCCGAGCGAGGGAACGCGCTCGAGGAGAATGATGGCGAATCCGATCAAGAGTGCGCTGTTCGTAGATTACGACAGTTTCCATCGCAGCCTCAAAGCCGCCAAGGACGACATCGCCGAGCTTGTCGCCCAACGTTCTGCGGCGTGGGTTGCGGCGATCGAAAGCGGCCAGCTGGTAACGCCGCGCGCCAAGGACGGCATGCGCCGCCGTGCGCTCGTCCGCCGCTGCTACGCCGACCCGGCCCTCCTCGGCAGCAACCGGCAGGCGCTGATCTCCAGCGGATTCGAAATGATCGACTGTCCGCCGCTGGAAGGTCGCGAGCGCAATTCCGCCGAACTCCATATGGTCCTCGATACCGTCGACGCGCTCGACCACCCCACCGGCTACGAAGAGTTCATCCTGCTGTCGGCGGATGCGGATCTCACGCCCATGCTCCTGCGGCTCAGGGCCCACGACCGGACAACAATGATCTTCGCGAATGACGTGACGGCGGCAAACTACAAGGCGATCGCCGACGCGATGATCGAAGAAGAAGCCTTCATGACGCTGCTTGCCGGCAAGCAGTCGGCCGAGGAGGCGGAGGCGGAACCGGACGCTGCGGGGCCCGCCGGAGATCGCAGCGCGCTGGAAACCTTGGCGCGCAAGGTCCACACGGCCACCAACGTACCGATGTTTTCGCCGCGCACCTTCGCCGACCTGTTCCGGGCGCTCGCCCAGGAGATCGCCGAAGAGGGCTACCATTTCCAGAAGACAGCCGAAAACGTCACCGCCCGGCTGACAGAGGCCGGCCGCAGCGTCAACCGCCGCCAGGTGCTCTTCGTCGTGAAGGGCCTGGCGTTGAAGGGCCATGTCTTCTCGACCACCGACACCCCCGAGCGGCTGGCCGAGGTTTTCCGCGATCAGGTGCTCTACCTTGCCGACAGCGCCGGACTGGAGCTGAGTGACGAGGAAAAGGCGCTGCTGCCGTCGTGGATCGTCGGACGTGCGCCCAAGCCCGCGGCGAGCCCGGCGGCAACGCCGCCGAAAACCGGAGAAGACCGGTCGTCAAAGAAGCCCGCCTTGCGGCGGCGCCCTGCGCGGCCCCTGCGCTCGACCAAAGACGAGGCGGCAGAGAGCGAGCCCGAAGCCGAGGAAGTGCCACCGCCCCCCCGCAGCGAATCGCCGGCAAAGGCAGCGAAGCCGGCCGCTCCGTCCAACCCAGCCCGAGCCTCACCCGCGTCGGCGCCGGAGAAGAAGCCGGATTCCGGCGTCCGCGCCGCGACCTTGCGGCGGATCGCCGATCTCAAGGCAAGCAGCGCCGCGCGTCTTGCCGCCTTGGCGAAATCATCCACGACCGCGCCAGAGCCGTCGATCCTGACGTCCGGCCGGTCGACGCCGAGCGCCAAGCCGGCGGCGAGCGCCACGCCCGGCGCCGCCAAGCCTGCCGACAAGTCGCAGGCGGCGAAGCAGCAGACCGACAAAGCGTCGGCGGCGACCGGAGGCGAGCCCGGCAACGACGCTCTCGAAAGCTCGATCCTCGCGGCGATCGCCCAGGCGGTGGACGTTCTCGTCGAGGACGGCGGCAACAGCCCGGCGGCCAAGGACGCCGAGTCGCCGATGGAGGCGGAGCAGGCGCTCCCCGAAGACGCCGAGCCGGAGATGACCGATGAGCGGGACGAATTCGTCGAAGCCGGCCCGGAGCCCGAGCAGAGCGACGGTGACGAGGGCGACGACATCGGCGACGAGATCCAGCGGATCATCGCCTCCTACAGCCGCGCCCGGCAACAGAACTGAACGCCCGCGACTGCGCGTCGGAGCCTTTCCTCCGGCCCCGGCGCTTACCCATTGGCGCAATACTGCCCGCCGTTGATGGTCAGCACGGCGCCGGTCATGAACGCGGCAGCATCCGAGGTCAGGTAGGTCACGAGGGCGCCGATTTCCTCGGCCTTGCCGAGCCGCCCGACCGGGATCTGGGCGATGATGCCTTCCAGTACCTTCTCTGGCACCGCCGCCACCATCTCGGTATCGATGTAGCCGGGGCAGATGCAGTTGACGGTGACGCCCTTGCGGGCGTTCTCCTGGGCGAGCGCCTTGGTGAAGCCGATGACGCCGGCCTTTGCCGCCGAGTAGTTGACCTGGCCCATCTGGCCCTTCTGGCCGTTGATCGACGAGATATTGATGATCCGACCGTGGCCGCGATCGCGCATGCCGCCAATCACCGGGCTCGTCATCGAGAACATCGAATCGAGATTGGTATGGATGACCGCCGACCAGCTCTCGTAGGTCATCTTGTGGAACATGCCATCGCGGGTGATGCCGGCATTGTTGACCAGAATGTCGACCGGCCCGAGCTCGGCCTCGACCTTGGTGACGCCGGCGGCCGAAGCCTCCGGGTCACCAACGTCCCACTTGTAGACGGCGACGCTGGTCTCCGACCTGAACTTCGCCGCCGCCTCGTCATTGCCGTGATAGATGGCCGCGACCGTTGCCCCGCTCTCGGCCAGCGCCCGCGATATGGCGGCGCCTATGCCGCGCGTCCCTCCCGTGACAATGGCCACAGCCATGCGAATCCTCCCCTCTGCTTCTTGTGGTTGGGCATCGACTTTCTTCTTATCGCTCGACGCACATGGCGATGCCCATGCCGCCGCCGATGCAAAGCGTGGCAAGCCCGCGTTTGGCGCCGCGACGCTGCATCTCGTAGAGGAGCGTCACCAGCACCCGTCCGCCCGACGCGCCGATCGGGTGCCCGAGGGCGATCGCCCCGCCATTGACGTTGACGATATCCGAGTCCCAGCCGAGATCCTTGTTGACCGCACAGGCCTGGGCGGCAAAAGCCTCGTTGGCCTCGATCAGGTCGAGGTCGTCGACCTTCCAGCCGGCCTTTTCCAGCGCCCCTCGCGAGGAGGGAATCGGCCCGGTGCCCATCAGCGCCGGATCGACGCCGGCGGTCGCCCATGAAACGATCCGCGCCATCGGCTCTACGCCGCGCTTCGCCGCCTCGTCGGCGCTCATCAGCACGACCGCCGCCGCGCCGTCGTTGATGCCCGATGCGTTGCCGGCGGTCACCGTGCCGTCCTTGGCGAAGGCGGGGCGGAGCTTGGCCACCGCCTCGATGGTCGTCCCCGGCCGCGGATGCTCGTCCTTGTCGACGACGATATCGCCTTTCCGCGTCCTGACCGTGAAGGGAACGATCTCGTCGTTGAAGCGGCCGGCCTGCTGCGCGGCTTCCGCTTTGTTCTGCGACTTCACGGCGAAGGTATCCTGCTCGTCGCGGGTGATCTGGAACTCGCGCGCCACGTTCTCTGCCGTGTTGCCCATGTGATAACCGTTGAAGGCGTCCCACAGACCATCCTTGATCATGGTGTCGACCATGGCGAAGTCGCCCATCTTCACGCCACCTCTGAGATGCGCGCAGTGCGGCGCCATCGACATCGACTCCTGCCCGCCGGCAACGATGATGTTGGCGTCGCCTGTCACGATCTGCTGCATGCCGACCGCGACCGACCTCAGCCCCGAGCCGCATAGCTGGTTCAGGCCCCAGGCCGTCCTCTCCGCGGGAATGCCGGCAGCGATTGACGCCTGGCGGGCTGGATTCTGCCCTTGCCCAGCGGTGAGGATCTGGCCGAGGATCACCTCGTCAACCTCATCTGGCTCGGTCTTGGCCCGGTTGAGCGCCTCCTTGATAGCGGCCGCGCCGAGCTCGTGAGCCGGTGTATTGGCGAAGGCGCCGTTGAAGGATCCGACGGCGGTCCGCACGGCGCTGGCGATGACGATATCACTCGTTTGCATTTCGAAAATCTCTCCTCTGTGCCGCCAGTTTCATGGCGCCGCTGCTTGTGGCGAATACAGCGCGCCCGCCCTTGACCTGTCAATGCGCCGGCCGCCGCCTGCCTTCAATATGGCATCGCACAAAATAATTGGCGACCCTGCGAAAAAGCTTCTATCGTTGCGCATCAGGCGGCGCGAGGGGCGCGTGTCAGGGCGCCCGGCAACGCCGGGCCCTTGGATTCGACATGTGAGTGGCGTCGGAAATGGCAGCGGAAAAAGAGCCCACAACGATCAAGAAATACGCCAACCGGCGCCTCTACAACACCGGCACCTCGACCTATGTGACGCTCGAGGACCTAGCCGACATGGTCAAGGAGGGCGAGGACTTCGTCGTCTACGACGCCAAGACCAGCGAGGACATCACCCGCTCGGTGCTCACCCAGATCATTTTCGAGCAGGAGAACAAGGGTCAGAATCTGCTGCCGATCACCTTCCTGCGGCAATTGATCCGCTTTTACGGCGATTCGATCCAGAACCTGATTCCGACCTATCTCGACTTCTCGATCGACTCCTTCGTGCGCGAGCAGGAGAAGATGCGGAGCCAGATGGCCAACGCCTTCGGTCCCAGCGCGCTCGACGCGATCGGCGACCAGGTGCGGCGCAACACCGAGATGTTCGAGCAGGCGATGCGCATGTTCCTTCCATTCGGCGCCGGACGGGAGGCGGGCGCGCCAGCGAACCGAACCGAAGGCGAAACGGAGACCAAGGAGAAGACCGACATCGAGACGCTTCGCCGCCAGCTCGACGAGGTGCAAAAGCGTCTCGACAAGCTCTCCGACAAGAGCTGACGCGCTGTCACCCGGCGGACGCTACCGCCGTCTTGCCGGGCTCGTCCGCGACCATGCCGGTGAGGTTGCCCTGGATGCATTTGACGCCCCAGCCCGCGAGCAGCGCTGCCGTCTCTTCGTCCTGAACCCACTCCGCCACCACCGGAACGCCGAAGCTTCCCCCCAACTCGGCCAGCGCTCGCACGAAGATCTGGTCGTCACGGCTGCGCGGCAGGTTCTCGATGAACGAGCCGTCGATCTTGAAGAAATCGACGTTAAGCACGCGCAGGTTTCGGAATGACGAGAATCCCGCGCCGAAATCGTCAATCGCCACGCGGCAGCCGAGCGCATGCAGCGTATCAACGAAGCGTTCCGCCTCCTCGAGATTGTGGATCGCCGCCGTCTCGGTGATCTCGACGATCAGCCGCCTGGCCAGTTCAGGGTGGCCGGCAAGTCGACTGGACAAGTGGCCGATCCACTGGCTGTCGCCGATCGTCTCGGCCGAGACATTGATCGACAGGGCGCCGGTATCGCCCTCGGCCAGCACATCCAGAACCAACTCCAGGACCCGGTGGTCCACCAGCCGGACCAGCCCCAGCCGCTCGGCGAGGGCGACGAATTCACCAGGGCCGACCCGCGTACCGCCGGGCTGCTCGACCCGCGCCAGGGCCTCATGGAAGACCGGCTCGCGGCTGACGATATCGACGACCGGCTGGAAGCCGAGCCTGATCCGCCGCTCATTCAGCGCCGCCACCAGTTCGCGCGACTGCGCGGCGTTCTGGCGTCGTCGGGCGAGCTCCTTGGCCGAATAGGCGTAGGCGACGAAATGGCCGTTGCCACGCAGCCGTGCTGCGGAGAGCGCCTCGCGGCTGTGGGCGACGGCCTCGGCCGGGGTGCGTCCGTGGCGCGGCAGCGTCACGCCACCGATCGAGACGGTGACGGCGACCGCCCCCGCCTCGGTGTCGACCACCTCGTCACGAACCGCCGCGTGAAACCGCTCGGCGGCGATCTGCACATCGGCATCGTCGCAGTTCATCAGGACAAGGCCGAGCTTGGTTCCGGAGAAGCGGCCGATGGCGTCTTCGCTGCGGAGCGTCGCCTTGATCCGCCGGGCGACCGCCGCAAACACCCCGTCGGCAACCTCGAACCCGTAGGCCTCGTTGATCGCACGGAAGTTGTCGACCGCAACGACGAGGAAGGCGAGCGATGTGCGAAAGCGCTTGGCGTGGGCCATAGCCTCGCCCAGCGTTGCGAGCAGATGCGGCCGATTGAAATAGCCGGTCAGCTCGTCATAGCGCGAGAGAAACGCCAGCCGCTGTTCGCGCTCATAGCGTTCGTTGATGATTCGCAGAACGCCGTGGGCATGGCCCGGCCGCCCGTCCGGGTCGGCGTACCACCGGCCGATGTCCTCGATCCACAGCCGCCGCGCGGTGCCCGGCCCGTCGGGCAGGAGCGAATACTGGACCTGATAGGCGACGCCCTTGCCTTCGTCGGCAGTCGAGCCGTTGAGCACCGCGTCGTGCCGGCTGGTCAGGTTGCTCGGCTCGAGCAACGCAGCAAAGTGCCGACCCGTGGAGATGCGGTCGAGCGAGGCGACACCGAGGACGTCGAGCGCGTTGTCGCCCCAGCGGATGGTGTCGTCCGCGATCGACCATTCGTAGATGACCTCACCGACGGCAGTCAGAATATCCCGCGCGCGCAAGGCGGGTGCGGGGGTGGCGACCATGGCCTGTTCGGAGCGCTGCGACATCGCAATCCGTCAACCTTCGGCAACAAGGGTGTCAAAACGGCGTTAAGGAAGCGCCAATGCAACCGAAATCCGTCCGGCCCAGAGGCGGTCGAATAGCTAACGAAACGATAACGCGCGAATCCGCGCAGATCTCAGTGCCCGCCGTCGAACGCCTGGCCTAAAGTGACGTCGCGCGAGGCGGTGCGGATCGTGATGGTGAAGCCGGCGACCACGTCGAACAGCGCGATAAGGGTCAGCACGAAGAACACCGAATTCGCGCAGAAGTCGACGACGATGAATTCGATCACATAGATGATCAGCACGATCGTCGACAGGATGTGGTTGGTGATGGTCGGCGTCGATGTCCGCCCCGACTTCAGGACTTCCAGGAAGAGAAGAACGATGCCGAGGGTGATCATCAGGTCGCCAAGCGTCACCGCCCAATGCGCACCGGAGACCATGGTGAGACCGATGATCTCGCCCGACCAGGGCGCCCCGCCATCGGCGAATCCAACGATGTTGAACAGGATCAGGGGAATGATCGTCAGGGGAATGGCGGTGATCATGATCCCACCTTTCGGTGACCGGGGCGCCGCAGTGTCGACGATGTTACTGCCGACTGGTCCGACAAAAAAGGCCGGCTCAATGCCGGCCTTCGTGTTCCATGCGAATTTCGCCGCGCTCAGGCCTCGTTCTTGGGCTCGAGAACCTGGCGGCCGCGATACATGCCGGACTTGAGGTCGATGTGGTGCGGCCGGCGCAGCTCGCCGGAATCCTTGTCTTCCACGTAAGTCGGCTGCTTCAGCGCGTCGGCTGACCGGCGGAATCCGCGCTTCATGCGCGAGGTCTTTCTCTTCGGGACTGCCATGTCGTCGTCCTTGGATGCTGTCGGGTTGGGCAGGCTTATACGCAAGCTCACGGATAGAGGCAAACGATATAGGGACCCGATTTGCGGGCGAGGCCCTCGACCCGCCGCGCCAGCGACCGCATGGTCGCCGACGGCCGGGCGGGATTGCGCTCGACCGGATTGGGCAGGGTGACGGCGAGCAGCGCCGCCTGGCCCGCGGTCAGATCCTTGGCGGAGCGCTTGAAATAGTGCTGCGCCGCCGCCTCGATGCCGAAGACGGTCGGCCCCCACTGGGCGATGTTGAGGTAGATCTCCATCTCGCGGCGCTTGCCCCAGACGGTGTCGGCATAAAGGGCGAGCGGGATCTCGATGCCCTTGCGGACGTAGCTCCGCGACATCCACAGAAAGAGGTTGCGCACCGTCTGCATGGCGATGGTCGAGGCGCCGCGGTTGGGGCCGTCGGGATTTTCAAGGACGTCGCTGAGTTCGCCCCAGTCGACGCCGTGATGATCGCAGAAACGGGCGTCTTCCGACATCATCACCGACTCGACCAGCACCTTGGCGACATCGTCGAACGGCACCCACTGCCGCTCCAGCGGACCATCGACGAGGCGCGTGGCGACGATGTGGGTCCCGACTGGATTCACCAAGATATACAAGGGGATAAGGAGCAGAGGCAGGAGCGCGAGGGCGACGATGACGACCACCGCCACGCGTAAAACGCGCCACCAGCGGGGGCGCGGCGCCGGCTTCGCCTTCGCGGCCGGCTTCGGCGCGGCTTTCGCCTTTGATTTCGCGGATTTGGCGGGACTCATGGCGAACCGATACCGGCCGGAACCGGCCGGCGCAATGCTTGACCCGCGGCCGATTTCGGCCCATGCGGACGGCATGGGGACGGCCACGGACAGATTCGCGACGCGCCTGAGACATGCGGCGGACGCCACCGAGACGGCGCTCGGACGGCTGCTCGCAGCCGAGACGCTTCCCGACGAGGTCGAGCGGCCGCCGCGGCTCCTCGAAGCCATGCGCTACGCCGCCCTCGGTCCCGGCAAGCGCCTCCGTCCCTTCCTGATGATCGAGACCGCCGGGCTGTTCTATGCCACCGGCGAGGTGGTCGCCACCGCCGCCGCGGCGCTCGAATGCGTCCACGCCTACAGCCTCGTCCACGACGACCTGCCGGCGATGGACGACGACGACCTCCGCCGCGGCCGGTCGACGGTGCACAAGGCCTTCGACGAGGCGACCGCGATCCTCGCCGGCGACGGGCTGCTGACGCTCGCGTTCGACGCCCTCGCCGGGCTTGCGGCGCCCGCCACCACCCGGGTGGCGCTGATGGCCGGCCTCGCGCGCGCCGCCGGCATCGGCGGCATGGTCGGCGGCCAGGCCCTCGACCTCGACGCCGAGGCGCCGGCCGAGGCGGACGCCGTGCTCACCATGCAGGCGATGAAGACCGGGGCGCTGATCCGCTACGCGGTCGAGGCCGGGGCGATCATCGGCGGGGCGAAGCCACAGGACCGGGCGCAGCTCGTCGCCTTTGGCGCGCGGCTCGGCCAGGCCTTCCAGATCGCCGACGACCTGATCGACGCGACCGGCGACGCGGCGACCGCCGGCAAGGCGACGGCCAAGGACGCCGAACGCGGCAAGCGCACGCTGGTGGCGCTGTTCGGCGTCGACGAGGCGCGGCGGCGGCTCGCCGCCACGGTGGCCGAGGCGGAGGCGGCGCTGGCGCCCTTCGGCGGCAAGGCGGACGGGCTCCGCGAGGCCGCCCGCTTCATGGCGACGCGCCAGGCGTGAGTGGGGCCGATCTGCCGCGGTGAAGGGGGGCAGCGTCGCTCCCCATCGCACTCCCTGTCGTCCTCCTCCCCGACCTGATCGGGGATTGACCGGAGGACCGGGTGCCGAAGTCGATATGGCCGGTCACGGAACGCCCCTCTCCCCCCTTGCGGGGGAGACAGTTTCGCTTCGGTCGCGGAGCGAGCGTTAGCGAAACTAGAGGGGGGTGTTTGCTCGAATTGGCGCTCAGACGGTCGTCGCCGCGCAATACCCCTCTCCCGGAATTCCCGACCGATTTGCCACGGCAAATCGGGAATTCCGACCTCCCCCGCAAGGGGGGAGGTAAAGGTGCCGCCTCGCGCGCCGGAATCCCTACTGCGCGGCAGCGAGGGAGATGACGGAAAGCGTGGTGCCCTGCATGCAGATCGATACCTCGGCGACGGTGCCCTTCACCGTCACCCGGTCGCCGGGGCCGAAGGCGCCGAGGTCGGCCGGGGTCAGCGTGTAGAGGATGCCGTCGTCGCCGCGGAGCGCCGGGCACTCGACGCCCTCCTTCGACAGCGTGCCGGTGACGGTGACGATGTCGGCCGCCTCGACCACCTCGATCGGCTGCGACACCAGGCGCGTCCGCTGGTCGGCGGTCTCGACCACGAAGAGGAGCGGCGCGCCGGGGGTGGCGGTCTCCGGCACCGTGACGTCGGTCTGCAGCGTGCCGCGGTCGCTGGTGGTGGCGGTGGCGATCTGCGTCACGTCCTTGACCGACGGCCCGGCGCCGATGGTGACCGCCGCGGTGCCGGGGAGCCCCGCGGCATTGAGCTGGACGGTGCCGCCGATAGCGGTCGGCGACGGCAGGGCGATCAGCGCGGGCCCAAGCTCGGGCTTCGCCTGGTCGAAGCCCGGCAGGCCGAGCTGCTTGCCGAGATCGACGAGGTCGCGGTTGAGTTCAGGATGGTCGACCAGATAGTCGGAGACGTTGCGGCCGGCGTCCTTCGCCGCGTTCTCGATGCTCTTGCCCGCCTCCTGCACGGCGTTGCGGGCGCGGTCGAGGAGGTCCTGGGCGGCGGCCGGGCCGGCCGTAAGCAGAAACGCGGCGGCGAGGCCGGCGAGGAGGACGGTGAGGCGGCGGGGGCGAAGCATCGGTGCGGTCCCTGTCGTGGTGGATGCTCGGGCTAAGGTAGGGAGCGGGATGGGGGGAGGGAAGGTGGGTGGAATTGGATGGGATGGATAGGGGCGGCCATTCCGCCGACGCGACCGCTGATCGTTCGCAAGTTTACCTCGCAGAGTAATTTTAGTATCGTCAGTGCACTCTTTACGCGATTCGGAGCCTTGGGCTCTCTGTCGGGCGCTTCGCCAGACAGCACGTTATTGAGTGGGATTATCGGCATGAAGACGCCGGAGGGATCATCGACGTTCCCTTCGGTCACTTCCGCAAGCGGCCGATGATCCCTCCGCCTTCTTCATGCCTATCGAAGGTAAAGAGCCAACTGATTGACCCCGTTTTCGAAGACTTCGTCGCAGCGCTGAATTTCGACAAACTTCGCGTAGAGCGGCCAAAAGATTTCGTGTTCTTTTGCGGTGGAGCTAACCCAACCGCTGCCGATAGGACACGTGTAAGTTTGCGTCACTATCTCCTAAACAAAAAAAGTTTCTTCAAGCGCGTAAAAGCAGATATCGTTCTTGCCGAGCAGGCAAATCAGCTTTACCGCGACACTAAATATGAAAATTTGATTGATTTTGAAGCTGACATAGCATGCATCGCGACCTTAGTCTTGGTGATTGCTGAAAGCGCTGGCTCCTTGGCAGAGCTTGGTGCGTTTGCGTCCCATCCCACAATTAGCAAGGCCTTGCGTGTAATTATTCAGAATCAATATTACAATCAAGAATCTTTTATCCGATTCGGCCCTATACAATTATTGCAAAATAGTCGTGAGGAAAACGTTGGCGTCTTTCCATGGAGAACGTTTGAAAGAGGCGGTTTGATAATATCATCTGTCAATCCGCACTATGGCGAAATTGTCGCATACATTCGAGCTCAGATAGATAATACGCCAGTAAAGACCCTGTTCAAGTATGGGGACTCTCTTTCGGCATTTGTGACGATTTATTGGATTATTCATTTACTAGTTGCGGCACCGATCGGAGTAATTGAAAGATATTTGGAATACGTTAAAATGGTATTACCGGGTAATTTAAGAGACCATTTATATAGTCTTACGATTGCGGGATGGATTAAGTCCCATCCCTATGGCGGGCAAACTTATTACTTTACAACAATTGATAAGGATCCATTCGATTATCGTTTTAGGGCAGAAATATCGAGCAAAGATAGCCTGCGATGGAAAGCCGACCTCGCTAAGAGCCTTCAACGAACCCACCCTTTGAAAAAGCATGTCCGACTCTTGGCCCTCGATTCTCGGAGGCGCCCATGAGCCTTCTGACGGATATGGCAGCCTCCATCGGGATGGGTGAGTCAGAGGTTCGACTGATTGTCGCGACAGCCCCGCGCCGCTACAAGACTTATCAAATTCCAAAGAGAACGGGCGGCTCGCGAACGATTGCTCAGCCCTCGCGAGAGGTAAAGGGGCTCCAATACTATTTGATCCACAGTAAGCTTCGATTATTTCCTATTCATATTGCGGCTCTCGCTTATCGAGAAGGTCGGAATATCGGTGACAACGCGCGACTACATGTCAGAAGTAAAGCACTGTTAAAGCTAGACTTCTCAGACTTTTTTCCAAGTCTTCGAACAACGGATTGGCGGAGTCTATTGGTGCGCGCGAGACCGGATTGGATCGATCCTCGCGAGAACGCAATCTATGAACATCTTCTATTCTGGGGACGTGGCGGGGGCTCACCCCTCTGTCTTTCGATAGGGGCTCCATCGTCACCAATTTTGTCGAACATACTGATGTATGATATCGATCAGTTCATACACCAAAGCGCTCGCGATGCTAACCTAATATATTCTCGTTACGCAGATGATATCACTATTTCTGGAGAAAAGAGAGATCAAATATTGAAGTTTGAGGAAATTATACGCAATCATATTAGGAATGTTAAATCTCCGAGGCTTGCGTTTAACGACGAAAAGAGAGGTTTTTACGTACGAGGCCAAAAACAAATGGTTACAGGATTAATAATTACACCGGAAGAACGTATTTCAATAGGCCGAGAAAGAAAGAGACATATTTCAGTCTGCATACATAAAGTCGTTATGAACGAGTATGACGAGTCGCATCTACTGTATACGCGGGGGTTAATCGCGTTTGCGCAGAGCGTCGAGCCTTCATTTGTCACGAGTATGGCACGCAAATATGGACGTGCAGTTATGCGTAAGATCATGTCAGGACGTGCCCGGTAGCGGTCTTGGTAGTAGATTTACGTCGCGTTTCGTAACCTCAGGGGATTCATGCCCTCCCCCTCACCCCACGACTCCCTCTACGCCCTGATCGCCGAGACCGCCGACCAGCGCTTGGCCTCCCAGCTCCGCTTCGTGCTGGAGGTCGACCGGCTGAAGGGGATCGTCCGCCAGACGCCCTTAATCGACGGCTCGCGCAACGAGACCGACGCCGAGCACACCTGGCACCTCGCAACCATGGCGGTGATCCTCGCCGAGTTCGCCGACCCGGCGGTCGACGTGACGCGGGCGATCCGCATGATCCTCATCCACGACATCGTCGAGATCGACGCCGGCGACACCTTCCTCTACGTCGACGCGGCGGCGCGGGCGGTGCAGGCGGCGCGCGAGGCAGAAGCCGCCGACCGGCTGTTCGGCCTGCTGCCAGGTCAGCAGGGCGCCGCGCTTCGCGCGCTGTGGGAGGAATTCGAGGCGCACGAGAGCGCCGACGCCCGCTTCGCCCGCGCCATGGACCGGCTGCAGCCCTTCCTCCACAACGTCTTCACCGACGGCATCGGCTGGCGGCGGCACGGGGTGACGGCGGGAGCGGTGCGGACCCGGATGCGGATCATCGCCGACGGCTCGCCGGCGCTCCACCGGCTGGTGGAGCGGCTGATCGAGGAGTCGGTGGCCCGGGGGTATCTGGACGAGGGGTAGGGGGGCGGGCCGGCTCGGGGAGGACAGGCGGCCCGGTCGACATTGCCCACCCTGTCGTCCTCCGGCTTGACCTGGCTTGACTGGAGGACCCATTGCCAGTGCTGAAACACCCGGCAGCCAAACGCCGGCGCGGGACGTCCTTGTCGTGTCAGTGGAGAGCGGTCCTCCGGTCAATCCCCGATCGGGTCGGGGAGGAGGACGACAGTGGTATGGCGACGGCACACCTCGTTCTGCACCGACGGAGGTTACTGGATCCCCTTCCCTCGCGCCTTCGGCGCTCGCCGGGGATGACAGGGAAGTGATAGGGCACTCGCCGGGGATGCCAGGGGAGTGATACGGCGCTCGCCGGGGATGACAGGGGAGTGATACGGCGCTCGCCGGGGATGACAGGGGGGGGCCGGGCCACATGCACTACGTGTCATGCCCGCTGGAGCGGGCATCCAGTAGACACCGGCGCGGCCTCTATTGCGCCGACAATGATTACTGGATCCCCGCTTTCCTCGCCCGCTTCGTCGCAGACTACAATCGAACCCGCCTCAAATGCCTCGGTTACCTCGCGCCGATCCAGGCCCTCAACAATCATCCGGGACCAAACACTTCCACGGGGATGACAGGGAGTAGCGGGGCGGCCGGCGCGGCGCCGGTGTCGTCGGCGGCGGCCCCTGCCTCAGTCGCCGGCGACGGTGACCTGATCGAAGCGGAAGTGGCCGAGCGGATCGACGACGAAGCCGGTGACGCCGTCGGCGACCGCCGCCGTGACCATGGCGTGGGCGATCGGCAGCCACGGCGCCGCGTCGGCGAAGAGCGCCTGCGCCTTGGCGTAGTCCTCCGTCCGCTGGTCCTGCATCGTGGTCGCCTTCGCCTCGTTGACCAGCTTGTCGAAATCGGCGTCGCACCACTCGGCGCGGTTGGAGATGCCGACCGCGTCGCAGCCGAGCAGGGCGGAGAGGAAGTTGTCGGGATCGCCGTTGTCGCTGGTCCAGCCGAAGACGACGGCGCCGTCGCGCTCAGGCTCGGCGGTGCGCTGGAGGAACTCGGCGAGGTCCTGGCTGACGATCTCGGCCTTGACACCGGCCGCGGCGAGATCGGCCTGGATCATCTCCGCCGTCTTCCCGGCGTCGGGATTGTAGGGGCGCGGGGACGGCAGCGCCCAGATCTTCATCGAAAGGTTGCGGACACCGGCGTCGGCGAGCATCTTCTTCGCCGCCTCAGGGTCGGGCGCGGCGGCCGGCAGGTCGTCATGGCCCCACACGCTCGGCGGAATCGGCGAGGTCGCCACCACGGCGTCGCCGCCGAACACCGCCTTGACGATGGCGTCGCGGTCGATTGCCGCGTTGAGGGCCTTGCGCACCTCCGGCTTGTCGAACGGCGCCTGGGTGGTGTTGTAGGCGAGGTAGGCGACGTTGGCGCCGGGAACTGCGAGCACCTTGATCGGCGAATCGGGGGGAAGCGCGGCGACATCGGCCGGGTCGGGGGCCTTGGCAATGTCGCACTCGCCGGCCTTCAGCTTGGCCATCCGCACCGCGGCGTCGGGCGTGATGTCGAAGGTAAGGTCGTCGACCTTCGGCGCGCCGCCCCAGTAGTCGGGATTGGCGGCGAAGCGGACGCTGTTCCCCTCCTCGTAGCCGACGAGCCTGAACGGGCCGGTGCCGACCGGCGCCGTATTGAGCCGCTCGCGCTGTTTGTCGGCGAGGAGCTGGTCGGCGTATTCCTTCGACAGGATCGAGGCGAAGTCCATGGCGAGGTCGGCCAAGAGCGGCGACTCCGGCCGGTTGAGGACGAAGACCACCGTCTGGTCGTCCACCTTCCGCACCGCCTTGAGGATCGACGGCATCGACATGCCGGCGAAGTAGGGCCAGATGCCGCCGTTGTAGTCGTAGTAGGGATTGTCCTGTTTCCACTGGCGCTCGAAGGAGAACACCACGTCGTCGGCGTTGAAGTCGCGGCTGGGGGTGAAGTCGGCGGTCGTCTGGAACCTGACGCCGGGCCTCAGGTGAAAGGTGTATTCGAGGCCGTTGGCTGAGACGTCCCAGCCGGTCGCCAGCGCCGGCTCGACCTCGGTGGTGCCGGGCTTGAAGCGGACCAGCCGGTCGTAGATCGCCTGCGAGGAGGCGTCGAAGGTGGCGGCGAGCGTGAACGGCGCCGGGTCGAAGCCCTCCGGGTTGCCGTCCGAGCAGTAGACCAGCGTGCTGGCATGGGCGGTGGCGGCAAACCCGGCGGCGAACAGGGTTGCGGCCAGTACGTGGGCGGGGCGTTTCAAGGGGAAGGTCATTGTGCGTTCGTCGAGCCTCGTTGTCCGGTTCGCCGCCTCGTCAGTCGCATCTCCCGCTACGCACGGGAACGAGCGGCGAGTCCACCGGCTCGCCGCCGCGTTTGCAAGTCAAAAGCCCGTGGCCGCCTCCCTTCGCCGCTGCCGCCGTCAGCGGCCGCCGGTGACGTCGAGGACGGCGCCGCTCACATAGGAAGCCTCGTCGGAGAGCAGCCAGACGATGGCCGCGCCGACTTCGTCCGCTGTTCCGGGGCGGCCGAGCGGCACGTTGACGCCGAGGCGCTGGGCGCGGTCGGGCATGCCGCCGGCGGCGTGAATGTCGGTCTCGATCAGGCCGGGGCGCACGGCATTGACCCGGATGCCCTCCGGGCCGAGTTCCTTGGAAAGCCCGATGGTGAGCGGCTCCATCGCCCCCTTGGCGGCGGCATAGTCGACGAACTCGTTCGCGGCGCCGAGCTTCACAGCGGCGGACGAGAGGTTGACGATGGCGCCGCCCCGGCCACCGCGACTCTTCGCCAGCCGCCGGACGCCCTCGCGGACGGCGAGCAGGGCCCCGTAGACGTTCACCTCGACGACCCGGTGGATCCGCTCGGCGGTCATGTCGGCGAACGGCATCGCCTGGGCCATGATGCCGGCATTGTTGACCACCCCGTCGACCGGACCGAAGGCTTCGACC
>Ga0210144_1000204_pt1 | contig 34819 bp, 32 predicted proteins | sample Muzzi_PWA_D2_FD_185532 | JGI IMG/M metagenome (GOLD analysis project Ga0210144, IMG submission 185532) | Wetland microbial communities from San Francisco Bay, California, USA, that impact long-term carbon sequestration - Muzzi_PWA_D2 (SPAdes) | ecosystem: Environmental > Aquatic > Marine >...
CCCCGCCGTCTCCGGAGCCTTCGCCATCGGCGATCGCCAGTCAGCTTGGATCGACGATCCTCGACATCGCCAGGCGTCACCTCGGCCAGAAATACGAATTCACACCAACCCCGGACTGGAAAGGGCCGTTCGATTGCGCAGAATACGCGTCCTACTGCACATTCCGGGCCTATGGAATCCCCTACGGAGTCGTAGCGGACCCGGCAAATCGGTACAATTCATATTCGGGGTATTGGCAAAGGGATGCGGAGAAGAACGGCATCAAGATCAGCTGGCGTGACGCTCTCCACATTCCCGGCGCAATCCTTCTTCGCTATCCGCCGTCCCATCAGCCGCCGCCGTATGGTCATGTGGCGATCTCACTCGGCAACGGGGGTGATACCTACGAGGCGCGCGGCAAGCAGTTCGGGGTCGTCCAGTACACGGCGACAGGGCGCAGCTGGAACACCGGAGTCCTCGTTCCCGGCGTCCTCTATGACATGCCCAATGCTATCGGAAGCGATTTCCTTCTGTTCAAGGTTCTGGACCCTCCGGCAGGCTACAGCCCGATCGTGGAAGAACTCCAGAATCGGCTCGTCGCGCTTGGTCTGTTGGCAAAGGCTCAGGTGAACGGCATCTACGATGTGACCACCGCCGAAGCGGTCAGCAAGTTCCAGGATCAAAAGGGCGTCGTCTCTGACGGGGAAGTAGGACCGGAGACCGGCGGCTTGCTCGGCCTTGGAGACATCTGGAAGAAGGCACCAGTCACTGACAAGCCGGGCCTCGCGGCGAGGCCCGCCGACGCCGATTCGAGTGTCAAGTCCGAAATTCTGACGTTGGCGCGGACGCTCTATGGCGAAGCTCGTGGCGAGCCGACCGCGGGCATCGAAGCTGTCGCCAATGTCGTACTGAACCGGGTCAAGTCGAACCGTTACCCCAACACCGTCGCCAAGGTCTGCCTGCAGCGGCTGCAATTCTCATGTTGGAACGACAACGATCCGAACCGGAAGATCATCGAGAAGTTGAAGCCCGGTGACAATCCTGTCTTCGATGCGATCTTGGCGATTGCCACGCGGGCGCTCCTCGGAGGCTTGCCCAGCCTCGTCGTCGGTGCGCTCCATTACCACGCCAAGGGAATCAAGCCCAACTGGGTCAAGAATTCTCCGGGCGCGACCCTCATCGCAACGATCGGATCCCATCTCTTCTGGAGCGGGATTCGATAGCCCGCTCGCACTCGATCTCCCGCATACGCTAGCGGAGGAGAACCCGTCGGATAGGCCACCGAAGATGCCGCGGGGCGCGCACCATGTGCCGGGTCTATTGCCGTGAGATCGTGTCGGTGGCCCGCGCGGCGATAGAGGTGCTCACCTTCCCCGAGGGCGAGGCACTGGCGAAGCGCATCGCGCGGTGTCGCGGGCATCACGCGGCACATCCCCAGAGGCCCATGACGGCCGTTTCTGTCGGGGAGCGGGGCGTCGGGACGCTCAACCCGTTGAAGATGTTGGTCGGAGTGGCAGGATTTGAACCTGCGACCCCCTCGTCCCGAACGAGGTGCGCTACCAGGCTGCGCTACACTCCGGCCGCTGGCGAGGCGCTTTATAACGTCAGCCCATCAGCCAAACAAGGCCGACTTCCCGGGCGAGGCGCGCCTCCGCCCCGCGTTGCGAACGCATGTTCGAGCCTATATAGGGGCGCGGACCGGCGGGCGCGAATGCCGTCGCCGCGGTGGGGCGTGGCCAAGTGGTAAGGCAACGGGTTTTGGTCCCGTGATCCCAGGTTCGAATCCTGGCGCCCCAGCCAGCCGGTCATGCCGGGGGCGGCGGCATGCCGCTGGCCGTGGAATAGGCGCGGCGTTCCCGGCGGTTGGCGGGTGCCCTGCGCCTCTGCAGTCTCTCTTCGCACCGAATTTCGGCGGTCCCTGTGGCGCACGGGGCGCTTTCTCTCTGCCTGCCGATTTCGTGACATGCTGGCGCGGCCTGCTGCCGCGTGGGCGCCGGGCTGGATGCTCTACCCCGGCAGCAGCGTGCGCTGTTCCGTCCAATCCATCGGGATCGGCTTGCGCCTTGCCTTGAGCAACCGCTTCATCTACGAGCACAACGCGACCGAGGCAAAGCCATTCCGCTGGACCGCAGACCCCGACCAGATCATCGCAGCGCGAAACCGTGGATTCCAGACTTTGGCTTAAGACCGTCGACTCAGCCGAAGTCTGACAGAAATCGTCAGATGACGGCTCGGAGCCTAAATTAGGCATTCGTGGTGTCCGTGCTACGGTGAAGGAAAACGTCGTCGTGTTCCGTAGCGGGGAGAACCAACGTGTCGGACAATTCTGCCGAGTTCATAGGAGACATTCCTAGACACTACGACCTCGGGCTCGGCCCAAACCTCTTCGTAGATTTCGCCGACAGGCTGACCAGAGCATGTCGCGATGGCACGGCAACAAAGGTCATCGAACTAGCAGCCGGGACCGGAATCGTGAGCCGGAAACTTCGGGACGGGCTGCCTTCTGAGGCTTCGCTTCTGGTTACCGATCTCAACGCCCCGATGCTTGAAGTGGCCCGGGGTAAATTCTCTGAAGGCGAAAACGTCGATTTCACGGTTGCGAACGCTATGGACCTGTCGTTTGGCGCCGAGGCGTTTGACCTCATGGTCTGCCAATTTGGCGTGATGTTCTTCCCCGACAAAGCCGTCTCGTTCCGCGAAGCGGCACGCGTGCTCAAGCCAGGCGGGCGCTACGTGTTCAATGTCTTCAGCGCGATGCAGGAAAACCCATACTCACAAATTGCCTACGGAATTCCCGCACAATTCTTTCCCGGAGATCCACCGGGTTTCTACCTGGTTCCATTTCACTACGGAAACCCAGAAAAGGTTAGGGAAGACCTGCAGGCCGCAGGATGGCAGGACGTGAAGCATGAAACGATCCGGCTGAAAAAGAAAATCGTGAATCCTGAAGATTTCGCCAGAGGTCTCGTCTATGGAAATCCGCTGATTGATGAAATCAGGAACAGAGGGAACGTTGACCCTGAAGCAGTCGCGACCGCCGTGCTCAGGGCGCTCAACGTGACATTCGGCCCGACCGACATGACGATGCCGCTGGAAGCAACGATGTTCACCTGCACCAAAACTTAGCAAGGCCAGCCGAAAGTCCTTGGGCCCGGCCAAACGGCGGCTTTGTCCGCAGAGCGGCCCTAGGCAGACCGCCCGCATGGGCCGCGCACGAGGGTTCGAGGTGTCTGATTCAGACCACTAGACTAGCCGGCGACCGGCGCCCAAAAGGGCAGCGGCCAGCAACCCGGCATCCAATGAGTGGCCGGCGCGGCGCGCGGCAGCGCAGACGGCAACATTTCAATCTGCACGTCTCCAAGCTTGGCCCGCACGGCGGCAACGCGCTCACGTCCGACAACCTCGCCGACAACGACGTGATGCGTCGGCGACTGATTGTTCGCAAGCAGCCGGACTTCGGCCATGAGCATCAGCCTTTCCGGTGTCCCGAAGCCGGCGGTGCGGAGGCCATAGCCCTTGCCGCTATCCGGTGCGGCGTAATCGGGACTGCCACAGACAACAAAAGAGACGTTTGATTTGTGGCCGAGCATGTAGGGAATGCATATTGGCGTGAAGTCACCGGGATCGAGTGAGCAAAGTATCTGCCCGTAGCCGATCTTGGCGATCAGACGCGCATAGCTTGCGGGCACGTGGCGGAACCGCGCCGTCAGTTTCATTCCGTATTTTTGCTCAAAAGCCTTGTTCTTCTCACCGTCGGAAATCGCTTCGATCTTCCACATTCCGGAAATATCAACGGTCTCGGGCAAGCCTTCGAGCAGTCCCGCCCGCCCCATTTTGTAAACGGCCATCGGCGCCGGGTATTCGCTGTACGGCACTTTGATCCGCCGTGCTGGATTGTCCGGATCAGTGAGCGTGATGTGGGTCTTGCGCGCGCGCTTTCGCCGGCTCGGGGCATCGTAACTCGTGCGCGCATCGCCCCAGAGTCCGCGGGCCACGTCCTGCTCGAACTTTTTTGTTATGTCCGCGCAGACGAGACAGCTGGCTTTGCGTATGATGTGCTGCCCATTCAGCGCCAACGGCACGATATGCTCGTCGGTCAGCTCCACATCCCGCCGCCCGCAATATATGCACGCGCCCTTGCTATCTATTTTGGTGGGGCCGTGTCGCCGCGCGCCCAGCGACGCTCGAATTCCCACACCTCGTCAAATCCGATCAGGTGGTTAAACTCCTCGAAGGAATAGAGCGGGATCCGCGGCGACTGCGAGGTGCCTTCTTCCTTGAACACGGCGAGCGCGTTGCCGACGGCTGCCGCTGCGGCGAGGCCGGTCATCGACGGAAAAATCGCGAGGCGGTAGCCGAGCGCCGCGAGTTCGGTCCGGCTGCGGATGGGCGTGCGGCCGCCGTCGGCCATGTTCGCCATCATCGGCCGCGGGATCCGCGCGCAGGCCTCGCGCATCTCCGCCTCGCTTTCGAGCGCCTCGAGGAACACTACGTCGGCGCCTGCCTCGCCATAGGCGATACCGCGCCGCATCGCGCCCTCGAAGCTCTCTGCCTGGCGGGCGTCGGTACGCGCGATGATCAGCGTCTCCGTCGGGTTCCGTCGCGCCTCGCAGGCGACCTTGATTTTCTCGACCATGTCGATGACCGGCACGACCCGCTTGTTCGGGGTGTGCCCGCACTTCTTTGGGAACTCCTGGTCCTCGATCTGGATCGCGACCACGCCGGCCTCCTCGTAGCCGCGCACCGTGTGGTGAACGTTGAGGAGCCCGCCATAGCCGGTATCGGCATCGGCGATGACGCTCGCCCCGACCGTGCGCGCCAGCGTGCTGACGCGATCGAGCATCTGGCTATAGGTAGCGATGCCGGCATCGGGCAGCCCGAACGCCGAAGCGGTCATCCAGTAACCGGTGGCGTAGACGAAGTCGAAGCCGATCTTCCTGGCGATGACCGCCGTGATCATGTCGTGGATGCCGGGCGCCGCCACGAAGGTGCCGGCGGCGAGCGCCGCCCTCAGGCTGGGTCCGCTCATGTCGCTGCCCCCGTCTGGTCGAGATAGGTGATCGCCTCGGCCTCGCTGACGACATCGGCGTATTTCGCATCCATGTCGAAGAGGTTGGCTTCGTGGGGCGCGCTGTGCCGGTCGCCGACGGCGTCACGGACGATGATCGGGATGAACCCATGCGAGCAGCAGTCGACGCAGGTGGCGCGCACGCAGCCGCTGGTCGACAGACCGGTATGGATGACGGTGTCGACGCCCCAGCTCGTCAGCGTCGAGGCGAGCGACGTGGCGAAGAACGCGCTCGGATATTGCTTCGAGAGAACCAGCTCGTCGTCGCGCACGACCAGCCCCTTGGGCCAGGCGCCCATCGGGTTGCCGGCGATGAAGTTGTCGAGTGTCAGCGACTTCTCGAAGAAGCGCCCGCCGTTCCGTCCGCCTGGGCCGTAGACGACGTTGGTGTAGATCACCGGCACGTGGTTGTTGCGCGCCGACGCCTGGAGCCGCAGCGCCGATGCGAGCACGTCCTCGACGCCGGCATAAAGGGCACAGCCCCTGTCGAAATATGCCTCGACGAAGTCGATCATCAGGAGCACCGGCTTGCGGCCGAAGCCGAGCCGCTTACCGAAGGCGCGGCGGTAGTTGGCCTCGAGATCTTCCTGTTCCATCCCTATGCTCCTCCGGTTTCTGCCGCGAAAGCCGCAAGCCGCCAGTCGCCGATGTCGAGCCACGGTTCTTGCCGCCGCTGCCGCGCCTCGAAGGCGTCGATCTCGGCCAGGTCCTCGGAGAGGATCATGCCGATCTCGTCGAGCCCCTGAAGCAGCGCGCGCCGCGAGAACGAGTCGGTCGCGAAGGGGATGGTGCCGCCGTCGGGCAGCGTCAGGGACCGCGCTTCGAGATCGACCGCGAGTGGGCGGGCGCTTTGCGCCGCTGCGAGCGCCCGCCGGTGCTCGGCCTCGTCGAGAACGACCGGGAGCACGCCGTTCTTGAGGCAGTTGTTGAAGAAGATCTCGCCGAAGCTCGGCGCGATGATGCAGCGAAAGCCAAGGTCGGCAAGGGCCCAGACTGCCTGCTCGCGGCTCGATCCCGAGCCGAAATTGTGTCCCGCGACCAGAATACTTGCTTCGTCGAAGGGAGCAACGTCGAGGATGAAGTCCGGCGCTCCGTCGGCCTTGCCGGCGCGCCGCTCGTTAAACGCATACTTGCCGAGTCCGTCCTTCTCAGCGATCAGGAGGAAGCGTGCGGGAAAGATGACGTCGGTGTCGATATCCGCTTCCGGCAAAGGGGCAGCGATGCCGGTGACTGTCGTGAAGCGGCGCATGCGGCTCAAAGTGCCCGGACGTCGACAAGGTGCCCGGCGATGGCCGCGGCCGCAGCCATGGCGGGGCTCATCAGATGAGTGCGACCGCCGCGGCCCTGCCGTCCCTCGAAGTTGCGGTTGGAGGTGGAGGCGCAGCGTTCCCCCGGGGTGAGCCTGTCATCGTTCATGGCCACGCACATCGAGCATCCCGAGCTGCGCCACTCGAAGCCGGCCGCCGCGAAGATTCGGTCGAGCCCTTCCGCCTCGGCCTGGAGGCGGACCTGTGCCGAGCCGGGCACGACGATCGCCGCGACCCGGCTAGAAACTCGGCGACCGTCCACGACGGACGCCGCGAGGCGCAGATCCTCGATCCGCCCGTTGGTGCAGGAGCCAATGAAGACGCGGTCGATGGCGATCTCGGCAAGCGGCGTGCCGGGCGCGAGGTCCATATAGGCGAGGCTGCGCTTCATCCGCGCACGCCGCACCGGATTCTCCTCCGCGTCGGGGTCGGGCACCAAGCCGTCGATCGGAGCGGCTTCCTCCGGAGTCGTGCCCCAGGAGACATGAGGAACGACCGCCGAGACATCGAGCGCCACTTCGCGGTCGAAGCGGGCGCCCGCGTCACTCGGTAGGGTCCGCCAATAGGCAATCGCCTCATCGCGGAGGGAGCCCGACGGGGCAAGGGGCAGGCCGTCGAGATAGGCAAAGCTGGCTTCGTCCGGCGCGATCATGCCGATGCGGCTGCCGGCCTCGATGGTCATGTTGCAGATCGTCATCCGCGCCTCCATCGACAACGCGCTGACGGCCGGGCCGGCATATTCGATCGCGTGTCCAGCCCCACCACGGGTGCCGATCCGTGCGATCAGCGCAAGCACCACGTCCTTGATCGCGACGCCGCGCGTCAGGGCGCCATCCAGGCGCACCCGCATCGTCTTCTGCTTGCGCTGCCGAAGCGCCTGCGTGGCGAAGACGCACTCTGCCTCGCTCGCCCCGATGCCGAACGCGATTGCACCGAACGCCCCGTGGGTACTCGTGTGGCTGTCGCCGCAGACAAGTGTCGCGCCCGGCAGCGTGAAGCCGGTCTCGGGTCCAATGACGTGGACGATGCCGTGGCGGTCCCCGTTCGGCGCGATGTAGTGGATGCCGAAGCGGCGCGCGTTCGCCTCGAGCAGGGAGACCTGCTGTCCGGCAAGCCCATGGCCGCGGCGCGCACCGGCCGGATGGGTCGCGACAGAATGGTCGGCGACGGCGAGGTTGGCGTCGGTCCGACGCAGGGCGCGGCCTTCGCGGATCAGGCCTGCAAAGGCCTGTGGGCTCGACACCTCCTGTACCAGGTGACGGTCGACATAGAGGAGGGTGCTGCCGTCGTCATACTCCTTCACCGCGTGGGCGGCCCATACCTTCTCGTATAATGTCCGTGGAGACATCGGAATTCCGGTCTTCGGCTGGAAAGCCTATGCTGTGACGGTCGACGACTGGCTTCGCGACTTAGGCCAAGAATCTTAGAATTGCTCGCACTTTGGCTCTTGCCGAGCGCGCGCAAGGGAACTTATTGTAGCGTGCATGCGCATGCAAGAGCTTCGCGCGCTATGGTGCACTTGAGCAGGGATTGGGGTCAGGACATGCGTCTCGGTGTCGATGTCGGAGGCACTTTCACAGACCTCCTCCTGCATGACGGGACCACGCAGCGGACCTACCAGGCGAAGACGCCCTCCACGCCGGAGGATCAGTCTATCGGCGTCGCCGCCGGTGTGCAGCTGATCTGTGAGAAGGCGGGGATCGCCCCGCGCGATATCGCTCTGGTGCTGCACGGAACGACGGTGGCCACCAATGCCGTGCTCGAGGGCAAGGGCGCGCGCGTCGGTCTTTTGGTGACCGAAGGCTTCGAGTACACGCTGCATCTCGCCAAATCCTGGACGCCGGGCCCGCTCTTTGGCTGGATCGTCATGGACAAGCCGGATCCGCTCGCCTCGCTCGCCGATACGCGCGGCATCCCGGAACGCATGGATGCCCGCGGCAACGTCGTGCGCGCGCTCGATGTGGCGCAGGCGACCGAACTGATCGACGACCTCTGCAACTCCGGCATCGAGGCGCTGACGATCTCGCTGATGCATTCCTACGCCAACCCGGCCCATGAGCGGATGCTGGCGAAGATTGTGGCCGAGCGGCACCCCGGCATTCCCGTTTCCCTCTCCTCTGAGATCCTGCCCGAATTCCGCGAGTATGACCGGACGATCACGACGGTCATGAACGACTATGTCCGCCCGATCATGAAGCGATACCTGTCGCGGATCGAGGACCGCCTGCGGACCGAAGGGATGTCCTCGCGGCTTCACATCGTCCGTTCGGACGGTGGGCTGATGAGCGCCGCGGCGGCCTCCGAGCAGCCGGTCCACACCGTGCTTTCGGGCCCCGCGGGCGGCGTCACCTCGACAGTGACGGTTGCGCGACGCCTCGGCCTCGGCAAGTTGCTCGCCTTCGACATGGGCGGCACCTCGACAGATGTTTCCGTAATCATCGACGGTCAGCCGGCGATCTCTCGCTCGACCGAGGTCGGCGCATTCCCCGCCAAAGTGCCAACGCTCGATGTGCGCAGCGTCGGCGCCGGTGGCGGGTCGATTGCCGAGGTCTCTGACGTCACCGGATCGCTTCGGGTCGGGCCGCGCAGCGCCGGCGCCCGGCCCGGGCCCGTTGCGTACGGACGCGGTGGCAGCGAGCCGACGGTGAGCGACGCCAACGTCGTGCTCGGCTATCTGCCTCCGGCACTTCTCGGCGGGGCGATGGCGCTGGATGTCGAAGCCGCCCGGGCGGCGGTCGCGCGTATCGGCGAGAAGATCGGCCTATCCACTGAGGACGCTGCCAAGGGCATCCTGGACATCGCCAATGAGGTCATGCTCGGCGCTCTCCGCGTGATAACCGTCCAGCGCGGCCTCGATCCGCGGGAGTTCGCGATCCTCGCCTTTGGCGGCGCCGGCCCGCTGCATGCCAATGCGCTCGCCGAGCTACTGGGCTGCTATCCGGTCATCGTGCCCGCCAATCCCGGGGTCCTCTCGGCGCTCGGCTTCCTCGAGGCCGACTTCAAGAACGAGTTCGTCCAGACCTTCATCCGCTCGACCGTAGGACTCGACGCGGCCGACGTGTGGGCGCGCTTCGCCGAGCTCGAGCATAAGGCCGTCGGGTGGCTCGAGGAGGAGCATGTCGCCTCGGCCGAACGCTCGATCGCCTATTCCCTCGACCTTCGATACGAGCAGCAGGGCTTCGAGGTCACCATTCCCGTGGCGGCCGAGGTCGTCGCCACGGCCAGCGATCTCGCGCCGGTCATTGCCGAGTTCCATGCGGTTCACGAGCGGCTCTACGGCGTCCGCTTCTCGGTCCCGGTCGAGCTGGTCGCTCTGCGCGTCGTCGCCACCGGCGCGACGCCGCCAGTCGAGGAGACGCCGCCGCGCTCCGATGCGGCCGATGTCGGCGCCGCGCTCATCGAAATGCGGCCGTGCTACTTCGACGGGGAATGGACGGAAACGCCGCAATACGACCGTGTCAGGCTCGGCGTCGGTTCCGGCATCGAGGGGCCGGCAATCATCTGCCAGTACGACACCACCACCGTGGTCCTGCCGCGGCATTCCGCAGAGGTTGACGCCCACGGCAACATCATCATCCGGCCGATCTCGAAGGGGACGCGCTAGTCATGGCAGCCAACGTCGATCCGATCACCCTCGATATCATCGAGAACGCACTGAAGAACGCGCGCTTCGAGATGGACGGCGTCGTCGTCCGCATATCGCTGTCGCCGGTCATCCGCGAACAGCACGACGAATTCCCGATGATCTGCAACGAGCGCGGCCAGATGATCGTCGGCCAGTTCGGCTCGTATATCCCGGCGATTGTCGAGCAGTTCGAAGGGGACGTGAACGAGGGCGACATCTTCGTTTGGAACGATCCCTATGCCTGCAAGGGCTCGATCTCGCACAACAACGACTGGTGCGTGATGATGCCCATCTTCCACGAGGGCGTTCTCGTCGGCTTCTCCTCAATCTTCGGCCACATGGTCGATGTCGGGGGCAAGGTGCCCGGCTCGATGCCCTTCGATGCCCGCAGCATCTGGGAGGAGGGGCTGCGCGTGCCTCCCGTCCGCATCTACGACAAGGGCGTCCTGAACAAGGGCGTCCTCGACATCATGCTCAACAATTCGCGCACCCCGGACATGAACCGGGCCGACCTGATGGCGCTGATCGCCGGCTGCCGGACGGCTGCGCAGCGCGTCTGCGAACTCTGCGACCGCTTCGGTCGCGAGACCTACATGACCGCCTGCGACATGCTCCTCGACCGCACGCGGAATGCTATGAAGGTGCTGATCGACAAGTACATCTCGAACGAACCCGTGACCTTCACCGACTATGTCGATGACGACGGTTGCGGCAACGGCCCGTTCCGCATGTCGCTTTCGATCTACCGCAAGGGAGACAAGGCGGTCTTCGACTGGACGGGCACGGACGCGCAGGCGGAGGGGCCGATCAACTTCCACATCCATGAAGGGCTCTGCAAGCTCTTCTTCGGCGTCTACATGATCATGGCCTTCGATCCCTCGATCCTGTTCAACGAGGGCTTCTACGACCTCTTCGAAATCATCCTGCCGGAAGGCAGCCTGCTCAATCCGCGCTTTCCGGCCGCGCTGTCGAACCGCCTCAACACCCATACCCGGTTTTTCGATTGCCAGGCCGGCGCGCTCGGCCAGCGCGCCCCGCACCTGTCGATGGCCGCGGGCTACGGTACGAGCCCGCATTTCATCTTCACCGGCGCCGATGACAAGGGAAAGTACTTCCAGCTCATGGAGCTACTCTTCGGTGGCGTGCCCGGTCGCCCGCGCGGCGACGGCCTCGACGGTCACGCCTGGTGGCCGCTCTTCTCGGCGACGCCGATCGAATACATGGAGAACTATTACCCGGTGCTGATCGAGCGCTACCGGCCGATCCGCGATTCGGGCGGCCCCGGTCTCCACCGCGGCGGCTGCGGCATCGAGAAGGTCTACCGGGTCCTCACGGGCGGTCGCGTCTTCATTCACGACGACCGCGAGGTCGTGCCGCCCTGGGGCATCAATGGCGGTCTCCATGGAGGCACTTCCAGCAAGTTGCACCTCAAGGCGGGCGAAAACACGCCGCGGCGAATCCCGTCGAAGATCGACAACCTCAAGGTGGAGCCGGGGGACCGGATCATCTTCAAGACCGCCGGATCCGGCGGATGGGGCGACCCGCTCGACCGCCCGGCCGAACAAGTCGCACGCGACGTCCGCTACGACCTCGTTTCGCGGGAAGCGGCGGGAAGCGGCTATGGCGTCACGCTCACCGAGGACAATCAGGTCGATGTTGCCGCGACCGAAGCCCTCCGCGCGGCGATGAAGGCGGAGCGTGGCGAGCCGTCGCGCTTCGATTTCGGCGAGTTCCCGGGGATGCGCGAGGCGGCGGAATAAGCCGCCGATCGGCCGCTGAGCGGCGGGTCACCCCATGGTGCGGCGTCCGCGACGTTGGCGAACGGCTCGCCGCGGGATCGTCGAGCGCCAGATCAACTCGCCTTCGATCTTGCGGTCGATGCCCCGCTCGATGGGCAATTGCGGCTCGTCGAGATGGAGGATCGACAGCGTCTCCTTGACCATCTGGTCGATCGGCTGGCGAACCGTGGTCAGGTCATAGGGCGGGCGCGCGGCCTCGGCGATGTTGTCGAACCCGGCGAGAGCGAGGTCCTCAGGGACGCGCAGCCCAAGGCGATGGCGCAGCACGTCGAGCGCCCCCATCGCCATGATGTCGTTGACGGCAAACAGGGCCTCCGGGCGCTTCCGGGGGGAGCCCCCGAACAGCCCAACCGTCGCCTCGGCCCCCCCGGCGTAGGAGGACTGCCCGGGCGCCACTTCGATTTTCGAGCGGCGAATTCCGGCGTCCATCAGGCCCTCGACAAATCCGCGCACACGGTCCTGACTCGTCGTGCCCTTCGGGTCGCCAGTGATGATCGCGAAGCTCCGCGCGCCAGCCGATAGGAATGCCTCGGCGATCAGCCGCCCGCCCGCAGCGTTATCGCAGCGGACGCCCGAAGCGTCCAGACCCGGAATGTAGCGGTTGAAGAGCACGACGGGCATGCCGCGCTCGCGACACATCTCCGTCATGCGCGTCGATATCTGCGCGGCCGTGAGGATCAGGCCGTCGACCTGGTACTGGAGCACGCGCGTGATCACATCATCGGTCTCCGCGCCCGGCTCGACGGTGAAGGTCAGAACCTGGCGTCCCATGTGCTGGAGCCGGATGCTGAAGGCGTGAAGGACCTCGACATAGAACGGGTTGAAGAGATTGCCGAGGATCAGCGCGACAATATTGGTCCGCTTTGTGGTCAGGCTGCTCGCGATCGAATTCGGAACGTAGTTGAGCTTGCGCGCCGCCTCGAGGACGTGGGCACGGGTCTGCTCGGCGATACTCGAGCCAGGAGTGAACGCGCGCGACACCGCCGACTGGGATACCCCCGCCAGCGCCGCCACGTCGAATGACGTCGCCCGAGATCGTATCCGCCTCACCGTTTGCCTCCACTCCGCCAGCTCTTCGACTGGGTATGCAAATGCCGGGTCGATTCGACACCGACACGCCGACCGTAGAGGCGAATATGTCCCCAAACGCACCTGACCTCAATGCGCCGCATCACCCTCTGTACACCGTACGCAGCGGGCGCACGGGCGTGCCGCATAGACGGGGATACCCTTCGGACAATTGACTCCCTTCGCATGATAAGCGAAGCTTGCATGCGCATTCATTAGCCACGCCGAAACTTGATCGCTGGCCGTTCGGCGAGGCGTGGCGCACGGAGGGATTGAGATGATTAGACGGGCACTTATGCGATCCGCCTTTGCCAGCGTTCTCTTTGCGGCTCTTGCTTCCCATGCCAATGCCGACGCCACGTCCGAGGGTATCGACCGGGCCAAGGAGGCGCTTTCCGTCTACCAGGCGAAGCCGGTCTTCACGCCGCCGGGCGAGCCGTTCGATGCAAAGGCCTGCGCCGCCGGCAAGAAGATGCTGTCCATCCCCAACACCAGCGGAAATCCCTTCCTCAAGGGCATCATCGATCGCGAGAAGGCAGCCGGCGAGCTGGTCGGGCTCGAGGTCCGCGAATGGGAGAACCAGGGACAGCCCAGCCAATGGGTCCAAGGCTTCGAATATGCCATCCGGGAGAAATACGACGTCATCGATCTCATCTCGGGCATCGATCCGGGCACACTCGATCCGCAGGTGAAGGCTGCAACGGATGCTGGCGTCAAGGTGATGACCTCGCACTTCTATGATCCGTCCTTCGAGCAGCATCCGCTTCTGGCGGGTTCGCTCACGATCGGATTCAACGAGGTCGGCAAGATCCTGGCGAACTGGGCAACCGTCAATCTGGACGGCGAGGCCAACATCTTGCTCATCGTTTCCAACGAAGTGCCGCCGACCATCCCGCTGGTCGCGGGGATCAAGGAAGTGCTCAAGGCGAACTGCCCCAAGTGCAAGATCGTCCAGGAGGTCAATGTCGGCGTCACCGAGTGGGGCACCAAGATCCAGCCTGCCGTCCAGACCGCCGTGCAGGCGAATCCGGAGATCAACGTCGTCATCCCGATCTACGATTCGATGTCGCAGTTCGTGATCCCGGGGCTGCGCCTCGCCGGCAAGACCGGCGTCGTGAAAGTCGCCACGTTCAACGGCACTCCGTTCGTGCTCGACTACATCCAGAACGGGGAGGCCGACATGGACATCGGCGAGAGCCTCGACTGGATCGCCTACGCCACGGTGGATGGATATCTCCGCACGCTCTGCGGCCTGCCGGCGCCGACCGCTCTGAACGTGCCCTTCTACATCTTCGACAAGAACAACGCCAAGGACGCCGGAACGCCCGCCCAGTTCGACACGGGATATGGTGACGCCTACAAGGAGGGCTTCCGGACCCTCTGGATGCTGCAGTAGCCGAATCTTCGCCGGTGACGATGGCGTCATCGCAGGAAAGACCCCGCCCGGGGGCGGACACTGCGCCCCCGGTGCTTTCTCTTTCCGGCATCAGCAAGAGCTTCGGCGGGGAGCGAGCCCTCGATCGCGTCGATATCCGCGTCTTTCCGGGGCGGGTCCACGGCCTTCTCGGGAAGAACGGGTCGGGCAAGTCGACGCTGGTCAAGATTCTCGCGGGCTTCCACGCGCCTGATCCCGGCGGCACCCTGGAATTCAACGGCAGCGCCGTTGCCCTGCCGCTTCACGCTGGGGACTTCCGGGCCCTCGGGATGTCATTCGTTCACCAGAACCTTGGTCTGGTACCGACGCTGACCGTTCTCGAGAACTTGCGTCTCGCCCACCTCACCACCGCCCGGACGGCCCTGATCCGATGGAGCGCGGAGCGCGCCGCAGCGATCGAGGCGCTCGAGCGTTTCGGTCTTTTCATCGACCCGGACGAGCGCGTCGACCGCATCTCACCCGTCGAGCGGGCGCTGCTGGCGATTGTCCGCGCCTTCGAGGAGATCGAGGTGGCCCGGCGGCACACCGGCAAGCCCGGCCTGGTGCTCCTCGACGAACCGACGCCTTTCCTGCCGCGCGAGGGCGTCGAGAAGCTCTTCGGCCTGGTCCGCTCGATCGCCCGTTCGGGATCGAGCGTCGTTTTCATCTCGCACGACATCGAGGAAGTCACCCAGATCACCGACGAGATCACGGTGCTTCGCGATGGCCGGGTCGCCGGCGAACTCGAGACCCGGACGGCGACGCATGACCAGATTGTCGAGATGATCGTCGGCCGCGCGCTCGCCCGCGCCTCCCACCACGTTGCCGCTCGCGTCGCGCGCCCGGTCTATGCGAATGTGGAGGCGCTCGCCGGAAACATGCTCCAGCCGACCTCGGTCGAACTCGGCGTCGGAGAGGTCGTCGGACTGACCGGCCTGATCGGCTCGGGATACGAGGAGGTTCCCTATCTCTTATTCGGTGCGCGGCCGTGCCGCTCCGGGTCGATCGCGTTCGACGGCGAAACGATCGCACTGGCCGAGATGACCCCACGCCGCGCCATCGATTTTCGCTTCGCCCTTCTCCCCGGCGATCGCCAGAGTGCAAGCGGCGTCAGCAGCCTTTCGATCGTCGACAACATGTTTCTTCCCGACGTTTCGAGCTTCTTCCACGGTGGCCGCATGCGCAACGCGGCCATGGTCCGGGCGGCCCGCGAGCTTGGACACGAATACGAGGTGCACCCAAATGACCCTCTCCTCAAGCTCTCGGCGCTCTCCGGCGGCAACGCGCAGAAGGTGCTGATCGCCCGCTGGATGCGGTGCCGGCCGCGGCTCCTCCTCCTCGACGAGCCCACGCAAGGGGTGGACGTGGGGACGCGCCAGCAGATCTTCGGCGCCATCCGAGCCGCGGCAGCCCAGGGCATGTCGGTGATCTGCGCGAGTTCCGACCCTGAACAGCTGGCCGAGATCTGCGACCGCGTCCTCGTCTTCGCTCGTGGCCGAATTTGCGCCGAGCTCACCGGCGGCTCCCTTACCAAGGACGGAATTGCCGAGGCCTGCTATCTTTCCCTGTCCGTACCCGGCAGTGGGTCCGGGAGCGCCGCCGCCACGCTTCAGGGCTGATCCATGACCGATGTCGCCAAGCCAGTGCCCGAAGCGGAAAGGCGGCGAGCAAGGCAGGTTAATCTCGGCCGCTCCTTCGAGCGGATCGCGCTTCTCCTGGTCTGGCTGGTGCTCATCGTGGCCTTCAGCCTGATCATGCCCCGATCGTTCCTCAGCTGGGGCAACTTCTCGATCATGTTCGCGTCATATGCGCCGGCGGCCCTGCTTGCGCTCGCGATCATTGTGCCGCTGACCGCCGGCGACTTCGACTTGTCGGTCGGTGCGACGCTGACATTGTCGGCCTCGCTGATCGGCGTGCTCAACGTCTGGCACCATCTGCCGATTCTGCTTGTCCTGGTCGTTGTCCTTGTCGTGGGCGTCGTCGTCGGCCTGTTCAATGCTCTCTTCATCATCTTCTTCCGCATCCCGTCTCTGATCGTCACGCTCGGCTCGACCTCGCTGATGAGCGGCATCGTCCAATGGATCACCAACTCCTCGACCATTGGCGGGATCGACATCGGGCTGATCAATGCGGTCGTCGGAACGCGCTTCCTCGGGATTCCGCTGGCGTTCTACTACGCGCTCGCCGCGGCCGTGATCCTCTGGTACGTCTTCGACTACACGCCCGTCGGCCGCCGGCTTTTGTTCGTCGGTCGCGGGCGCGAGGTGGCGCGGCTGAACGGCATCTCAGTCGACCGCGTCCGGCTCGGTGCGCTCGTCACCTCCGCGGTTCTCTCGTCTGTTGCGGGCATCATCTACGCGGGGGTCCTTGGCTCGGCGGACCCCTATTCAGGGCTGAACTACCTTCTGCCCGCCTTCTCGGCAGCCTTCCTCGGCGCGACGACCATCTTTCCCGGTCGCTTCAACCCGTGGGGCGCGATCGTCGCCGTCTACTTCCTCGCGACCGGGATCACCGGCCTGTCGATGCTCGGCATCCCGCTCTGGGTCACCAACATTTTCAACGGTGGCGTCCTCATTCTCGCGGTCACTATCTCGCAGCTCACCCGCGGCCGCGAGGCGACGGACCTCGGCTGATGTCTCTGCCTAGCCGGACCAAATCTGGAGCCGCGCGATGAGGATCCGCGCGGCCGTGCTCGAGCAGTCCGGACTGCCACCGCCCTATGCGGAGAGCCTGCCGCTTAAGCTCCGCGAGGTCGAACTCGATGGCCCGGGGCACGGCGAGGTGCTCGTCCGAATCGAGGCGGCCGGCCTCTGCCACTCCGACCTGTCGGTCATCGAGGGCAATCGTCCGAGGCCGCTGCCCATGGTCCTCGGCCACGAGGGCGCTGGCATCGTCGAAGAGTTGGGGCCCGGCGTTGACGACCTCGTCCCCGGCGACCATGTCGTCGTCGTCTTCGTCCCGAGCTGCGGCGTCTGCCCCCACTGCGCCGAGGGACGGCCGGCCCTGTGCGGGCCGGGGGCGATCGCAAACGGCAACGGCGTCCTGTTGTCCGGCGCTCGCCGCCTCCATGCCGAAGGCGGCGAGCTCAACCATCATCTCGGCGGCTCGGTCTTCGCCGACTACGCGACCGTGTCCCGGCGATCGCTGGTCCGGGTCGACCGGTCGCTCCCCTTCGAGCACGCCGCGCTGTTCGGCTGCGCCGTTCTCACCGGGGTCGGCGCGGTGGTGAACAGCGCGAGGGTGTCCCCGGGCTCGAGCGTCGCCATCCTCGGCCTTGGTGGCGTTGGGCTCGCGGCGCTGATGGCCGCGAAAGCCGTCGGTGCGGAGCGCATCGTCGCGATCGACCTAAACCCGGACAAGCTTGCGACCGCCCGACTTCTCGGCGCTACCGACGCCTTTCTCGGCGACGATACCGTTCGCAACCGGGTGATCGAGGCGACGGTGGGGGGCGTCGACGTCGCCGTCGAGCTCGCGGGTTCGGTAACGGCGCTGGCGCTTGCCTACGGCATTACCCGGCGTGGCGGCGCGGTCACCACCGCCGGCCTGCCGCCGCCGACCGCCGCGCTGTCCATCCCCGCCGCCAGCCTCGTCGCCGACGAGAAGACGATCCGCGGCAGCTATCTCGGCTCGTGCGTTCCGTCCCGCGACGTGCCGCGCTTCATTCGCATGTTCCAGCGCGGCATCCTGCCCGTCGACAGGCTCGTCTCGAAAGAGATGCGTCTCGAAGACATCAATGCCGGCTTCGACCGCCTCCGCGAGGGAAGCCTCATTCGCGGCGTCGTTCGCCCCCACCCGCGCGCCGGCTGAGCTACCTCGGCAACCATCGTCAACCTGATAATTCAGATAGTCGCGGGGATCATCGGTGGAAACGCTGTGGGAGCCCGATGAAGAACGCTCGCTAGAGCATTTTCAGCTTAATCCGGACCGTATCCAGCGGCCTTGAAGTAGTTGGTGCATTCCTGAGGGGTGAAGGCGTCGAGGAGGGTGCCCGTGGTGGTCCGAGAGTCCGTTGACGGTTCGCTCGGTGTCAACCCGTTCTCGTCGACAAGCGGGCGCGGCATCCGGTAGGCCTTCTGGCGCTGACGTAGTTCTTTCCCACCCGGGCAGGTGTAGAGATCGCGCTTGTGATCGTAGGTGAAGTCGACCCGTTCGAAGGTGCCATCCTTCCGCTCGGATTTGTCGAACACCGGGATGTGCGGCTCGATCCCACGGTCGTGAACGAGCCAGGCAAGGTTCTCGGCCGAGCCATAGGCGCTGTCGGCGGCAAGCCTCTCCGGCCAGAGGCCGAAGCGATCCTGAGTGCGCTCGATCATCGTGCGTGCCGCGCCGACCTCGGCCTGGCGGATGGCGCGCCTCGCCTCGACATCCACGATCACGGCCACGACTGAGCAAGGAGCCGCCGACGACCCTGCCATTGGCGAACACCCGGCGTTTGGAGACGATGCCCTTGGCGTCGAGGTCGCGTTTCAGCAGGGCTATCGATCCGACTTCGAGGTATCGGCGAAAGATGAGGCGGACGGTCTCGGCCTCTGTCTCGTTAACGATCAGCCTTCGGTCAATGCCGTCATAACCGAGGGGCGGCAGGCCTCCCATCCACATGCCCCGACGTTTGGAGCGCGCGATCTTGTCTCGGATGCGCTCTCCCGCCAGCTCCCGTTCGAACTGGGCGAAGGAGAGGAGCACGTTGAGAGTCAGCCGCCCCATCGAGGTCGAGGTGTTGAACTGCTGGGTGACCGACACAAAGGAGGTCCCATGGCGATCGAAGAGTTCCGTGAGCTTTGCAAAGTCAGCGAGCGACCGGGTCAGACGATCGACCTTGTAGACGATCACAGCGTCGATCGTCCCTCGCGCGACGTCATCGAGTAGCGTTTGAAGGGCGGGGCGCTGCATCGAGCCGCCCGAAAAACCACCATCGTCGTAGGTTGCGGGCAGGAGCGTCCAGCCTTCGTGCTTCTGGCTGGCGATGTAGGCCTCGCAGGCATCCCGCTGGGCGTCGAGAGAGTTGAAACTCTGCTCCAGGCCTTCCTCGCTGCTCTTCCGTGTATAGATGGCGCAGCGCAGTCTGCTGCGACCATCATGCGAGGATGTGGGGGAGGGGTTCTGCCTAGCGCGTCGCATCGCTGGTCCTCGTGCCAGTGTTGAGACCGAAGAAGGCCGGACCCGACCAGCGGGTGCCGGTGATCCGTCTGGCGATGGCGCTCAGCGAGCGATAGGCAACCCCGATAAAGGAACTGCCCATCGGCCGTGGCGACCACTTCATGGGTACGCCCGTACCATTCTCGCAGGAACTTTGTGCCTGGTTTCATGACGCGGCTCTTTCGGACGGGAGGCGGCTTGCGACCGGCCGCAGGCATGGCCAGCAAGCGGACCCGCGTGGCAGGTGACAGCCCGCCGAAGCGTTCCTCCTGGATCCGATACGCGATCGCCCGGATCATGAGCTCACGGCTCATGCTGTTGGGTGCCGCCGAGGTGTAGAACGCCAGCCAGCGCTCCCGGAGAGCATAGAGGTCGAGACCGGCAAGCTCGCCGATCTCGACCGCGACATCGGTGCTGGACATCACTGTTACGAGGCGATGCGGTAGCGCCGCTCGCCGTTGCCGTCTTTGTCGGAGGCAACGGCGATGCCGTGCTTCTTTTTCAGGGCGCCCGACAGGAACCCACGCACTGAGTGCGCCTGCCAACCCGTAGCCTTCGTCAACTCGGCGACGGTCGCGCCCTGCTTCCGCTTGAGGAGGTCGACAACGACCGCGCCTTTGCTTCCCTCGCGAAGGACACTCCCTGTGGAACGCGTCTTCGGCACACATGTGGTCCGGGCTGTTGTCGAACCATCAGGCTGAGCAGTGCTTGCGACAGCGACGTTACTCCGAGGCTGCTTGGCAGCGGGCTTGCGTGAGGGGCCCGTGGAGTGAGCCGAAGTCTTCGGTGTCCGGCGCTTCTTTCCGGCAGACTTGGAATAGTCAGTCTTGTCGGTGTCCGCTGACGTCGCAGCCGTGTTGTTGATGGTAGCCATGGGAGTCTCCCAATCCGAGCGCTGGCCCGATTGCCCGCGCTGCTACCACCTGAAGCCCGGAGGTGGCCCGGGCTCGCAGGCCGCCTCAGCAGCCGACCACCATGCATGCTCTGGTCTTATTGGAAGTCCAGTCGGAAAAGCGCTTTCTCTTCGCACGTAGCCGCGACGGGTTCGGCATGCGGTCCAGATTGAGGGATTGAGCCATCGGGAGGTGGGGGAGCGGTTGGGATCGACCCGGGGACGGTAACCAAGATGTCAAGCGCCGTTGCGGATCATCCCGGTATAGGTGTCAAGGGTCTGCGGAACGGCTTTCTCGAGCGGCCATCGCATTAGGTAACCATACGTGTCAGTGAACGCGCTGGCGTCGTAGTCGTCGATCACGTCGGCGAGTGTCGGATCCACCGCATCCTCGACCGTCACGGCTACGTCCGGCCTGGCCTTCCTCAGCGCCTTGGCCAAGTCAAACCAGCTCCGCGAATCGCCGGGGGTGTTGAAGCTCCGACCGGCGCCCGGGCGGTCCGATGCCAATGCCATCGCCACCATCTCCGCCACCTCTTCGACGTACTGCCAATGCATCCGCTGTCGCCCCCAAGGGATGTGCACCGGTTCCCCGAGGGCGGCTTTCCGCATGAGATGCGACGGATAGCTCATAAAGCCGCGCAGCCTTCCGGCGCCGTAGACGACGGACAGACGGAGTCCGACCACGTCGAGCTGGTCGACCGCGAAGGCGCGCCGGGAGAGATTTTCGCAGAGCGATTTGCAGCTCCCATAGAGACTCGGGGGGCGGTGGCACGCGTCGTTGGCGAGGGGCCCGGGAGGATAGTCGCCCTTCGCGCCGAACACGGCCACCGAACTCGCCCAGACGACCCGGCGTAGCCCCGCCTCATGCGCCGCCGCAAACATGGCCGCCGTCCCGCCGCAGACGTCACGGATGCCGTCAATCGGATTCGCGGTCACCTCCTGGGTAAGCGGCGAGGCAAGGTGAACCGCCGCCTCTACCTCATGCCGCCGACAAAGCTCGATGATCTGAGCACCGTCGCTGATCGGGCCGGTTTCGACCGCAATGTCGGGATGCGTCGCCCAGTCCCGAATCAGCATGGAGAGCACGTTACCGTCCGGGTGGGCATCATAGATTACGACACGCCATCCCCCGGAAATCAGGCGTCTGGTGACATAGGCTCCGATGAAGCCGGCTCCCCCGGTCACGACCACAGTGTTGGCCATCAAGAACCCCGCAATGCCTGGCAGCCCTTACTACACTCAATTCTCAAGAATTGACAATCGAGGATCGAGGCTTCACTCTGTGCGAAGCCCCGCCCTGCCGGGACGATCATCGTCCGATTGGAGCGGCCGGGGGCCGGATGGGGCCAACAAGGGAGGTCTGACATGGGAAGAGATCGAGGAGTCATTGTGACCGCGCTGGCGGCGGGACTGATCGGAACGTCGGTTCTTTTGGGGTCGGGTTCCGGGTTGGCGGCCCAGGACGCGCTGAACATCTGGTACGTGAACCCGCTGCCCAACACGCCGGACTGGGGCCGCTCGGGGCGCATCTTCCAGGAGGGTGCCGACGCCAACGGCTACAAGGCGACGATGGTCGGTCCGAACAAGATCGACATTCCCGCCATGATCAGCGAGATCGAACAGGCCATCACCGATGGCGCCGACGGAATCATCACCTGCCCGCTCGATCCGGCCGCCTTCAAGGGCGTAATCGACGAAGCCAAGTCAAAGGGCATCGTCGTCGCCTCCATCGGCTGCGTCGACCCGAATGCGACGTTCTCCGTCGGGACCGGCAACGAGCAATACGGTCGGCTGTCTGCCGACCTGATCAACGAGCAGACCGGCGGCAATGCGCAGGTCGGTATCCTCGGCACGGACCAGACGACGCCCAACCAGGTCGCCCAGGTGAAAGGCTTCCGCGACCAGGTCAAGGAGAAGTACCCCAACATCAAGGAAGTCGTCTGGGAGTCGGACAACAGCGACGCCGGCATCGCAGCACAGAAATTTGGCGCGATGATCAGCGCCTATCCGGAGATGAATTACCTCTGGATCATTGAGGGCGCGGCGCCCGGCGCGGTGCCCGCAGCGCTCAGCGAGGCGGGCAAGAATCCTGGCGACATCAAGGTCCTCGCGGTCGATGCCCAGGACTCGACCATCAAGGCGATCGAGGACGGCTGGATCACCACGACGCTGAACCAGTGCTGGTTCGACACCTCCGTCAACATCGCCAAGCTGATCATCGACATCAAGAAGAACGGCAAGACGCCCGACAGCTTCTATCCCGTCGACGTCGATCCGATCAGCAAGGACAACCTTCCCTACGAGGGTTGCTCCGCCGAGACAGCCAACAAACCTTTCGGGTACTAAAAGGCGGAAGACTCCGCCATCAGCCGAACCGGCCGGTGGCGGACGCCGAGTCTTGGTCGGGCGCGACTGGCGCCCGACCTCACCTTGAGGGGCCCACCGAGTGACGAACGTTGCAGCCCGAGGTCAGCTTTCCCGGATGTCGCTTTCGGAGGCGATTCGCGCCCGGCTGCGCGAACAGATCCTCTCCGGGGAGCTTGCCATGGGGCAGAGGCTGACCGAGCAGGGCGTCGCCGAGGCGATGGGTACTTCGGCCGGCCCGGTGAGGGAGGCCTTTGCCAGCCTTTGCTACGAAGGGCTGCTCATGTCGCTGCCCCATCGCGGCACCTTCGTCTCCTCGGTCTCGCAAGAGGAGGCCCGCGGTGCCTATGAAGTGCGACGCCGGCTCGAGCCCTATGCGTTCGAGCTCGCCAGCACTCGCCTTAGTCCCGAGGCGAATGCGGAACTCGATCAACTCGTCGCGGGACTCCGCGAAGCGGCTGCGCGAAAGGACTACAACACCATGATCGGGCTCGACATGCGCTTTCACGGGATCTTTTACGCGCAGTCGGGTAATCCAATCCTTGCCGCCGTCTGGCCGCTCCTTGAGGGAACAATCCGCAAGTTCGTTGGCGTCGCCGGCCCCCAATACAGCCGCGACCTCGACCAGCTCGCGCAGATGCACCAGGACCTCCTCGACAATGCACGCAAGGGGGACATGAAGGCGGTCAACCGTGAGCTTGCCAACCACGGCCAGGACATCTGGCGCCACTTGCCGGCGTCAGGGGAAACGTCGGCCGTGCACAACGGTGGCTAGACCCCCGCGACACGGAAACGGGAGACGAGCCTTGGATGAGAGAGTAAGCGGCGTTGTGCAGTCCACGCGCGCCGGCGCGAGCAGGACGGTCGCCCGCGTCGAGACCTTTGTGGTCGAGGCGGCCTGGCGGAACTTCCTGATCGTCAAGATCACGACCAGCGACGGCATCGTCGGGTGGGGCGACGGTACGCTCGGCTGGAAGGAGTTCGCCGTCGAGGCGATGATCAAGGAGTTTGCGGAACGCTACCTGATCGGCAGAGACCCGTTCCGGATCGAGGATCTCTGGTTCCGGCTCTATCAGGTCGAGCACAACACCGGCCCGGTGATGTATTCGGCGATGGCGGGCCTCGAGACGGCGCTTTGGGATATCGTCGGAAAGGCGTGCGGCCAGCCGGTGGTCAACCTTGTCGGCGGTCGGATGCGCGACCGCGTCCGTGCCTACGCCAACGGCTGGTATGCCAACGTCCACGACAAGCCGCGGCTCCGCGACGGCGTGCGCAAGGTGCTTGAACTCGGCTACACGGCGCTGAAGTTCGATCCGTTCGGTGCCGGCGGTCGCGAAATGAGCCGCACCGACCTCAAGGCGGCATGCGATGCGGTCGAGACCGTCCGCGACGAGGCCGGTCCGGATGTCGACATCCTCATCGAATGTCACGGTCGCTTCTCGGTCGGCACCGCGATCGAGGCGATCAAGGCGATGCAGCCTTACGAGCCGCTGTTCTGCGAGGAGCCGGTCCCCGCCCATAACGCCGAGTCCCAAGCCTGGGTGACGACGGCGGCGTCCGCAATGGGCACCCGGGTGGCGACCGGCGAGCACACCTATTCCCGCTTCGGTTTCCAGGAGCTCCTCTTGCGGCAGGCCGCCCATGTGCTTCAGCCCGATCTCGTCTATTCCGGCGGCTTCATGGAAACGAAGAAGATCGCGGCGATGGCCGAGACCCACTATGTCAGCATCGCGCCGCACAATTGCGATGGGCCGGGCCGGCTGATCGCAAGCATCCATCTTTGCGCGAACATTCCGAACTTCCTGATTCTCGAATCCTTTGCTGACTTCGACGTGCCGTGGCGCAAGGATCTGGTGAAGTCCGGCGAGCCGGTGCTCGAAAACGGGGCCTATGTGGTGCCGAGCGCGCCCGGTTGGGGCTATGAGATAGACGAGGAGGTGGCACGCGCCCATCCCGGTACGACCAAGGCGCGCCTCAACATGTTCGAGGGTGAGTGGGAGCGGTTGATGTGCCGCTGAAAATCCGCGGAAGCTGAACCCATGACCGCGATCCTTGAGCTCCGCCATGTTTCGAAGGCTTTCGGTCACGTTGTTGCCCTTGACGACGTGTCGCTACAGGCAAGAGCCGGATCGGTGCTGGTGATCGTCGGCGACAACGGCGCCGGCAAGTCGACCATGATCAAGGTGCTCGCCGGGGTCTACCCGGTCGATCGGGGCGAGATGCTGATCGACGGCCGTCCGGTCAACCTGACCAGCCCTGCGAAGGCGCGGGAGCATGGCATCTCGGTCGTCTTCCAGAACCTTGCGCTGGTCGAGTGCCTCGACGTTGCCGCTAACATGTATCTCGGCCGGCCGATCCGCTACGCCGGGTTCTTCGCCGACCGGCGGGCGATGGTCGAAGGCGCCGCCGATACGCTCAAGGCGCTCAAGGTGCGCATCCCGTCGGTCAGGGTCCCGGTCGGCGTGCTGTCCGGTGGTCAACGGCAGGGCGTCGCCATCGCTCGCGCGGTGCAGCAGGACGCACGAATCGTTCTCCTCGACGAGCCGACGGCCGCGCTCGGATACCGCGAGACGCAGCAGGTCATCACCATCATCCGCGAGCTCCGCGACGCAGGGAAGTCAGTGGTGCTGATCAGCCACGACCTCGAAGTGGTGTTCGATGTCGCCGACGAGATTCAGGTGATGCGCCTCGGGCGGGTGCAGGGTGTCCGGCGTCGGGAGAATGCCGACAAGAGCGAGATCGTCGGGCTGATCACCGGCGCGATCGAACCGGATCGAGAGCAGGTCGCTCGGGAAGCGGAGAGCGCGCGGTGAGCGCGAGCGAGCCCCATGCGGCGGAAGCCGAGGTCGACCGCTCCGCGACGGCCGCCGGCTGGTGGCTGACGCGGCTCGTGCTCAGCCCGCAATTCGCGCTCGTCATCGTCATCATCGTGTTCGTCGCGTTCGGCGCGACGCACTCCGATCAGTTCCTCAAGGTGGGCACCTGGATCAACATTCTGCGGAACGCGGTCTTCATCGCCATCGTCGCCTCTTTCACCACCTTCGTCTTCGTCAGCGGCGGGCTCGACCTCTCGGTGGGCAGCGTCTTCGCGGTAGGAGCCATGGCGAGTGCGGGGCTTCTCTATATCGGCTGGCCGATTCTGCCGGCCATTCTCGCCGGAAGCGGCGCCGGCGCGCTCTGCGGCCTGATCAACGGCGCGCTGATCAACTACTATGGCATCCCGCCGTTCATCACGACGCTCGGCATGCTCTACGCCGCGCGCTCGCTGGTCGTCTATTTCACCGGCGGGCAGCCGATCGCGCCGCTGCCGGACGCTTTCAGCACCATCGCCCGGGCGGATTTCCTCGGCCTGCCGCTGCTGCTTTACTACGCGGCGGCGGTGGTGATCTTCGCCCAGATCCTCCTTCAGACGACGACCTTTGGTGACGCGGTCCGCGCCATCGGCGGGAACCGCGAGGCGGCGAGCAATGCCGGCATCAACGTCCGCGCCATCTCGACCGTCGTCTACACGCTCTCCGGCTTGTCCGCCGCCTTCGCCGGCGTGCTGATGTCGGCGCGGCTCGGGTCGGGCCAGCCGAGCATCGGCGTCGGTTTCGAACTGCAGGTGATTTCGGCGGTGATCATCGGGGGGACGAGCCTGTTCGGCGGCATCGGCTCCGTGCTCGGCGCCCTTCTCGGCTCGCTGATCCTGAGCATCCTGACGACGGGGCTGATCCTTCTTCGCATCGACCCGGTGCTCCAGGACTTCGTCATCGGGGTGATCATCGTGGCCGCCGTCGGCATCGATCAGCTCCGGCGGCGTCGGATGTACCGCTCGGTGGGGACGCGATGAGCAGGGATCTGGCCGGCCGCGCAGTGATCGTCACCGGGACCTCCCGCGGTATCGGCCGGGCGATCGCCGCCCGGCTTGCTGCCGACGGCGCGCGCCTGGTTCTGACGGCCGCGCCTGATGAGGCCGAGCCGCTAGTTGCGGCGGCCGCGGACTGCGGCAACCCCCCGGCGCTGGCGCTGGATCTGGCGGAGGCAGGCACCGGGCGTCGGCTGGTCGAGCTCTGCATCAAGGAACACGGCGCGCTCTATGGCGTCGTCAACAACGCGGCCCGCCATTTCCCCGGCGCGGTCGGCGAGATCGGGCTGGCAGACTGGGACCGGGCGATCCGCGTCAACCTCACCGCGGCGATGCTGCTCGCCCAGGCCGCCTTGCCTCATCTGGAGGCTGCCGGTCGCGGCGCCATCGTCAACGTCTCGTCCCAGCGCGCCTTCGCCTCGGGTCACGGCGAGGTGGCCTATGAGAGCGCCAAGGCTGCCTTGCTCGCGCTCACCCGATCGACGGCGGTCGATTACGGACCGGCGGGGATCCGTACCAACTGCGTTTCGCCCGGGTTGATCCTGTCGGAACGGGCGAGGGAATGGCTGGAGGGCGGCCCGCGTCGCCGCGAAGCGATGGCGGCGGTCACGCCACTCCGGCGCCCTGGGAAGCCGGAGGAAATTGCCGCCGTGGTTTCGTTTCTCCTCAGCGATGACGCCTCCTACATCAACGGAGCGGTGATCCAGGTCGATGGCGGAGCGCTCGCCGGGCTCCCCGAAAACGCCGCTCTCGCTCTCACCGAAAAACCATGACCGCGCCAGCTCTCCGAAGCGTATTGCATCCCGTCATCATCACCGGCGACATGCCGAACGCCCTCGCGTTCTACCGAGACCTGCTCGGCTTTCGCCTCAAGAGCGAGATGGTTCACGACCCCGCGGCGCTGGCGCGTCTCGGCGGGCCCCGCGAGGCCGAGGCATCCGCCGTGATCCTCGATGCGCCGGATGGATCGGAGATCGAGATCGCCTGCTTCACCAGCCCCCGCGGTGCGGCGCGCTCGGCGGCCGGATGGCCCGACGCAGGCATTCGCTCCATCACCTTCATCGTCGAAGGCCTCACCGACATGCTCGATCGAATGGCGAAGGCCGGGTACGCGCCGGCGGGAGACGTCGTTCCCTTCTCCGTGGAGGGCGACGCGGTCCGCGTTGCATATGTCAACGGTCCCGACGGCGTTGTCCTGACGCTCCTCGAACGGGAGCGGCGGGCATGACCGCACGGTACAAGCGGACGATCCTCGCAACATGCTGTCTTCCCTGGCGGGAGGACTTCACTCTGGACGAGCGGTTGTTTCGCAAATCCATCCGCGATCTGGTCAACGCCGGTCTGCCCGACCTTTATGTCTTCGGAACAGCGGGGGAGGGGCATTCGGTCAGCGAAGACGTCTTCCGACAGGTCGTCGACGTCTTCACCGACGAAATGAACGCGGCGGGCGGTACCCCCATGGTCGGAGTGATCGCGCTCTCCCTTGCAACGGTGCTCGATCGCATCAGCTACGCGGCGTCACGGGGCGTGCGCGTCTTGCAGTTCAGCCTCCCGGCCTGGGGGCCGCTCAACGACAAGGAACTGCGGCGCTACTTCGCCGAGATCTGCGACCGTTTCCCCGACCATCAGTTCCTGCACTACAATCTCATGAGAACCGGCAGGCTTGTCCGCCCACACGAATATGCCGAGCTTGCCGAGGCGCACGCGAACCTCGTCGCCACAAAGTATGGCGCGGGCGACCCGGAGACGGTTGCCGGCCTGCTCCGGGAGGCACCGAAGATGCGCCACTTCTTCACCGAGCTCGGCTTCTACCTCGGATGTCCGCTTGGCGAATGCGGTTTGCTGGCGTCGATCGCGGCAAGCAACCCAGCCTCGGCCCGGGCGTATTTCCAGGCTGGCGTCGTCGGCGATCAGGCCGCCTTCGCGCGCCTCTACCGCGATCTTGCAGGGGTAATGGGCGCGATCAGGCGCGCCGCGGGCGGCTTCGGCCTCACCGACGGCGCCTACGACAAGATCATCGCCAAGGTCGCGCATCCCGATTTCCCGTTGCGCTTGCTTCCGCCTTATCAGGGGGCGACGGACGAAGGCTATCGCGACTACCTCGCCGAACTTTCGGAGAGGTTTCTGGCCTGGCTGCCGCCTAAAGCGCAGGCCGAGGGCGTCACCGAAGGGACCGACTGAGACGTGCAAGTGTTGGTGCCCCGGTGGACACCAACGCCTCCTTCATGGGTGACATTTCTGGGGCGAGGAAATAGAGGGCGGTTCCCGTGCACAGTCTGCGGTGATGTGCCCCCCGGCGATCGCTGTGAGAAGAAAAATCGCCAGCTGCTCGAACCGCGAGATTGCCAGAGTCACGCGATACCCGTCCACTCCCGGTCAGCCGTCGTCCAGAGCGATCTCGTCCAAAGGATAGAAAGGTCTCTTGAGCTTTTGCCAGGTCAACGAACGAAGGTTCGGAGTCGCCGGCCCTGCGGTATCGAGAACGTAGGTGGCAGTCGCGAACGGGTAGGTCAGACGATAGTTCATGGGGTTCTTCACCGACACCATGCGCTGGGTGCGAACATCGAGCCCGGCCGCCGCATATGGTTCATAGCCCCATTCGTAGGAGGGGTATGACGCAACGAGAATGCGGATGCCGCCCACCGCTAGCACTGCGCTCGGCCCCATCGACGCGGTGACCCCACCGAGAAAACCACCGTCATAGGTGAACCGGCCGTCGAAGATCCGCTGAACCGTTGCAGCGATCGGAACCGGCTCGCCACGCGACGGATCGAGCCGGTTTCCAATCGTGGTGTTGAGAGAAGCGCCTTCGCCGGCGGCGTGCGCGGCTTCCGCAACCACGGGATCGACAAGGTGTACCAGCGAAAGCGCATCGGGCGCATTCCGCAGCAAGCCTTCGAGCAGGGCCGTCCCGTCTCCGGTGGCGCCGCCGCCAACACAGTCCGAAGTATCAGCGAGAACCGCCGGCCCCTCCCTCAGGGCGAGCGCAGCGCGGATCGCATCGGCGACCGCCACCGTCGTGACGTCAAAGGCATGCCGTCGCACATACGCCTCGTGCAAGAGGCGTCTAGCCGCCGCCTCGGCGGCTGTCCTGTCGGCGTCGGCGACAACGACCGCCGCGAATCCCATGTCCTCGACGTCGAGCCACGGCTGCACCGGGAAGTAGCTGACGGCGCGAACCGGGCCTTCCTCCATGCTCCGGGCGAGCCGATCGAGATCGACCATCGGGCCCGACCCGAACGTGTGTTCCAGATGCGGCGCAAAGAGCATTGGCGCCTTGGCGACGGTCATGATCGGTGTCATCCGTCCGGCGATCGTCTCGAGCAGGAGCCGGACGGCGGAGGCGGCCGTCTCCGGCGCGTCGTCATGCGGGTAGTGCTTGTACCCGACGAGGATCATGCAGTTCCCGATCATCGCCGGCGTGATGTGGGCATGGAGGTCGCAACTCGTTGCGATCGGCACATGGCCGATAATTCCCGCCACCCGGGCAAGCAGATCCCCTTCGACATCGTCGACGCCTTCGGCGCACATCGCGCCGTGCAGAGCGAGGAAGACGCCGTCGACCGGGCCGGCAGCATCGAGCGTGTCGAGAAGGCGGTCGCGAAGATACGAGTGACAGTCGCGCGTCACCATGCCGCCGGAACCGCCATGGGTCGCGATCAGCGGCACGATCTCGTGTCCGGCTTCCCGGAGAACCTCGATGGCGCCGGCCATCTCCGTCCGTGTTCCGGCCAGCCGATCGATGACGGCGCTGCCGGTTTCGAGGTATTTGTTGCGGAAATCCTGCAGTTCGGTCGGACGCGGGCAGAACGCGTTGCTCTCCTGCATCAGCGCTCCGATGGCGATCCTCACGGCTTCGGGCCTTCATCACCGTAGTCGACGGGTGTGCCGTGCCAGCCGGCCTCGCGCTTTGTCCAATAGAGGTCGCGCAGCCGCCACGTCACCGGCCCCGGTTTGCCGTCGGCGACCTTCGCGCCGTCGATCGTGGTGATGGGAATAATTCCGCCGGCTGTCGTGGAGAGGAACACTTCGTCGGCGCTGCGGAGATCATCCACTGCGAGCAGTTCCTCGGAGTGTTTGAGGTTCGTTTCCTCGCAAAGCTCGAATACGGTCCGTCGCGTGATGCCGTCGAGCACGCCCACATCCGGCGTGATCAGGCTGCCGCCGATCACGGCGAATATGTTGAAACCGGGGCCTTCGGTGACGTTGCCCGCCCCATCGGTGAGCACGACCGTCTCGCCGCCGCGGTCGAATGCCTCGAACAGGCCCATTTCGAAGTCGAGCCAATGATAGTGTTTGACCGTTGGGTCGACCGAGGTCGGCGGTATGCGCTGGATGTTGCTGACGATGAGGTGAAGGCCTTCCGCCTGCTTCTCCGGCGTCGCCACCCACATGTAGGGGATGCAGAAGACGTAGAACTGGTTGATCGCCAGGCGGGGATCGCGCACACCGACAGGCGGACGTCCGCGGGTCATGATGATCTGCACATACGCGTCGTGAAAGCCGGTGAGCCGCAGGCACTTCAGAACAATCGCGCGCCGGGCATCATCGTCGTAAGGGGGGACCATCCTGAGTCGATTGATGTTTCGCTTGAAGCGGGCGAGATGGTCGTCGAACCGAAAGATCAGCCCTTTCCAGACGGAGATCGTGTCCTGATTGGCGTCTGAGCGCAGGAAACCCCAGTCGAGCAATGGGATACGTGCCTCCTCGACCGGCACGTATTCGCCGCCGACAAAGGCGACGCCCTTCGAGAAGTCCGGACCAGTCGGTGCGTTCGCCATGCTCTCAACCTCAGCGTTGGTCTCGATGGACAGTGTTGCGCAGCGGCAAGCCGCGGGCGAAGCGATCGAGATTGTCAGCGACCTCGCTCCAGCGGCGCGCCAGCATCGCCTCGGTCCATGCCGAGACATGCGGGCTCATCAGAACGTTCGGCAGAGTGTCAAACGGGCAGTGGAAGGGCAGGGGAGCCGGATCGGCTGCGCTCGGATAGCGCCACCAGACATCGAGCGCCGCGCCGCCGAGCCTGCCGCTCTTCAGCTCATCAAAGAGCGCAGCTTCATTGATGATTTCGCCGCGTGCGACGTTGATGATCACCGCGCCGGGCGGCAGCAGCGCCAGACGTCGCGCGTCGATCAGGTTTCTTGTCGATTCAGTCAGCGGGCACGCGATCACCAGGAAGTCGCATCGCGGCAGCATCTCCTCGAGCGCATCCATACTGCCGCTCCACGCAAGCATAGAGGGATCCTCCGGCCGGGTACGCGACACGGCGATTACGGCCATATCAAACGCTCTGGCGCGGGCGGCGATCGCCTTGCCGATGCGGCCAAAGCCGACGATGCCGACGGTTGCTCCGGAAACCTCTCCGTGGGTGGGTCCGAAGGTGCGATGACTGAGACTCCAGTCGCCCTTCCGGATGGTCGTATCGAGTTGCCGCACGCCGATGCGTATTTCCAGCATGGCAAGCAATGTGAACTCTGCGATGGGAATTGCATGCCCGAAGGCGTTGGCAACGATGCAACCCTGTGGAATGACCGACCAATCGACACCGTCTGTCCCGGCGTTCGGCAACTGAAGCAGCCGGAGGTGTGGCGCGTAATGAGCGAGTTCCGCGTCCCAGCCTTGCGCGATTGCGGCGTCAGCCGTGCCTAGGGCGTCAGCCAGTCTGACCGGCGAGTCGTCATGCGCGACACATACGAAGTTCCAGGCGGCTCCGGGCCGGTCGAGCCGGTGCAGATTGCGCGTCGCGTATGGATCGACGAGCACACAGCGCATGGTTCACATGCCCACGCCGCCAGAGACTTTGATCACTTCGCCAGTGATATAGGCGGCTGCCGGCGAACAGAGAAAGGCGACGGTGCCCGCCATGTCTCCAGGCGTGCCCATGCGGGGGATCGGGTAGCTTTCGACGCCGTAGTCGTAACCGTGCATGACGTCCGAGGTGAGAACCGGGCCAGGCGCGACGGCGTTCACCCGGATGCCATCGACGCCGAACTCGCGGGCCGCCCATTTTGTCATGCCGATCAGGCCCGCCTTGGCAGCGGCGTAAGCGGGACCGGAACGTCCGTCTGGCCCCTTCGCCGGCAGCCCACCGATCACCCCGGAGATGGAGGAAATGTTGACGATCGTCCCGCTACCGCGCTCGATCATTTTGGGCAAAACGGCGCGCATGCAGAAGAACGCCCCGCTCAGGTTCTTGTTGATTTCGGCGAACCAGATTTCGTCCGGAAGGTCAACAAAGCCGGTGCGCGCCCCGCCGCCAGCGCAGTTGACCAAGATGTCGAGCCGGCTGTGGAGAGCGTATGACTCCGCGATTGCCTGGTCGACGGTGTCGGAACGGGTAACGTCGCAGGCGAAGGAGGCAACGCTCCCCTCGACGGCAGCCTCGACGAGATCGAGAATCACGACGCGCGCCCCGCGGTCGGCGAGCGCCGCGGTGATGGCCCGGCCGAGGAACCCCGCGCCCCCGGTGACGACCGCGACCTGATCTGCAAGCTCGTTCTGCATCAGGACTGCACCATTTCACGCATCGCAGCACTGATCTTCTCGGCCGTCACGCGATGGACCGCTTCCAGCGGCGGCGAGAAGGCGACCGGGGCCCGCGGTGCGCCGAGCCGTCGGGGCGGGCAGCGCAGCGTCGGCCCGATGGATTCTGCCACACTCGCCACGATCTCTGCCCCAAGCCCGCAGACCTGCACGGCCTCGTGGACGACCAGCAACCGACCGGTTCGCTCTGCCGATGCAAAAACCGTCTCCATATCCCAGGGCCAGAGCGAACGCAGATCGATGACCTCTACGTCCAGTCCGCTTTCCGACGCTGACTCCGCAGCCTTCATGGCGACAGGCGTCATGGCTGACCAGGAAACGACGGTTAGGTTATTTCCCGCGCGGGCGATCCGAGCACGGCCGATAGGCACCAGGTGCTCGGTGTCTTCGGGAACCGCACCACGCATCTGCCAGTTTGCCCGCGGCTCGATGAAGATGACCGGATCATCGCAACGGATCGCCGATTTCAAAAGCCCCTTGCAATCCGCTGGTGTCGAGGGCGCCAGCACGACGAGGCCGGGAACGTGGACGTACCAGGATTCGAGTGACTGCGAATGCTGCGCGGCCGAGGAGGCCATCAGGCCCTGCGGCAGCCGCATCACCACCGGCACGCGCGCTTGCCCGCCGAACATGAACCGGGCCTTCGCGGTCTGATTGACGATTTCATCGATCGCCGGCAGCGCGAAATCCGCAATGCGCATTTCGACGACGGGGCGGGTGCCGACTAGCGCGCCGCCGAGCCCGGCCGATACAATCATTGCCTCCGATATCGGTGAGGCCACGATCCGGCCTGGCCCGAATTCCTCGATCAGGCCCTTGTATTGCCCGTACAACCCGCCGATGTGCAGGTCCTCGCCCACGGCCCACACCAGGGGATCGCGGCGCATCTCCTCGGTCAAGCCGTCGCGCACGGCCTCCAGAATTGTGCGCTCGTTCATGCGGGCGCTCCAGCGTCCTGCACGTCGATCAACGCCTGCTCTGGCTTCGGGAAGGGCGAGGCGCGCGCCACTGAGAGCGCCTCGCCGATCTCAGCGTCGACCTCGACAGCTAACGACTGCGCCTCGCTGGCGAGCCCGGCGTCGGTCAAGTGGCGCAGCAGCAGCAGAATTGGGTCGAACGCCTCGCGGCGCGCGTGCTCCGCTGCGTCCCGATAGGTCCCTTTGTCTGCGATTGTGTGCCCCCGGAGCCGATAGGTTAGCGCGTGAATGAACCTCGGTCCCTCTCCGCGCCGCAAATGCTCGACGAAGGTCGCCGCGAGGTCCGCGACGGCGATCACATCATTGCCATCGACGGTCGCGCTCGTGATCCCCAACGCTTCGGCGCGCGCCGCCGGCCCCTTGCCGCTGGTGAGATACGCGGTCCGGGTGAATGCTGCGAAACCGTTGTCCTCGCAGACGAACAGAACTGGCAGCTTGAAAATGGCCGCCCAGTTCAGGGCTTCGAGAAACGGACCACGGTTAGCGGCGCCGTCGCCAAAGAAGCTCGCCACCACGGCGTTGCTGCCGCGTACGCGCAGGCCCTGGGCTGCGCCGACCGCAATACCAATGCCGCCGCCGACAACCCCATTTGCGCCAAGCATGCCCACCGCGAAATCCGCGACATGCATGGAGCCACCTTTACCGTGGCAGCTCCCGGCGGTGCGGCCGAACAACTCGGCCATCATGGCGGTTAGCGGTGCGCCCTTGGCGATCGAGTGGCCATGCCCGCGGTGCGTGCTGGTGATGAAGTCGGTTTGCTCGAGGGCCGAGCAAATACCGGCCGCAACGCCCTCCTG
>Ga0210144_1000207_pt1 | contig 34346 bp, 28 predicted proteins | sample Muzzi_PWA_D2_FD_185532 | JGI IMG/M metagenome (GOLD analysis project Ga0210144, IMG submission 185532) | Wetland microbial communities from San Francisco Bay, California, USA, that impact long-term carbon sequestration - Muzzi_PWA_D2 (SPAdes) | ecosystem: Environmental > Aquatic > Marine >...
GGCACGCCGCCAGCGTTCGTTCTGAGCCAGGATCAAACTCTCAGTAGAATCGCCACCTCGCAGGTGACGCTTGAACCAAGGTTCCCCTCCAAGCGGACGCTCATCCTACCCAGTTGTCAAAGACCCGTCGCCACAAACACCGGGACGATCCGGAAGAGGGCCATTCTACGCGCCGGGAGATGCCGGCGTCAAACGATTCTCCGCCCCGATTGCGCCGGGGGCGGCCGGGCGGCCCGGGACCGGCCTCGGGGCCACGACAGAAGGGGTACGTGCGGGAGGCGGCGGCCCGCGCGGGCCCGGATCGGGGCGCCCCGGGGGAGGGCGTGGTGCCGAAGCCGGGACTCGAACCCGGACGGGATTGCTCCCACTGCCCCCTCAAGACAGCGTGTCTACCAGTTCCACCACTTCGGCGAGGCGGGAAAAGGGGAGGCATGATAGGCGGCGGAAGCGCCCGGAGTCAACGGCCCCAAGGCCCGCCGCCGCTTGACTTGCGCCCGTCGTTGCGGGTCTACTCCGGGCAAGGTCCGTTACATGGGATTACGGGAAGCGAAGCGGGCGCTGCGGCGCCGCGTCAAGGGCTGGCGCGACGCCTTGAGCGCCCCGGAACGGGAGTCCTTGAGCGGCCACCTGGCCGACCGGCTGCTGGCGCTGGAGTGCTACCGCGCGGCGGGCACCGTGCTGGTGTACGCCGACTTCGGCTCCGAGGTGGCCACCGGCGCGCTGGTGGGGGCCATCCTCCAGGACGGCAAGCGCCTGGTGATGCCCCGGGTGGCGGACGGCGACCTGGTCCTGCACGCCGTCGTCGACCCGGAGCGGGACCTCGTCGCGGGGGTGTGGGGCATCCGGGAGCCCGACCCGGCCTGCAACGAGGTGGCACCGGCGGAGGTGGAGCTGTTCCTGCTGCCGGGCCTGGCCTTCGACGAAGGGGGCGGCCGCCTGGGCTACGGCCGGGGCTACTTCGACCGGGTGCTGGCGCAGGCCTCGGGGAGGCGGGTGGCCCTGGCGTTCGACGGGCAGGTCGTGGAGGCGGTCCCCCGGGGGGCCACGGATGTGGCGATGGACCTGGTGGTGACCCCCACGCGGGTGATCCGCTGCGGCCCGGCCTCCGGGCAGCGGCACGAGGCGGGAGTGGAAGGCGCGACGTGACGGCACGGATCATCGACGGCAAGCGGATCGCCGAGGGCGTCCGCGACGAGATCGCCCGCGAGGTGGCCCAGCTCAAGGCCCAGGGCCACCACGTCGGGCTGGACGTGATCCTGGTGGGCAACGACCCCGCCTCCGAGATCTACGTGCGCAACAAGGTGCGGGCCTGCGAGAAGGCGGGCATCACCTCGAACGTCCACCGGCTGCCGCCCGACGTGCCCCAGAACGCCCTGCTGGCCCTGATCCAGCGCCTCAACGCCGACCCCATGGTGGACGGCATCCTGCTACAACTGCCCCTGCCGGAGCACATCAGCGAGGTGGAGGTGATCGCCGCCATTTCGCCCCGCAAGGACGTCGACGGCTTCCACGAGACCAACGTGGGGCGGCTGATGATCGGCGACATGATCTTCGCCCCCTGCACTCCCTTCGGCATCATGAAGATGCTGGAGGTGTGCGGCATCGCGGTGAAGGGGCAGCACGCCGTGGTGGTGGGCGCCGGCAACGTGGGCAAGCCCCTCTCCATCCTGCTGATGCAGGCCGGGGCCACGGTCACCGTGTGCCACTCCCACACCCGCGATCTGGCCGATCACACCCGGCGCGGCGAGATCCTGGTGGTGGCCGTGGGCAGCCCCCGCATGATCACGGCCGACATGGTGCGCCCCGGGGCGGTGGTCATCGACGTGGGCATCAACCGCCTGCCCGACGGCACCGTCTGCGGCGACGTGGACTTCGAGGCAGTGCGCGAGGTGGCGTCGTGGATCACGCCGGTCCCCGGCGGGGTGGGCCCGATGACCATCGCCATGCTCCTCGCCAACACGGTGCAGTCGGCCCAGGCGGCCGTGCTCGCCGAGGAGTGACCCCCACCGGGGGACCCTCATGGACGGGCGAGCGCCCATCAGCCGCCTGGAGGCGGTGCTGCGGGGCGGCCACTTCGCCGTCACCGCCGAGCTGACCCCCCCCAAGAGCGCCGTCACCGAGCCCCTCGCCAAGAAGGCCCGGATGGTGGCCGAATGCGTGGACGCGGTGAACCTGACCGACTGCCAGACGGCGGTGGTGCGCATGTCGTCCATGGCCTGCTCGTTGGTGATGCTGGAGCACGGCGTGGAGCCGGTCATGCAGATGACCTGCCGCGACCGCAACCTGATCGGCATCCAGAGCGACCTGCTGGGCGCCTACGCCCTGGGGGTGCGGAACCTGTTGTGCCTGTCCGGGGACTCGCCGCGCATCGGCGACCACCCGGAGGCGACGCCGGTGTTCGACGTCAACTCCTTCCAGCTGCTCAAGATGGTGCGGCTGATGCGGGAGACGGGCACCCTGGCGAACGGACAGCCCATCAAGGTGGCGCCGCGGTTTTTCATCGGGGCGGCGTTCAACCCCATGTCGCCCAAGCTGGAGGCCATGGTCAACCGGCTGGAGAAGAAGGCCGACAAGGGGGCCGACTTCGTCCAGACCCAGATGATCTTCGACGTGGAGACCTTCGCCGCCCTGATGGAGCAGGTGCGGGCCCGTGGGGTCCACGAGCGGGTGAAGATCCTGGCCGGGGTGGCCCCCTTGAAGAGCGTGCGGATGGCCGAGTACATGAACGCCCACGTGCCCGGCATCACCGTCCCGGATCACCTCATCCGGCGCCTGAAGGCCGCCGACGGGGGCGACCCGGAACGGGTCCTGGCGGAGGGGGTGGACATCTGCCTGGAGGTGATCGAGGGGGTACGCAGCATCGCCGGGGTCGCGGGCATCCACATCATGGCGGTATTCTGTGAGGAAACCGTCCCCGAGATCGTGCGCCGCGCCGGCCTGCTTCCCCGCCCGCGGGTGGACCCGCCGGCCGCGCCTTGAAGGAGGCCCCATGCGCCCCTTGACCGTCACCGACGTCCGCGCCATGAAGGCCGCGGGCCGCCGCATCGCGGCCGTGACCGCCTACGACTTCCCCAGCGCCCGCCTGGCGGACGCCGCCGGGGTGGACCTGATCCTGGTGGGGGACTCCCTGGGCACCGCCGTGCAGGGCCACGCCACCACCCTGCCCGTGACCCTGGACCAGATGATCTATCACACCGCCATGGTGGCCCGGGCGGGGACGCGGGCCCTGGTGGTGGGCGACATGCCGTTCATGAGCTACCAGCCCTCCCCGGAGGCGGCCCTGGCCAATGCCGGGCGCTTCCTGTCCGAGGGCGGGGCGGCGGCCGTGAAGCTGGAGGGCGGGCATCCGGCAGCGGTGGAGCGCATCCATGCCCTGGTGGAGAGCGGCATCCCGGTGATGGGGCACGTGGGGCTGACCCCGCAGTCGGTGCACGCCATGGGGGGCTACCGGGTGCAGGGCCGGGCCGAGGGGGACGCCGGCCGCATCGTGGCCGAGGCCCGCGCCATTGAGCAGGCCGGGGCCTTCGCCTTGATCCTGGAGGGCATCCCCGAGAAGCTGGCCAAGCAGGTGACCGAGGCGGTGGCGATCCCCACCGTGGGCATCGGCGCCGGGGTCCACTGCGACGGCCAGATCCTGGTCTGGCACGACCTGCTGGGCCTCGGGGAGGGGCACACCCCCAAGTTCGTCAAGCCTTACGCCCACCTGTCCCGCTCCATCCGGCGGGCCCTGAAGGCCTACGCCCGGGACGTGGCGGAGGGGAACTTCCCCGGCCCGGACCACACCTATCATTGACATGGGGCGCCGCTGACATGGCGACCCCTGACACGGCGGCCGAGGCCACGGCGGCCGGGCTAACCGGCAAGCAGCGCCGCCACCTGCGCGCCCTGGCCAACCCCCTGAAGGCCACCGTGCAGGTGGGGCGGGAGGGGATCACGCCGCCCCTGGTGAAGTCCCTGGAGGCGGAGTTCGCCCACCGGGAGCTGGTGAAGGTGTCGGTGAACCCCAACGCGGCGGCCTCGGCCCGGGAGATGGCTCCCGCCCTGGCGGCGGCGGCCGGGGCCCATTGGGTGCAGACCCTGGGGCGGACGGTGGTGCTCTACCGGGCCGCCGACCCGCCCGAGATCGTGCTGCCGGCGCCGTGACCCCACGCCCCGACGAGCCGGCCGACTTCGCCCGGGCCCTGGACTTCCACGGCCACCGGTGCCTGGACATCGCCGTGGGGTACCGGGTGGCAAAGGCGGCCCTGGCCGCCCTGGAGGGGATCGCGGACGACCCGAAGGCGCTGGTCGCCACAGTGGGCAACGACACCTGCGCGGTGGACGCGGTGCAGGCCCTCACCGGCTGCACCTTCGGCAAGCGCAACCTGGTGCCAAGCCTGACCGGCAAGCCCGTGTACACCTGGCAGCACGCCGGCACCGGCGCCGGGGTGCGGATCTACGTCCACTTCTGGGAGGGGTTCGACGCCGACGCGGGGTTCCGCTCCCGGATGCGCGCCTTCAAGGACGGGCGCCTGGCCCCGGACGAAGCGGCGGCCTTCGAGGCGGAGCACGAGGCCCTCATGGCCCGCATCCTCGCGGCCCCGGACACGGAGCTGTTCACCGTGAAGCGCATCACGGCCCCGCCGCCCCCGAAGTCCGGGGGCTTCGAGGCCGCCCCCTGCGCCGCCTGCGGCGAGCACGTGAAGACGTCGATGCTGGTGGACGGCCGCTGCGCCGAGTGCCGTTAGGTCGGGGGCTCAGCGCGCCTTCCCGGCGTGGGGAAAGCGGCACGGGTCGCAGATCACCGCCAGGCGGTCGGTGGCCGACTCCGCCAGCCAGACCTCTCCCGGCCGCCCCAGGATCTGCCGCACCTGCGCCCCCGCCGTGGGGAGCTTGAACACGGTGAACGCCTCCGCCTCCGGGTCGAACCGCAGCACCGCGTCGCCGCCGAAGTCCGACAGCCACACCCGGTCGTTCCGGTCCACGTACACGGCGTAGGTCCGGGGTGCGTCGCCGGGCAGCTTCCAGGTGCGCCACCGCTTGGTGGCCGGGTCGAAGGCCGACACTTGGCCCGCGTTCCACTCGCTCACCCAGATGCGGCCCGCGGAGTCGGCCCACACCCGGCGCGCGCCCTGGCGCGGGGTGGGCGGCTCCACCACGGTGGCGCGGCCGGATCCCGGGTCCACGCGGGCGATGTGGGAGCCGGCCAGGGACGCGTACCACACGGTTCCGTCCGGGGCCGTGGTGATGCCGTAGGGGCCGCGTCCACGCGGCGCGTCGAACACCTCCACCTTGCCCGCCTCCGGCTCGAGGCGGCCGTAGTAGCCGGCCTGCCCGGTGAACCACAGCACGCCGCGCCGGTCGAAGGTGGCGGTGTTCAGGTTGGCGTTGCGGCGGATGGGGAGGGGGAAGACGCGCACCGCGCCGGTGGCCGGGTCCACCCGCACGATGGCGTTGAGCCCCGAGTCGGTGACCCACGGCGCGCCGTCCGGTCCCACGATGACGCCGTGGGGCGCCGATCCCGGCCCCAGGGGGACCTGACGGGTACGACCGGTGGCCGGGTCCAGGTGGCCCAGGGCGCCCTGGCGCTGGGCCGTGTACCACACGCCGCCGTCCGCGGCCGGGGCGACGTCGTGGGGATGGGCACCGCGGGGCACGGAAAACTCGCGGACTACCGGCCCCTCCGCCGGCCCCTCCGCCCGCGCCGGCGCGGAGAGCAGCGCGCAACCGATGGCGAGGATGGCGGTCAGCCGTCGCATGGCAGCCTCCACGGAGGGGGTCCCCCCCACCCTACGGCGGGGACCGCCGGCTCCGCAAGCCGCCCGGGCGTCAGACCGCCGGCACGGCGCGGGCGGCGACCTCGCCGCTCATCGCCGCCCCCTCGATGGTGGCGGGCAGGCCGGTTGCGGTGTAGTCGCCGCACAGGAACAGCCCTTCGACCCCCGGCACGGGCCCCGGCGCCGGGCGGACGAGGCCGGGCACCAGGCGCACCGTGGCGCGGCGCTCCTTGACCACCTTGTGGCGCACCACCCGCGCCTGGCCCATGCCGGGGTAGTGGCGCGCCAGGGCCGCGCCCGCCCGTGCCGCCACGGCGTCGGCCGGCAGGTCCGCCACGGCGTCGGCGGCGCTCGCCACCACGGCGAGGCGCTGCCCGGGTCCGGGGGCGGCGGCGGAGCCCGCCATGCGGTCCCGGTCGAACACCCATTCGGCGGCGGCGTCCGGGCTTCCGGGGCCGTCCGGCACCAGCCCGGCGAAGGGGGCCCCGGCCGGGAGGGCGAGGGCGGGCCGGTCCAGCCACAGGTATGTCGAGACGATGGGGGCTGGGCGCATGGCGGCGAGGGCGACCCGCAGGGGGACCAGGGGGGCGGCCTCCGGCAGCAGCGCCGGAACGGCGAAGGCGTCCACCGCCAGCACCACCCGCTCCGCCGCCACGGTGGTGCCCTCCGCCGCCAGGCCCCGCACCCGGCCGGTGGCGCCGTCCAGCACCACGCCGGTGACGCGGCCGCGCCGCAACTCCCCGCCCCGGGCCGCCAGGTACCGCCCCAGGGCCTCCCCCAGCAGGGGCCCCAGGGCCCGCCGCGCCCAGCCCAGGCCCGCCTCGGCCGGCCCCCCCAGCAGGGCGAGGCGCAGGGCCCGCGCGAAGGGCGCGGCGGCCGCCTCGTCGGGGGCGAGATTCATCACGGCGCGGCACAGGGGGTCCCACAGCAGGCGCACCGCCGCCGGGGGCATGCCGGCTCCGGCGAGCCAGTCGGCCACCGTGCCGGGCGGGTCGGCGGGGTCCTTCAGGACGCTCCCGGCCTTCAGGAGCTGGAGCCGCGCGCCCCACGCCAGGGGCCGCAGGGCGAGCAGGCCGAAGGCGAGGGCGAGGGGCCCCGGCAGGGGCGGGCAGGCAAGGGCGTGATCGGTCTGCCCCACCCGCAGCGGCAGGCGCAGGCCGGGCTGGAAGGCCGCCTGGTCCAGGGTACCCAGGCGCCGCAGCAGGTCGCGGGTGTGGCGGTAGCAGCCGGCCAGCAGGTGGGGGCCGGTGTCGAGGAGGCCGTCGCCGTCCGGGTCGGGGAAGCTCCCGGCCCGGCCGCCGGGGGCGGGACGGGCCTCCCACAGCACCACCGGGACCCCCGCGTCCGCCAGCCGGGCGGCGGCGGCGGCCCCGGCGAAGCCGCCCCCCACCACCTGGACCGGCGGCCGCGTCATCGGACCGTTACCACCGGACCGTTACCACCGGACCGTTACCACCGGCGGCCTACCACCGGTGGACTACCACCGGTCCGCGAGGTGCGCGAGGCAGGCGCGCCCGGCCAGGTAGAGCTTGCGGGGCGCGGAGAGAGACACGGGGGCGAAGAGGCGGAACTCCCGGTCCGCCATCTCGGTCAGCAGCGCCCGGTAGATCGCCCCCATGATGCGCGAAGGCAGCAGGGCGCGGCGGTCCTGGGGCGGCAGGCGGCGGGCGATGGCGTCGGCCTCGGCGTAATACCCCAAGGCGCGCTCGCACTCGAAGGCCATCAGGGCCCGCACCCGGGGGCCGTACCGCCCTTTCAGCAGGTCGGCCTCGGTCACGCCGAAGCGAGCCATGTGGTCTGCGGGGACGTAGATGCGGCCCATGGCGGCGTCCCGCCCGATGTCCCGCAGGATGTTGGTGAGCTGGAAGGCCATGCCCTGGGCCACCGCGAAGCGCTCGGCCGCCGGGTCGGCGCAGCCGAACACCCGCACGCACATCAGCCCCACGGTGCAGGCCACCCGGTGGCAGTAGACCGCGAGGGCCTCGAAGTCGGGGTACCGGACGGGCTCCAAGTCCATCGCCATGCCGTCCAGCAGGTCGTCGGGCAGGCCCGGGTCGATGCCGAAATCCGCCACCACCCGCACCAGGCGCCGGGTCACGGGGTGGGCGGCGTGGCCGGCCCGGGCCGCCCGCCACTCCTTGCGCCACTGGGTCAGGCGCTCGGCGGCCTGGGCCGGGTCGGCGGCCTCGTCCACGATGTCGTCGGCGTAGCGGCAGAAGGCATAGATGGCGAACAGGGCGTCCCGCCGCGCCCTGGGCAGGGGCATGAAGGCGTAGTAGAAGTTGGAGCCCGACGCCTTGGTCAGGGCGGTGCAGTAGGCCTGGTCGGCGGCCGCCTCCCCGTCGCGGCGCGGCTCAGGCATGGGCCACGGCCGCGCGCTTGAACCGCCCCGGCACCACCGCGTCCCGCAGCAGGCGGGCGCGGGCGACGGGCCCGTGGACCGGGCGGCGGGCGAAGACGTCGTAGCCTGCCCGCTCGATCGCATCCAGCATGCCCACGCCCCCCAGCCAGACGGCCTTCAGCTCCACGCCCAGGCGCCCCCCCAGGTGCTCGCACAAGGGGGCCCCGGCGTGGAACAGCTCCCGGGTGCGGCCCACCTCGAAGGCCATGAGCCGCGCGAAGCGGTCGCTCATGCGGCCGGCGCGGACCTCGTCCTCGGTCACCTCGAAGCGGGTCAGGTCCTCGACGGGCAGGTAGATGCGGCCTTTGGCGGCATCCACCGCCACGTCCTGCCAGAAGTTGGTGAGCTGGAGGGCGGTGCAGATCGCGTCCGACCAGGCGAACAGCCGCTCCTCCCGGTGGCCGAACAGCATCAGCACCAGGCGCCCCACCGGGTCGGCGGAGCGGCGGCAGTAGTCCAGCAGGGCCTTGTGGGTGCGGTAGCGGCGGGTGACCACGTCCTGGCGGAAGGCGGACAGGAGGTGGCGGAAAGGCTCGGCCGGCAGGTCGAAGACCTGCATCGTGTGGGCCAGGGCCGTGAACACCGGGCCCCGGGCCTGGCCCCGGGCGGCGGCGTCCAGGCGCCGCTCCCAGGCCGCCAGCCGGGCCAGGCGCCGGCCGGCGAAGCGGCCCTCGTCGGCGAAGTCGTCCGCCCGCCGGGCGAAGGCGTAGACGGCGCACACGTGGGGGCGCAGCGGCCGCGGCACCAGGGGTGACGCCACGGGGAAGTTCTCGTAGTGGCCGCGCGCCAAACGGGTGCAGTGGGCGTAGGCCGACTTGAGGGTCGGGGAGGGGCTCGGCATGTTTTCGGCAAGTGTACCCGGCCGATCCGGCCGGCTGTCAAACACCGTCCTATTGCCCCCCCGGCGGCGCTCTGCTACCGTGCGGTGTGGGCCGCGCGGGGCCCGGCCGCCCCGGCGGGGCGGCCCCCCGCCGGCCTTTTTTCGCGTGGAGCCGGCGAACGACCTTGACGACGATGCGCAACCTCTGGGTGCACATGACGGGACCGGACCGCCCCGGGGTCCTGGGCCGCCTGCTGGAGGGCGTGGCGGACCTAGGATTGGAGCTCACCGACGTCGAGCAGGTCTCCGTGGGCGACCGCCTGATCCTGGTATTCGCCGTGCGCTCGCCGGTGGAGCTGACCGACGCCCACGCCGGCCTGTCCGACCTGGGCAACGAGCTGGGCCTCACGGTGGAGCTGCGCGACGAGCGCCGCCCCGCCACCCCGGACGGCCACGTCCTGATGGTGGTCACGGTGCTGGGGGAGCCGGTGCCCGCCACGGGACTCGCCCAGGTGGGCCAGATGCTGGCCCGCCACGGCGCCAACATCCGGCGGGTGGAGACCCTCGCACGGCGCCGCCTGCACTGCGTGGAGATGCTCGCCACCGTGCCCCTGCCCGCCGTGGCCGACCTGACCCGGGACCTGCTGGCCGTGGCCACCGGGGCCGAGTTCGACGTCGCGGTGCAGGAGGAGGGCCTGGGGCGCCGGGCCAAGCGCCTGGTGGTCATGGACGTGGACTCCACCTTGATCCAGGCCGAGGTGATCGACGAGCTGGCCGCCGCCGCCGGGGTCAAGGAGCAGTGCGCCGCCATCACCCTGCGCGCCATGAACGGCGAGCTGGACTTCCCTGCCGCCCTGGCCGAGCGGGTGGCCCTGCTCAAGGGCCTGCCGGTCTCGGCCCTGGAGGAGGTGCGGGGCCGCATCGCCTACACCGAGGGGGCCCGCTCCCTGGTGCGGGTCCTTAAGGAGATGGGCTACCGCATCGGCATCCTGTCGGGGGGCTTCACCTACTTCACCGACCGCTTCCAGGCCGAGCTGGGGCTGGACTACGCCTTCGCCAACGTGCTGGAGGTCGACGGCGACACCCTCACCGGCCGTACCGCCGGGCCCATCGTGGACGGCGCCCGCAAGGCCGACCTCGTCCGGGAGATCGCCGCCCGCGAGGGCATCCGCCTGGACCAGGTGATCGCCATCGGCGACGGCGCCAACGACCTGCCCATGATGGGCCTGGCGGGCCTCGGCATCGCCTTCAACGCCAAGCCCCGGGTACGGCAGATGGCCCCCTACAGCATCAACCGCAAGGGCCTGGACGCGATCCTGTTCCTGCTGGGGGTGCGGGAGGAGGAAATCGAGCGCGTCGAGGCGCGCGTCGGCTAGAATGGCCTTGCCGGGCGCCCTTCGGGGGCCCCCAAGCGACAGCGCTGCCATGGCCCGGACCATCCGCATCTTCGACACCACCCTGCGCGACGGCGAGCAGTGCCCCGGCGCCAGCATGAACCGGGACGAGAAGCTGCGCATGGCCCAGCAGCTCGCCCGCCTGAAGGTGGACGTGATCGAGGCGGGCTTCCCGGCCGCCTCCGAGGACGACTTCGCCGGGGTGAAGGAGATCGCCGCCCATGTGGAGGGGCCCGTGATCGCCGCCCTGTGCCGGGCCCGCAAGCCCGACATCGACCGGGCCGCCGAGGCCATCGCCCCCGCGCCCCGAGGCCGCATCCACACCTTCATCGCCACCAGCCCCATCCACATGGCCCACAAGCTCCGCATGGAGCCGGACCAGGTGCTGGACGCCGCGGTGGAGGCCGTGCGCCACGCCCGCACCTACACCGACGACGTGGAGTTCTCCGCCGAGGACGCGGTGCGTTCCGACCCGGACTTCCTGTGCCGGGTCACCGCGGCCGTGATCGACGCCGGGGCCACCACGGTGAACATCCCCGACACGGTGGGCTTCGCCATCCCCGGCGAGTTCGGCCGCCTGATCGGCTCCATCATGGAGCGGGTGCCGAACGTGGGCCGGGCCGTGATCTCGGTCCACTGCCACAACGACCTGGGGCTGGCGGTGGCCAACTCCCTGGCGGCGGTGGCGGCCGGGGCCGGGCAGGTGGAGTGCACCGTCAACGGCATCGGCGAGCGGGCCGGAAACGCCTCCCTGGAGGAGGTGGTCATGGCCCTGAAGGTGCGGCCCGACCTGTTCTACGCCGACACCGGCGTGGAGACCACCGAGATCACCCGCACCTCGCGCCTGCTGACCTCCATCACCGGCATGGTGGTGCAGCCCAACAAGGCCATCGTGGGCGCCAACGCCTTCGCCCACGAGGCCGGCATCCACCAGGACGGCCTGCTCAAGCACAAGGCCACCTACGAGATCATGCCCCCCGAGAGCGTGGGACTGACGGCCCACCACCTGGTCCTGGGCAAGCACTCCGGCCGCCACGCCTTCAAGGACAAGCTGACCGAGCTGGGCTACACCTTGAGCGACGCCGAGCTGGACCGGGCGTTCGCCCGCTTCAAGCACGTCGCCGACCGGAAGAAGGAGGTGTTCGAGGAGGACCTCGCCGCCCTCGTGGACGACGAGATCCGCGCCGTTCCCGAGCGCTACGTCCTGGTGGGGCTGGAGGTCACCAGCGGCATCGGGGTCAAGGCCCGCGCCCGCGCCACCCTCACCGTGGACGGCGAGACCCGCTCCGGCGAGGGCGCCGGCGACGGCCCGGTGGACGCGGCCTACAACGCCGTCAAGACTCTCACCGGCAGCATCGCCCACCTGACCGACTACAAGGTCCAGGCCGTCTCCGGCGGCACCGACGCCCAGGGCACCGTGGTGGTGAAGGTGGAGGCGGACGGCCGGGTGTTCACCGGCCACGGCACCGACACCGACACCGTGGTGGCCTCGGCCCGGGCCTACGTCAACGCCCTCAACCGGGCCGCCGCCTGGCCCCACGCCCGGCGCGCCACCGGGCCCTGACCGCCGCCCCTTTCCCGCTTGGGGCCCCGGCCCCTATAATCGGGCTTCCCGCGCGCCACACCCGCCGTCCGCGCCGCGGCTCGCCAAGGGGAGGGACATGTACGCCATACCCGAAAACCGGGAGGCGCCCGTGCAGGAGATGTTCAGCTCCATCGCGCGGGCCTACGACCTCAACAACACCCTGCTCTCCTTCGGCATGCACCACCTGTGGAAGGAGGCCGCCGTGCGCCACGCCCGGGTGCCCGCCGGCGGCCGCGCCGCCGACCTGTGCGCCGGCACCTGCGACATCGCGGCCCTGCTGGCCCGCCGCATGGGCGCGGCAGGCCACGTGGACGCGCTCGACCTGAACCCCGCGATGCTCGCCGTGGGCGAGTCCAAGCTGCGCCGCGCCGGCCTCGCCGGCCGGGTGAGCGTCACCCGGGGCAACATGGAGGACCTGCCCTTCCCCTCCGATCGCTACGACGCGGCGACCGTCGGCTTCGGCATCCGCAACGTGGTGGACCGGGCCAAGGCCCTCTCCGAGATGCGGCGCATCCTGAAGACCGGCGGGCGGGCCGTCTGCCTGGAGTTCTCCCGGCCGGTGAACCCCCTGTGGCGGAGGGCCTACGCCTTCTACAACTTCCGCCTGCTGCCGTGGGTGGGCACCCGGGTGGCGCGGGACCGGACCCGGGTCTACGAGTACCTGCCCGCCTCCATCGCCGCCTTCCCCGACCAGGAGACCCTCAAGGGGGTGATGGAGTCCGTGGGCTTCAAGCAGGTCACCTACCACAACCTGTGCGGCGGCGTCGTGGCGTTGCACGTGGGGGTCAAGTAGGCCCCGGCGTGGCGTCCGGCTCCGCCCCGGCCCGGTTCCCGGCACCGTCCCCGGCGCCCCGGTCGGTCCTCCACGTCCGGCTGCCGTGCAACCCGGTGTGGCCCCTGGGGGCCATCACCCTGGCGGGCCACGTGCGGCGCCGCCACCCCCACGTGCGCCAGCGCCTGCTGGACCTGGCGGTGGTGCCGCCGCCCGAGCGCCGCGCCTGCCTGCTGGACCAGTTGGCGGAGTTCGACCCCGACGTGATCGCGGTCAGCTGGCGGGACATCCAGGTCTTCGCCCCCCACGAGGCGGACGCCTCCCTGGAGAACTCCTTCGACTTCTTCTACTCCACCAGCGTCGTCAAGAAGGTCCTGGCCTCCTTCACGGGGCTCAAGATGGTGGCGGCCTACCACGCCAACCTGCGGGAGAACCTGGGTTACGTGCGCCTGCTGGCGCGCCGCTTCCCGGGGCGCCGCATCCTGCTGGGGGGCGGCGCCTTCTCCGTGTTCCACGAGCAGCTCACCCGGCGCCTGCCCGACGGGGTCATCGGGGTGATCGGCGAGGGGGAGCAGGTGATGGACGCCGTGCTCGAGGGGCGGGACCCGTCGGACTTGCGTGTCAGCTTCCACGAGGGCGGCCGGACCGTCCAGGGCACGGCCCCGCCGCCGCTGGACCTGAGCGAGGTGGCCATCGACTACGGCTATATCCGGGAGATCTTCCCCCAGTGGGAGGCGTACCGGGGCCTCCAGGTGAGCGTGCAGACCAAGCGCGGCTGCCCCTACCGCTGCGCCTACTGCCTCTACCCCTACATCGAGGGCACCCAGGTCTCCCTGCGCCCGCCGGAGCACGTGCTCGACGAGATCGCCTACCTCAACCGGGAGCTGGGGGCGCGGGACTTCTGGTTCGCCGACGCCCAGTTCCTGACGGGCCGGGCCGCCGTCACCAACGCCGAGGCGATCCTCTCCGGGATCATCGAGCGGGGCCTGGACATCACCTGGAGCGGCTACGTGCGCACGAGCGCCATCACGCCGAAGCTGGCCGACCTGATGGTGCGCTCCGGGGTGGGGGACCTGGAGGTGGGCCTGGCCTCCGGCTCCCAGGCCATGGTCAACGAGATGCAGCTCGGCTTCAAGGTGGAGCACCTCTACCGGGGGGCCCGCAACCTCAAGGAGGCCGGCTACCGCCACAAGCTGATCCTCAACTACTCCCCCAACATGCCCGGGGAGACCGAGGAGACCCTGCTGGAGACCGTGGAGTCGTACCGCCGCTTCGCCGCGATCATGGGAGAGGAACAGGTGTTCCCGATGATCTTCTTCATCGGGGTGCAGCCCCACACCCCCCTGGAGCGGCGCCTGCTGAAGGACGGGTACCTGAAGCCCGGCTACAACCCCATGTCCCTGAACCCGGTCTCCATCAAGCGCATGCTCTACAACCCCCGGCCCCTCAACGGCCCCATCTCGGAGGCCTGCCTGACGGCCTGGAAGGACGGCACCGAGGACGCGGGTCGCAAGGTGCTGCTGGAGCTGGAGCGGGTGCTGCTCAGGCGCCGGGGCCGGCGGCGCGGAGTCGCGGCGGCTGCCGCGCGGCGCCCCGGCGGCGCCCCCTCGGCCTAAAGGGCGGGGGCCGGGAACGAAAGCGGGCGCCCCCGGCAATCGGAGGCGCCCCGCAAGATGGTGCCGAGACACAGAATCGAACTGTGGACACGAGGCTTTTCAGGCCTCTGCTCTACCGACTGAGCTATCTCGGCGCGCCGGAGAATGTACCGGTCGGGGCCCGGCCCTGTCAACGCGGCGACGCCCGATGGCAGGGGGCGCATGCTTGCATTGTCCGCGCGCGCTCACTATCATGATGTGTCCAACTCGTCTGCGCGCTTCCAGTCATGCGGCGGGCCCGGAGCCCGCCGTTTTCGTATCGGGAGGGCGCGGCGCGGAACGGCACTCGGAGGGGGGATGGAGGCGGCCCTCAAGGAACGGATTCGGGAGATCCTCCTCCCCGTCCTCAGCCGGCTCGGGCTCGAGGTGTTCGAGATCGAGCGGGCGGGCAAGGCCCTCCGGGTGATCCTGGACCGGGAGGAAGGCACGGTCGGCATCGACGACTGCGCCCAGGTGAGCGCGTTCCTCTCCCACGCCCTGGACGTGGAGGACCTCATCCGGGGCGCGTACCACCTGGAGGTGTCGTCACCGGGGCTGGACCGGCCGATCCGCAGCCTCGACGAGTTCAGGCGGTTCATCGGGCGGCTCTGCCGGCTCAAGCTGGTCAAGCCGGACCCGGCCGGCCACGTGATCGTGGGGCGCATCCTGGGCGCCGACGCGGACCGCATCCACCTGGAGGTGCCGGGCGAGGGGGAGCGGGTCGTGCCCTACGGCAACGTGGCCAGGGCGCGGCTGGAAGTGGAGTTTTGACCCGGGGCCACGAAGGCCCGGGGGACGCCGCCCAGGGGGGCGGCGCGGCAGATCGGGAGCATGTCAGTCATGAGTCGGGAACTCGTCGCCGCCATCGAGCAGATCAGCCGCGAGAAGGGGATCGAGCAGGCCAAGATCATCGAGGCCGTGGAGGCCGCCCTGGAGACCGCGGCGCAAAAGCGCTACCCCAACGACGGCAACATCCAGGTGACCCTCGACGCCGAGACCGGCGAGATGGAGCTGGTCTCCTTCAAGACCGTGGTCGAGGAGGTGGAGGAACCCACCCTGGAGATCAGCGTGGCGGAGGCGCACGAGGCCGACCCGGACGCCGAGCTGGGGGACGAGGTGGGCTTCCTGCTCGAGATGGAGGGCTTCGGCCGCATCGCAGCCCAGGCCGCCAAGCAGGTCATCTTCCAGCAGGTGCGCGAGGCCGAGTGGGAGGCGATCTACGGCGAGTACCTGGGGCGCGAGGGCCAGCTCGTCACCGGCATGATCCTCGGGCAGGAGCGGCGCAACTACATCGTGGAGCTGGGTCGCACCGAGGCCCTGCTGCCGGCCTCCGAGCAGATCCCCCGCGAGACCTACCGGCGCGGCGACCGGGTGCGGGCCCTCCTTCTGGAGGTGCGCACCACGCCCCGGGGACCCCAGCTGATCCTGTCGCGCAACAGCCCCCTGTTCGTGCAGAAGCTGTTCGAGATGGAGGTGCCCGAGATCGCCGAGGGCATCGTGCAGATCAAGGCCATCGCCCGCGACCCGGGCGACCGCACCAAGATGGCCGTCGCCTCCCGGGAGCGGGGCGTGGACCCGGTGGGGGCCTGCGTGGGCATGAAGGGGTCCCGGGTCCAGGCCGTGGTGCGTGAGCTGCACGGCGAGAAGATCGACATCATCTCCTGGACCGAGGATCCCCAGCGCTTCATCGCCGAGGCCCTCTCCCCGGCCGAGATCGACCGGGTGGGCATCAGCGAGGAGGAGGGCTCGGCCGTGGTCATCGTGCGCAACGACCAGCTCTCCCTGGCCATCGGCAAGAAGGGCCAGAACGTCCGCCTGGCTTCCCGCCTGACCGGCTGGAGCCTGGACATCCTCTCGGAGACCGAGTACCGGGAGGAGGCCTTCGAGGGCAAGGACGAGGAGCTGGAGGCCGCCCTGCTGGGCCACGCCCGGGCCAAGGCCCAGGGCCTGACCGACGCCGAGGCCCTGTTCTCCGGCCTGCCCGCCGAGGGCGAGGAGGGCGCCGAGGCCCCCGCCGCGGCCGAGGCCGACGCCGAGGCGACCGCCGAGGGCGAGGCCGGGGAGGCCGCCGAGGCCGCGCCCGCTGCCGAGGCGGAGGCCCCGGCGGAGGCCGAGACCGAATCCGAGACGAAGGCGGAGGCCGAGGTCCAGCCGGAGGCTGAGGCCGAGGCGGAAGCCGAGCCCAAGGCCGAGGCGGAAGCCGAGCCCAAGGCCGAGGCGGAAGCCGAGCCCAAGGCCGAGGCGGAAGCCGAACCCAAGGCCGAAGCGGAAGCCGAGACCGAGACCGAGCCCGAGGCGAAGCGCGACGCGGCCGCCCCCGAGGCGCCGGAAGGCGCCGCCGGGACCACCGGCGAGGCCGAGTCCGCCCCCGCCGAGGGAAACGAGCCGGAGAGCGAGGCCGGGGGCAAGTCCGCCGGCACGGTCGACGCGGCCAAGGCGTAGTTGTAGACTGGAATGTTACTGCGGAGCGGCTCCCCGCCGGGACGGGGTGCCAGGGACGGAAGAACGGGAAGGCCTATGCGGGTATTCGAGCTGGCGCGGGACCTGAAGCTGACCAGCCGCGAGCTGCTGGCGGCGCTCACCAAGATGGGCGTCGAGGTGGAGGACCACGCGTCCGTGCTGAGCGCCGACGACGAGGAGAAGGCCCGCCAGAAGCTGGGGAAGGCGGCGCCCCCCAAGAAGCGCAAGGCCCCGGCCGCCAAGGCGGCGCCGGAGCCGCCCCGGGAGAAGAAGCCCGCCCCCAAGGCCCGCGTGGTGGTCAAGCGGCGCCGGGCCGAGCAGCCCCGCCCCGAGACCCCCGCCGCGGCCGCCCCCGCCGCTGAGTCCGCCGAGGCCCCGGCCGCCGCGGCCGCCCCCGAGGCGACCGGCAAGGCCCCGGCCAAGACTCCCGCCAAGACCGCCGCGAAGACCGCCGCCGAGCGTCTGGCCCCCAGCGGCGCCCCCACCCCGCCGGGTCTCACGCCCCACGGGGAGCCGGAGGAGGGCGCCCCCAAGGAGCGGGTGGTGATCGACCTCAAGCCCAAGGCCAAGCCCAAGCCCGCGCCCGCCGCGGCCGCGGAGGAGGCCCCGGAGCCGAAGGCGGCCGCGCCCCTGCCCTCCGCCGGGGAGCGGGTCCGCGCCGCCCGGCCGGGCGCCATCGAGACCCCCAAGGGCCTGACCCCCCACATCGGGGAGCTGCCGGAGACCCCCAAGGAGCGCGTCGTCATCGACCTGCCGCGCGAGGCCCCGGCCCCCGCCCCCAAGGCCGCCCGGCCCGAGAAGCGCAAGCGCACCCGCGAGGCGGCCCCCGCCCCCGGGCCCGCGCCCGCCCGTCCCGGCGCCGAGCCGCGCAAGCGCAAGTGGCAGAGCTTCAAGGGCAAGAAGGGCAAGGGCCGCGGCCGCGAGGACCAGCACCTGGAGCAGTTCGCCCGCGCCCACCGGGAGGCCGCCGCCGAGATCACCCGGCCGCGGGTCAAGGCCATCCGCATCCAGGAGGGCACCACGGTCAAGGAGTTCGCCGACGCCCTCGGCATCAAGGTCAGCATCATCATCGGCGAGTTGCTGAAGATGGGGGCCATGGCCACCCTCAACGACCCCATGGACATGGACGCGGCCCAGCTCATCGCCGACGCCATGGGCGTCAACATGGAGGTGGTCCTCGAGAAGACCGAGGAGGAGCTCCTCGAGGTCGTCAGCGACGACCCCGCCACCCTGAAGCCCCGGGCCCCCGTGGTGACCATCATGGGCCACGTGGACCACGGCAAGACCTCGCTGCTGGACGCCGTGCGCGAGACCCGCGTCACCGCGCGCGAGGCGGGGGGAATCACCCAGCACATCGGCGCCTACGCGGTGGAGACCCCCCGGGGCCGGGTCGTGTTCCTGGACACCCCGGGCCACGAGGCCTTCACCGCCATGCGCGCCCGGGGGGCCCAGCTCACCGACATCGTGGTGCTGGTGGTGGCCGCCGACGACGGCGTGATGCCCCAGACGATCGAGGCGATCAACCACGCCCGCGAGGCCGGGGTGCCCATCATCGTGGCGGTCACCAAGATCGACAAGGCCGACGCCAACCCCGACAAGGTCATCAACGCCCTGGCCGAGCGCGAGCTCATCCCCGAGGAGTGGGGCGGCCAGACCCAGTTCGCCCGGGTGTCGGCCCACACCAAGGAGGGCCTCCCGGAGCTGCTGGAGAAGATCCTGCTCCAGGCCGAGATCATGGAGCTCAAGGCCAACCCCGACAAGCCCGCCACGGGGCACGTGGTGGAGGCCCGCCTGGACCGCGGCCGGGGCCCGGTGGCCACCGTGCTGGTGCAGGGCGGGACGTTGCGGGTGGGCGACTTCTTCGTGGTCGGCACCCACACCGGCCGGGTGCGGGCCCTGCACGACGACATCGGGGGCAAGCTCGACGAGGCGCCCCCCGCCACCCCGGTGGAGATCATCGGCCTGGAGGGCGTCCCCCTGGCGGGCGACCCGTTCAACGCCGTAACCAACGAGAAGGCCGCCAAGGGCGTGGCCGCCGCCCGCCGCCAGACCGAGCGCACCCGCGAGCTGGCGCGGGAGAAGAAGATGTCCCTGGACGACTTCTTCTCCACGATGGAGAAGGAGGAGACCATGGAGCTCCCCCTGGTGATTCGCGCCGACGTGCAGGGCAGCGTGGAGGCCATCCAGGACGCCCTGATCAAGCTCTCCACCGACAAGGTTAAGGTGAAGGTGCTGCACACCGGCGTGGGCGGCATCACCGAGACCGACGTGATGCTCGCCTCGGCCTCCAACGGCATCATCATCGGCTTCTCCGTCCGCCCCGAGCCCAAGGCCGCCAAGCTGGCCGAGCACGAGGGGGTGGACATCCGCTCCTACAGCGTCATCTACGACCTGGTGGAGGACGTCAAGGCCGCCATGGAGGGGCTCTTGAAGCCCCACATCAAGGAGAAGGTCCTGGGCCGCGCCGAGGTGCGGGAGGTGTTCCAGATCCCCAAGGTGGGCGCCGTGGCCGGCTGCTTCGTCCTGGACGGCACCATCAACCGCAACTGCGCGGGCCTGAGGGTGCTGCGGGACAGCGTGGTGGTGCACGAGGGCCCCATGAACGCCCTCCGGCGTTTCAAGGAGGACGTGCGCGAGGTGGCCAAGGGCTACGAGTGCGGCATCTCCTTCGAGCGGTTCAACGACGTGAAGGTCGGCGACGTCATCGAGGCGTTCGCCCTGGAGGAGGTGGCCGCCAAGCTGTGACGGGGCCTTTCGAGAGGCCCCAACCGTGCTACCTTACGTAGCGGCCGATCGAGGGACGTCCGACGGGCATGACGAGCGTAGTGGGCAGGCCCAGCCACCACAAGGGATACCGCCGCAACGTGCGGGTCGGGGAGGCCATCCAGGAGGTCCTCGCCCTGGCGATGGAGCGCGTGATCGACGACCCGCGCCTGGGGCTGGTGACCGTGACCCACGTGGACGCGGCGCCGGACCTGAAGACCGCCCGGGTCTACGTGAGCGTGCTCGGGGCCGAGCCGGAGGCGGCCCTGGACGCCCTGGCCGAGGCCGCACCCCAGCTTCAGCGCGAGATCGCCGACCACCTCAGGATCATGTTCACCCCCCGCCTGACCTTCCTGGCCGACACGGCGGCCGAGCGGGCCTTCCGGATCGACCGGCTGCTGCACGAGGACTGACACCGACGTGAAGACCCTGCTCTCTCCCCCGCCCGAGGCCACCCGCACCCAGCCATCCGGCGTGCTGGTGATCGACAAGCCGCGGGACTGGACCTCCCACGACGTCGTCATGAAGGTGCGCCGCCTGCTGCACACCCGCAAGGTGGGCCACACCGGCACCCTGGACCCCCTGGGCACCGGCGTGCTGCCCATCTGCGTGGGGGACGCCACCAAGCTGGCGGGCCTGGCGCAGGCGGCGGACAAGGAGTACCGCATGACCATGCGCTTGGGTGTCGCCACCGACACCCAGGACAGCATGGGCCAGGTGCTGGCCACGGTGCCCATGGACCCGGCCGTGGACTGGGAGGGGCGCCTGCGGGAGGAGCTGGACGCCCTCGTCGGCACCCACTGGCAGACCCCCCCCATGTACGCCGCCGTGAAGGTGGGGGGCGAGCCCCTCTACCGCAAGGCGCGGCGGGGCGAGACCGTGGAGCGGGCCCCGCGCCGGGTGACCATCTACGCCGTGCGGGAAGTGGAGATCGACCTGCCGGACGTGACCTTCACCCTGGCGTGCGCCAAGGGCACCTATGTGCGGACCGTGGCCGCCGACCTGGGCGAGGCCCTGGGGGTGGGGGCGCACCTGACCGCCTTGCGCCGCTTGTCCTGCGGCCCCATCACCCTGGCGGAGGCCGTCACGGTGGAGGCGCTGGAGGCGGCCGTGCGGGAGGGGCGCACCGACGAGGTGCTGCACCCGGACGACCACCTGATCCGCGACATGCCCCGGGTGACCGTGAGCGAGTACACGGCCCGCCGCATGTTGCAGGGCATCTCGCCCCACGTCTCGGAGTGGCCCCCCGCAGAGCCGGGGGCCGAGGCCGCCCCGGGCGCCCTGTGCCGCGTGTACGGCGAGCGGCGCGGCTTCTTCGCCCTGGTGGAGCTGACCGGCGAGCCGGTGCACCCGGCCCGCATCCGCCGCATCGTCAAGACCCGGGCCGCCTGACCCGTTTTTCCCGTGTACCTGTTGGCCTGAAGAGGAGCAACCGACCATGGCCGTCGCCAACGAGAACAAGCAACAGATCATCTCCGACTACCGGACCCACGAGAAGGACACCGGCTCGTCCGAGGTGCAGATCGCGATCCTCACCGACCGCATCCAGCACCTCACCGAGCACTTCCGCACCCACAAGAAGGACAACCACTCCCGCCGCGGCCTGCTCAAGATGGTGGCGCGCCGCCGCAAGCTGCTGGACTACGTGAAGCGCACCAACCTGCCCGGCTACGAGGCCCTGATCGGCCGCCTGGGCATCCGGCGCTGACCCTTTCCGTCCCGGGGAATCGGCCCTGGGGCGAACCCGCCGGCCATAGGTGGACACAGGGCAGGGGGCTCCCCGACGGGGGACCCGGCGCCCGTTGCCCTGTGGTCATCTCTGGCCGGTGCATGTACCCGGATCAAGATGAGAACCCAACGATGAAAATGGACGTCAAGACCGCATCGGGCGCCTACGGGGCCCACACCCTCACCCTCGAGACCGGCCGCATGGCCAAGCAGGCCCACGGCTCGGTCCTGGCCACCTACGGCGAGGTGATGGTGCTCGCCACCGTGGTGTCGGACTACAGCCCCAAGCCGGGCACCGACTTCTTTCCCCTCATGGTGGACTACCGCGAGAAGTTCTACGCCGCCGGCAAGATCCCGGGCGGCTTCTTCAAGCGCGAGGGGCCGCCCACGGAGCGGGAGACCCTGACCTGCAGGCTGATCGACCGGCCGATCCGTCCCCTGTTCCCCAAGAAGTACTGGCACGAGACGATCGTGACGATCAACACGATCTCCGCCGACAGCTCGGGGCTGGCGGACGTGGTGGCCATGTGCGCCGCGTCGGCCGCGCTGTGCATCTCGGACATCCCGTTCGCGGGGCCGGTGAGCGGCGTGCGGGTCGGGCGGGTCAACGGCCGGCTGGTCGCCAACCCCACCATGGACGAGCTGGAGGAGAGCGACATCAACATGCTGGTGGCCGGCACCGCCGACGCCATCATGATGGTGGAGGGGGGCGCCAACGAGGTGCCGGAGGCCGACATGATCGCGGCCCTCAGCTTCGCCCACGACGTGATCCGCACCGGCGTGGCCCTGCAGCAGGAGCTCATCGCCCAGGCCGGGCGCCCCAAGCGGGCGGTGCCCGAGGCGGCCCACGACGCCGCCCTGGCGGACCGCATCGCGGCGGCCGCCACGGAGCGGATGACCAAGGCCGTCCAGATCCCGGACAAGATGGCCCGCGCCGACGCCGTGCACGCCGCCATGGACGAGACCCTGGAGGCCCTGTCCCTGGAGGAGGAGGAGATCGGCCTCGCGCGGGACATCCTGCACGGCCTGGAGGCGTCGGTGATGCGCAACCTGGTGCTGGACCAAGGGGTCCGGGCCGACGGCCGGGACACCCGCACGGTCCGGCCGATCGCCATCGACGTGTCCCTGCTGCCCCGCGCCCACGGCTCGTCCCTGTTCACCCGGGGCGAGACCCAGGCCCTGGTGACGACCACCCTCGGCACCAAGGAGGACAACCAGCGCATGGACAACCTGGAGGGCAACACCTTCCGGAACTTCATGCTGCACTACAACTTCCCGCCCTTCTCGGTGGGCGAGGCCCGCGCGTCGCGGCCGCCGAGCCGCCGCGAGAAGGGCCACGGCGCCCTGGCCCAGCGCGCGCTGGAGCCGGTGCTGCCGTCCCACGACGACTTCCCCTACACGATCCGCATCGTCTCGGACATCCTGGAGTCGAACGGCTCCTCGTCCATGGCCTCGGTGTGCGGGGGCGCCCTGTCCCTGATGGACGCCGGCGTGCCCATCCGGCGCCCGGTGGCGGGCATCGCCATGGGCCTGATCAAGGAGGGTGAGCGGCACGCGATCCTGTCGGACATCCTGGGGGTCGAGGACCACCTGGGGGACATGGACTTCAAGGTCTGCGGCACCACCGAGGGCGTGACCGCCCTGCAGATGGACATCAAGGTCTCCGGCATCACGGCCGAGCTGATGGCCGACGCCCTGGAGCAGGCCCGCCAGGGCCGGCTCCACATCCTGGAGCGGATGAACGAGGCCCTGGGGGCGCCCCGCCCGAGCCTGTCGCCCCACGCCCCCCGCATCACCACGGTCAAGGTTCCGCCCGACAAGGTGCGCGAGGTCATCGGCGCGGGCGGCAAGGTGGTGCGGGCCATCGTGGACGAGTGCGGCGTGAAGGTGGACATCGAGGACGACGGCACGATCCACGTCGCCAGCTCCGACCAGGCCGCCTCCGACAAGGCCATCGGGATGATCCGGGCCATCGTGGCCGAGCCCGAGATCGGTGCCATCTACGAGGGCACCGTCAAGAAGATCATGGACTTCGGCGCCTTCGTCGAGTTCCTGCCGGGCAAGGACGGGCTGGTGCACATCTCCCAGCTCGCCGACCGGCGGGTGGCCAGCGTCACCGACGTGCTCAAGGAGGGCGACCGGATCTTCGTGAAGGTGCTGGAGGTGGACCGCCAGGGCAAGGTGCGGCTCTCCAAGCGGGAGGCGGACGCCGACCGCGAGGCCTCGGCCGAAGCCGGCGGCGGCCACTAGCGCCGAGCCGTATGGGGCGGGCGGGCCGGGCCCGCCCGTCCCGTCTCCGCCCCATGCAGGAAGAGGTCCACAGGCGCCTGCTCTCCAACGGCGTGCCCCTGCTCGTCGAGCCCCTGCCCCACCTGCGGTCGGTCTCCATCGGGGTGTGGGTCCACACCGGCTCCCGGGACGAGCACCCGGAGGAGTGGGGGGTTTCCCACTTCCTGGAGCACACCTTCTTCAAGGGCACCCGGCGCCGCAGCGCCGAGGCCATCGCCCAGGAGGCGGACGCCCTGGGGGCGGACATGAACGCCTTCACCGGGCGGGAGCAGACCGCTCTCTACATCAAGGCCCTGAGCGACCGGTGGGAGGAGGCGGCGGACCTGCTGACGGACGTCTTCACCGAATCGGTGTTCGACCCGGAGGAGCTCGACCGGGAGCGGCAGGTGGTGGTCGAGGAGATCCGGATGGTGGAGGACGACCCCGAGGAGTGGGTCCACGACCTCCACGCCGCCCACATGTGGGGCCCGGACGCCCCCCTGGGGCGCACCATCCTGGGCACCGAGGCCTCGGTGGCGGCCCTGGGGCGGGAGCAGCTGCTGGCCTACCTGGGCCGGCGCTACACCCCGGAGCGGATCGTGGTGACCGCCGCCGGCAACCTGGACCCGGACGCCTTCCGGCGCCGGATGGAGGCCACCGTGGGGCGGATGGCTGCCGGGGGCGCGGGCGGGGGCGCTGGCGGCGACGCCCCGGAGCCGGGGCCGGCCCCGGCCGGCCTGCCGCCGGTGCTGCACTTCCGGGAGCTGGAGCAGGCCCACCTGTGCGTGGGGGGCCGGGGCCTGCCCCTGGGCCACCCGGACCGGTTCGGCATGTACGTCCTCAACGACCTTCTGGGGGGCGGCTCCAGCTCGCGCCTGTTCCAGGAGATCCGGGAAAAGCGGGGCCTGGCCTACACCGTCTACTCGGGGCTCTCCGGCTACCGGGACGCGGGGGAGATCACCATTTACGCGGGCTGCGGCCCGGCCTCCCTGCCCGCCGTGGCCGAGCTGGTGGAGCGGGAGCTGGCGCGGCTGTGCGAGGAGCCGGTGGGGGAGGCCGAGCTGGCCCGCATCAAGGGCCACCTGAAGGGGGCCGTGGTGCTGGGCCTGGAGAGCTCCTTCGGGCGCATGAGCCGCCTGGCCCAGGACGAGCTCCTGTGGCGGCGGGCCGTGCCCGTGGAGGAGCTGCTGGCGGGCATCGAGGCCGTGGACGCCGGGCAGGTCCGGCGCCTGGCCCGCCAGTCCTTCGATCCAGGGTGCCTCACGGCCACCGTCCTGGGGGCCGTCACCGAGCTGCCCCCGGGCTTCCTGAGCCGCTGCCCGGCCACACCTTGAGGCCGGCGGGCCTCCCACCCGCACGGGGCGCGGCCCCGAGGGCTCCTTGGGGCCCGCGCGGGGCGGCCCGGCGCGCCTTGACAGGTTCTCGGGGGTCCCCATATTCTTGAAGGTGCGACCGAGGCTCGGCACCGGCGGCGGAGTGTTCCCCACCGAAAGGATGGGGGGCGCGTCTCCGGCCCGATGTCGGCCTTCCCCCCTTGGCAACGGGGTCACCCGCCCAGCGCGCCGGCCGCCGGCGTACCGGAGGAGCAATGTTCGAGCGGTTTACCGACAGGGGCCGGAAGATCATCATCCTGGCCCGTGAGGAGTCGGAGAAGCACCACAACGACTACCTGGGCACGGAGCACCTGGTGCTGGCGTTCCTCCGCGAGGGCGACGGGATCGCCCTGGCCATCCTCAAGAAGATGGGTCTGTCGGCGGACCACATCAAGCTGGAGGTGGAGCGCAACCTGCCCTCCGGCGGCCAGAGCGTGACCTTCGGCGAGATCCCCTTCACCCCCCGGGTCAAGAAGGTCATCGAATACGCCATCGAGGAGGCCCGGCTGCTGGGCCACAACTACATCGGCAGCGAGCACCTGCTTTTGGGCGTCCTGCGGGAGGAGGAGGGCATCGGGGGCAAGATCCTGCGCTCCCTGGGGGCCAACCTGCTCACCGCCCGCCAGCTCACGGTCAGCTTCCTGCGCAAGGCCGCGAGCCGCGAGAAGGAAAAGAAGAGCAACACCCCGGCCCTGGACGAGTTCGGCCGCGACCTGACCCAGATGGCCGCCGAGGGCGCCCTGGACCCGGTCATCGGCCGCACCGACGAGATCGAGCGGCTGCTCCAGATCCTCTCCCGGCGCACCAAGAACAACCCGGTGCTGATCGGCGAGTCCGGCGTCGGCAAGACCGCCATCGTCGAGGGCCTGGCCCAGCGCATCGTGGCCAGCGAGGTGCCCGACAACCTGCTCAACCGCCGGGTCATCGCCCTCGACCTGGGCTCCCTGGTGGCCGGGACGAAGTACCGCGGACAGTTCGAGGAGCGCCTCAAGGTGATCATGAAGGAGATCACCCAGGCCGGGAACGTGATCATCTTCATCGACGAGCTCCACACCCTGGTGGGCGCGGGGGCGGCGGAGGGGTCCATCGACGCCTCCAACATGCTCAAGCCCGCCCTCTCCCGGGGCGAGATCCAGTGCATCGGCGCCACCACGCTGGACGAGTACCACAAGCACATCGAGAAGGACGGGGCCCTCAAGCGGCGCTTCCAGACCATCCACGTGATGCCGCCCTCGATCGCGGACACCATCCAGATCATCAGCTCGCTGCGCGACCGTTACGAGGAGCACCACCGGGTCGAGATCACCGACGACGCCATCTCGGAGGCGGTGCGCCTTTCGGCCCGCTACATCACCGACCGGTTCCTGCCGGACAAGGCGATCGACGTGATCGACGAGGCGGGCTCAAGGGCCAAGCTGGAGTACTACTCCCTGCCGGAGAGCCTGAAGTCCATCAAGACCGAGCTCAAGCGCGTCTCCAAGGAGAAGGAGATGGCCATCACGCTCCAGAACTTCGAGCAGGCCGTCCGCTTCCGCGAGGAGGAGGAGCGCCTCAAGAAGCTGCTGGAGGACGAGAAGTCCGAGTGGAAGCGCCAGCAGGAGGAGCAAAAGCCGGTGATCGCCAAGGAGGAGGTGGCCTACGTCGTCTCCAAGATGACCGGCATCCCCCTCTACAAGATGGAGGAGGCGGAGTCCCAGAAGCTCATCCGCATGGCCGACGAGCTGCACAAGCGGATCGTGGGGCAGGACGAGGCCATCGAGGCCGTGTCCCAGGCCATCCGCCGCTCCCGCGCGGGCCTCAAGGACGCCAACAAGCCCATCGGCACGTTCATCTTCCTGGGCCCCACGGGCGTGGGCAAGACCGAGCTGGCCCGGGGCCTGGCGGAGTTCCTGTTCGACGACGAGGAGGCCCTGATCCGCATCGACATGTCGGAGTACATGGAGCGCTTCTCCGGCTCGCGCCTCACCGGGGCCCCTCCGGGCTACGTGGGGTACGAGGAGGGCGGCCAGCTCACCGAGAAGGTGCGGCGCCGGCCCTACTCCGTGGTCCTGTTCGACGAGATCGAGAAGGCCCACCCGGACATGTTCAACATGCTCCTGCAGGTGCTCGACGACGGCCAGCTCACCGACGGCCTGGGGCGCAAGGTGGACTTCCGCAACACGGTCATCATCATGACCTCCAACGTGGGGGCCCGGATGATCGACTCGGACACCCACGTGGGCTTCAAGCGCAAGAGCCAGGAGGACGTCTTCAAGCGCATCCGCGAGGACGTCTCCGGCGAGCTGAAGCGCACCTTCAACCCGGAGTTCCTCAACCGGGTGGACGAGACCGTGATCTTCCACCCGCTGGAGAAGGAGCACCTGCTGAAGATCGTGGACCTGCAGCTGGCCAAGCTCAACGAGCGGGTCAAGGAGCACGGCATGGAGCTGGTGCTCGACGACGACGTGCGGGAGTGGATCACCGAGAAGGGCTACGAGCCCGCCTACGGCGCCCGCCCCATGCGGCGCGTGATCCAGAAATTCATCGAGGCGCCCCTGTCCGACGAGATCATCAAGGGCACCTTCGCGGGCAGCACCCGGGTGCGGGTGTACCTGAAGGACGGCGCCATCGCCTTCAAGGAGGAGCCCGCGCTGGCGGAGGTCTAGGCCTTCGGCCCCGCGCCTTCGGGGCCCCCGGGCGTGCGAGGGGGAGGCGGCGGCCCGTGCCGGGCCCGCCGCCTCCCCCTTGACGCATCTGGCCTTCTTCATTAGGATTTCATCCTTCTTCTGTCTGGATACTGCCCATTTTCCAGGGCACGCCCCCGGGGGGGTGAAGGCACGTTTGTGATGGAGAAGTCGGCGGGATGCACGCAAAAGCTGTGACGACGTGGGGACTGGCGGCGCTCATCGCCGGTCTGGTGCAATGGCCGGGTGTCGCCCGTGCCCAGGAGTTCTTTACCCAGGAGCCGGACCCGGTCACCTACGCCGAGGTGACGGTCGACACCCTCAACGTCCGGGCGGCCCCCGACAAGGAGGCCGAGAACCTCGCCCAGCTCAAGAAGGGCGACCTGGTGCCGGTGAAGTCCGTCAAGGATGGCTGGGTGCGCCTGGCCTGGAGCAACAAGGCCTATGTGTTCGAGGGCGGGGTGCGGGTGCCGGACGGCAAGGTCAACCGCCGGCCCAAGTACGAGCAGATGCGGGAGGACTTCATCCGCAAGGCGCGGGAGCTCGACCCCACCATCGTGTGGCTGGAGGCGCCCCGGGCCAGCGGCCTGACGGTGCGCTTCCACTGGCGCGAGTACCGCGACAAGGACGCCCTGGTGAAGCGGTGCCAGGAGCTGGCCCGGCTCTACTCGGTGATGACCACCGGCGAGTCCGGCATCGCGGTGGACATCCTCAACGGCAACGAGCTCTGGGCCCGGGCCTTCTATTGACGGTGGCGCCCGGCCGCCGCGGGCGGCCGTGACGGGCGGCGGGGCGCCCCGGGCCGGATCCCGCGCGAGGCGGGGCGGGTCGCCGGGGCCGGAGGGCCCCCGACCGGGCTAGCGCTCGATGAAGCTGAGGACCCCCCACAGGATGGGGTGGTCCGACTCGCTCAAGCCCTCGAAGGCCACGCTGATCTTGTGGCGGGTGCCCATGGGGGTCACGCGCTTGACCCGGGCGCTGACGAACTCCACCGGGCCGTCGCCCTCCCCGTCATCCCCCTCGCCGGCCTCGTCCGCGTCGGGCAGCACGGGCTCGAAGTGGACGCACACGTTCACCCGGCTGCCCACCGGCAGGGGCGCGTCGGCCTCCAGGGCCAGGCCGCCCCGGCTCATGTCGGTGGGGTAGCCCGCCACCGACTCGCCCCCGTCCTCGGGGAAGACCTCGGTGTACGGTGCCAGGCTCTCGCGCCTATGCGCTCGTCGGTCCCGCATCGTCGGCCTCGCCTCCCTCGTGGCCGCCGGCGGCCACGGAAACGGTCCCCGGCCCGGGCCGGGCCTCGCGCCCCTCCCCTTGCGGCTCGGAGCCCAGCCAGCAGATCAGCCCCAGCTCGTGGGAGTGGATCAGCTCCGGATGGTGGGGCCCCACCCGCACGGTGACGTTGAAGCGGCCGCTGTCCGGCGGCACGAAGGTGCCCCGGTACTCCACGTACCCCTCCTTCCCCTTCCCCTCCCCGGTGGGCTTGAGGGGGATGCGGTGGGCGGCCTCGGGGGCCCCGGGGATGGCGTCCACGACGTACGCCTCCACCAGCACGTCCCCCGGCGGGATCTCCCCCAGCCGCACCTCGGCCGTCACCTCCACCTTCTCGCCGAAGGTCACCAAGCGGTGCCGGCCGTCGCCCTCGCCCCAGCGCACGTGGACCTCGTGCCAGTGGCCTCGCATGAAGCCCTTCCAGCGGGCCAGCTCCCGGGCCAGGCCGTGGCCGCCCGCGGCCAGGCGGCGGCCCCGGGCGATGGCCGGGAAGTAGAACCGGCGCCCGTACTCGCTGACCATCCGGTCGGTGTTGAAGGCCGGGGGGATGCTCTTCATGGAGTCCTTGGACACCTGCAGCCAGCCGTCCGGCACCCCCTGGGTGTTGCGACGGTAGTAGAGGGGGGCGATGGACTCCTCCAGGAGCTGGTAGACCGCCAGGGAGTCCTGCTGGGCCACCCGCTCCTCGTCGTCCACCTCCCGCTCGTCGCCGATGGACCAGCCGTTGACGCCGGAGCGTGCGGCCTCGCACCACCAGCCGTCGAGGACGCTGAAGTTGACGCCCCCGTTCATGGCCACCTTCATGCCGCTGGTGCCGCTGGCCTCGAACGGGCGGCGGGGCGTGTTCAGCCACACGTCCACCCCCGAGACCAGGTAGCGGGCGATGGCGATGTCGTACCCCTCCACCAGCACGATGCGGCCCTTGAAGGCGGGCATGCGGGAGATCTCGTGGACGCGCCGCAGCAGCTCCTGCCCCGGCACGTCGGCCGGGTGGGCCTTGCCGGCGAAGACGAACTGCACCGGCCGCTCCGGGTCGTTGACGATGCGCTTGAGCCGCTCCAGGTCGCGGAACACCAGGGTGGCCCGCTTGTAGGTGGTGAAGCGGCGCGCGAAGCCGATGGTGAGGGCGTCCGGGCTCAGCAGGTGGTCCACCTCGCGGATGTTGGCGGCCCCTTCGCCGTTGCGGATCATCTGGTCCACCGCCCGCTCGCGGATGCGCTCGATCATGCGCCGCTTGAGGTTCTGGTGGACGCCCCACAGCAGGCTGTCGGGGATGTGGTCCACCGCTTCCCAGAAGTCCGGGTTGGTGATGTTGGCGCGCCACTCGACCCCGAGGTGCTGGTCGAACAAGTCCATCATCTCGGGGGCCAGCCACGAGAGGGTGTGCACCCCGTTGGTCACGTGGGACAGGGGGTTCTCGTCGGGCGGCACGCCGGGCCAGATGTCCTTCCACATCGCGGAGGAGACCCGGCCGTGGAGGCGGCTGACGCCATTGGCCCAGCCCGACAGGTTGAGGGCCAGGACCGTCAGGGAGAACACCTCGTGCCCCTCGGGCATCACCTCCAGGCCCAGCTCCAGGAACTCGTGGCGCTGCAGGCCCATGGCCTCCCAGTAGGGGCGGAAGTACTTGTCCTTGAGGGTCAGGGGGAAGGCGTCGTGGCCGGCCGCGACGGGCGTGTGGGTGGTGAAGATGGTGGTGGCCCGCACCGCCTCCAGGGCCTCGCGGAAGGTCAGGCCCTCCTTGTTCACCAGCTGGCGGATGCGCTCCAGCCCCAGGAACACCGAGTGGCCCTCGTTCATATGCCAGCAGGCGGGCTCGATCCCCAGGGCCATGAGCGCGCGCACGCCCCCCATGCCGAGCACGATCTCCTGGCAGATGCGCATCTCCATGTCGCCGCCGTACAGCTGATGGGTGATCAGCCGGTCGTGCATGGCGTTCTCGGGGATGTCGGTGTCGAGCAGGTAGATGGGGTTGCGCCCGACCCGCGCCTCCCACACCTTGGCCCACACGGTGCGGTCGGCCAGATCCACGGGCACCACCACGGGCTTGCCGTCGGGGCCGTGGACCACGCTCACCGGCATCTCGGCGAAGTCGTGCTCCTCGTAGACGTCGTTCTGGCGGCCGTCGCCGTCGATGTGCTGGATGAAGTAGCCCTTGCGGTAGAGCAGCCCCATCGCCACGAAGGGGAGCCCCAGGTCCGAGGCGCTCTTGCAGTGGTCCCCCGCCAGAACCCCGAGGCCGCCGGAGAAGATGGGCAGGCTCTCGTGGACGCCGAACTCCGCGGAGAAGTAGGCGATGGGCCCCTGGGAGGCCGGGTCGCACTCGGTGGAGTACCAGGTGTGCACGTCGGAGGCGTACACGTCGAAGGCCGCGATGATGCGGTTGTAGTGCTCCAGGTAGGTGCGGTCCTTGGCGGCGGCCACCAGGCGCTTCTGGCTGATGCGGCGCAGGAACAGGATCGGGTTGTGGCCCACCTGCCGCCACAGGTCCCGGTCGAGGCGGTAGAAGAGGGACCGGGCGTCCGCGTTCCAGCTGAACCAGAGGTTGTGGGCCAGCTCCTCCAGCCGCCGGATCGGCTCCGGGAGGGAGGGGCGGACCTCGATGAGTTGATGCAACGGCGCTCCTTCCGTATCTGGCGGCCCGGGCCGGCGCGGCGGACGGCCGCCCCCCGGCCCGCGGCGTCGGGCGTTCATCCTTATCGGTCGCCGAGGCGGGTTCCCCCTCCCGCGCCGGGCCGGCCGCCGTCCTCCGCTCCGGCGGGCCGCCCACAGGCGCTACATTATACCCGCCCGGGGCCGCCCCTCAGAAGCGGAGCGCCACCGCGTCCAGGCCGCGCTCCACCCGGGGCAGGGCCAGGCGCTCCATGTAGGCCGCCAGGGGCAGGCACAACAGGGCCAGGGCGGGGTGCAGGATCCCCAGGGTCCCGAGCCCCAGGGCCACCAGGAGGGACACCACCCCGGCCAGCAGCGGGCGGCCGTCCCCCTCCATGAGCATGGCCCCCACGCCCACCCCCACCGCGGTCCCCAGCACGGGGGCGCGCCACGCCGCCGCCCCGGACACCCCGGCCCAGACGCAGGCCCCCGCCAGGCCCGCCGCCAGCCCCAACAGCCCCGCCACCGCCACCTTGGCCCGCCACAGGTGGGCCGGGGGGCAGCCGGCGTCCGCCAGGAACCACAGGGTCGGCCCCTGCCGCTCCCACAGGACGAAGACCGTGGCCGCCAGGGCCCAGGCCGCCAGGGCCACGGCCAAAAGCCCCGTCCGGCCGCCGGCGGCCCCGGCGGTCACCGCCCGCTCGGCGGAGGCCAGCAAGGCGGTCGCCGCCAGGGCGGCGTTGACCCCGACCCGGGGCGAGAAGCCCCGCCCCACCAGCAGCAGGTCCTGGGCCACCAGGGGCCTCCAGGCCGTCGGGAAGGGCGCCGCCGCCAGCCCCGCCAGCCCCCGCAGGGCGGCGCGGCGGACCCGGCGGCTCCACGCGCCCGGCGTCCGGGGAATTGGCACGCCGGGCACGAGGGGGACCAGGAGCGTCAGGGCCGCCAGGCCGGCCCAGCGGGCGGCGCCGCCCCCCACGGCCCAGGCCGCCACCGCCACGGCCAGGGCCACCGGCAGCAGCCGGGCCAGGGCACCCAGGTAGCGGTCCGCCCACAGCACCGGGGCGGGCACCGGCAGGCCGGGGGGAAGCACCACAGCCGGGTCCCGGGGCGGCCGGGCCGCGAACCGGGCTGCCAGGACCGCCGCCGCCCACAGCCACGGCTCCGCGGGGCGCACCGCCTCCGGCCCCAGGTCGTGGGCCACCCGGGCCAGCAGCACCAGGGCCGTGCCCAGGATCAGGGGGCCCAGGACGAAGACCGTGGCGGCCCGGTCGCGCACGCTCCGCCCGAGGACCTTCAGACGCAGGGTGAGCAGGGTCGCGAGGCCGCGCCCGGGCGAGGCGCTCACCCCTCGGCGAGGGCCACGACGATCCGCCACTCGTCGGGGGTGACGGGCTGCACCGACAGGCGGCTGGCGCGCTGCACCACCTTCATGTGCTCCAGGCCGGGGGTGGCCTTCAGCTCCGCCAGGGTCACGATGCGGGGGAAGGCCCGCACGAAGCGCACGTCCACCAGGTACCAGGTGGGGGCCTCCGGGCGGCTCTTGGGGTCGTAGTGGGCTGCCTTGGGGTCGAAGGCGGTGGGGTCCGGGTACCCCTCCCGCGCGATCTCGGCCAGGCCCACCACGCCGGGGGGGTCGGTGCTGCTGTGGTAGAAGAGCACGCCGTCGCCCACCCGCATCTCGTCGCGCATCAGGTTGCGGGCCTGGTAGTTGCGCACCCCGTCCCACGGCTCCACCCCCTTCGCCTTCAGGTCGTCCAGGGAGAAGGCCGAGGGCTCGGTCTTCATCAGCCAGTAGCGGCGGGACACGGGCGGGGGCCCCTTCGGCGCGGCGCGGCGGGGACCGGGGCGGGCGTCAGCCGACCCGGGGGCCGGCCTCCTTGACCTCGGCGGTCACCCCGGCGGCGTAGCGCTCGAAGTTCTCGTGGAACAGGTGGGCCAGCTCCTTGGCCTTGGCGTCGTAGGCGTGGGGGTCCACCCAGGTCTTGCGGGGGGTGAGGATCTCCGGGGGCACCCCGTCGCAGCGCTTGGGGATGGACAGGCCGAAGATGGGGTCCTGCACCATGGGGACCTCGGCCAGGGTGCCGTCCAAGGCGCCGTGCACCAGGGCCCGGGTGTGGGAGATGGACATGCGGTTGCCGTCGCCGTAGCCGCCGCCGCTCCAGCCGGTGTTCACCAGCCAGCAGTCAACGCCGTGGCGCTCGATCTTCTCCCCCAGCAGCTTGGCGTAGACCCCCGGGTGGAGGGGCATGAAGGGGGCCCCGAAGCAGGCGCTGAAGGTGGCCTTGGGCTCCTTGACCCCGGCCTCGGTACCGGCCACCTTGGCGGTGTAGCCCGAAAGGAAGTGGTACATCGCCTGGGCGGAGCTGAGCTTGGCGATGGGCGGCATCACCCCGAAGGCGTCGCAGGTGAGCATGACGATGTTCTTCGGGTGGTCGCCCTTGCCCCCCGGCATGAAGTTGGGGATGTAGTCGATCGGGTAGGCGGCCCGGGTGTTCTCGGTCAGGTGGGCGGCGTCCAGGTCCAGGACCCGGGTGTCGGGGTCCATGATCACGTTCTCGAGCACCGTGCCGAAGCGCCGGGTGCAGGCGTAAATCTCGGGCTCCGCCTTGGGCGAGAGGTTGATCACCTTGGCGTAGCAGCCGCCCTCGTAGTTGAACACGCCGGTGTCGGACCAGCCGTGCTCGTCGTCGCCGATCAGGCGCCGGGCGGGGTCGGCCGAGAGGGTGGTCTTGCCGGTGCCGGACAGGCCGAAGAAGATGGCCGTATCGCCCGCCTCGCCCACGTTGGCCGAGCAGTGCATGCTCATGACGCCCTGGAGGGGTAGCACGTAGTTGAGGGTGCTGAAGATCGACTTCTTGATCTCGCCGG
>Ga0210144_1000208_pt1 | contig 34338 bp, 31 predicted proteins | sample Muzzi_PWA_D2_FD_185532 | JGI IMG/M metagenome (GOLD analysis project Ga0210144, IMG submission 185532) | Wetland microbial communities from San Francisco Bay, California, USA, that impact long-term carbon sequestration - Muzzi_PWA_D2 (SPAdes) | ecosystem: Environmental > Aquatic > Marine >...
CGCCACGCGGACCTGCTGGCCCGCGGCGGGGCCTACGCGCGGCTCTACGCCCTGCAGTTCGCCTCGGAGGAAGGCGCGGCGGCGGACTCCGGTGCGGGCTTGGCGGCGGATTCGGCGGCGGAGCCGACGCAAGGCCACGTCTCCGCCGCGGCGCGGCAGCGGCTCGGCTCCTAGAGGTCGCGCCATGAAGGCCGTCAAGCGCTTCGTGAAATCGGACGGGTTCCAGCGCGCGCTCGCCTGGACGGCGGCGCAGTACATGAAGCTCGCCTACCTGACGACCCGCTGGACGACCGTCAGCCCGCCGGCCTTCGAAGCCATCCGCCGCCGCGGCGAGCCCTTCATCCTGTGCTTCTGGCACAACCGCCTGATGATCGTGCGGCCCGGGCTGCCGCGGCAGGTGCGCGTCCACATGCTGATCTCGGGTCATCGGGACGGCCTGCTGATCTCGCGCGCCATCGCCCATTTCGGCGTCGAGACCATCGCGGGATCGACCAGCCGCGGCGGGCTCGGCGCGCTGCGCGAGATGCAGCGCCTGCTGCGCGCCGGGGGGATCGTCGGCATCACCCCGGACGGCCCGCGCGGACCGCGCATGCGCGCCAAGCCGGGGGCGATCAAGGCGGCGCAGCTGTCCGGGGCGCCGCTGGTGCCGCTGACCTGCGCGTTCAGCCGGCGCCGGGTGCTCGGCACCTGGGACCGCTTCTGCTTCGCCAAGCCCTTCGGCCGGGCGCTGATCATCTGGGGCGAGCCGATCTACGTGCCGCGCGACGCCGACGCCGCCGAGCAGGAGCGCCTGCGCCAGAAGCTGGAAGACGAGCTCAACGCCATCACCCAGGAGGCCGACCGGCGCCTCGGCCTGCCGGCCATCGCCCCGGCCCCGGTGGAGAGCGTCGAGCGCGAGCAGCATGCGGGCGCCTGACTTCTGGCGCAGCGAGGGGGTGCTCGCCACGCTGCTCGCGCCGCTCGGCGCCGGCTACGACCTGGCCGGGCGGCTGCGCCGCGGCCTGCTCACGCCGCAGCGGGCGTCGGTGCCGGTGATCTGCGTCGGCAATCTGGTGGTCGGCGGCGCCGGCAAGACGCCGCTCGCCATCGCCCTGCTCGGGCGGCTGGCCGAACGCGGCTGGCGCGCGCACTGCGTGACGCGGGGCTACGGCGGCCGGGAGGGCGGCCCGCGCCGCGTCGATCCCGAGCGCGACGACGCCTCCGCGGTCGGCGACGAGCCTCTCCTGCTGGCCCGCGCCGCGCCGACATGGATCGCGCGCGACCGGGTCGCCGGCGCGCGGGCGGCCGCCGCGGCGGGCGCCGCGGCGGTGGTGCTCGACGACGGCTTTCAGAACCCGCGCCTGGCTAAGGACCTGTCGCTGATCGCGGTCGACGGCGCCTACGGCTTCGGCAACGGACGGGTGCTGCCGGCCGGCCCGCTGCGCGAGGCCCTGGCCGCCGGCCTGGCACGGGCCCAGGCGGTGGTGCTGTTCGGCGACGACGCGGCCGGCGTCGCGCAGGCGCTGCCTCCGGGGCTGCCGCTGCTGCGGGCCGACCTGGTGCCGGACGCCGCGGGCGAGCCACCTCGCGGCCAGCGCGTGCTTGCCTTTGCCGGGATAGGCCGGCCGGAGAAGTTCTTCGCCACGCTGCGCGCGCTGGGTGCGGAGGTCGCGGCGACCCACGCCTTCCCCGATCACCATCCCTACGGCGCGGCCGAGATCGACGCGCTCCGTCGGGAGGCGGCGCGGCTGCGCGCCGGGCTGGTCACCACCGAGAAGGACGCGGTCCGCCTGCCGCGCGGGCTCGCCGCGGAGGTCGCGGTCCTGCCGGTGCGCGCCCGATGGCGCGACCCGGGCGCGATCGACGCGCTGCTCGATCCCCTGGTCCCGCGCCGGGCGGGCGCCATGCCGGCCTCATGAAGCGGCTGCGCTACATCCTCGAGGCCGGGCTCCTGCACCTCGCCCTGGCGCTCATCCGCCTGCTGCCGATCGATACGGCATCCAACCTGGGCGGCTGGATCGGGTGCCGCGTCGGCCCGCGGCTGCCGGTCAGCGACACGGCGCGCGCCAACCTGCGCCTGGCCTTCCCCGAGAAGAGCCCGGCGGAGATCGAGACCGTCGTGCGCGGCATGTGGGACAACCTCGGCCGCGTCGCCTTCGAGTACCCGCACCTGGAGGCGATCACCGAGCCGGCGGCCGGCCGCGTCGTGTGGGACGACACGGCTGCGCTCAACGCCGTGCGCGACGCGCGGCAAGCGGCCATCTTCGTCGCCGGCCATTTCGAAAACTGGGAGGTCACTTCGATCTCGACGGCGCGCCGCGGCTTCGATCTCAGCGTCATCGTGCGCGAGCCCAACAACCCGCTGGTCCGCAAGACCGTGGACCGGCTGCGCACCGTCGGCGGCGGCACGATGATCCCCAAGGGCAGCCCGGGCGCCCGGCGCGCGCTCGCCCTGCTGCGCGAGGGCCGGGTGCTCGGCATGCTGGTCGACCAGCGCATGAACGACGGCTTCGCCGTGCCGTTTTTCGGGATCGACGCGATGACGCCGTCGGCGCCGGCGCAGCTTGCCCTGCGCTACCGCTGCCCGGTGGTGCCGATCGCCATCCGGCGCAGCGGGCCGGGCCGCTTCCGCCTGCGCGCCCTGGCGCCGCTCGAGCTGCCCGACAGCGGCGACCGGCACGCCGATACCTTGGCCCTGATGACCCGGCTCAACGGGATCCTCGAGGCGTGGATCCGCGAGCGCCCGGAGGCGTGGCTCTGGCTGCACCGGCGCTGGCCGAAAGAGGCCTACCGCGAAACCGCGCGGCGCCGCGACTAGCGCTTTACGACCAGGCAGTCGCCCTTCTCGGCCCGCAGTTGCCAGCAGAAGTCGTCGGCCGTCGCCCGGTTCGGGAACGGCCCGGTCTGCAGACGGAACATGGTGCCCTGGCCGCTGACCTCGGCGGGACGGACGGTGAGCGGCATGTCGTCGAGCAGCGCACCGTGCAGGCGCTGCAGGCGCTTCCATTCCTTTTGCGCCGCGGCCTCCGTCGTGACCGAGGCGAGCTGCAGCATGTAGCCGCCCTCGGCCCGCGCGGGCATGGACAGCAAGAGACTCGCAGCCAGACTCAAGAAGATCGGTACGGCGAAACGCAAAGGCCCGGACTCCGAAGCGCCGGCAGGTTCGACTCGAATCCTAGCAGAGCGCCGGCGGTCTGGCCATGCGCGTCGCCCGCGCCGAGGCTGCGCTATTCGGCCGGCGGCGCCGGCATGGGCGGCACGAAGTAGGCCGGATCGAGCCGCTGGTCGAACCAGTTGATGCGCCAGTCGAGGTGCGGCCCGGTGGCGCGCCCGGTGGCGCCGACGCTGCCGATCCGATCGCCCTGGCGGACCCGCTGGCCCACGGTGACGGCGACGTCGCTCATGTGCGAATAGACCGAGGTCAGGCCGTAGCCATGGTCGAGCAGCACCGTGCCGCCGGTGTAGTACATGTCGGTCTCGGCGATGACGACGATGCCGTCGGCCGGCGCGACCACCGGCGAGCCGGGCGGGGCGGCGATGTCGAGGCCGAAGTGCGGCCGGCGCGGCTCGCCGTTGAGGATGCGCTGGCTGCCGAACACGCCGGAGATCGGCCCCACCGCCGGCCATATGAAGCCGCTCTCGAACAGCGGCTCGGGCCGGTCCTCGGCGCGGGCCGCCGCGATGCGCGCGGCCTCGGCATGGATCCGCGCCAGCACCTCTTCCGGCGGCGTCACCATCTTGGGCGGCAGGCCGTCGATGCGCTGGATCCGGTATTTGCGGGCGGCGATCGCGAGGGTGCGGCGCTCGGTCGCGCCATCCGGAAAGGTCACCTCGAGATGCGCCTCCGCCGAATGGTCGCGCCCGAAGCCGAGCAGGAAGTGGCCGATCGGCGAGACGCGCACGTGGCGCCCGTCGAGGCGCACCTGCGCCCCGGGATCGGTCGTGCCGAAGACGAGGCCGCCCTGCGTGAAGTGCCCCTGGAGATCGAGCGTCCCGGCCCGCGCCGGGGCGGCCAGGCAAGCCGCGATCCAGCACAGGCCGAGAAATCCAGCAAGCAAGCGCGCGATCACAGCAGGCTCCCCTGCGGATCGTCGCCCTTGGCCTTGCGCCTGGGTCCGCGCGCCGTACCGGCCGATTCCCTGGCCGATCCCCGCGCCGATCCCCCGCCCGAACTGCCGCCCGATCCGCCGGCCGAGCCGCCCACCGCGGGCGCGCGGCCATCGGCGAACTCCAGCTCGAGCGCCAGGCCCGGCGTCACCGCCCTGGCCGCGGCGATCACGCCGTCCGGCCCGCGCACCACGGCGAAGCCGCGCTCGAGCACCCGCTGGTACGACACGCTGGCGAGCACGCGGGCCAGCGCGTCGAGGCGGTCCTTCGCCCGCTCGTGCCGCAGCCCGAGCGCCTTGGCCAGGCGCGGCGCGGCATCGATCCGCTCGAACGCCTGACGGTAGGGGCGCAGCAGGCGCGTCTGCAGCCGGCCGAGCCGTTCGCTTTGGTCGCGCAAGCGCTCGGCGGCCAGGGCGACCTGCCGCTCGGGCCGCGGCAGGCGCGCGCCGAGCTCGCCGAGCCGGGCACCGCGGTCGCGCAGCAGCCGCGTCATGGCGTTGGCGAAGCGTTCCGCCCGGTCGTCGAGCCGCTGCGCGCCGTCCTGGACCAGCCGCCGGGGCTCGGGCAGCCCGCGCGCCAGCCCCTCGACCCGGCCGCGCCGCTCGGCGACCAGGCGCAGCGCCGCACCCTGCAGGCGGCGCGCCGCATCGCCCAGCGCCGTCATCAGCTCGGCGCGCACCGGCACGGCGATCTCGGCCGCGGCGGTCGGAGTCGGCGCGCGCCGGTCGGCGGCGAAGTCGATCAGGGTCACGTCGGTCTCGTGCCCGACGGCGGAAATCAGCGGGATCTCGGAGGCGGCCGCGGCGCGCACCACGACCTCCTCGTTGAATGCCCAGAGGTCCTCCAGGCTGCCGCCGCCGCGCGCCACGATCAGCACGTCGGGCCGCGGCACCGCGCCGCCGGGCGCCAGGCGGTTGAAGCCGCGAATGGCGGCGGCGACCTGCTCGGCCGCGCCCTCGCCCTGTACCAGCACGGGCCAGACCAGCACCCGGCGCGGGAATCGGTCGGCCAGGCGGTGCAGGATGTCGCGGATGACCGCCCCGGTCGGCGAGGTCACCACGCCGATCACCTCGGGCAGGTAGGGCAGCGGCCGCTTGCGCGCCTCGTCGAACAGGCCCTCGGCGGCCAGCTTGCGCTTGCGCTCCTCGAGCAGCTTGAGCAGCGCGCCCTCGCCGGCGAGTTCGAGGCGCTCGATGACGATCTGGTATTTCGAGCGCCCGGGATAGCTCGTGATCCGACCGCTGGCGATCACCTCCAGGCCGTCCTCCGGCTTGACCGCCAGGCGCCCCGCGGTGCCGCGCCAGCAGACCGCGTCGAGCACGGCGTTCTCGTCCTTGAGCGAGAGGTAGAGATGACCGGACGCGGCGCGCTTGAAGCCCGAGATCTCGCCGCGCACCCGCACCCAGTCGAAGGTTCCTTCGAGGGTGCGTTTGATGCGCTGGGAAATCTCGGAAACGGAATAGGGCGGCAGGTTGCCGCCTTTGTCCGCCGTCCCGGTGTCGTCTTCGGAAAAGTCGCTCATGTCCGCCGGCCGCTATGCTACAAGACGCCCGGCACGGAAACCAGGGATCGGGGCAAGACGTGCGAAGACGCGAACCTAGGGTTGGGCGGCGCGCATGAACATTCTCGTCGTCGGCGGCGGCGGGCGCGAACACGCGTTGTGCTGGAAGATCGCCGCCTCGCCGCTGTGCGACCGCTTGTACTGCGCGCCCGGCAACGCCGGGATCGCCGAGGTCGCGGAGTGCCTGCCGGTCGGCGCCGAGGACATCGACGGGATGGTCGCGCAGGCCCGCGACAAGGCGATCGACTACGTCGTCGTCGGCCCCGAGGCGCCGCTGGTCGCCGGCCTGGTCGACCGCCTGAGCGACGCGGGCATCCCGGCCTTCGGGCCGTCCGCCGCGGCCGCCCGGCTCGAGGCCTCCAAGGGATTCCTCAAGGACCTCTGCGCGGCCTACGGCATCCCGACGGCGGACTACGGCCGCTTCGTCGATGCCGCCTCGGCCAAGCGCTTCGTCCGCGAAACCGGCGCGCCGATCGTGGTCAAGGCCGACGGCCTGGCCGCCGGCAAGGGCGTCACCGTGGCGGCCAGCGTGGCCGAGGCGGAGGCCGCCATCGACGAGATCATGGTGCAGCGGTCCTACGGCGAGGCCGGCGCCTCGCTGGTCATCGAGGAGTGCCTCGAGGGCGAGGAGGTGAGCTTCTTCGCGCTGGTCGACGGCGAAACGGCGCTGCCGCTGATCTCGGCCCAGGACCACAAGCGCGCGGGCGAGGGCGAGACCGGCCCCAACACCGGCGGCATGGGCGCCTATTCGCCGGCGCCGGCGCTGAGCGAGACGCTGGCCGCCGAGGTCATGGAGACGATCATCCGCCCGACCGTGCGCGCCATGGCCGAGCAGAAGCACCCCTATCGCGGCGTGCTCTACGCCGGCCTGATGATGACCGGCGACGGGCCCAAGCTGCTGGAGTACAACGTGCGCTTCGGCGATCCTGAGTGCCAGGTGCTGATGGTGCGCATGGTGTCCGACCTGCTGCCGGCCCTGATCGCGACCACCGACGGCGTGCTCGACAGCGTCGACCTGCGCTGGACGCCGGAGCCGGCGATCACCGTGGTCATGGCCGCCCAGGGCTACCCCGGCGCCTACGCCAAGGGCGACGAGATCCGCGGCCTCGACGCGGCCGCCGCGACCGAGGGAGTGACCCTCTTTCACGCCGGCACCAAGGCCGACGCGGAGGGCCGGATCCTGGCCAACGGCGGGCGGGTGCTCAACGTGACGGCGCAGGCGCCGAGCCTGGCCGAGGCCCGGGCGCGGGCCTACGCGGCAATCGACAAGATCGACTGGCCCGGCGGCTTCTGCCGCCGAGATATCGCCTGGCGCGCGCTTGGCGCTCGGGGCTAGAGCCGGCGGGTGGACCGCGCCCGCGGCGCGTGATCGGTGGAACGCATGGGACTTTCGCACCGGCGCTACGTCCTGATCCTGGCGGGCCTGTTCGCCGTCTTCTGGGCCGCTCTCGCGATCGCGCCGCTCTATCGCGGCGACTGGGCCCTGGAGAACGTGCTGGTCGCCGCGTTCGTTCTGGCGTTGATCGCCAGCTACCGCGGCTTTCCATTTTCGCGCCTCTCCTACACGCTGATCTTCCTGTTCCTCTGCCTGCACGAGGTGGGGGCGCACTACACCTATTCCGAAGTGCCCTACGACGCCTGGACGGAGTCCCTGTTCGGCCGTCCCTTCAATGCGCTGGTGGGCTGGCAGCGCAACAATTTCGACCGTGTCACCCACTTCGCCTACGGCCTGCTGCTGGCCTATCCGCTGCGCGAGGTCTTTCTGCGGATCGCGAACGTGCGCGGCTTCTGGGGCTATGTCCTGCCGCTCGAATTCACCATGGCGACCTCGATGATGTTCGAGTTGTTCGAATGGGGTGCCGCCGAGCTGTTCGGCGGCGACCTCGGCGTGGCCTATCTGGGAACCCAGGGCGACATCTGGGACGCGCACAAGGACATGCTGCTGGCCAGCCTGGGCGCCGTCCTGTCCATGACGGTCACCGCGCTGATCAACCTCGCCCTGCAGCGCGACTTCGGCCGGGAATGGGCCGAAAGCCTCCGGGTGAAGCGCAAGCTGCCGCTCGGCGAGGTCGAGATCGGACGGATGCGGCATGATCGCAAATAGAGCGCCGGCCCGGGCGGCGGCCGGCCGGCCGAACGAGGCCCGGAATGGGGTAGTGCAGTTTGAAAACGACCGCAGTTGACGGGCTGTCGCTTTTGCGATCCAGCCTCTATATATTTAGCGAAAAGCAAACAGAGGTTACTGTGAGATTATTTGCACAAAGGGCCGGTCTATTTTGGATGGTCGCGATGGTTATTGTCGGTCTGTGGCTAGGGCTCGCTGGCCGCGGCATCTTATTCGAAAGCGGTTATGGTGATATCTGGATTTTAGCAGTTTGCGCACTTCCGGGGTATCTCCTGTGGAAATGGGGAAGCAGAGATCAAAAGGAGAATATTCTTTGATGTCCCGAGGCCTAGTCCTCGCGGCCCCTATAAGAACCCCTATAAGAAAAAGATGAGAGTTCGTGAAAAGTAGTCTGGTAATCGGTGCTAGCATCATCATTGCCGCGCTAATCGTGAGCGCGACTACGGCTTTAGTGCTGCGCTATGATAACGAATGGCGTGGGAAGACGCTGATTAAGATAGATCGTCTCACCGGCAAGATGAAAGTTTGCACTCTTGCAACTCCCATGGTTCTAGTTTGCCTGCCCGTTACAGATCAATGATTCAAACTGACCCACTCCCTGGATTGGCTGGGATTTTATCTTTAACCGTGACTTATCTATCCTGGAGCAGAACGATGGGCGATCTTGTGCGGGATTGACGGGAGAAGAGCCATGTCGCGTTCGCTATTGGCAATACTGCTGGTCATGACGCTTGCCGTGTCGGCGTGCGGTAGCAGTACGGGGGATCGTGCGGCCTCGGGCGCCGGCATCGGCGCCGCCGCGGGGGCGGCGGTCGGCGCCGTCACCGGCCTGTCCATCGTCCAGGGCGCGCTGATCGGCGCCGGCGCCGGCGGCGTGCTCGGCGCCTTGACCGACAAGGATACGATCAACCTGGGCGACCCGATCTGGGCCAAGGGCGACCAGCCGGCCAACAGCGCCGCCATCACGCGCGTGCAGGTCGGCCTGGCGAAGCTCGGCTACGATCCGGGGCCGGCCGACGGCGTCCTGGGCGCGAAGACGACCACGGCCATCAAGCAGTATCAAAGCGATCATAAGCTGCTCGTCGACGGGCGCCCGACGGTCGAGCTCGCCAAGCACATCGAGGCGCAGCTGCAGACCGCCAACAAGGGCTAACCCGGCCGCGCCCGCGGACGGCCGCGGCGGCGCGGCGGCGGCCCCGAAGCCCGATCCGGACCGGGCCACAGCCTCTGCGCCCGCCCCGTCCGCGCGGCGTCCAGCCTTGCACCGGGCTGGGGAAGCGAACTGGCCGCGGCGGCTGACGGCTTTCCCCGCCGCCCGGCCGCATGCTAAGAGTCTCGCCTACGGGGGAACGACTGAGGATGCACCGTCGGCGCGCGCAAGCGGGCGACCGGTGCGTCGCGTCGGGGAGGCGGATGAGCCAGCGCACCACACGGGCGCGGGTCCTGGGAAAGCTTCTCGAATCCCTGGGCACCGCGGAAAAGGGCAGCCGCGAGCTGGATATCGTCATCGCCTACGTGCTGGGCGATACCTCGAGCGAGGCCGGGCAGATGATCCAGCTTCTGGTCGGGGAAGGTTACTCCTGGGACATCGTCTCCGAGCTGCTCGACGAGGAGCTGGCGCCCTACACCCGGTCCCTCGACGCCGCCATTCCGGGCGAGCAAATCGTGCTCTCGCTCTATTCGCCGCGCCGGCGCCGCTGGGCCGCGGTGCAAGGGTCCGAGGAGGACGCGATGCCGGGCGCCGAGGCCCTGAGCTGGGCGGCGACGGAATGCCTGGCGCGACGCCGGGCGGCGCTGCGCACGCTGTTCGGCCGGCACGCCCGCGAGGCCGCCGGCGAGGCGGCCGCCGCGCCCCGGCGCGCTCGCGAGGCCGCGGCGCCGCCGGCCGCGGCCCCGGCGCCAGCCGCTCCGCCACCGGCGCAAGCCGCTCCGTCATTGGCGCAAGCCGCTCCGTCACCGGCGCCAGCCGCCGCCCCGCCGCCGGCGCCGGAGGAGAAAATCGCCGCCGAGGAGTGGAAGATTCTGTTTTGACGACGGCCGGGCCGCGCGCGACCGGGGCGAAGCCGACGAAACGGGGGACCTGAATGGGAGATACGACCGCCGGCCGGGGCCCTGCGCCCTACGTGATCGTCGTCGGCAACGAGAAGGGCGGCACCGGCAAATCGACCACGGCGATGCATCTCGCCGTCGCCCTAATGCGGCTCGGCTTCGGCGTCGGCACGCTCGACCTCGACGCGCGCCAGGCCAGCCTGACCCGCTATCTCGACAACCGGGCGCGCTACGCCGAGGAACGCGGCACGGCGCTCGCCATGCCGCAGCACCGCAAGGTCGAGCGCTCCCGGGCGGCCACCCTGGCCGAGGCCGAGACCGACGAACGGGCCCGCCTCAACCGCGTGTTGCGCGAGCTCGCTACCTGCAACTTCATCGTCATCGACACGCCGGGCAGCGATTCGCGGCTGTCGCGCATGGCGCACGAGCACGCCGACACGCTGGTCACGCCGATCAACGACAGCTTCCTCGACATCGACGTCCTGGCGCAGATCGACCGGCGGCGGCGCGAAGTCCTGGCGCCCAGCACCTACAGCCAAATGGTGTGGGAGCAGAACAACCGCAGGGTCATCGCCGGGCGCGCGCCGATCGACTGGATCGTCATGCGCAACCGCCTGATGCACCTGGACGCCAGAAACAAGCGCGAGATCGCCAGCCTGCTGGAGCAACTCGCGCGGCGCATCGGCTTCCGGCTGGCGCCCGGCTTCGGCGAGCGCGTGGTGTTCCGCGAGCTGTTCCTGCGCGGGCTGACCCTGCTCGACCTGCCGGAGTCCGAGGACGACCTGCCGCCGAGCCCGAGCCACCTGGCGGCGCGCGAGGAGATCAAGGACCTGCTGCGCACCATCGGGCTGCACGAGGCCGAGCCGGCGGCGGCCGACACGGCGCAAGCCGCGGCCCGCTGACGCCGGGGAGACTGCAGTTCGGGGGGGTCAGCTACCGCCGCTGGTGCGCACCACCAGGCAATGCTGGCGGCCGGTGGCGATGCTGGCGCAGAAGTCTTTGGCGCCGTTATGATCGGCAAAAGGGCCGGCGCGGACCCTCACGACCGGACCGAATCCCTTCACCTCGGCCTCGTCCAGCGTCAGCTTCTTGTCGGCCAGCAGTTCGGGAAAGCGCGACTTGAGCTTTTCCCATTCCTGCATCGCGCCGTCCCGCGTCTTGACCGACGCGAGCTGCACCACGAAGGTCGGGTCCGCCGCCTCCGCGGCGGTGCGCTCCGGCTTGCGCGTCGGCAGCGGGGCCTGGCTCTGCTCCTCGTCCGTCGCGGCCGGCTCGGCCGGCGGCATCTTGGATTCGGGCGCCGGCATCAGCACCGTGCCGTGCACCTTCTTGATGACCAGCCCAAAGGCGTGCTCGCCGACCGGCAGCGCAGTCTCGGGAACCAGCACCCATTCGCCGAAGGAGTCGGCCTTGACCGTGCCGATCGGCGTGTCGCCGTCGAGGACGATCAGTTCGCTGCCCGGCGCGGCGCGTCCGGCGATGACGGCCGATCCGTCGGGCTGCAGATCGACGACGTCGACCGATGGCGTGACGCTTGCCGCGGCCGGGGCTGCCGTCTGGGACGTCGCCTCGGCGGGCGCCGAACCGTCCGGTGGCGGGGCCGCCGCGGTGGTCGGCGCGCTGGACGGCTGCGTGGCCGGTCCGGGACCCTCGGCCGCCGTATCGCCGGCGGGCTGCGGCATGGCGGATTCGCCGCTCGCCGCGCCGTCGGACGCGGCGGGGGCGTCGCTGAGGGCGGTCGATTCCGGTGGCGGCGCCGAGAGGCGCCAGACGGCGAGGCCGGCCACGGCAACCACGGCGATCGCCGCGGCCACGGCTCCGAACCCCACTCCGGAACGCGGCCGCGCCGCCGGAGGCGCATCGGCGCGCGGCGCGGCCTCGAAAGGCGCCGGCGCCGGCGTCGCCTCCCGGCCCGCGGTCGCCGGCTCGAGCCGCAGCAGGTTGTCGCTTTGCGCCTCGCGAAACCCGGCCGAGGTGAAGTCGATCGGCAGCAGGCTCGCCGCCGGCGGCAGGTCCGGCGCTGCCGCCTCGGCCGCCGCCCGAGGCGGGGCGCTCTTGCCCGGCTGCTCCGCGCTTTCCCCGCGCGGTGCGAGGTCCTTCGCGGTCGCCGCGGCGCGCGCCTCGCCGGCACCCTCCACCGTCATGCCGGTCGGCGCGGCCATGCCCTTGCGCGCCAGCAGCGGCGTCTCGCCGGTGGTGCCCGCCGGAGTCATCTCAGGCCCGCGACCCGGATACCGCCAGGAAGCGCTGCGCCGGGCCGAGCGTCGGCAGCGACGGCAGATGCGACGGCCGGCTCTGGCCGACCAGGCGCTCCTGCACGTAGGACCAGAGCCGTGCGATCTCGTCGCCCGACTTCGAGTTGCCCGGCAGTTCCATGACGGTGCGTCCGTCGATCATGCTGGAGGCGAAGTCGACGCGGTGATGCACGATGACCGGCGCCAGCACGCCGTGCCTGGAGAGGATGTCGATCGCCTCGTTGGTGATGCGGGCGCGCGGCACCGCGCTGTTGATGACGAAGATCAGAGGACGGCCGAGGTGCTCGACCAACTCGGCGGTCGCGCCGATCGAGCGCAGGTCGTGCGGGCTCGGCCGGCTGGGAATCACCACGAGGTCGGCGAGGCGCACGACGTCGCCGACGGCGGAGGTCAAGGCCGGCGGCGTATCGACGATCAGCAGCTTGATGCCGAGCTCGCGCAGGCGCTCGATATCCTGCGGCAGCCGGGCGATGGTGGTGTGCGCGAAAACGGGGGTCTCCGCCGCGCGCTTGTTCCACCACTCCGACAAACTGCCCTGCGGATCGACGTCGACCAGCGCCGCGGGCCCCTGCCCTTCGCGCTCGGCCTGCACGGCGAGATGCCCGGCCAACGTTGTTTTGCCCGACCCGCCCTTGCGCGAGGCAATCACGACGATTCTCATGGTGGCACCGTCCCCTTTGCAATCAATCCTCGTCCCGCCGTCGACGCGCATTCGGCCCGCGACGCCCCGTGACTTCCCGCTAAGTTGTGTGTGCCCCCAAAAGCGAATCTACAAGCTATAGGTAAACTGTCAATCGGACTATGCATTACATCGCGGCGACAAGTTGCTGAATCGCAGTTCTCCAACGCCCGGCGCGAAGCTTGCGGACCTTTCAATCGAGTCCCGTCCGCAGAATCTGCGTCGAGCCATGAGTCTCGTGTCGGAGTCGCGGCAGAGAAACACGCCATCGATTCGCAATGGGCGCAAGAGTCGAATTTGCGGCGCGCGGAAGGCGCGAAAAACCGCGATTCGCGAATCATCGCCGGTCGCGGAAGAAGTCCTTGAGAAGGGCGGCACACTGCGTCTCCGCGAGTCCGCCGATCACCTCGGGGCGATGGCGGCAGGTCGGCTGCGCGAAAAAGCGGCCGCCGTGTTCGACCGCGCCGCCCTTGGGGTCGTAGGCCCCGAAATAGACCCGGCGGAGACGCGCGAAGGCGATCGCCGCCGCACACATGGCGCAGGGCTCCAGCGTAACGTAGAGGTCCGCCTCGGTCAGGCGCTTGAGCCCGAGACGCCGGGCGGCGGCGCTGATCACCAGCAGTTCCGCATGGGCGGTCGGATCGTGCAGCGCCTCGATGCGGTTGTGCGCCCTGGCCAGCAGCGCGCCGCTCGGTCCGTCGACGAGGACGGCGCCGACCGGCACCTCGCCGAGCTCGGCCGCGGCAGCGGCCTCGTGCAGGGCAAGGGTCATGGGCGAGCCGGTCATCGCGCCGCCGTCCTCCGTCGCGGGACGCCAGCCTGCCGCCGGCCCGGAGCGCGGTCAAGCAAGGCCGCCGCGCCCGGCGCGGATTTGCGCCAAATCAATGTTCGATATGCCTAGGCAAACGAGGATAACGATAATATGTACTGATGAGACGATGAGGGCAGGAGCGGGAGCGATGGCAGCGAAGCGTCGGAGCGTCGAGGTGGCGGAGCGGGTCCCGATCGAGATCGACCCGGAGACGGTGTACTTCATCGTCCTCAAGGCCCGCGAATACGACGAGAAGGACGAGCTCGGCGAACCGGGCCCGGACGAAGACCCCGCCGAGGAGGCCATCAGCCGCGGCATGCGGTATTACAGCGACGACCCGGTCGCCCAGGAGATCAAGGACGCGATCGACAATCTGAACGACGACCATCAGGCCGAACTGGTGGCGCTGATGTGGATCGGCCGCGGCGACTACACGGCCGAGGACTGGAAGGAGGCGGCCCGCACCGCGCGCGAGCGCCACACCGGCCCGACGTCCGAGTACCTGCTCGGCGAGCCGATGCTCGGCGACTATCTCGAGGAAGGGCTGTCGCAGCTCGGCTATTCCGTCGAGGACATGGAGCCGTGACGCGGTCCGCTCGCGTGGGCCATGCCGCAGGGCGCCGCGACGCGGCCGTCCTTTGCGCGTCGTTTCGAGACTGAGCCCCGTTTAGGAGTCAGCCGCGCAGTACGCCGCCGGTCGCCTTGCCCACCTGGGCGACGATCTTCTCCGCCGCCGCTTCGATCTCGGCCTCGGTCAGCGTGTGGTCGCGCGGCTGCAGCGTGACCGCGATGGCCAGCGACTTCTTGCCCGGGTCGATGCCCTTGCCGGCATAGACGTCGAACAGATCGACGCCCGCGATCAGCGTCTTGTCGGCGCCCTTGGCGGCGCGCAGCAGCTGTTCCGCCGGCACCTCGGCGTCGACCACGAAGGCGAAATCGCGCGTCACCGGCTGGAACGGCGAAATCTCCACTGCCGGGCGCAGCTTGGCCGCCGCCTTGGGCAGCGGAATTTCGGCCATGAAGACCTCGCAGGCGGCGGCCGGGCCGCGTAGCTCCAGGGCCTTCAGCACACGCGGGTGCAGCTCGCCGAAGTGGGCGAGCACCTTGCGGCCGAGCCGCAGGCTGCCGGAGCGCCCCGGATGATACCAGCCCGGCGCGTCGGCGGTGACCTGCAGCTTGTCGACCGGCGCGCCGCAGGCGGCCAATACGGCGAGCGCGTCGCCCTTGGCATCGAAGGCGTCGACGCCGCGCGCCGCGACCGCCCAATGCCGCGGCACGGCCGCCCCGGCGCGCAGGCCGGCCGCGACCAGGGCCTGACCTGCCGGCGTGTCGTCGGCGTACTGCGGCCCGACCTCGAACAATGCGGCGTCGGCCAGCGTGCGATCGGCATTACGCGCCGCCGCCGCGACCAGGCCCGGCAGCGCCGAGGGCCGCATGACGTCGAGGTCGGCGCTGATCGGGTTGACCAGACGCAGGGACTCCGGGGCGCCGCCGAACAGCGCCGCCTGCTGCGACGACACGAAGGAGAAGGTCACCGCTTCGTCGAGGCCGCGCCGGGCCAGGGCGAGGCGGGCATGCGACACGCGCCGCTGCGCCGGCGTGAGGGCCGGCTGGGGCAGGTCGCTGTCGCGCGGCAGCACCGCTTGCGGCAGGGCGTCGAAGCCGTGGATGCGCAGGACCTCCTCGACCAGGCAGGCCTCGCCCTCGACGTCGTTGCGCCACGACGGCACCGCGACCTGCAGGGTCGCGCCGTCGCCGCGGACGGCGAAGCCGAGATCGCCCAGGATGCGGGTCTGTTCGGCGACCGGCACGTCGAGCCCGCCGAGCGCCGCCACCCGCGCCGGGCGGAAGGCGATCTCGCGCGCCGTCTCGGGCAGCGTTCCGGCGGTGACCACCTCGCTCGCCTCGCCGCCGCAGATCTCCAGAATGAGCCGGGCCGCGACCTCGGCGCCCCACACCGCCGACTGCGGGTCGAGGCCGCGCTCGAAGCGGTAGCGCGCGTCGGACAGGATGCCGAGCTTGCGTCCCGTGGTCGCGACGCGCACCGGATCGAACAGTGCGACCTCGAGGAACACGCTGGTCGTCGCCTCGGTGCAGCCGCTGAGCTCGCCGCCCATCACGCCGCCGATGCCCTCGGGCCCGTTCTCGTCGGCGATCACCACCATCTCGGGATCGAGCCGATAGCCGTTGCCGTCGAGCGCCAGGATCTCCTCGCCCTGGCGCGCCAGGCGCATGGTCGGGTCGCCCTCGACCTTGTCGGCGTCGAAGACGTGCAGCGGGCGGTTGAGGTCGTAGGTCACGTAGTTGGTGATGTCGACCAGGGCCGAGATCGGCCGCAGGCCGATGGCGCGCAGGCGGCGCTGCATCCACGCCGGGCTGGCCCCGTTGCGGACGTTGCGGAACAGCCGCCCGGCGACGTAGGGGCAGGCGTCCTGCTTGTCGGCCGGCAGGTCGCGGCGCCAGGCCACCGGGCTTTCGAAGCTGCCGGGCAGCGGCGCCGCATCGAACGGCTTGAGCCGGCCGAGCCCGGCCGCTGCCAGGTCGCGGGCGATGCCGTGCACCCCGAGGCAGTCGCCGCGGTTCGGCGTGATGGCGACGTCGATCACCGGATCGTCGAGGCCGAGCACGGCGGCGAAGGAGGCGCCGACCGCGGCCTCCGCCGGCACCTCGATGATGCCTTCGTGCTCGTCCGACAGGCCCATCTCGCGCTCCGAGACCAGCATGCCGTTCGAGGCCTCGCCGCGGATCTTGCCGGGCTTGAGCACCATGTCGGTGCCGGGGATGTAGCTGCCGGCCGGCGCGAAGACGCCTTTCATGCCGGTGCGCGCATTGGGCGCGCCGCATACGACCTGCACCTCGTCCTGCCCGGTATCGACGATGCAGACCCGCAGGCGGTCGGCGTTGGGATGCTGGCGCGCCTCCTTGACGTAGGCGACGGTGAAGGGCGCCAGCGCCGCGGCGCGGTCCTCGACCGCCTCGACCTCGAGGCCGATCATCGGCAGCCGCGCGAGGATCTCCTCGAGGCTCGCCTCGGTCTCCAGGTGATCCTTGAGCCACTTGAGCGTGAACTTCATGGGCGCCCGCCTCCGCCCTACAGCCCGCGCACCAGGCTGGGCACCTCGAGCGGCAGGAAGCCGTAGTGGCGCAGCCAGCGCAGGTCGGCGTCGAAGAACGGCCTGAGGTCGGGCATGCCGTACTTCAGCATGGCGATCCGCTCGATGCCCATGCCGAAGGCGAAGCCCTGATAGCGGGTCGAATCGATGCCGCAGTTCTCCAGCACCTTGGGGTGCACCATGCCGCAGCCGAGAATCTCCAGCCAGTCGTCGCCGGCGCCGATCTTGAGCTGCCCGCCGTCGCGCGTGCAGCCGATGTCGACCTCGGCGCTGGGCTCGGTGAAGGGGAAGTAGCTCGGCCGGAAGCGCACCGGCAGGTCGTCGAGGCCGAAGAACGCCCGGCAGAATTCGATCAGCACGCCCTTGAGGTGCCCCATGTGCGTCGTCTCGTCGACGACCAGCCCCTCGACCTGATGGAACATGGGGCTGTGGGTCGCGTCGGAATCCGCCCGGAAGGTGCGTCCCGGCACGATGATGCGGATCGGCGGCGGCGTCGACTGCATGGTGCGGATCTGCACCGGCGAGGTGTGGGTGCGCAGCACCATGCGGCTGCCGTCGGCGCGCTCCGGCAGGTAGAAGGTGTCGTGTTCCTGGCGCGCCGGGTGCTCGGGCGGGATGTTGAGGGCGCTGAAGTTGTGGAAGTCGTCCTCGATGTCGGGGCCCTCGGCGACGGCGAAGCCCATCTCGCCGAAGATGGCGACGAGTTCCTCGATGGTCTGGCCGATCGGGTGCAGCCGTCCGACCGCGTCGGGGCGCGCCGGCAGCGTCACGTCGACCCGCTCGGCGGCCAGGCGCGCTTCGAGTTCCGCGTCCACCAGCGCCGCCTTGCGCGCCTCGACGGCGGCGGCGACCGCATCCTTGACCGCGTTGAGGGCCTGCCCGGCGGCCTTGCGGGCCTCGGGATCGAGCCCGCCCAGCGCCTTCATGCGCTGGGTGATCTCGCCCTTCTTGCCGAGCGCGCGCACGCGCAGGGCCTCGAGCGCCGTCAGGTCGGCGGCCGCCGCCGCCTCGGCGCAAAGCCGCTCGCGCAGTTGCTCGAGATCATCCGTGCTCATCGGAACGTCCGGCCATCGTGTCGGCTCCGGGTCCGCGCGGCGGCCGCCGCCCGGACCCCGGGAGCTAGTGCCGAGCGCCGTCCAGCGCGGACTGGGCCTGCTCGGCCAGCGCCTTGAAGGCCTCGGGCTCGCGCACCGCCAGGTCCGACAGCACCTTGCGGTCGACCTCGATCCCGGCGCGCTTGATGCCGTTCATGAACTGCGAGTAGGTCAGGCCGTGCTCGCGCGCGCCGGCGTTGATGCGCTGGATCCACAGGCTGCGGAAGTTGCGCTTGCGCACGCGGCGGTCGCGATAGGCGTATTGCAGCGCCTTCTCGACCCGCTCGACGGCCGCGCGATAGACGTTCTTGCTGCGGCCGCGGTAGCCCTCGGCCTGCTTGATGACCTTCTTGTGACGGGCGCGCGCGGTGACGCCCCGCTTGACTCGTGCCATGGCGAGACCTCCTCAGGCGTAGGGCAGAAAATGCTTGACGACGAGCTTGGCGTCGGGCGCGGAGAGAAGCTTGCTGCCGCGCGCCTTGCGCTTCATCTTCTGCGACCGCTTGCGCAGGCCGTGCCGCTTGTGGGCGAAGTTCATCAGCACCTTGCCGGTGCCGGTTCGGCGGAAGCGCTTCTTGGCCCCGCTCTTGCTCTTCAGCTTGGGCATTTCGCCAATCCTTTCGTAACGAAAGAGCGTTGATCTGGGCGGCTGGGCATGCCCTTTCGGCCGAACCGCTCGACTTGGAAGGCGCCGGTTATAGCGGGGCCCCCGGCCAATTGCAAGCCGCCGCCGGGCACCGGGAAAGCCGTCGGAATCCGCGGAAATCCGGGCCGCCGTCCGCCCCGTCGGCGGATCGGGGCAGGCCGCCGGCCGGCCCCGCGCCGAGCTCCGCTAGCGCGGTGCCACCACCATGATCATCTGGCGGCCCTCCAGCCGGGGGAACTGCTCGACCTTGGCGACCTCGTCGAGCTCTTCCCGGACCCGGTCGAGCACCTTCATCCCGAGCTCCTGGTGCGCCATCTCGCGCCCGCGGAACCGCAGGGTCACCTTGACCTTGTCGCCGTCGGCGAGGAAGCGCTGGATCGACCGCATCTTCACGTCGTAGTCGTGCTGATCGATGTTGGGGCGCATCTTGATTTCCTTGACGTCGATGGTCTTCTGACGTTTGCGCGCCTCGCTCTTCTTCTTCTGGTCCTCGTACTTGAAGCGACCGTAATCGAGGATCTTGCAGACCGGCGGCGTGGCGCCCGGCGAAATCTCGACCAGATCCAGTCCGACCGCACCGGCCCGCGCCAGCGCGTCGTCCCTCGACACAACCCCCACGTTTTCGCCGGTTTCGTCGATGAGCCGCACCTCGGCCACGCCGATCTGCTCGTTGACACGCGGTCCTTCCCGGGACGGCGTGCTATCCATTGGTGGTCTTGCTATGGGTTGACCTCCCTATCGTTGAAAACACTCGCTCGCCGCGGCCCGCGACCGGGCCGCGCAAATCGTCCAACCGTCACGCGCCGGCCGGCGGCGCCGCCTCGTCGCGCAGCCGCGCCACCGCCGCGTCCAGCGCCAGAACTTCCTGAGTTTTGCCCCCCAGGCGTCGCAAGGCAACCGTCCGTTCCTCGGCCTCGCGCCGGCCGACGACGGCGATCACGGGCAGCTTGCCCACGCTGTGCTCGCGGATTTTGTAATTGATCTTCTCGTTGCGCAAGTCGGTCTCGACCCGCAGGCCCGCCTCGGCCAGCGCCGCGGCGACCTCCTTGGCGTAGTCGTCGGCATCCGAGGTGATCGTCGCCACCACGGCCTGCACCGGGGCCAGCCAGAGCGGGAAGCGCCCCGCGTACTGCTCGATCAGGATCGCCAGAAAGCGCTCGAACGAGCCGAGAATGGCGCGATGCAGCATGACCGGCCGATGCTTCTCGCCGTCCTCGCCGACGTAATGGGCGTCGAGCCGCTCGGGCAGCACGAAATCGACCTGGAAGGTGCCGCACTGCCAGTCGCGGCCGATCGCGTCGCGCAGCACGAATTCCAGCTTGGGGCCGTAGAAGGCGCCCTCGCCCGGGTTGAGCGTGTAGCGCAGCCCGGTCTGCTCGACGGCCTGAAGCAGCGCCTTCTCGGCGCGGTCCCAGGTGTCGTCGCTGCCGGCGCGCACGTCCGGCCGGTCGGAAAACTTGACCGTCACCTCGTCGAAGCCGAGGTCGGCGTAGATGCTCTGCAGCAGCTCGCAGAACGCGACCGTCTCGCCGTTGATTTGCTCTTCGGTGCAGAAGATGTGGGCGTCGTCCTGCACGAAGGCGCGCACCCGCATCAGGCCGTGCAGCGCGCCGGACGGCTCGTTGCGGTGGCAGGCGCCGAACTCCGCCATGCGCAGCGGCAGGTCGCGATAGCTGGTGATGCCCTGCTTGAAGATCTGCACGTGGCCGGGGCAGTTCATCGGCTTGATCGCCAGGGTGCGGTCGTCCTCCGATTCCGCCGTGAACATGTGCTCACGGAACTTCTCCCAGTGGCCGGAGGCCTCCCACAGCGAGCGGTCGATCAACTGCGGCGTCTTGACCTCGACGTAGCCGGCCGCCTCGAGGCGGGCGCGCATGTAGCGCTCCACCGTCCGGTACAGCGTCCAGCCCTTGGGGTGCCAGAAGACCGAGCCGGCGGCTTCCTCCTGCTGATGGAACAGGTCCATCTCGCGGCCGAGCCGGCGGTGGTCGCGCTTCTCCGCCTCCTCCAGCATGTGGAGATAGCCCTTGAGCTGCTTGTCGGTCTCCCAGCAGGTGCCGGTGATGCGCTGGAGCTGCTCGTTGCGCGCGTCGCCGCGCCAGTAGGCGCCGGACACCTTGAGCAGCCTGAACGCGTCACCGAGCTTGCCGGTCGAGGGCAGGTGCGGCCCGAGACAGAGGTCGAGCCAGTCGCCCTGGCGGTAGATCGAGATCTCCGCCTCGGGCGGCAGGGTCTCGATGTGCTGCGCCTTGTACTTCTCGCCGAGCTTCTCGAAGTAGCGGATCGCCTCGTCGCGGTCCCAGACCTCGCGCGTGATGGTTTCGTCGCGGGCGACGATCTCGCGCATGCGCGCCTCGATCCTCGCGAGGTCCTCCGGCGTGAAGGGCTCGTCGCGCGCGAAGTCGTAATAGAAGCCGGTCTCGGTTGCCGGGCCGAAGGTCACCTGGGTGCCGGGATAGAGCTCCTGCACCGCCTCGGCCATGACATGGGCCGCGTCGTGGCGCAGCAGCGCCGGGGCGTCGGGGTGGCCGCGCGTCACGATCTCGATCCTGGCGTCCTTGCCGATCGTGAACGCGAGGTCGCGCAGCACGCCGTCGACCTTCACCGCCAGCGCGTCCTTCGCCAGGCGCGGGCCGATCACCGCCGCGACCTCGGCGCCGCTGACCGGGCGGTCGAACTCGCGCCGGGACCCGTCCGGCAGCGTAATGGCTACCATGTTGATAAAGCTTCCAAATCCTTAACGAACGGGAGCAAGGCCGAGCACTCTAGAGCGAATCCGGACCCTGTCAAGAACGGCCCGCCTGCGCAGGACGAGGGCGATCAGGAGCCGGCGGCGCTGCTGCTGGCCGCGGGTCGCCGCGCGCCGGCCTCGAGCTCGGCGCTCGCCTCGGCCTGGAGAAGCTCGCGATAGGCCGCGAGCGTGGCCTTGCACATCTGCGTCTTCGAGAAGTTCGCGCGGGCGTGGGTCCGGGCCTCCATGGACAGCAGCTCGCGCTCGGTCGCGCTCAAGCCCAGGGCGTGGCGCAGGGCGGCCGCCAGGGCGTCGGCATCGCCCGGCTTGAACAGGAAGGCGGTGCGGTCCTCGATGATCTGCTCGCGCGCGCCGCCATGGTCGGCGGCGACGACCGGACAGCCCATGGCCTGGGCCTCGCTGACCACCCGGCCGAAAGCCTCCGGGTCGATCGAGGCGGAGACGACGACGTCGGCCAGCATGTAGGCCGCGGCCATGTCCTCGCAGTGGCCGGGCAGGTAGACCCGGTTGGCCAGGCCGTGGCGCTGGGCCAGGCGCTCGAGCTCGGCGCGGTAGCCGCTGCGGCCCTGGTCGTTGCCGGCCAGCACGCAGAGGTAATCGACGTCGCCGAGCCTGGCCAAGGCCTCGATCAACAGCCCCTGCCCCTTCCAGCGGGTCAGCCGGCCCGGCAGCAGGATGATCGAGACGTCCTCGGGCAGGCGCCAGCGGTTGGCGAGCTGGATGACCCGCTCGGCGCTGACGCGTTGCGGGTCGAAGCGGTCCAGGTCGATGCCGCGGCGAATGACGCGCAGCCGCGCCGGGTCCATCCGGTAATTCTCCCGGATGTGCGCCGCGATGAACTTCGAGTTGGCGATCACCAGCTCGCCCCGCGTCATGATCGCGTTGTAGGCGCGCTTCAGCCGGTTCGAGAAGTTGTAGGTGCCGTGGAAGGTCGTCACGAAATGGCAGCCGCAGCGCCTGGCGGCGGCCGCGGCGCTCCACGCCGGGGCCCGCGAGCGGGCGTGCACGATGTCCACGTCGTGGGCGCGAATCACCGCCGCGAGGCGCGCCACGTTGCGGTACATGGCGAAGGGGTTCTTGGTGTCGAGCGGCAGCCTGATATGCGTCACGCCGCCCCGCTTCAACTCGTACTCCATCGGGCCGCCCTCCGAGGCGACCAGCGACGTGCCACCGGCCTCGGCCAGGGCGACGGCGATGTCGACGGCGCCCCGCTCGGCGCCGCCGGTCACCAGGCGCGGCACGACCTGCAGGACGACCGGCCGGCCGCCTTTCGCCGCTTCGCCCGCGATGCTAGGCTCGTGGCCCTTCGTCATCCCTTGTCCGCTGTTGCCGCCACTTCGATGTCCGACGCCGACCCCGCCAACGCGCCCGAGCCGGGCATCCTAGCACGGCCCGACGGCGGCGCCATCGCCTACCACAGGACTGCGGCGCGGGAAAGCGGGCGGCACTGGCCGGGCGTCGTCTTTCTCGGCGGGTTCATGTCCGACATGACCGGCGGCAAGGCCGTCGCCCTGGAGGCCTTCGCGGCGGCGCGCGGCCAGGCCTTCGTCCGCTTCGACTATCGCGGACACGGGCGCTCCTCGGGGCGCTTCGACGAGGGCACGATCGGCGGCTGGGCGGACGACGCGCGCCTCGTGCTCGAGCGGCTGACCGAAGGACCGCAGATTCTGGTCGGGTCGTCGATGGGCGGCTGGATCATGCTGCTGACCGCGCTGGCGCGGCCGGAACGGATCGCCGGCCTGGTCGGCATCGCCGCCGCGCCCGATTTCACCGAGACCCTGATGTGGCAGGAGTTCACGCCGGAGATGCGCGCGACGCTGGAGCGCGACGGCGTGCTGCGGCAGCCCTCCGACTACGGCGAGGAACCCTATACGATCACGCGGCGGCTGATCGAGGAGGGGCGGACGCACCTCGTCATGGACAAGCCGATACCGCTCGCCTGTCCGGTGTGCCTGATCCACGGCATGGACGACACAGACGTGCCGTGGAAGCTGTCGCTCGAGATCATGGAGCGCCTGGAGTCCGATGACGTCGCGGTGACGCTGGTCAAGGGCGGCGGGCACCGCCTGTCGGAGCCGGCCGACCTGGCGCGCCTGAGCGCCACGGTCGCGGCACTGAGCGACGCGGCGCTCTAGCTATTTGCTGCCGTCAACGACCCAGACGTTCTCTCGAATGTCGGCGGTGCCGCCGGCTCTCGTCGCATCCCAGCCGATGAGATCCAGTTGCTTCGGTTCCGAGGTCTGATAGCCGTCATGCTCCAAAACCTGCCGTTGCGCGACCGCATCCGACTCCGACTTGCAGACGACAATTCTTCTTTCCGCCATGGCAATTTTCCCCAAGTTGCCGATTACCGCAAGGCTCATCCGATGCCGGCGGCGATGTCATCCAGCACTGTGGGCGCGACCCTCTGCAAACGAGATCTCAGATCGCTTGTATCTCTTGCGCCCTCGATATAGGCGCGCACGAAGGTCGCGCTTTCCGTCTTATCCAGAAGGGCCTTCAGTTTGTCTTTGTCGATGCTTTTGTCGGCCTTCGTCACGTGGCTTATGATCGCATCGATTGCCGTCCGCCTCGCTGCGAGAATTTCCTGCGTCTTGACGGAAACACCCATCAACTTCGTTTGCGCCTCCACGAGGCTCGCAGCACCTAGCGTCCGCACGAGTTCGACGACCGCCTTGTACATATCGATGACGTCTTCTTCGTTGACGTCCGAGCGGTTCAGCGAAAGCTCGCAGGCGCGATAGAGCATTTCGCGCGCGAGCAGCACGAGCTGGGTGCGTCCGGCGAGTTCCAGGGCGGTCGTCGAGGCCTCGGCCGAGAGTTTCCCTTCGGCCTCCGTCCCGCTTTCCGTTTTCGCCTTCGCTTCGGCCGCGATCTTTTCGATTGTACTGAGCGCCACGTCGGGCGGCGGCTCGGCACAGTAGCGTACCGCAGGAACCTTCCCAACCTCGACCGCGTAGGCGGCACGAATTTGGCTCGGAAAGGTAATGGCTTCGACGCCGCTGGCGCCCAGCTTCTTGGTCTCGGCGTGCTTCTGGGCGAAGAAGCCGCAGCCGCCCAGCAAGAGCAGCGCCAACGCCAGACCGAGATTTCTTGCCAACATCGCCCCCTCCGGTCGATCAGGTTTATCCCGATACTCGTATTACGAGTGTATCTGGCACATAAACACCCGTAAAGCGGGAAATTCTCAGACCGCCCGCCACCGCGGGCCGGGGTCAGCCGCCGTCCGCCAGCAGGGCCTTCAGCCCGACCCGATAATCGGGAAAGCGCAGGCGGACCCCGAGCTCGTCCTTGATGCGGCGGTTGGCGACGCGCTTGTTGTCGCGATAGAAGCTGCGCGCCATGGGGCCGAGGTCGGCCTCCGCGAAGGGCACCAGCGGCGGCGGCGGCCGGCCGAGCAGCTCGGCGGCGAAGGCGATCACCGCCTCCGGCGGGGCCGGGTCGTCGTCACAGACGTTGTACGCCCGCCCGGGCGCGGGCCGCGCGATCGAGGCCTCGAGCACCGCGGCGATGTCCTCGACGTGGATGCGGCTGAACACCTGCCCGGGCTTGTCGATGCGCTTGGCGGTGCCCCGGCGCAGGGACGCGAGCGCGTTGCGCCCGGGCCCGTAGATGCCGGCCAGGCGGAAGACGTGCACCGGGACGCCGCGTTCGCGATGCAGGGCGAGCCAAGCCCGCTCGGCCGCGACGCGGCGCCGGCCGCGCGCGCCGGTCGGCGCCAGCTCGGAGTCCTCGTCGACCCAGCCGCCCTGGCGGTCGCCGTAGACCCCGGTGGTCGAGAGGTAGCCGACCCAGCGCAGGCTTCGACAGGCCGCGATGTCGGCGCCGTGCGCCGCGATCACGGGATCGCCGTCGGCGCCGGGCGGCACGCTGCTCAACAGATGGGTGCTGCCGGCCAGCGCACCCGCAGCATCGTCGAGCGGCCGGTCGCCGTCGAACAGGTAGGCCTCGACCCCCGCATCGCGCAGTTCCGCAATGCGCGCCGGGTCGCGCAGCGTGCCGGCGATGCGCCAGCCGCGCGCGGTCAGGCGGCGCGCCAACACGCCGGCGCTGTAGCCGAAGCCGAAGCAGAACAGGCGCGGCGCGGTCATTCCGTCTCCAGGCGGCTGCGCATTTCGCCCGCCCCCTTGCGCGCGACGCCGTCGCCCGGCATGTCTAGACGGGTCGGCCGCTCGCGGCGCCGCGGGCGCTGCGGCCCCCTATCTATGGGCCGGGCGGGGGGACGGCAAGCTTGGCGGGCGACGATGGAAACCGGATGCAGCCTTCGGATCGGCAGATGACGCGCGGCGGGGTCAGCGGATTGGCGGCGCCGGCAATCGCCTTGGCGCTGCTGCTACTCGGCCCGGCCGGCGCGGCGCAGGCCCAAAAGGCGGTCCCTCAGGCCGTCCCAAAGGCCGCCCCGCAGGCCGCCCTGCCGCCCAGCAGCGGCGACCCGCAGCGCGACTACGCCGATTGCATGGCGCTGGCGCGCAGCGACCCGGAGGCCGGGCTGGAGCGGGCCTTCGCGTGGCGCGACCTGGGCGGCGGCGACCCGGCGCGGCACTGCGTCGCGGTTGCCTTGATCGGCCTCAAGCGCTACGAGGACGCGGCGCGCCGCCTCGAGGCCCTGGCGCAGGACATCGCGCCCGAGAACCGCGACCTGCGCCCGACGATCCTGTCCCAGGCGGCGCAGGTCCGCCATCTCGCCGACCAGCCGGAGCAGGCCCTGGCGGACCAGGACGCCGCCATCAAGCTCGCCCCGTCCGACGTCGAGCTCAGGATCGACCGCGCGGTGACGCTGGCCACGCTGGGCCGCTTCTGGGACGCCGTCGACGACCTCAACCGCGCCCTCGACCTCGCGCCCAACCGGTCCGAGGCCCTGGTGCTGCGGGCCAGCGCCTATCGCCATCTCAAGATTCTCGACCTCGCGCGCGACGACGTCGAGCGCGCGCTGGTCCTGGCGCCGGACGATCCGAACGCCCTGTTGGAGCGCGGCCAGCTGCGCCGCCTGGCGGGCGACCGGGCCGCCGCCCGGGACGACTGGCTGCGCGTCATCGCCCTGGCCGAGGGCACGCCGCCGGCCGAGGCCGCGCGCGCGGCGCTGGCCCGGCTCGACGTGCAGACCGAATAGCGGGCGGCTCAGAAGTCCGGGTCGGCGTAATGCCCCGGCGGCAGCAGCCCGGGCACCAGGTCGTTCAGGATCGGGCGCAGGCTCGGGCGCGACTTGACCCGGGCGTACCAGTCCTTGGCCCCCGGGTGGTCCTCCCAGGGCACGTCGCCGAGATAGTCGACCGCGGAGAGCTGCGCCGCCGCGGCGATGTCGGCCAGGGAGAAGTCCTCGCCGGCCAGCCAGCGCCGCCGGTCGCAGAGCCAGGCGACGTAGTCGAGGTGATAGTGGACGTTGGCGTGCCCGGCGCGGATCGCCGAGGAGTTGGGCTGCCCCAGGCCGAGAAAGCGCTTCATCACCTTCTCGTCGAGCAGGTTGGCGCTGACCTCGCGGCGGAACTTGACGTCGAACCAGGCGACGAGGCGGCGGGTCTCGGCGCGGTCGAGCGGCGTGGCGCCGATCAGCGGCGGGTCGGGATAGGCCTCGTCGAGGTATTCGGCGATCACCTGCGCGCCGGGCAGCGAGGTCCCGTCGACCTCGAGCAGCACCGGCACCTCGCCGGCCGGGGAGAGGCGCAGGAAGCCCTCGCGCCGCTCCCAGACCTTCTCGGTCTTGAGCTCGAACTCGAGCCGCTTCTCGGCCAGCAGGATGCGGATCTCGCGGCAGCCGGGATCGAGCGCCAGGTGATAGAGGGTGCGCATGGCGGCCGGACTATAGCCCCCGGCGCCGCGCCCTGAACAGACCGTCGTGCGGCAGAACGCGCCTCGCGGCAGCGCCGGCGGCTAAGCCCTCTGCTCCGCGGCCTCGGCGCGCAGCGGATGCTCCAGGCGTGCCAGCATTTCCTTCGGCGCGACCTGCCAGAAGTGGCGCACCTCGCGCGACCAGTCGAGCAGGATCTGCTCGGCGAAGCGCGACTGGGTTTCGCGCACGTGCTCGGCGACCAGGTCGCGCAGCACGCCGTTCCAGTGTTCGGTCTCGATGCGCTGGTAGACGACGCTCGCCGGATTGATGCGCTCGGGCAGGATCTCCCCGGTGTCGTAGACGAAGGCCATGCCGCCGGTCATGCCGGCCGCGAAGTTGTTGCCGACCGGGCCGAGGACCACCGCGACGCCGCCGGTCATGTATTCGCAGCCGTTCGAGCCGCAGCCCTCGACCACCGCCAGGGCGTCGGAATTGCGCACGCAGAAGCGTTCGCCCGCCTGTCCGGCGGCGAACAGCCGGCCGGCCGTGGCGCCGTAGAGCACGGTGTTGCCGATGATGGTGTTCTCGTTGCTGACCAGCGGGCTGGCGGTCATCGGGCGCACCACGATGATGCCGCCGGACAGCCCCTTGCCGACGTAGTCGTTGGCGTCGCCGAAGACCTCCAGCTTGAGCCCCTGCACGGCGAAGGCGCCGAGCGACTGGCCGGCCGAGCCGCGCAGCCGCACCGTCACGTGGCCCGGCTTCAGGCCGTTCATGCCGAAGCGCCGCGTGATCTTGGACGACAGCTTGGTGCCGATCGCCCGGTGCGTGTTGCGGATGTTGTATTGCAGCTGCATCTTCTCGCCGAGCTCGAACAGCGGCTCGGCATCGGCGATGATCTGCGCGTCGAGCGTCTCCGGCACCTCGTTGCGGCCCTGGATCGTGCAGTGCATCGGGCGGTCGCCCGAGTCGGCCTTGGCGAGAAGCGGATTGAGGTCGAGGTCGTCGAGGTGCGCCGCGCCGCGGCTGACCTGCTGCAGCAGCTCGGTGCGGCCGATGACCTGCTCCAGGCTGCGCGCGCCCAGCGAGGCGAGGATCTCGCGCACTTCCTCCGCCATGAAGCTGAACAGGTTGACGACCTTCTCCGGCGTGCCGGTGAACTTCTTGCGCAGGTCGTCGCGCTGCGTGCAGACGCCGACCGGACAAGTGTTGGAGTGACACTGGCGCACCATGATGCAGCCCATGGCGATCAGCGAGGCGGTGCCGACGCCGAATTCTTCGGCGCCCAGGATGGCGGCGATCACGACGTCGCGCCCGGTGCGGATGCCGCCGTCGGTGCGCAGCCGCACGTTCTGGCGCAGACGGTTGAGGGTGAGCACCTGGTGCACCTCGGAGAGGCCCATCTCCCAGGGCACGCCGGCGAACTTGATCGAGGTCTGCGGGCTGGCCCCGGTGCCGCCCGAGTTGCCAGAGATCAGAATCACGTCCGCCTTCGCCTTGGCGACGCCGGCGGCGATGGTGCCGATGCCGGAGCGGGCCACCAGCTTGACGCAGACGCGCGCCTCCGGGTTGATCTGCTTCAGGTCGTAGATCAGCTGAGCCAGGTCCTCGATCGAATAGATGTCGTGGTGCGGCGGCGGCGAGATCAGCATGACGCCCGGCGTCGAGTGGCGCAGCTTGGCGATCATCTCGGTCACCTTGAAGCCGGGCAGCTGACCGCCCTCGCCCGGCTTGGCGCCCTGCGCGACCTTGATCTCGATCTCGCGGCACTGGTTGAGGTATTCGGCCGTCACGCCGAAGCGGCCGGAGGCGATCTGCTTGATCGCCGAGTTCTCGTTGTCGCCGTTGGCGCGCGGCACGAAGCGCGCTGGATCCTCGCCGCCCTCGCCCGAGTCCGACTTGGCGCCGATCCGGTTCATGGCGATGTTGAGCGTGCCGTGCGCCTCGGGGCTGAGAGCGCCCAGCGACATGCCCGGCGTGACGAAGCGCTTGCGGATGCTGGTGATCGACTCGACCTCCTCGAGCGGCACCGGGGCGACGCCGTCGGTCTTGAAGTCGAGCAGGTCGCGCAGATGCGTCGGCGCCATCGCGCGCACGCCGTCGCCGTCCCGGCGCAGGGTGGCCTGGCTGAACTTCTTGTAGAGGCTGAAGGAGTCGGTCGCGACCGCCTCCTGCAGCATGTGAATCAGCCCGGCCTCCCAGGCGTGGTGCTCGCCGCCGCGGCGGTAGCGGTAGAAGCCGCCGACCGGCAGCACGACCGCGCCCTCGTCCCAGGCCCGCTGGTGCAGCTGGAGCAGCTTGTGCTGCAGGCCGGTCAGGCCGATCCCGGAGATGCGACTCGGCATCGAGGGGAAGTATTCGTCGACCAGGCTGCGCGACAGGCCGACGGCCTCGAAGTTGTAGCCGCCGCGATAGGACGACAGCACCGAGATGCCCATCTTGGACATCACCTTGAGCAGGCCGTCGTCGACCGCCTGCTTGTAGCGCCGGACGCAGTCCTCGAGGCTGAGGTCGCCGAACAGGCCGCGGCGCTGCCGCTCGGCGATCGATTCCTGCGCCAGGTAGGCGTTGACCGTGGTCCCGCCGACGCCGATCAGCACCGCGAAGTAATGCACGTCGAGGCATTCCCCGGAGCGCACGTTGAGCGAGGTGAAGGTGCGCAGGTTCTGCCGCATCAGGTGCGAGTGCACCGCGCCGGTCGCCAGGATCATGGGGATCGGCGCGCGCTCGGGCCCGATGTTCTCGTCGCTCAGGATGACGTGCTCGCAGCCCTTGCGCACGGCGGTCTCGGCCTCGCGGCGGATGCGCTCCAGCGCGTCGCGCAGCGCCGTGTCGGCGCCCGTCCCGGCGTCGGGCTCGAAGGTGCAGTCGATGCTGGCCGCCGTCTTGCCCATGTAGGCGCGCATGGCCTCGAACTCGGCGTTGGACAGCACCGGCGTGTCGAGCTGCAGCAGATGGCACTGGGTCTCGTCCTCGGCCAGGATGTTGCCGAGGTTGCCGAGCCGGGTGCGCAGCGTCATCACGGCGCGCTCGCGCAGCGAATCGATCGGCGGATTGGTCACCTGGCTGAAGTTCTGCCGGAAGAAGTGGTGCAGGCCGCGATAGCCGTCGGACAGCACCGCCTGCGGCGTGTCGTCGCCCATCGAGCCGACCGCCTCCTTGGCGTCCTCCACCATGGGGTGGAGAATCAGCTCGAGGTCCTCCATCGTCAGGCCGTAGCTCGCCTGGCGGCGGCGCAGCTCGTCGCGTTCGAAGGTGACGCTTTCGCCGTGGTCGGCGCGGATCAGGTCGTCGATCCGCGTGATCTGCCCGACCCAGTCGCCGTAAGGCCGCTGCGCCGCAAGGTGCTCCTTGACCTCGGCGTCGCGATAGAGGCGGCCTTCGGCCAGGTCGATCGCGATCATCTGGCCCGGGCCGAGGCGGCCCTTCTCGACGATGTCGGCCTCCTTGATGCGCACCATGCCGGTCTCGGAGCCGGCGAACAGCAGCCCGTCCGCGGTGATGCTGTAGCGCAGCGGCCGCAGGCCGTTGCGGTCCATGCCGGCGACCGCCCAGCGGCCGCCGTAGGCGCAGACCGCGGCCGGGCCGTCCCAGGGCTCCATGACCGCGTTGCAGTAGTTGTACATCTGCTTGAGCGCCAGCGGCATCGGCGTGTCGTCGCGCCAGGCCTCCGGAATCATCATGGTCTTCACCATGGGCAGGTCGCGCCCGGCGCGCACCATGAGCTCGAAGACCGCGTCGAGCGCGGAGGAATCCGAGGCGCCCGGCAGGATGACCGGCTTGAGGTCCTCGATGTTCTCGGCGAAGGCCTCGCTCGCCATGCGGCACTCGTGCGCCTTCATCCAGTTGACGTTGCCCTTGAGCGTGTTGATCTCGCCGTTGTGGGCGAGCACGCGGAACGGCTGCGCCAGGCGCCAGGTCGGGAAGGTGTTGGTCGAGTAGCGCTGATGGAAGATCGCGAAGCTCGACTCGAAACGCGGGTCGAGCAGGTCGGGATAGAAGGCGTCGAGCTGCTCGGCCAGGAACATGCCCTTGTAGATGATCGAGCGGCAGGACAGCGAGCAGATGTAGAAGTCCTTGATCGATTCGATTTCGGCCGCGCGCTCGATGCGGCGCCGGATGACGTAGAGATCGATCTCGAACTGCCGGTCGGCGGTGTCGCGGCTGTTGGCGATCATGATCTGCTCGATCTCGGGGCGGGTCAGCTCCGCCTTCTCGCCGATCACGTCGGTGTTCACCGGGACCTGGCGCCAGCCATAGATGGTGTAGCCGGCCTTGAGGATCTCGCGCTCGACCAGGACGCGGCAGCGCTCCTGCGCGGCGAAGTCGGTGCGCGGCAGGAAGATCATGCCGACCGCGATCTTTTGCCGCCCCGGCGCGTGGCCGGTGCGGTTGACGTGCTCGCGGAAGAAGTCCTGCGGGATCTCGACGTGAATGCCGGCGCCGTCGCCGGTCTTGCCGTCGGCGTCGACCGCGCCGCGGTGCCAGACCGCCTTGAGCGCCTCGATGCCGGCCTCGACCACCTGGCGGCGCGGCTTGCCGTCTATCGTCGCGACCAGGCCGACGCCGCAGGCATCATGCTCCTCGGCCGGATCGTACAGGCCTTCGGCGGCGAGGCGGGCCGCACGCCGCGGCCAGTCGGCGATGAACAGTGCGGACGAGTCGTCGCGCATGGTTCCGGTTCCCTTCGTTCGCTCAGGCGACGGCGCGGCGCGCGTCCTCGGCGCCCTTCGCATTGGCCTGGATGTAGGCGTGCATCTGCGCCGCCGCGTCGCGGCCGTCGCGAATCGCCCAGACGACCAGCGAGGCGCCGCGCACGATATCGCCGGCGGCGAACACGCCGTCGAGCGAGGTCATCTTGCTGCGGAAGTCGATCCTGACGGTGCCCCAGCGCGTGACCCCGATCTCGCCGGTGTCGAACAGCGTCGGCAGGTCCTCGGGATCGAAGCCGAGCGCCTTGATCGCCAGGTCGCAGTCGACCGAGAAGCTCGATCCCTCGATGACCTGCGGCGTCTGCCGGCCGGTCGCGTCGGGCACGCCGAGATGAATGCGTTGGGCGCGCACCGCTGTGACGCCGTCGTCGCCGAGAAAGGCTTCCGGCGCCGACAGCCAGACGAACTCGACGCCCTCCTCCTCGGCGTGGCTGACCTCGCGCTGCGAGCCCGGCATGTTGGCGCGGTCGCGCCGGTAGAGGCACTTGACCGAGCGCGCGCCCTGGCGCACCGCGGTGCGCACGCAGTCCATCGCGGTATCGCCGCCGCCGATCACCACGACGTTCTTGCCGGCGGCGTTCAGGCGGCCGTCGTCGAACTCGGGAACGGCATCGCCCAGGCCCTTGCGGTTGGAGGCGATCAGGTAGTCGAGCGCCGGGCGCACGTTGTCCAGGCCGACGCCGGGCGCCTTCAGCTCGCGCGCCCGGTAGACGCCGGTCGCGATCAGCACGGCGTCGTGGCGCCGGCGCAGCTCGGCAAAGTCGTCGTCGCGGCCGACCTCGTGGTTCATGTGGAAGATGACGCCCGATTCGCGCAGCAGCTCGGCGCGCCGGCCGACCACCTGCTTGTCCAGCTTGAAGTTCGGAATGCCGTAGACCAGCAGGCCGCCGATGCGGTCGTAGCGGTCGTAGACATGCACCTCGTAGCCGAAGCGGCGCAGCTGCTCCGCCGCCGCCAGGCCGCCCGGCCCGGCGCCGATGACGCCAACCGACTCGGGGCGCTCGCGGCGCGGCCGCACCGGGCGGACCCAGCCCTCTTGCCAGGCCGTCTCGGTGATGTAGGTCTCGATCGAGCCGATGGTGACGGTGCCGTGACCGGCCTGCTCGATGACGCAGTTGCCCTCGCACAGCCGGTCCTGCGGGCAGATGCGGCCGCAGATCTCGGGAAAGGTGTTGGTCGCCTGCGCCAGCTCGTAGGCCTCCTCGAGCCGGCCCTCGGCGGTCATCAGCAGCCAGTCGGGGATGTTGTTGTGCAGCGGGCAATGCACCTGGCAGAACGGCACGCCGCACTGCGAACAGCGGCCCGCCTGCTGGCCGGCCGCCGCGGGCTCGAAGGCACGGTAGATCTCGTCGAAATCGGCGCGGCGGGTGTCGGCGCTACGCTTTTCCGGGCGGTGCTCGCCCAGGTCGACGAATTTCAGCATCCGGGTCGGCATGCCTGTGGGGTCCCTCTCGCGCTGGCTCGGCCCCGGTTCATCCGGGCGCAATTTTGCCGGTCCATCGGTCCTTTCGATCGATGGCCGAATTTTTTGGTCACATATATTGACATAAATTATAGCGCGTTCCGGCGGCCCGTCGCAAGTCTTTCGCATCCTCGCGAAAGCCGTCGCATTTTAGTACCATAGTAGTACTATAATCCAGTCAGGCCCTGCTTGGACGCCGTCTGGACCGGTGCTATAAGCGGGCAGCGCACGGTTCCGGGGGGGATCCTGCCTTGCCACTGCTCCACGTCCTGGTCCTGGCGATCGTTCAGGGCATCACGGAATTCCTGCCGGTCAGTTCGTCGGGCCACCTGGTCCTGGCCTGGGAGTTCTTCGACCGGGCCGGCTGGCCGGTCCCGGAACAGACCCAGAGCGAGCGCCTGATCATGGACATCGCCGTCCACGTCGGCACGCTGGCCGCCGTCTGCCTCTATTTCTGGCGCGACCTCTGGCAGATGGCCCTCGGCGTGCTCAAGCTCGCGGTCGGCCAGATGACCCCCGGGGCGCGCCTCGCCCTCCACGTGATCGTCGCGACGCTGCCGCTGGTCGCGGCCGGCTACTTCTTCAAGGACACCGTGACCAACGTGCTGCGCGACGTCACCGTGGTCGCCTGGGCGACCATCGGCTTCGGGGTCGTCCTGCTGGTCGCCGACCGCATGGGCCTGACCATCCGCCGGGTCGAGCACATGACACTGCCCGCCGCCCTCTTCGTCGGCCTGGCCCAGGTGCTGGCGCTCATTCCGGGCACCAGCCGCTCGGGCATCACCATGACGGCGGCCCGCTTTCTCGGCTACGAGCGGCCCGAGGCGGCGCGCTTCTCGCTGCTGCTGTCGATTCCGGCGATCCTGGGGGCGGGAACGCTGGCCGGGCACGACCTCTACCAGGCCGGCAACCCGCACCTCGGCATGGAGGCGATCGTTGCCGCCGCCATCTCCTTCGTCGTCGCGCTGATCGCGATCGCCCTGATGATCCGCTGGCTGCGCCACGCCGGCTTCATGCCCTTCGTGATCTACCGCATCCTGCTCGGCGCGGCGCTGCTCTTCTGGATCGCCTGAGCCGCGCGCGGCGTCCAGGAAAGGCGCCAGGAAAGGCACCCAGGAAAGACACCCTGGGAAGGCGCTCAGACGGCCACCGTCCGATTGAACCGTCCGCCGGGGCGGTAGCGGTCCAGATAGGTCGGAATCACCACCTCCAACGCGGTCGGGTCG
>Ga0210144_1000210_pt1 | contig 34275 bp, 31 predicted proteins | sample Muzzi_PWA_D2_FD_185532 | JGI IMG/M metagenome (GOLD analysis project Ga0210144, IMG submission 185532) | Wetland microbial communities from San Francisco Bay, California, USA, that impact long-term carbon sequestration - Muzzi_PWA_D2 (SPAdes) | ecosystem: Environmental > Aquatic > Marine >...
CGTTGCAACGCGATACGACAAACGAGCCGACAACTATCTCGCAGGCGTCAAACTCGCTTCAGTCAGAATCTGGATGCGATTTAATGAGTCGGTGACCTAGAGCCCGTATTTGCCGGGCCAATCGGCGGCAGGACCGCCAAGCTCGTCGGCGCACTTCCGAAGTTCGTCGGCGAAATGCCGGACCAATGCTGCGCGGATTTCCTCGGTCATGGCCAGCTTCGGCTTGCCATCCTTGCGGTTGAAGCCGGGCGTCATCTGGCTGGCGCCGGCGGACGGGTCGCCGCCGAGAAACGTGATTACGTCGGAACGGACGCTGTCCGGACGATTGCGCAAGTCGTCGAAGAAGAAGAGGCCGAACTGACCGTCGGGAACAAACTGACGCCACCGCCTCACGATCTCGGAAGGATAAGAGCGGCCGGCAAAACTGTGATCTTCGCTCAGTTGCTCGACAATGAACGACGGCGTCACTGGCTGCGGCAGCAAGTCACTGCGCGCAATCATCGATAACTGCGACCAGATTCGTTCGACGGGATCGCGCGCGATAAATATCACTTTTAACCTTGGGAAGAATGATGTTATTATCTTGACCTTTCTTGGTTTTATCAATGAATATCCACCGGTAATGTCTCCGGTTATATCCTCACCTTTTTCGTCAAACAAATGGGCATATCCATCCAGATCAAGCTTTCCCTGTGTTATCAATTTGGAGTATTTGTGAATGAAATTCACTCCCCGCCGATCAATCGGCGGTTCATTTTCCAATGCCCTGTTCCTGTTTAAATCATCAATGTCCCTTTTTTTCATGCTTTCCGACATCCTCAGCCGTTTCTTGGGCGTGACTCTGTCGAAATAGTGCAGCTCCTTGATCGGCGGCATCCAGAAATCCGGATGATGGGCGAGTTGATCGTAGAGCCATTGCGTGCCGCCTTTTTGCGCGCCGATGCAGATGAAATCGGGCCCTAGGCCGTCGTCGGACGTCGTCATCTGTTCAAGTCTTCACCAATTCCAAAAAGGACTGACAAGGCGGCGCTTGTCCCGCTCACGGACCGGCCGGCGGATCTACCGTGCTTGAAGTGCGACATGCCCGTCGATCGCAAGTTCTGGCGCCACCTCGGCCAGCGATGTGACGCGACGAAAAACGTCGTGCGCGGCGAAGCTCTTTATCAGTTGCAGGTTTTGCGAAGCAAGCAGCTGTTTCCGCAGCCCCGTCGGAACGACAAAAAGACCATTCGGACGAACAAGCCCGCAAAGCGCTCCCGCCAGATCGGATGTGATACGTGGGCCACGCAGACTGCGGCGCAAGCGCTCAACGACGATGATGTCGAAGCGCTGGTGGCGCACCTGATGCAGATCTCGGTCCAGGAGAATCTCCCAAGGGCCGACTCCTGGCCCCGCCGTCAGCAGAAGCGCCTCATCGGACGGAAACGCAGCGGCGTAGAGGTTAGGGTCAGACGCATTGGCCAACAACACCCGCAGCTTCGATTGGGACGGCACAGGACGAACCGCCGGTTCGCCGAGCAGCGCGACAACGTCGCTGATCGATGCGGCGCGTTCCTTGTTGAGCACGGCGCGGACCCGCTTGGCAACAACGCGACCCGCAACGACAATCCCGAGCCCCGGCTTCTTTCTGGGTAGGTGTTCGATATCAGATATGATTTGCGCGGCGCGCGCGTCGAACGTGTAGTGAGGATAGATTTCTCTGGCTTTTGCCCACATGCGCTGTAGGAATTCATCGTAATTTTCGTTAAGTCCTTTGTACACCTCCCCAAATTCGGTTTCGTCACGGGCGTACAAAATGCCTTCACCGAATATTTCCTTCAGCTCGGCAAACGCATCTGAAATAAGGGGCAAGCCGCTGAACAGACAGTCAAATGTCCTGTTATTGACATAGCCGTAGTATTTCATATCGATCCAATGATCGTTCAGCCCGATCCGTGCACTCCGGTACAATTCCGGCAGATGGCGATTGGCAATACGCGTGCGCTCGACAAGTTCTTTTGCCGGCGTCTCCTCCCAACCCCGACCGATGATTCGCGGCGCCAGTCCACATTGCTGCGCCCAGTACACCGAATCCCGGAAGACCCCGCCTCGCGCGTTGCCCACGAAAAGGATGCCAGTGCGCGCGTCGGGATCTCCAGGCGTCAGCACCGGGAAGTCCGAGCACTGCCGGGCAACCAGGACCGGGGTCGTCGCCTGCCTGCGAACTGCGGACCGGTGGGTGTGAGACGCGACGTAGACGAAATCGAACCGGTCGATCTCTTCGATCGACACCGACCCTGGGTGGCTCAGGACCCACATGACTGACAGTTTGTCCGCCGGGGGCACGTACGGCCTTAGCCCGCGCAGCACCAGCACGACGTCCTCTCCGTCAGTTGAATCCCACTCAGGCCAGAAGTGCTGGACAACCTCAACGCCTCTCGCCTGAAGAGCGAGCTTCAACGCTTCTCCAAAATAGAAATCGCCCCAGTTTCGCCGGATCCGGGTCGTCGGGGCGGGATTCTTGATGGCCAGTTTCATCGGCGCGCCAAAGAACGCGGAGCCTAGGATCGCGCCTCGGAGCTTTCCACGACTTGAGTTGGCCCTTCTTTCAACGTGAAAGAATTTCCGTAGTCGTCGGTCTGGTATCCGAATATTCGGAAATCATCTTCATAGCGCCTGGCGATTTCCGCAAGCGACTGCTCGCTGGCAGCCAGCGGCTCCGGACGCCCCTTTCGGATGTGTGGAACCGGTTCCGAAGAGACAATCCCCAAATGCCGGAAGACCACATCGATCGGAGTTGCAAGGCCATCCTCCAGCCGAAAGGTCTCAATCGGATCGACGATGAATTCGTGCTGTGGACGGAGATGGTTTTCCATGGCGGAAGGCTTCCTTTTGACCAGATCAAGCACTCGGTTCAGCCATTGGTCGAATCGTGTGCTGTCACCTCCCTTGGCCTCCATTCGCATTTTGTATTCCGACGCGATCCTACCATAAGGGTTCCGCACGATCGCAAACCCATAGTCGTAGAAATCTGAAGGAACCAAGTTTCGATATACAGCAGCATGCATATGTTGGAGAGGTATACTCATCGGTGATTTCTTTGTCCCGACATATAATGCTTCAGAACAACCGTGCTTCTTGAGCATCCTTTCGACACTTGTTCCCCCGGATTTGGGGATGTGAACGAAGAAGACGATCCGGTTATTGTAACGGTATAGAGACATGATTCGATACGTACTTCACGTTTTCGCGAAACTCTCGGAGGCTTCCCGGCTACCGGCGGGAAGCCTTAGCGATTGCGCTGAGCTGGGCTTGTGTTTCTGGAGAAGCGGAAAGCATTCGGCTCACATCCAGACGGCCCGGCACCGCATGACTCAACACCGGCTTGCATCCCGCTGCCACGACAAAGTCCGGATTCGTGCGGCAACAAAAGCTGAGCGGGAACCGCCGCGGCGATGTGTTGTCGGCGATCCCTGCGATCTCATCGCGTTCGCCCTGCGTCTCCTGTGCGCTTGCCTCGGTCGTAAACGACCCGCCACGGTTCTTGGAGGCGTTTGCCGTAGCAAATGTGGGGGGCATTTTCGGCCCTCCAGTGCGGTTGGCCCGATCTACCACGAGCACGGGCCGGAGACAAACTCCTCAGGACGTTCGAGACAAGATTCCAGAATCCGCGACGAACCGAACCGGCATTGTCGCAGGCTATTCGATGGATGTACCCAGCCGCACGCCAAGTCAGCCGCGCGGTCGTAGGCGCGCCCAAACGTTGAAGGCCGGACGTCCAATCGGCTTCGTCCCCTCCATAACGATCACGCCTCTGCTTGGCCGGACCGGGACAACCCGCAAGACTTGCCTCTCCTTAGCGTAGTGGCCGGTCAATTGGCCTGTCAGGGACTATCATTCTTGACCGGCGCGGCAAGGATGCCTATTCACCGGCCCTGCGGCCGAGGATGGGGTCTCTCGGGCAGGGAGGTGGCATTCGCGGCGCTCGCAATCCTGCTTCTCAGAACGCAGCCAAAGATGGCCTCAGCCAAAAACGAATGTATATGCAAGTGGCCCGCACACAGACGAGATTGCTTCCGGCCGTCAGGTTCCGGGCAGCCGGTATAGCCGTCAGGACTGCCTCCACAGGGCGCGGGAGGTGTTTGTGAGGATACACTTCGTTATTCAGAAGATCGCGCTGCGGAGCGGCGGCGCGGAGCGCGTATTGATAGAAACCGCCAATGAGATGGCGGAGCGCGGCCACTCCGTAGAAATTCTCTCATATGAAAACCGAGGGCGCGAACCGTTCTATCCGCTTCACCCCGCCGTCGTGCACAAGAACCTGTTCAATCGTCCGAGGTCACTCAGATCCAAGTACAAATGGCAGCGGCGCGAGCATTTTCGCGAGGCGATCCCGTACGTCTTTCCCCTGAGCCACTGGAAGTGGCGGATGACCAACCGTTCGTTCATCCGCTCCCTGCGCCTTCATATCGCCGCCAGACAGCCCGATGTCGTCATTCCTTTCCTTCCGCCCGCTATTACCGCGGCCGCCATGGCAGCGCGCCGGATCGGCGTTCCGGTCGTCGCGTCCACGCACAACGAGCCGTCACAGGACTACACGAACCCCGAGCGGTGGGACCCCAACCCGGTGGACGTGCGCCGCCGCTTCGAGGCGCTCAGCCACGTCGACAGGATCCTCGTGCTGCTGCCGGAGTACCGGGACTGGTTTCCCGACGATCTGAGGCCAAAGGTCCTCGACATGCCCAATCCCGTGCAGCCGGTGGACAAGATGACGCTCAAAAACGCGGTCAGACAGAAGACCATTCTGGGCGTCGGCCGGCTGGCATCCGTGAAACGGTTCGATTTGCTCATCGAGGCCTGGGCCATGATCAAGGACGAGTTTCCGGACTGGAAGGTGGACATCTTCGGTCATGGACCCGACCGGGACGAACTTCAGGCCAAGATCGTCGCGCGCGGGGTGGAGGACACCTTCACGCTTCGTGGCGTGACGGATCAGATTGCCGAACAGTTCCTCGGCGCGTCAGTATTTGCCCACCCGGCGGAACATGAGGGGTTCCCCCTCGCCGTCACCGAAGCCCTCGCCCATGGATTGCCGGTGGTTGGTTTTGCCGATTGCTCCGGCCTCAACACTCTGGTGGAGCACGAAGAGACCGGCATTCTCGTCGAGCCGGGAAGCGATCGCGTCAAAGGTATGGCCGACGCCTTGCGACGGATATTGACCGACGAGCAAGAACGGCTGCGGCTCGGATCGAAAGCGCCAGCGTCGATGCTCCCATACGCGCCTCGGAAGATCTACGACAGATGGGAACGCGTCCTCAGCGACGCGGCCGAGTCGCGCTGGTACAAGAACGACCGCCGATAAGGCGTCGCAATGAAGATGGGCGGACGGCGGGGGGTCCCGGCTTCTACACGTCCGATCCGCTGACGTTGCCGTAGTTGCCCTGCCAATAGACCAGCGGGCTCGCGCCGCCGTTGACGTGCACGGACCGCACCCGGCCGACGACGATGGCGTGCGAATGCCATTCGATGAGTTCTTCGAGGGTGCAGTCGATTGCGGTGAGCGCGTCCGCCAGGATCGGCGCCCCGGTCACCAGCGTCATCCAGTCGGAGCCGATGTAACGCTCGGCGCCGCAAACCCCTCCCCGCCCGGAGAACCGTTCGGCGACGTGGCGGTGATGGGCGGCGAGGACGTTCACGCCAAACGCCCGGTTCGCCGCGAGCGCCGACAAGGTCGCGGTGGCGCGGCCGATGCACACCAGCAAGGACGGCGGATCGACCGACAGCGAACTGACCGAGGTGGCCGTCAGCCCGGCGCGTGCATTGCCCTGGCCCGTGGAAACGACGGTGACGCCGCCGGCGAGATTGCGCATGGCGGCCCGAAATGTGCTCGGGCTTGGGTCGTCCGCGAGTTCGAGGGGCGTCGTCAACTCCGTGTTCATGCGACCCATGCCCTTTCCCGCTTCCGCGAAGCGACATAGGACAGCCAGTTGCTGATCACCGGGACTCCCGACACCAGCCGTCGGCGCATCAGCTTCGAGCGCAACGCCCCGTCGTCGGGGAACTCGGCGAGCAGCCGCGGGTCGCGCTCGGCGACCGCCTTCATGGCAAACGACGCCAGCTCCTCTTCGGTTCGCCGGTCGAAATAGTCGCACGGGATGTTCGGATACCGGCCGCTCTCGCCGCGCAGATAGCGGCCGACATCCCTGCGGTACTCCCGCATCAGCGAATACGGAGTGTATTCGGGGTGTCCCTGGAAGAACAGGAACAGGCTCCGCCGGCGCTTGACGAAGATGTCGACGCCGGCCGCCTCCGACCGCGTGAGAATGGCGTAGCCCTTGGCCTTCAGCTCGGCTTCGGGCAATTCGTTCCACCGTGAATGCGAAATGCGCAGCGGCGCGCGCAGGCCGGCAAGAAGCGGATCGTCGGACGCCCTCTCGCAGTCGAAGATCCCGAACCGCTTCTCGGCGAGGCGCTGTCGCTCGATCCCGTCAAGGTGGAGGACCGCCGCATGGGCAGCAAGGCACGACCACAAGGTCGACGCCGTGTTGCGCTCGGCCCAATCGACGACGGCGGTGAGGCTCTCCCAGTAGGGTTCGTCGGACAGCCGTTCGGCGTGCGGTTCGCAGCCGGTGACGATCAGGGCATCGAGCCTGGTTGCGGCCAGCTCGCTGATGTCCGCATACATCGCGCGCGAATAGGGCTCCTCGGGAGTGCCGCGCGGAACTCCAGGAATCGAGAAGAAGTGCAGGCGGACGGTCCGGTCCGCTGCCGCCTCGCTAAGCAGCCGCATGAACTGCCGCTCGGTCACCGCCACGGCGGACTCCGGCATGTTGTTGACCAACCCGATCTCGATCGCGTCGGGGCTGTCCACCGCCGGTCTGCCGCCCGTATCGACGAGGCGCGGCTCCCCGGCGAACGGATCGCCTTCGAGATTCTGGTTGAGCACGACAAACAAGGGCCTATCCTTTTCCCGCTACTCAGCCGCGGCTGGCGGCGCCTTGCCGAGCGGCCACGCCGCATCGAGCGCCTGGTCGAGGTCGTCGAGGATGTCGGCAATGTGCTCGATGCCGATGCTGAAGCGGATCATGTCGGGTGTGATGCCGGCCAGGCGCTGCGCCTCGCCAGACATCTGCCGGTGGGTGGTCGAGGCCGGATGGCAGGCGAGCGACTTGGCGTCGCCGATATTGACCAGCCGTTTGACCAGCTTGAGCGCGTCGTAGAAGTTCTTGCCGCCTTCGAAGCCGCCCTTCACCCCGAAGGTGAGAAGCGACGGCACGCGGCCGCCGAGGTACTTGCCGACCAGCTTGTGGTTGGGGCTGTCGGGGAATCCGGCATAGGATACCCAGGCAACGCGCGGATCGCCGCGCAGGAACTCGGCCACCTGCCGCGCATTGTCGACATGGCGCTCGACGCGGAGCGCGATGGTTTCGATGCCCTGGAGGAGAAGGAACGCGTTGAGCGGCGACAGCACCGAACCGGTGGTCCGCTGATAGACGCTGCGGCAGCGGCCGATATAGGCGCCGCGCCCGAAGGTCTCGGTGTAGACGAGGTCGTGGTAGGAGCGGTCCGGCTCGCTGAACATCGGGAAGCGGTCGCGATGCGCGGCCCAGGGGAAGTTGCCGCTGTCAACGATCATGCCGCCGAGCGTCGTTCCATGGCCGCCCATGAACTTGGTCAGCGAATGCACGACGATATCCGCCCCGTGCTCGATGGGCCGAAGCAGGATCGGGGTGGCGACGGTGTTGTCGACGACCAGCGGCACGCCGTGCCGGTGGGCGACGGCGGCGAGCTTCTCAAGGTCGCAGATGTTGCCGGCCGGGTTGCCGACGCTCTCGCAGAAGACGGCGCGGGTGTTCTCGTCGATCAGTCGCTCGATCGCCTCCGCCTGGTCGCTTTCGGCGAAGCGGACGTCGATGCCCTGCCGCGGCAGCACGTGGGCGAACAGCGTGTGGGTGGTGCCATAGAGTTGGGGGACGGAGACGATGTTGCCCCCGTGGTCGGCGAGGTTGACGATCGCATAGTGCAGCGCGGCCTGGCCGGTGCTCACCGCGAGGGCGGCAAAGCCCCCCTCCAGGTCGGCGACGCGCCGTTCCAGCACCTCGGTGGTCGGATTGCTGATCCGGCTGTAGCGAAAACCCTCGACCTCCAGATTGAAAAGCGAAGCGCCGTGATCGGCGCTGTCGAACTCATAGGCGACGGTCTGGAAGATCGGCACGGCGACCGCCTTGGTGGTCGGATCGGTCTCGTAGCCGCCATGTATGGCGATGGTCTCGCTGCGCATCTGACCCCTTCTCCAGTCCCGCTCGGGGCGAAAGACCCCAGGAGTTCCTTCCAAATCGTCGCCTCTTCACCAGTTAACCTAAATATACTTTGAGGAATGCGCAGGCTTGTCTATTGTCATTCTGCTGCTCCTACGTCAGCCGAACAGCAATATAACATCCGAACGGAAGAATTGAACTCAATTTGTCCTAGTAACCTTAACGGTTAAGTCTACATTTGACTCAAACCGTAGGGCTTATTGCAACCACCGTGCCGCGCAGCAAAATGCCCTCGGAGGGAGCGCCGGCCCCTCCTTTCGAAGCCGGCAACGAGGACGAGCATGGGATCGGCGACCAGTGGAACCGCTGCGGTGGCGATCGCCGCGGGTCACGACCGCGTCGGAGAGTCCGCCGCGAGCCGATGGCTCCGCGCCCTCGAGCTCACCGCGCGGATCGACGGCGAGCCGCTCCGCACCCTGCCGGTGGTGATCGACGCCGTGGCCGAGCAGTTCGGTGTTGCCCCCGCCCTCGTCTCGGATCACGAATGCCTGAGCTTCGCGGCGTTGGCGGAACGCTCCCGCCGCTGGTCACGCTGGGCGCTCGCACAGGGGCTGGCGCCGGGCGAGACGGTCTGCCTGCTGATGCCGAACCGCCCCGACTACCTAGCGATGTGGCTCGGCGTCACCCGCGTCGGCGGCGTGGTGGCGCTGCTCAACACGAACCTGACCGACGCCTCGCTGGCACACTGCATTTCCGTCGCCTCGCCAATCCATATCATCGTCGCGGCTGAACTCATCGGTGCGCTCAACAGCGCCAAGCCGCATCTCGCCGCTGCGCCACGGATCTGGGTGCTCGGTGGCGCGCCGGATGCCGTCATGGACGGGACCGTGCTCGACGTCAGCCGATATCCAGGCGGACCGCTCGCGCCCGATGAAACGCGACCGGTGACGCTTCGCGATCGGGCGCTCTGCATCTACACGTCGGGAACCACGGGCTTCCCCAAGGCGGCCAATGTCAGCCATCACCGGATCATGATGTGGAGCTACTGGTTCGCCGGGATGATGCAGACCGGCCCGGACGACCGCATGTACGACTGCCTGCCGATGTATCACAGCATCGGCGGCGTCGTGGCGCCGGCGAGCGTTCTGGTCAGCGGCGGCTCGGTGGCGATCCGCGAACGATTTTCCGCTCGGCAGTTCTGGGACGATATCGTGCGCTTCGACTGCACGCTGTTCCAGTATATCGGCGAGCTTTGCCGTTATCTGCTGGCGGCGCCGCCCAGCCCTGCCGAGCGCGAGCATCGGCTCCGCCTCTGCTGCGGCAACGGGTTGCGCGCCAACGTCTGGGAGGCTTTCCAGGAGCGTTTCGCAATCCCCGCCATCCTCGAATTCTACGCGGCGACGGAAGGCACCTTCTCGCTCTACAATGCCGAGGGGAAGCCCGGCGCGATCGGCCGCATCCCACCCTTCCTTGCCCACCGCTTTCCGGCGGCAATCGTCAGGTTCGACACGGAGACCGGCGCGCCCGTCCGCGACGCGGAGGGCCACTGCATCCGCTGCGCCCGCAACGAGGTCGGCGAGGCAATCGGCAGGCTCTCCGCCGGAGAGTCCGGTGCGTCGGGCCGGTTCGAGGGCTACACCAGCGAGCCGGAAACCGAAAAGAAGATCCTGCGCAATGTCTTCACCGAGGGTGACGCGTGGTTCCGCACCGGCGACCTGATGCGCAAGGACGAGAAGGGCTTCTTCTATTTCGTCGACCGGGTCGGCGGCTCGTTCCGCTGGAAGGGCGAGAACGTTGCGACCCTGGAGGTGCAGGAGGCGGTCTCGTCCTGTCCCGGCGTGCTGGCGGCCCACGTTTATGGCGTGGAGGTCTTCGGCGCCGAGGGGCGGGCCGGCATGGCCGCCCTTGTGCTCGAGCCGTCCTTCGATCTCTCGGTCCTGCGGGCGCATCTCGCCACGCGGCTTCCGCCCTATGCGCGGCCGCTCTTCCTGCGCATCCGCGACGAACTGGAGATGACCGAGACCTTCAAGCCGAAGACGCACCGTCTGGCGGCGGAAGGCTTCGACCCGTCGGGAATTGCCGACACGCTCTATTTCGACGATCCGCGGCTCGGCGCCTATATCCGGCTGGACCATGAGGTTTACGAATCGATCAAGGCAGGCCGAATTCGCCTTTGACCTGGGGTTCGCGCGATGGGGCCTTCAGGCCAGCGATGCTCTCACCTCCCGGCAGATCATGTCCATCGCCATCGCCGCCGAAGGGATGACAGTGGTGAGACCGTAGAAATGGTGGATGAGTCCGGCATGACAGGTATGGCTGACCTCGACACCGGCATCGGCCAGGCGCCTGGCGTAGGCCTCGCCCTCGTCGCGCAGCGGATCGAACTCGGCGGTGTGGATGGCGGCCGGCGGCAGGCTACCGAGATCGAGGGCCCTGAGCGGCGAGACGCGCGGGTCCATCGGGTCGCCCGGCGCGTAGTGGGCGAGGTCGGTCTCCATCGTCGTCCGGTCGAGCAGATAGCCCTCGGCGAACTCGCGTCGCGAGGGCGTTTCGGTGCCGAAATCGAGAACCGGGCAAAGAAGAAGCTGAAAAGCGATCCTCGGTCCGCCTGCCTCTTTCGCCAACTGGGTGACGACCGCGGCGAGCGTGCCGCCGGCCGAATCGCCGCCGACCGCGATCCGGTCCGGGTCGATCTCCAGCGTGTCGGCGTTGTCGAAGACCCATTGCGTCGCGGCAACGCTGTCCTCGATCGCAGCGGGAAAGGGATGCTCGGGTGCGAGCCGGTAACCGACCGATATGACCTTGGCGCCGATGCCTTCGGCCAGCGTGCGACACAGGGCGTCGTGGGTATCGAGGCTTCCGGCGACCAGCCCGCCACCGTGGAAGAAGATCAAGGCGGGGAGACCGCCCCGCGAGCTCGTCGCCGGCGTGTAGATGCGCAGCGGAATAAAACCGGCGGGCCCGGGAATCGTCTGGTTGAGCCCCATCGCCGCCGCCTCGGAACGGGACAGCGCCATCAGCTTGCGGAAGGATTCGCGGCGTTGCTCCACCGTTGCCCGCGAGCCGGCCTTGGGGCTGGCGACCGCCATCATGTCAAGGAGGCGCTTCGCGTGCGGGTCGAGAGACATGTGCGGGGGAAGCCTGGTGTCTTTGCTGGGGGCGGGAACAGCCTTAGATCAGCCACGCCGGTGAGTAAACATCGGGTGACGATGCGGGTCCAACCTGCCGCGGGCTGCGCGCGCTGGCATGGCGATTGCCCCGCTGACAATGCTGGACCCGGATGGCCCATTTTGGAGCAGTCTTTCGGGCGGCCCCGTCACGAGGGTGGAAGGGAAATGTCATGACAACAGGGCTGATGTCGCCCGCCCCATCGCAGACCTGGACGTTCTTCGCCGGAGACTGGCACGAGGGCAATGTTCCGATCATGGGCGTGCGCACCCACGGCGCCTGGCTCGGGTCCGCGGTGTTCGACGGCGCCCGGGCCTTCGAGGGCGTGGCCCCCGACCTCGATCTTCATCTCGCCCGGGTCAACCGTTCGGCCGGCCACCTCAACCTGAAGCCTGTTGTGTCGGAGGAGACCTGGATGGGGCTGGCACGCGAGGGGATCGCGCGCTTTGATCGCAATGCCGCCCTCTATATCCGGCCGATGTACTGGGCCGAAGGCGGCGGCGCCGGTGGCGGGGTGCGCTTCGATCCGGAGACGACGAACTGGTGCCTCTGCCTCTACGAATCGCCGATGCCGGAGCCGGTCGGCACCTCGGTAACCCTGTCGCCCTATCGTCGGCCCACCGACGACACCGCCCCCATGAAAGCCAAGGCCGGCTGTCTCTACCCCAACAACTCGCGGGCCATGATCGAGGCGCACACGCGCGGCTTCGGCAACTGCATCATGCGCGACGTGATGGGCAACGTCGCCGAGCTCGGCAATGCCAATGTCTTCATGGCCAGGGACGGCGTGGTCTACACGCCGGTGCCGAACGGCACGTTTCTCAACGGCATTACCCGGCAGCGCGTCATCAGCCTGCTGCGCGAAGACGGCGACACCGTCGTCGAGAAGTCGCTGACCTATGAGGACTTCCAGGACGCCGACGAGATCTTTTCCTCCGGCAACTTCTCGAAGGCCATGCCGGTCACGCGGATCGACGACCGCGAGCTGCAGCCCGGCCCCTTCTTCCGCAAGGCCCGCAAGCTCTATTGGGAATTCGCCCACGGCTAACTGGCGGTGGGCTTCGCGGTCAGCTTCGACCGCGCGCCAGGGCGTGCTCGCGGATGCCGGCAAGCGTCGTCGCCGGAGTGATCGCCTCCGGATCGACCTTGAGATGGATGATCGCGGGCTTGCCCGACGCCTCGGCAGCGCGGAACGCAGCCGGGAAATCCTCGGTCCTCTCCACCGTGACGCCGAAGCCGCCGAAGGCGCGCGCATAGGCGGCGAAATCAGGGTTCTTCAGCTCCGTCCCCGACACCCGCTCGGGAAACTCCCGCTCCTGATGCATGCGGATGGTGCCGTACATGCCGTTGTCGCAGATGATGGTGATGATCGGCAGGTCGTACTGGGCAGCGGTGGCGAATTCCTGGCCGTTCATCAGGAAATCCCCGTCGCCGTTGACCGAGAGCACCATCCGGTCCGGATAAAGGCGCTTCATGGCGACGGCCGACGGCATGCCGTAGCCCATCGACGCCGAGGTCGGCGCGATGTGGGTAGCCAGACCCCGGAAACGATAGAAGCGATGGATCCAGGCGGCGTAGTTGCCGGCCCCGTTGCACAGGATAGTGTCGGCCGGCAGGGTCTCGCGCAGCCAGACGAAGATGGCGCCGAGGTTGACGCTGCCCGGCTGGTCGGTCGGCGCGTTGGTCCACGCCCGATACTCGGCGTGGGCGGCGTCCGTCTCCTCGCGCCACGGGAGGTCGGCCGGCGGCGCCAGCTCGTCGAGGGCTTCGGCGAAGCGGATCGGGCCGGACTGGATGGCGAGGTGCGGATGATAGACGCGGCCGATCTCCTCGGCGCTCGGATAGACGTGGACCAGCCTGGTGTGGGGATCCGGAACGTCGAGCAGGGTATAGCCCTGCGACGGGATCTCGCCGAGACGTCCGCCGCAAAGCACGACGAGGTCGGCCGTCTTGATCCGGGCAATCAGCTTCGGGCTGGGGCCGATGCCGAGATCGCCGGCGTAACAGGGATGAAGCGGATCGAACAGCGGCAGGCGGCGATAGCTGGTCGCGACGGGCAGGCGGAACCGCTCGGCGAAGCGATGCATCGCGTCGCGCGCTTCCTCGTTCCACCGGCTGCCGCCAAGGATGAGGATGGGACGTTTCGCTTCGACGATCAGCGCACGGAAGCGCGCCATCTCGGCCTTGCCTGGCGCGGCCTCGACCGGTTCGAAGACCGGCGCGTCGGGAACGGCGACGCGCTCCTTCAGCATGTCGGCCGGCAGGCCGATCACCACCGGACCGGGGCGGCCACCGGTTGCCGTGTGGAAGGCGCGTGAGACGACCTCTGGCACGCGGGTCGCGTCGTCGAGCTCGGTCGCCCATTTGGTCATGCCGCCGAACACGGCGCGACAATCGATCTCCTGGAACGCCTCACGTTCCCGGACGTGACGATCGACCTGGCCGACGAACAGGAGCATCGGCGTCGAATCCTGGTCGGCGATGTGGATGCCGGGCATGGCATTGGTGGCGCCCGGTCCCCGCGTCACGAAGCAGACGCCCGGCCGGCCGGTCGCCTTGCCGACCGCTTCCGCCATCATCGCCGCACCGCCTTCCTGGCGGCACACCGTCACCGTGATGTCCCGATCGTGGAAGGCATCGAGGACGCCGAGATAGCTCTCGCCAGGCACGCAGAACACGTGCCGGACACCATTTCGGATGAGTTGGTCGACCAGCACTTCGGCGGCGGTCCGGGTGTTTTCGGGTGCGTACATGTCGACGCGATCCTTGGCTGGCGCTAGGGGCCGAACAGGGCGATCTCGGTATAGGTGAGATCGCCGAGCCGCGGCTTGTCCGGCCCCTTGAAGAACTTCCGTCCCTTGACGTCCTGGTAGAAACCGACCAGCCCCGGCACCGGCCCGTTTGAATCCAGCACGACCCACGGGATGCCCCGCCGCAACAGGTGCCGCCCCAGCGGCCCGGCAAAGCGGACGAATTCGCTCACCCCGCGGCAATAGATGAGCCGCACGCACGGCACCCGGTCCCGCCATCGCATGAAACGCTGGAAGATGAACGGATGATCGCCATCGGGTGCCGAGCAGACGAGGGCGAGGCAGCCATATCCAGCGTGGGCCGCCATCAGCTCGCGCTCCGGGCCGGGTAGCGCAACACCGGCAGACTCACCCGGCGGCACATCCCTGACCCGGACGCGTCGCCGCGGGGGGGTGAGCCATGGCACTGCCGTGAACTGCCCGGTGCAATACGGGGCAAAGCCGAACGCCTCGATGATCGGCCAGGTATGCTGGGCGGGAGAGATGTTCACATAGGTGACGCCCTTGTGGCGGAGCGCGACGGTCACGAGAAGCGAAGCGAAACTGCGGTAAGCAGGTTCAACATACCAGCTCGACAGGTTGCAGCGGATCTCGGTCCGGCCTCCCTTGTCGAAGGAGGTGAACAGCAGAAGGAGGACGCCGACCGGAATCCCGTCGCTTTCGAGCATGTATCCGAACCGCGGCAGGCCGCACGGCACGGCGCGCTTCGCATGCCGGTCAAGGCCGCGCGTCCAGTACGCCCGGTTGCGTCGCGGAAATCCGCGTTCCAGCAGGTCGATGACGGCATCAAGGTCGGAGACGCCTATCTGGCGGCAGCGGATCTTCGATTGGGATGCCATCATCAGCGACGTTCACCATGAATGGTCATTAAACTTGTAGCGTTTTTTGAACTTTAATATATTCGCTGCGACAAGCAAATTGTGAGCAAGTGCTAAGATGTCGGTAAGGTTAACGGTCCTCTCGCAAATTGAAGTCGTTGCCGATCAACAAGAAAAGAAGCTCGCGCCGCTCAGCGACGATCTCGTCCTGATCGAGTCGGGTCTCGATTCCCTGTGTTTCGCGCTCCTGGTGGCGAAGCTGGAGGACACGCTCGGCTACGATCCGTTCACCGAGTCGGACGACGTGAATTTCCCGGTGACGCTCGGTGAGTTCGTCAGGCTGTACGAGGATGCCGCAGCATAGCACCAAATCGTTGAGGGGCGCGCTCGGCGGATCGGACCTCGCGGACCGGCGACTCCTCGGCGCTCGCCAGGGCGTCGCCCTTGGCGACATCGTGCAGGGCTCGTGCCTCAACATCGATCGCGCGGCCCTTGCCGGACGTTCGGTGCTGGTCGTCACCGGCGACCAGCTGACGGCCGCCCTGGCACTGATCGCGCTCGACGGGCTGGTCAGCCGGCTTGTCGTGGCGCCCCCTGATCTCCGGTCCGACCTTCTGCCAACGGTGATCGCCGACGCCGAGGTCGACGCGATCGTCTCCGACTTCGATCCGGTCACCTTTGCCGCGCTCGGCGTTCCCCTGTTCGCCCGTTGCGGGTTGCCGATCGTGCGGCCCGACGACGATGCCGACGGCGGCCGGGCGACCGAGTGGGTGCTCCTCACCTCGGGGACGACGGGCGTGCCGAAGATGGTGGTCCACAGCCTGGAAGCCCTGACCGGGGCGATCACGCCAGAGCCGTCGCGTGCACGGCCGATAGTGTGGGCGACGTTCTACGATATCCGCCGCTACGGCGGGCTGCAGATTCTCCTCCGCGCCATGCTCGCGCCCAGCTCGCTCGTCCTGTCCGAGGCCGGCGAGCCGGTCGTCGACCACCTCCATCGCCTGGCCGACGCCGGCGTCACCCACATCTCCGGCACGCCGTCGCACTGGCGGCGCGCGCTGATGTGCGGGACGGCGCGCGCGATCTCGCCGGAATACGTGCGCCTGTCGGGCGAGATCGCCGACCAGGCCATCCTCAACGCCCTGCGCGAGACCTATCCGCAGGCGGCCATCGGCCATGCCTATGCGTCCACCGAGGCCGGAGTCGGATTCGCTGTCGACGACGGGCTGGAAGGGTTTCCGGCGAGCCTGCTCGACCAGCATGGCAAGGATCCCGAGATCAGGGTCGAGGACGGATCGGTCCGCATCCGCTCGACCCGCGCCGCCAGCCGCTATCTCGGCGCTGCCCCCGACCGGCTCGCCGATGCCGATGGCTTCATCGACACCGGCGACATGGTCGAGCGGCGCGGCGACCGCTACTACTTCGTCGGTCGGCGCGGCGGCATCATCAATGTCGGCGGACTGAAGGTGCACCCGGAAGAGGTGGAGGCGGTCATCAACCGGCACCATGGGGTGCGGATGTCGCTGGTGAGAGCGCGGAAGAGCCCGATCATGGGCTCCATCGTCGTCGCCGACGTGGTGCTCGACGGCCGACCGGCGGACGCCGCCACCGGCCCGGCCGGCGACGCGCTCAAGGACGAGATCATCCGGTTTTGCCGTGGCGCCCTGCCCCAGCACAAGGTTCCCGCCGCGATCCGTTTCGTGCCGTCGCTCGACGTGACGACGGCCGGCAAGCTGGCGCGCCACCATGCGTAACGTCATCGTCACCGGCGGCAGCCGCGGGCTCGGACTGGGGATCGCCGAGAAGCTGGCGGCGTCGGGCTACCGGGTCATCGCCATCGCCCGCAAGACCTCCGACCCGCTTGCCGCGACCATCGACGAGGCGGAGCGCTGCGGACCGGGTGGGGTCCATTTCGTGCCCTTCGACCTGATGGAGACCGACGCCATCCCGGCGCTGGTCGCCGGAATCCGCCATGACTTCGGCGCCGTCTACGGCCTCGTCAACAATGCCGGCATCGGCACGTCCGGGCTGCTCGCCACCATGCACAACGCGCAGATCGAATCGCTGATCCGGCTGAATACCCTGTCGCCGATCATCCTGACGAAATACGTGGTCCGCGCGATGATGAACGAGGGGACCGGTCGCATTGTCAATGTCGCGTCGATCGTCGGCTTCACCGGTTACAACGGCCTGGCCGTCTACAGCGCGACCAAGGCGGGCCTGATCGGCTTCACCCGCTCGCTCGCCCGCGAGGTCGGACGGGTCGGCGTCAACGTCAACGCCATCGCGCCGGGCTTCGTCGACACCGAGATGACCCACGGCATGGACGGCAAGCAGCGCGAGCGGATCACGCGCCGCAGCGCCTTGCACCGCCTTCCCGAGGTCGACGACATCGCCAATAGCGTCGAGTTCCTGCTCGGTGACGGCGCCCGCAACATCACCGGCACCGTCCTCACCGTCGACGCCGGCAACACGGCATAGCGAAAAACGGCGCCGCGTGGGCGCCGCTTCAATTCCTTGCTGATAATCCCGCTCAGAGCTTCAGCGCGTCGCGGACGATGCCCGGCCATTTGTCGAGGTCGAGACCGTGGGTCCAGAACAAGGCGACCGCCAGGCGGTCCATGCCGAAGGCGACGCAGGCGGTGTGCGCCGGGGCCCCCGAACGGTCGCTGATCCCCCAGGTCGTGCCGAAGTGATCGCGGTGATAGTTGAAGCTCATGCAGGCGGTCGGCTTCTCCACCGAATGCAGCGGCACCAGGAACTCGAACTTGAGGGCCTGCTGGATCTGGCTCACCGCCATCACCTGGCCGGTGCGGCCGAAGAATGGATCGCTCGCCGGCTTGACGCTGTGCGCCAGGGCGAGCTCGGCAGCGAGGTCCGGCGTGCGGCGCATCCAGCCGTCGCGGAACTCCGTCACCTCTTCGGCGGTGCCGATGCACACATACTCGCGCATGCGGAACGATTGCAGCCGGTCGAGGTCGCTGGAGGGCTCGTGGCGGAAGCAGTCCGCCGCGACGTCGAAGCGCAAGCCGCCACGCGGAACCGGGCCGCGGCTCGCGGCAAGCGGATAGGCGGGGTAGCAGGCCGCCGGACTGAGGACCAGATCGGCCGCAGACAGCGATGTGGTCCAGTCGCCGCCCGCCGCATGGCGGTCGGCGGCCGAGCGGATGTCGTCCTCGCTGCCGTGCAGCGCGCAGACGCAGCCGAGCAGGTTGGGAAAGCTCTTCAGGTAACCAGCCTTTTCGAGATCGGCGCGGCTCATGACCGGCGGAAAGCGCAGGATCTCGGTGTCCGGCGGGCGCTTGCGCGAAACCCAGGCCGTCAGACGCTCGACGATGTGCTCGTAGAGCTCCGTTCGTGCGTAGACGCCCGCAACGCCCATCGGCCGGAACAAGGCATCGGCGAGCGTGCCGGTCTGCTGCTCCGGTTCACGGGATGGCGCCTCGGCCGGGGTTCTCATTGCTACGTTCATGATCATCGGGCTCCGATGGATGCTCAGTGTTTCCGTACGCTCTCGCTGGCTGGCCGGCGCCTCTGCCCCTTCTCAGCTGTGCAGGGAGTCGGGAATGCCGACCATCAGCGCCGACGTTCCGACGTTGGACATGATGCGGTCGTTGTTGATCATGATCGGCGACGACAGCACGTCGCGGAGATAGCGGCCGATGGTGAAATCGCCGTCGTTGCGGTAACCCGCCAGGCCGCAGGTGCGCAGCGCCGTCAGGACGATCGCGACCGCCTGCTCCGACGCTTCGACCTTGACCAGGTTGATCGCCGTCTGGAAGTCGACCGAGGCCAGAGCGCGCTCGTCATCCGCCGCCTGCTCGAAACGGCGGAGGGCCGAGTCCATCAGGCTGCGCAGCTTCATCAGCGACGCGGTCAGCTCGGTGACGCGGCTCGCTCCCGGCGGCAGCTGGCCATTGGCGTGGCGCGCCGCCTTGCGGACGAACAGCCGGGCGCGCTCGACCGCGGCCGCGGCAATCCCGGTCCACACGGAAGCCCACAAGAGATGGGCGACCGGCGTCATCGTCTGAACGTGAATCTTCTCATAGGGGACCGGCAGGATCTGGCTGGGCTCGCCGGTAGCCTTGAGCATGAAGCCGGCGCTGCAGGTCCCACGCATGCCGAGCGTGTCCCACGAGACCTGCGGCTCGAGCGTATAGTCCTCCTTGAGGAAGGCGACGAGCACCTGGTCCGACGCCTCGGCATCCTCGGAGCGGCGGGCAGTCGTCACGACCCCGTCGGCATAGGCGCCATAGGAGATCACCGTCGCGCTTCGCTCGAGGCTGATCGTCGAGCCGTCGCGCTGGATCGCCGCCGCGCTGGAGCGCACGTTGCCGCCGCCCTTGCCTTCCGTCGTCGACGAGGCAAGCAGCAGCTGCTCGCTGGCGATGCGGCGCAGCAGGCGCTGGTGCCAGGGATCGCCGCTGCCGTGGCGGACCAGGCAGGCGACCTTCGTCTGATGCATGGCGTAGATCATCGCTGTCGACGCACAGGTCTGACCGAGCCGGTAGCAGACGTCGGCCACCTCGGCGATGCTGGCGCCCTCGCCGCCGAACTCGCCGGGCACCATGATGCCCATCAGGCGCTCGGCGCGCGCGCTGGCGATGGCGTCTTCCGGAAAGCAACCGTCGCGGTCGACCGTCGCGGCATTCGCCAGGGCGACGGCTGCCGTCGCCTCGACGCGCGTGGCGAGATCAGGTGAGGCAGCTTCAGACGGGATGGCGTGGCCGCTGGGCCCCGTCCTCAAAGGTGGCGTTCTGGATTCGAGAACATCGACGGCCGTCATCGAATTTGCACTCCTGTCAATTGGCGCCGATTGATCCGCCGCGATGCCTCATTCCCGATGCACCAGGATCGACGGCGATTGCAACAAATTTGAATAAAACACTCTCGCTGTCTATAAGTACGTCGTCCCCGAGCACTCTATCTATCATAGTAAACTTAAGAGTTAAGGTTAATTTGCCCTGCAGGTCCTAGCTAAACTGTTATGAATTGACAGTCTCGGCCGAGAGGCGAAAAACTTATCTTCAATTTAAACAAAAATGCAGGGGTGCGGCCTCATGCAAATGCTCGCGCAACCCGTGGTGACGTCGGAAATCCGGCTGGTCACGCTGGTGGAAGACATCCTTGCCCGTAACGCGTCTGGCGAGACCTCGGGGCGCCGGGAGATTCCGATCGACGGCAACCTGATCGACATCGGCATGACATCCGTCGACATGGTCAGCCTCATGCTGGCGATCGAGGCCGAGTTCGACGTGATGATCCCGCCCACCGAGATCACCCCGGAGAATTTCCGATCGATCGCGACGATCGAGGCGCTCCTCTCGCGGCTGGGCAGCTTCCCGCAGTCGCCGTGAAGCGGGCGATCGCACTTTCGGTGATCGATCAGGGTGTCCTGAGCGCCCAGTCCGTGCTGTTCGGCTTCCTGCTGATGCGCATGGGCGACGCCGAGGCGGTCGGCCGCTTCGCGCTCTCTATGTCGGCTTTCTTCATCTTCCTGGCGATCCAGCTTGCCCTGATCAGCACGCCCTTGATGGTCAAGGTTTACGGGCGCTCCACGGCCGAGCAAGGGAGGATCCTGGACGTCGTCTGCACCTTCGATGTCTATATCCTCGCGGCCGCGGTCGTGGCGACTGTGGTTCTCCTCACCGCCATCGGTTTCACGCCGCTCGAGACGGCGGCGGCGGTCGCCATGGTTGCCTCCGGCCTCGTTCGCGAGCTGTCGCGCAGCGTTTCGATATCGACCGGCGACATGCGCACGTGCCTGAGGGTCGACGCGTGGTCGGTCGTGGTCTCGCTCCTCATGTTGTGGCCGCTGAACCAGGCGTTGCCACCGCAGGTCGCCTTCCTCATCTGCATCGCGGTCGGCAACTGCGCCGCGATCCTGATCGTGCGCCCGAACCTTCACATCGTCCTTCGCGAGGTGAGCGCCGCATTCAGTGCATACCGCCCGTATTTTTCCATGACGCGGTGGTCGCTCACCGGCGGCGTTTCCGCCGAGGTGCAGAGCCGGACCTTCCTCTTCGTGGTCGAAATCCTCCGCGGCACAGCGGCAACCGGCATCCTCCAGGTGGGCCGCTTCATCGTCAGCCCGTTGTCGCTGGTCAGTCTCGCCTGGGGACGGGTCGCGCTGCCGCGGATGGCCGCTCATTTCCGCGACGATGCACCGGCGAGTGCCTTCGCCCTCATGTATGTCAGCATCGCCTGCATATCGGCGCTGGCGATCGCCTATTTCGCCGTCATCTATTTCGCCTGGGACTGGCTCGATCACTTCATCTTCCAGGACAAGTATCCGGGACTCGCCGAGATCGTCCTCGCGTGGTGCGTCTATACGATCGTGTCCGAGCCGGTCCGCGCTCTGGGCTGGGCCTATCAGGCGACCGAGCGGTTCCGCGAGCTGGCGTTGCTCGCCATGGCCAATGCCATCGGCGTGCTGATGCTGATGGCGACGCTCGTGTTTCCGGTACCGCTCTACACGACGCTGATGATCCTCACGCTCGGGCAACTGTGCCTCGGCGCTGCCCTCGTCTGGTTCATGCCGACCCGCCAACGCCTTCGGGAGGCAACGGTCTGATGTCGGCCGAGGCCACCCTCGCTCCCCCGCATGTGCTGCCGTCGACGGCCCTCGCCCGCTCGGTGGCGGCCGCCATCCCGATGCTCCTCGTCGCCTACACAATCCTCATCTGGCCGCTGCTCTATGCGACACCCGCCTACACCGCGACCTCCGCCTTCGCGGCGCCGGATGCCGACGGCGGTCCGTTCCTGCTGACCAGAATCTACGTGCCGATCCTGTTCCTCGTATCGCTTGCCGCGTTCCTGAAAGTCCGGCCCCCCGTGCCGCGCCTGCAACGAAACCTGCTTGGCTGGTTCGGCGTGTTTCTCGCCTTCGCCGTGCTGTCGGCCGCGTGGTCGCTCGATCCCACCTTCACCCTGAGGAAATCGCTCTATCAGGCGCTCATCGTCCTTACCGTCTTCATGTCGGTGCTGACGGCTGGTGACACCCGCCGGGTGCTGTCGTTCCTCTTCGCGTTGATGGTGGTGGTGGTGCTCGCCAACCTCGGAGCGGTCGCCACCCGGCCGCCCAGCCCGATCGGTTACGCCGGCATCTACACCCACAAGAACTCGCTCGGCGCGGCGATCGCCCTCGTCTTCATGTTCACGCTCTATTTCACGCTGTCCGGCAAGCGCGCCGTCCAGCTGGTGGCGCTTGCCGCCGCGCTGGCCTGCATCTTCCTGCTCGTCAAGAGCGAGTCGAAGACGGCGATGGGACTGGCCGCTCTGGCGCCGCTTTGCGGCGTGCTCCTCTATATGCTGGCGCGCTGGCTGCAGGTTTCGCCGCTGGTCGCGATCCTTTTCGGCGTGTGCATGACCGCCGCCACCTATCTCCTCGTCAGCCGGCTGTTTGGCTTCGACACCTCCGACGTTCTGCTTTCCCTGTTCAATGACGTCACATTCACCGGCCGCACCCGGATCTGGGCGTTCGTGTGGGACTATATCAAGGAGCGGCCGATTCTCGGTTATGGCTATCAGGGCTTCTGGGGGATTCCCGACTCGCCGAAGTTCGGGGCGGAACTGCCCTTCATCGCCTCGATGGCCCACGGGCACAACGGCTTCCTCGACACCATCCTGACCGAGGGCGTCATCGGCTTCGCCCTCTACCTCATCGTCATCGGAAAGGTCGTCCGGCGCTGCGGCATGATCGCCGGCCGCGGCGCCAGCCTGTCCTGGTTCTATCTTTCCGTTCTGGTTCTGCTCGTGTGCAGCAACCTGATGGAGTCCGAGCTGCTCGTGTCCGAGAACGCATCGGACATGATGTTCATCCTGATTGCGTTTCTCGCATCGAAACAGCACGTCGAACCTGCCCCCGCGCAGGCAGTTGCGCCGCGGGTCGCCCGCGCCGACGCCGTGGAGGCGACGCCATGACGACGCGGGTCTCCGTCTGCATTGCGACGTTCAGGCGACCGCTCGGGCTGCGGCACGTGCTGTCCGAATTGCCCCGCCTCACCGGCGACCTGACGATCAAGGTGGTGGTCGCCGACAACGACGCCGAGCAGGCCGAAGGCCTGGCGGTCTGCCGGGAGATCATCGCCGACGGCTACCCGCTCCCCCTCACCGCCGTCGTCGCGCCTGACCGCGGCATCGCGCAGGCGCGGAACGTCCTTGTCGAGACAGCGCTCGCTGACCGCGATGCGCAGTTCATCGCCATGCTCGACGACGATTCGTGGCCGGCGCCCGACTGGCTGGAGGTGCTGATCGGCCTGCTCGAGCAGACCGGGGCCGGATTGGCCGGCGCCAGCATCGCCCATGCCTACGAGCGCACCCCCGACGCCGACGTCGAGGCCCTCTATTCGGCGATGCGGCGGCGCAGCTGGGCGGAAGGCATTGTGCCGACGCTGCACAACACCTGCGGACTGGTCGTCCGCCGCTCGGTCTTCGAGTCGATGGCGCAGCCTTGGTTCCATCCGGACTACGGGCTTGCCGGCGGCGAGGACGACGACTTCTTCCTGCGCGCTCGCGACGAAAAGCACACCTTCGCATTCTCGCCCCACGCGGTGGTCACCGAATTCATCCCGGCAAGCCGGGCGACCCGCCAGTTCGTCGGCCGTCGCGTCTTCGCCCAGGGGGCGTCGTGGACGCATGTCCGATCGAAGCGGCGGCCGGCCGGCTGGTCGTATCAGAAGGAGCTGGCCAAGATTCTTGCCGGCTTCGCCGTCGGCGCCGCCGGCTACGCCTTCCTGTTCTGGTCGCCCAGCCACCGGTTTGCCGCGAAGTGCCGGATCCTGCGCGCCGCCGGCAAGGTCAACGGGCTGATGGGCAACCTCGTGGAGGTCTATCGGGTGACCCAGGGACATTAGACTCCGCGGCAATCGAAGGCCTTGTCGACACGCCCTTGGAGAAAGCGAGCATGGCGGAAGACGCAACGGCACAGACCCCTTGGTCGTCATCCTTCCCTGGCGCCGAATACGCGGCGCCGGGGCGACCGGGCCTCGGCAAGCGCCTGAAGATGTTTGCGCGCGATACGCCGGGCGTCCGCCACGCGCTCCTCTCGGCGAAGTCCCTCGTCTGCAAGATCGCCCACGCGCCGCTCGGGCTCCATACGCTCTGCTACCACCACGTCGCGGCGGAGCATCAGGCACGTTTCGCGCGGCAACTGGACTATTTCGGCCGCTACGGCACGTTCGTCGACGCGGATAGGGCGATCGATCTGGTGCGGTCCGGCGAGGCCGGGAGAGGGCGCTTCTTCCTGCTCTCCTTCGACGACGGCTACGCCGACACCATCGACGTTGCGCTCCCCGTGCTTAAGGCGCGACGAATCCCGGCGATCGCCTTCGTGATCGGTTCGTTCCTCGATGCGTCGCCGATCGATTCATCCAACCGGGAATCCGGTTTCATGTCGCGCGACGACCTCGCGACCTGGTGCAGTGCCGGTATGGCTGTGGGATCTCACTCCCACACCCACCGCCGCATGATCGGCCTCAGCGACACCGAAGCGCGATGGGAGTTCGAGGCTTCCAAAGCCGCGCTTGCCTTCGCCACGCATATGCCGATCCGGCACTTCGCCTGCCCGTGGGGCCTCCCGGGCCATGATTTTCGCCCTGACCGTGCCCCAAGGCTGGCGGCCGAGGCTGGCTTCCGTTCGTTCTTCACCACGACGCATGGTGCGGCGACGGCGGAGAGCGATCTTCTGCTCATGCCGCGCCATGTGCTGGAGCCCACGTGGAGCCTTTACGAGCTCGACGCGCTGATCGGCGGGCTCCGCAGGCGGAGCGACAAGGCCGCCCTGCCCCACGTCGTCAATGCCGCGCGGCCCTGAGCCTCGCCGATGCGCGGTCTTTCCATCCGGGACGCCGGTTTTTCTCGTTCCACCGAACGGCACGGGTTTGTTCGCAAGCATACTTAAAGAGTAAGGTTAATTCATACTTATATATCGGTATTTATTACAGTATTATTGACAGTTGTGCCGAGTTTTAGACAACTTGGTTCGTCTACACTGGAGGACCACTCATGGACGATCGTCGGCGCAACTATGGAGTCGCTCAGGTTCTAGCCGCCTTGAGCAGCGGGACGGCGAGGCGAGACGCGACCGGCCGCAAGGCGCGGTTGATGACTCCCTACCTTCTGGTCATCGCCGCCACGCTCGGGCTGGTGCTGATCGTCGATCTGGCGGCGAAGGCCCCCGCCTTCATCGGCTACAAGGACGGACTCGGCATCAGCGAACACCACGAGCTCTCGCCGCGCACCATCGATCCGTCGTGGATCCTTTCCGGCTCCCCGATCTTCCATGCGGCCGTCTTCGAGCGCTCGGCGCACTGGGCCTCGACCAGCGGCATCTGGGAGTGCATCGGCCCAGCCAGCTTCGAGTGGCACTACGGCGTCGACGAGACGATCTACATCCTCGAGGGCTCGGCCGACATCGAATACATGGGCAAGAAATTCACGCTCCGGGCCGGCGACAGCACCGACTTCGTGGCCGGAACGACCGCCGTCTGGACTGTCGACGACCGCGTCAAGAAGACGTTCCGGATCCATCGGCCGGGACGCGTGATCCGGGCGGTGCGAGCCGTTCTGGACCAACTGGGCGTGTGAGCCGTCGTTCGGAAGGGCGACCGGCGGTTCCTTGAGCGAGCATCATGAGCGGTAAGTCAGTCGCCTACGTCTATCCCTATTCGTTCCAGTACCGCGCCCCGTTCAACGAGCGCGTCAGGCAGCTCCTCGCCGCTCAGGATATCGACTACGACGTCATCTACTCGTCCGATCCGCGTCTCGCCCATCCCAAGGGCGACCTGGTGTCGCTGCCATGGGCGACCGACGTCAAATGCAGCCTCTTGAAGCTCGGTCCGCTGCAGTTGCGCTACCAACATGCCCTCAGGGAGGGCCTCTCCAAGGACCTTGTCATCCTACAGCAGGAAAACAGCCTGCTCGTGAACTACGCGCTGCAGCTGACAGCCCGTACGCGCGGCTGCCGGACCGCGTTTTTCGGCCATGCCCGGAACTTCCAGGCGTCGAACCCGGACAGTGCGTCCGAGCGCTTCAAGCGCTTCTGGCTCGGCAAGGTCGACTGGTGGTTCGCCTACACGCAGCGCTCGGCGGATATCGTCGCAGCGGCGGGTTTCCCGCGGCAGAAGATCACGGTCTTCAACAATGCCATCGACACGACGGCGATGGCGGCCGAGGTCGCCAGCCTCACCACCGCGGAGCGGGAGGCGAAACGCACCGAGCTCTTCGGCGGCTCGAAGAACGTCGGCGTCTATGTCGGCGCGCTCTATCCGCTCAAGCGCATCGGGTTTCTCCTCGATGCGGCCGAGCGCGTCCGCGATGTGGTTCCCGATTTCCACCTTCTGGTAATCGGCGGCGGCGAGGACGCGCCGCTCGCCGAAGCTGCCGCGCAGAAGCACGACTGGGTCCGCTATGTGGGCCCCAAATTCGGGGGTGAGAAGACGCTGCTGACGAGCATCGGCAGGGTGATGCTGATGCCCGGCGCCGCCGGCCTCGCCGTGCTCGATTCCTTCGTCTACGGCGTGCCGATGGTGACGACCGATTTCGCTCTCCACGGGCCGGAGATCGACTATCTGGTCGACGGCGAGAACGGCGTGGTGGTGAAGGACGCGAACGATCCGGATGCCTATGCGGCGGCGGTGATCCGGGTCTTGCAGGACGATGGCTTCCGCGACCGGCTCGAGGCCGGCGGGGCCACCGCGCTCGGCAGCTACACCGTCGAGGAGATGGCACGGCGTTTCTCAGAGGGCGTCGTCAACGCGCTGGCCGACTAGTTCTTCAAATCGGAACGCGTGGCACGAGGTAACGGTCGTCGCCACCTTAGTCCCTCCCCGCACCGGGGCGGGATAGCGGCGTCCAGGCCGCTATCAGGCCTTGACGATGTTGCCGCCGGCGAGGCCCGCCTTGGCGAAGACGTTGCGGGTGTCGACGACAAGCCTGGCTCCGGAGCAGACGAGGCTGTAGTCGACCGCCTCGTGATCGGTGATGACGACCACGGCGTCGTAGCCCGACAACGTCTCCGCGCAGAGTGGCACCGACCGGCGCCCGGCCAGGCCCGCATGCTCGCGCGTTGGCGGGACGATCGCCACATGCGGATCATGATAGTCGACCTGCGTCCCGCGCTTGTCGAGGATGTCCATCATCCTGAGGGCCGGGCTCTCGCGGATGTCCGAAACGTTCTTCTTGTAGGCGAGGCCGAGCACCAGGATCTTCGCCGTACTGAGCGAGATGCCGTGCCGGCGGTCGAGCGCTTCCTCCAGCTTGCCGAGAACGTAGCGCGGCATGCCGGCGTTGATCTCGCCGGCAAGCTCGATGAAGCGGGTCGGAACGCCGTACTCGATCGACTTCCAGGTCAGGTAGAACGGGTCGATCGGGATGCAGTGGCCGCCGAGGCCCGGCCCCGGATAGAACGGCATGAAGCCGAAGGGCTTGGTCTTGGCCGCCTCGATCACCTCCCAGACGTCGATCCCCATCTGGTCGAAGACGATCTTCAATTCGTTGACCAGGGCGATGTTGACGGCCCGGAAGACGTTCTCGGTGATCTTGGTGGCTTCCGCCACGTCGACGGACGAAACGGTGACGACGTTGGTCACCACCGTCGCGTAGAACGCCTCGATCGCACTCGTCGCCTCCGGCCCGTCGCCGGCGACGATCTTCGGGATCGACACCGTGCTGAATTCGCGGTTGCCGGGGTCCTCGCGCTCCGGCGAGAAGCCGAGGAAGAAGTCGATGCCGGAGCGCAGGCCGGTCGCCTCGAGGATCGGCTTGACGATCTCGCGCGTCGTCCCCGGAAAAGTCGTCGATTCGAGGACCACCAGCTGGCCGGGCCTGAGATGAGCGGCGATGGTCTCGGCGGTCGCGGTGACGAAGCCGAGATCCGGCTCGCGATGGGCGGAAAGCGGCGTCGGCACGCAGATGACGATCACGTCGCAGGCGCCGAGCTTCGAAAAATCAGCTGTCGCGGTGAACCGGCTCGCCTTGACCAGGCTGTCGAGATGTGCCGACGGGACCGCATCGATATAGGAGCGCCCCGTATTGAGCTGTTCCACCTTGTCCCGGGCTAAGTCGAAGCCGACGGTGGGATAGCCTTTGGCAGCACAGGCTGCCGCCAGTGGCAGGCCGACATAGCCGAGCCCGATGACCCCGGTCACCGCGGTCCTGGCCGACAGCTTCGCCGAGAGCCCGGCGAAGGCAACAGGTTCAAACGGCTTGTTCATGACCATCCGTCTCCATCAAATCGCACGCTCCGGCGCATTGTTAAGGGCGCGCGCTATGGCCTGACGAAGCGGCTTGGCATTCAGCACGTCGTCGTAGGGCAGGCCGCGATTGCGCTTGTCGTGGAAATCCAGAAGCCAGCTGTAGCGGTCCGACAGGCCCCAGCTGACGATGCCGCGCAGGCGCGGCTCGTCGAGCGCCGCGTCGAGAAAGCGTTCGGCCTCGTCGGCAACGATCTGGTCCCGGCGCGGGATGGTTTCGTCGAAGCGGTGCTCGCGCACGTCGAGCTCGCTGATCACGATGTCGAGCCCCATCGCCGCGACCTCGGACAGGAAGCGGCGCAGGCTCGCGGCGTTCACCGGGCCCCTTGCGGTCTCAAGATGGCTCTGCATGCCGAAACCGTGCAGCGGGACACCCGCCTTCAGCCAGCGCTCGAACGCCCGCAGTATGTTGAGGCGATAGGCGCGGCTCAGGCGATCGTCGTACTCGATCCCATAGTCGTTGTAGTAGAGCTTCACCCGTGGGGCGGCTTCATGGACCCGCTGGTAGGCCTGAACCACGTAGTCGTCGCCCATCACCTCCGACAGGCGCCATGACCGCAGCCCGTCGGCGCGACCGTCCTCGGGCTTCAGCCCCTCGTTGAGAACGTCCCAGTGGCGGAGACTGCGGCCGTAGCGGGCCGCAACGGTATCGATGTACGGCGCCACCACGCGGTCCCAGTCAGCCACCGTGAGGAACTCGTCGGCGAGCCATTTGGGCGCTCCCTCATGCCACAGCACGGCATGGCCGCGGAGCCACAGATTGTTGGCGAGGCCGAACGCCAGGACGCGGTCCGTCCGGTCGAACGCGAACGTCTGCGGGTCGGGCTGCACCACGATCCATTGCATGCCGGCTTCGGTGGTGATGGCGCCGCACTCGTGCGCCACGATCCCGGCGTATTGGGGATCATCGTCCACGTAGAAGTGCTTGATGGCCGAGCCGAAGAACAGGCCACGCCGGTTTGCCAGCGCGTCGATGCCGGGACCCGACGGCGTCGCGGCGCGCGCCCATCCGGGAACCGCCCCGACGGCGGCTCCCGCGGCGATGCCCTTCAGCAGGTGTCGCCGATCGATCGGGAAGGAGTCGCGGTGCCTAGGCATAGTTCTCCGACCTGCGCGGCGGAATACCGCGATCGGTGAAGCGACGAAGGCGGAGCAGCTGGCCGGCAAGCAGCAGAAGGAAAGCCGGGTTCAGGTAGACGTAGCGGCGCCACAGGCGCCCCGGCTCCTGCCACAGGCGAAAGGCCCATTCGAGACCGCGCCTCTGCAGGGCGGCCGGCGCCTGCGGCAGCAGCCCGGCGTGAAAGTCGAAGGCGGCGCCGACGGCAACGACCGGCAGACAGAGATCGTCCGCGTTCTCGTAGGCCCAGACTTCCTGCCGCGGGCAGCCGAGACCGACGAAGACGATGCGCGCGCCGCTGTCGCGGATTTCGGCATTGATCGCCTCCTGCTCTTCAGGCGTGCTGCGGCGGAACAGCGATGGCTTGCCGATCGCCACTTCCAGCTTCGGATAGCGCGCCAGCAGCCGGGCCTGCATCGCGGCAAGCGCCTCCGGCCGACTGCCATAGAACCCGACCGGCAGGTCGTTCTTCGCCGCGGCGGCGCAAAGCCGCAGCACCAGTTCGGGGCCGTAGACCCGGTCGGCCAGCTTCGCTCCGTGCAGGATGTTCAGCGCCCAGCGCACCGGCTGGCCGTCCGGCGTGACGATGTCGTGCCGGTTGAGGCGGAACCGGTGCTGCGGGTCGAGCACGGCGCACATGACGCCATGCACCGCGGTTGCCGTCACTGACAGCGACCGGCCTTCCTTCGCTGCGCGCAGGACCCGCGCGACGACGCCGTCATAGTCGATGGCATCGACCTCAACGCCAAGCACGTTGCCCTTGCCGAGAACGTTGAGGGTCACGATGCCTCCTGCCAGCGGAAGCGGTTCACCGCGTAGATTTCTTCAAGGATGCGCGGCACGTCGTAGGTCAGCGACCAGTCGGGGAAGTGGGACGCGAACCGCCTCTGGTCGGAGATCCACCAGATGTGGTCGCCGATCCGGTTCTCGTCGCTGTACGTCCAGTCAAGCGCCCTGCTGGTGATCGTCTCGCAGAAGCCGACCGCCTCCAGCATCGAGCAGTTGGACTGGCGCCCGCCACCCATGTTGTAGACCTCGCCGCCGGCGCGCGGCGCCTGGAAGAAATGCCAGAAGGCATTGACCAGGTCGTAGCTGTGGATGTTGTCGCGGACCTGCTTGCCCTTGTAACCGAGCACCGTATACGGCTGGCCGGTCGCCGCGCACTTCATCAGGAAGGCGAGGAAGCCGTGGAGCGCGGCGCCGCTGTGGGCCGGCCCGGTCAGGCAACCACAGCGGAAGGTCGCGGTCTTCAGCCCGAAATAGCGGCCGTATTCCTGGACGAGCAGATCGGCGGCTGCCTTCGACGCCCCGAACAGGCTGTGCTTGCACTGGTCGATCGACATCGTCTCGTCGATGCCGAAGGCATGGAACGGATGCGACGCATCGATCTCCCATCGCGTCTCCTGTTCGACCAGCGGCAGGGCATTGGGCGTGTCGCCATAGACCTTGTTGGTCGAGGTGAAGATGAACACCGCCTCGGGGCATTTCAGCCGGTAGCATTCGAGCAGCACCAACGTGCCGTTGGCGTTGACGGTAAAGTCGGTGTGCGGGTCGCGCGCTGCCCAGTCGTGCGAGGGCTGCGCCGCGGCGTGGACGATCAGGCGGATGTCGCTGCCGAGCTCGTCGAAGAGCTTGCCCATCGCCGTCTGGTCGCGGATGTCGGCGGCGACGTGGCGGTAGCCGGGATAGGCGCTCTCCAGCCGGCGTCGGTTCCAGTCCGTCGATGCGGTCGCCCCGAAGAAGAGCTTGCGCATGTCGTTGTCGATGCCGACGACCTGAAAACCCTTGTCGGCGAAGAAGCGCACTGTCTCCGAGCCGATCAGGCCGGCCGCGCCGGTCACCAGTACGATGTCAGCCATGTCGGCCGTTCCTTCCGTCTGCTTGGGACATGTCCGCTGTGTTTCTCCGAGAATGCTCAGTAGGCATTCTCAAAAGGCTTCGCCGAGAAGAGGGTCAGGAACAGGATCTTCAGATCCAGCCAGAAGCTCCGGTGCTCGACGTAGAAGAGGTCATGCTCGACGCGGCCGTGCATCGCCGCGTCGGTGACGGTCTCGCCACGGAAGCCGTTGACCTGCGCCCAGCCGGTGATTCCTGGCTTGACCTCGAAGCGGGCGCCGTAGCCGGAAAAGCGGGTCTCGTGCTCTTCATCCAGCGACGTCGGGTGCGGGCGCGGACCAACCAGCGACATCGTCCCGCTGAGTACGTTCCATAGCTGCGGCAGTTCATCGAAATTGGTGCGGCGCAGGACGCGGCCGACGCGGGTGACGCGATCGTCGTCCCGGGTCGCCTGGCGAAACGGAGCGGCGCCGGCACTGGTTACCATCGAGCGGAACTTCCAGATCATGAACGGTTCGCGGTGCTTGCCGTAGCGCTTCTGACGGAAGAAGACCGGACCGGGACTGTCGATCCTGATCGCCACGGCAATCGCCAGCAACAGCGGCGCCAGCAGTACGAGCCCGATCGTCGACATGACAATGTCGAAGATCCGCTTGACCGCCAGGCCACGCGCGCGCGCGCCGGGATGGCCAAGCGAACCGACTCCAGCATCGAGGCCGAAGCGGTCCCTCGCGAAACGCGGGCCGTCCGCTGTAAAGGGTCCGACGTGCTTCTCCTCGACTGACATGTGATTCATGCTCTTTTTGCCGAAGCCCGCCCGGGCTCCTGCCGCTAGACGCCCTGGGCGACCTGCTCGGAAGAAAGGATCATGTCGAAGTAGGCGATGGTCTTTTCGAGGCCTGCCTCCAGCTCGACCTGCGGCTCCCAGCCGAGCAGCGCCCGCGCCCGGGCGATGTCCGGCTGACGGACCTTGGGATCGTCGCTCGGCAAGGGCTCGTAGGTGATCCGGGAACGCGAGCCGGTGAGACCGATCACCAGTTCGGCGAGCTCGCGGATGGTGAACTCCGTCGGATTGCCGAGATTGATCGGGCCGGTGACGTGGGCGCTCGTCGTGTCGACGAAGCGCAACATGCCCTCGACCAGGTCGTCGACGTAGCAGAACGACCGGGTCTGCATTCCGTTGCCGTAAATTGTGATCGGATCGCCGCGCAGCGCCTGGACGATGAAGTTCGACACCACCCGCCCGTCGTCAATCTGCATGTACGGGCCATAGGTGTTGAAGATGCGGACGACCTTGATTGCCTGCGCGAACTCCTGTGCGTAGGTGAACATGAAGGTCTCGGCGCAGCGCTTTCCCTCGTCGTAGCAAGCCCTGATGCCAATGGGGTTGACATTACCGTGGTAGCTCTCGGTCTGCGGGTGCTCGAGGGGATCGCCGTAGATCTCGCTGGTCGAGGCCTGCAGCATGGTGGCGCCGGTGCGCCGGGCGAGCTCCAGCATGTTGTAGGTGCCGAAGACCGCGGTCCTCAGCGTCGTGGTCGGCTTGCGCTGGTAGTGGCGGGGCGAGGCGGGACAGGCGAGATTGTAGATGACGTCGGCGTTGCCGTGATACGGCGTAACGATGTCGTGGTTGTGCATCTCGAAGTCGGGATGGTCGATGAACGCCTCAACGTTATGCATCGACCCGGTGTAGAGATTGTCGAGGGAGATGACGCTGCATCCGCGCTCCAGCAGTGCCATGCAAACGTGTCTGCCGATGAAGCCGGCTCCTCCCGCGACGATGACCCTTTTACTCATTACTCTGACCCCTTGCTGTCGCGTCCTCAGTTGATGGTCTCGTACTGCGGTGCCGGCGGGCGGCGCAGGATGTGGCGGATCCAGGCGAGAGCGAGGCCGGCCATCAGGCCGATGGCAGCCGACGCCATGAGGAAGAGCGGCACCTGCGGGAAGCTCGGCCGGGAGGCCGGCTGGGCGCTCGAGATCACCCGCGCCGTGCTGCTCGGCAGGCCGACCTGTTCGCTCGCTTCCTTCGACCGCTTGAGGAACTCTTGGTACACGGCGCGATCAGCCTCGGCTGTCCGTTCCAGTTCGTGCAGATGGACGGTGGCGAGGTTGGCCTCGGCGGTCTTCTGCTCGAGCCCGTGGAGCCGCGTCTCGAGACCGTTCTGCTTGTCGAGAGCGGCGTCGTAACGGGTCTGCAGCCGATCGATGATCCGGCCGTGCTCGGCCTTGATCGACGCGAGCAGCGCCGCCTTCCGGTCGCGCACCTCGGCGTAGGCAGGATGGCTGGGCAGCAGCGTCCGGCCGAGCTGCGCCTGTTCGGCATCGAGCTGGGCGAGGAGAACGAGGAGCTGCGCCATCACTGGCGACTCGTTCGATTCGATGCGATCGGTGTCGATGCCGTTGGGCCCGGTCGCCTGCAGCGCCTGCTGCAGGTCGGCCTTCGCGGTCTCGGTGTCGAGCCGCGCCTTGCCGAGGTCGGTGTTGAGGTCGCGGAGCTGCTGTTCGACGACGAGCAGATCCTGCGCGCCGATCAGCCCGTTTTTCGCCCTGTAGCTTTCCACCGCCTGGTCGGCGGCCTCGGCCGCGTCGCGGAGCTGGTTGAGCCGCGCGTCGAGGGTGGCGGCGGCTTCGCCCGTCGACTCGGCGACCGCCTCGGAGGTGACCTCGACATAGACCTCGGCGATCCGGTTGGCGATGCGGGCCGCCTTCTGTGAGTCGGTCGACAGCATCGTGATGCTGATCACATAGGTGTTGTCGGCACGCTCCACGGTGAGCCGCTTGTGGAGCGTCTTCATCGCGGCGTCGTGGGGCGAGAGCGGCGGCGGGCTGCCGTTCGGTCCGTAGACGACGGATTTCAACAGGTTCTTCAGCATGCCGAGCGGCGACGTGCTGCTTGAGCCTGCGGTCCCGATAAACTCCGGATCGTTGATCAGCCCCTCCTCGCGAAGGACCCGCCCCAGCACCGACTGGGACTCGATCACCTGGATCTGGCTGTCGAGGAGCAGCGTATCGGCGCCGAGCGCCGACGACCCG
>Ga0210144_1000212_pt1 | contig 34215 bp, 35 predicted proteins | sample Muzzi_PWA_D2_FD_185532 | JGI IMG/M metagenome (GOLD analysis project Ga0210144, IMG submission 185532) | Wetland microbial communities from San Francisco Bay, California, USA, that impact long-term carbon sequestration - Muzzi_PWA_D2 (SPAdes) | ecosystem: Environmental > Aquatic > Marine >...
GGCACGAAGTCGAAGCCCGGCGGGAAGGGGCTCGTCCCCGTCCCGGCGCAGCGCGCGTCGATCCCCGGCGCCCGCTCCACGGAGCGATCGCCGCCCTTCCCGCCTCCCCCGCCGCACTCGCCGCCGCATCTACCGGATCGCGGACAACTTCCTCACCTTCTGGCTCGGCCTGCTCGATCGCTACAGGCCCGAGATCGAACGCGGGTTGGGCGAGAGCATCCTGCTGGTTCTGATCGAGTCGATCGACGATCAGATGGGGGGCCCCTGGGAGGAGGCGTTCCGTATGCACCTGCGAAGGCTCGCCGCGAGCGGCGACCTCGGCCCGGGCGTTGTCGCAGTCGGCCCCTTCTGGACGGCCGCGACCGAGCCGGCCGAGATCGGCGCCGTCGTGCTTGCCGGCCGGGCGCGCGAGGCGGTGCTGCTCGGCGAGGCGAGGTGGGCCCGGCGCGTCGACGCCCGCCGCCTGCGCGCCGAGCTGGAGCGCAAGGCCGGCGCGTTGCCGCGGCGGGCCGCCGAGCTGCGCTACGCGGTGTGCGGGCGCGAGCGGGTTGACCACGCAGCGGGGACCCTTGCGATCACCGCCGAGGACGTCTTCTGAAGCTTCGGCGACCCTGCCCTCCATCACGTAGGGTCTCGGTCCCGTCGAGCCTATGAACGGTGGAGAGGACGAGGTGGCCGGTCTCCGCCGCGGAGAGCGCCGTGCGCACCCTGCTATCGGATTGGCCATACCGTCCTATCGAACTTTCGTATCTTCCCCTATATTGAAAGCGTGAATACCGCTACCAGACGCAAGACCTCGTTCGAGATCGACCCTGCGAAGGTGGCGGCGGCCAAGGAAGTGCTGGGCACCAAGACGCTGACCGACACCGTCGACGCGGCGCTCTCGGAGGTGGTCAAGCTGCGCCAGCGCAAGACCCTGCTGGAGCTGCTGTTCAGGCCCGGGGCGTTGGCGCTCGACGACCCGGAGACCATGTCGGGCGCCTGGCGCTGAGCGCCGGTGCCGGCCTTCCTCGCCGACAAGAGCGCGCTGACCCGGCGCGACACGCGCCCCGAGGTGCGCGAGGCGCTGGAGCCGCTTCTGCTCGCCGGCGAGATCGCCACCTGCGGCATCGTCGACTTGGAGCTCCTCTACAGCGCCACCAGCCGAGCCGCCTACCGCGCCCTCGCCGAGGCTCTGCGCGGCATGCCGCGCCTGGCGATCGAGGAGGCCGATTTCCGACGGGCGCTGGAGGTGCAGGCGATGCTGGCCGAGCGCTCTCAGCATCGGGCGGTGCCGCTGCCCGATCTGCTGGTCGCGGCCTGCGCGGAGCGGGCCGGGCTCGCGGTTCTCCACTACGACGCCGACTACGAGCGGATCGCCGAGCTCACCGGTCAGCCCGCGCAGTGGATAGTGCCCCGGGGCAGCGCCGCCTGAGCCGCCTACCCCTGCGGCGAGGAGCCGGCGAGCTGCTCGATCCCGCTCGCCCGCTGGCCGCCGGCCGCCAGCATCAGCTTGAAGTCGTGCGGGCTGGAGGCGTAGTCGAGGGCGACCTGCTCGGAGACCTTGCCCTCCATCACGTAGGAGAGCAGCGACTGGTCGAAGGTGCGCATCCCGTAGTACTCGCCTTCGGCGATCACTTCGGTGATCTTCGAGGTCTCCTCGGGGTTGAGGATCAGGTCCTGGACGCGACCGGTGACGACCATCACCTCGGCGGCGGGGACGCGGCCCTCGCCGCTGATGTCGGGGACCAGCCGCTGGGCGATCGCCCCGCGCAGGGTCGCGGCGAGCATCACCCGCGCCTGGTGCTGGAGGTGGGGCGGGAAGAAGTCGATGATCCGGTTGATCGTCTCGGTCGCGTCGAGGGTGTGCACGGTGGAGAGGACGAGGTGGCCGGTCTCCGCCGCGGAGAGCGCCGTGCGCACCGTCTCCTCGTCGCGCATCTCGCCGATCAGGATCACGTCGGGGTCCTGGCGCAGGACGCGGCGCATCGCCCTCGCGAAGCTCGCGGTGTCCGAGCCGACCTCGCGCTGGTTGACGATCGAGCCCTTGTCCTCGTGCAGGTACTCGATCGGGTCCTCGAGGGTGACGATGTGGTGGGAGCGGGTGCGGTTGATGTGGTCGATCATCGCCGCCAGCGTCGTCGACTTGCCCGAGCCGGTGGTGCCGGTGACGAGGATGATCCCCCGCTGCTCCTCGGCCAGGTCGGTGACCACCTGCGGCAGCCCCAGCTCCTCGACCGAGCGGATCTCGAAGGGGATCGCCCGGCAGGCGATCGAGATCGAGCCGCGCTGCTTGAAGGCGTTGACGCGGAAGCGCGAGACGCCGGGCAGCGCGTAGGAGAAGTCGGTCTCCCCGCCCTCCTCGAACTCGGTCAGCGAGCGCACCTCGGCGACGTCGTGGAAGGCTTTCTCGGTGTCCTTGTCGCTCAGCGGCTCGTAGCCCTCGAGCGGCGCCAGCTCGCCGTGCAGGCGGATCGTCGGCGGCGCCGCCACCTTGACGTGCAGGTCGGAGCCCTCCCGCTCGACCAGGGTGCGCAGGGCTGAGTCGATCTCGAACATCGGGGCTGTATCGGCGGGGGAGCCGAGGTGCATTAGCCCCTCGGCGTCACGAAAGACAGCTTCAGCGATGCCTGCCTAGCCGCCTCTGCTCCGTCTACCTCGCCGGTCGCGGTCGTCAAGGACATGGAGCAGCGTGAGGCCAACCGCGAAGGCCACGACGACCACCGCCTGAACTCCCGCTTCGGAATCGCGCAGCAGCCATCCACCGGCGAAGAGGATGACGTTGAAGACCAGCAGCGAGATATAGAAATTTCGCGTAATCAACGCCATCGAGCGTACCTCAAGAGCAGGTCGAAGCACAGACAGGACATTCCGCCCAATCCACCCCAAAAGCCGACGGTCTGGTCGAAGGCGCCGGTGGCGGCGAAGCGCTCGCTGAGCAGCGTCCACGTCCCGCTGTGGGTCTTGGCGTACTCGTCGCGCTCCGACAGCGCCGCACGGGCCGCGTAGAGCATCGCGTAGTAGGCGGCGCTGACGGCGAGCTCGGGATGGCCGGCGCTTATCGCGTCGCGCGCTCCCGCGATTCGCTCGCGGGCGGAATCCATGAGCTCCTCTGAGCGCGGGCTCACTCGAGTGCGCTCCCGGCGAGGACGATCTTGTCGCGGTCGACCTCCTGGATGAAGAAGGAATCGATCTCGCGGCGGCCGCGCAGCCAGTCGAGATCGTGGACGAAGACCGAGAAGTAGAAGGGCCTGGCGCCCTCTGCTTCGGTGGCGTCGAAGCGGAAGTTGAGCTCGGTCTCCCAGGCGGAGGTGGTTCTTCGTGTGGACCAACTGGACTAAGTTTGCTAGCGTGCGGGGCGTGTCGAAGAGCGTCAGCATCCACGAGGCCAAGACGCAGTTCTCCAAGCTGGTCCGGCGCGCTGAGTCGGGGGAGGAGATAGTGGTGCGGCGCGGTCGCGAGCCGGTGGTCCGGATCGCGCCGCTGCGCAAGCGCCGCGGCGTCCGCGGCTTCGGCTCGATGAAGGACGAGATCCGGATCGGCAAGGACTTCGACGAGCCGCTCGAGGACTTCCGGGACTGCATGTAGCCGCCCTCTCGATGCTGATCGACACTCATGCGCTGCTGTGGTTCCTGAGCGGCGATCGCAAGCGGATCGGCCGGACGCTGAGATCGCGGATCGAGGCTGAGGCGACCACGGTCAGCGTGGCCACCCTCTGGGAGATCGCCATCAAGGCCGCCCTCGGCAAGCTCGATGCCCCGCGGGACCTGCCGGCGCGCGTCGAGCAGGTCGGCTTCGAGCTGCTGCCCGTCGGCGCGGAGCACGCCTGGCAGGTGCGCTTCCTGCCGCGCCATCACGGTGACCCCTTCGACCGCCTCCTGATCGGCCAAGCCCAGGTCGAGAGGCTGGCGATCATGACCGCGAACCCGTCGTTCGACGCCTACGACGTGACCGTGGTCTGGGAGTGAGCCAGTCGCTGGACGCCCTCAGTGTCACCCCAGCAACCTCTGCGCCGGGATGACCTGGAACGTCGAGTTCGTCGTTGAAGTTGCCGAGTCCCAGCGCTTTCGGTGAGCGGCGAGGTCTCCAGGCGTCTCCATTTGGGCAATCTCACGGTGGAGGAGCTGCTGGCGATCCCGCCGCCGCGCCTCCTCGACCCCCGCGGCCCCGAGCGGATGCGCTTCGCGCTGCCCGGCGAGCGCCACAAGCTGGCCCTGGTCCGCGACGAGGAGAACGACCGCTGGGCCTTGCCGCAGCCAGGCGCCCCGGCTTCCTGCACTCCTCCGCGCCGCTGCGGCAGATCGGCGCAGAGGACGAGGTCGAGACGCTCCTCCGCTTCGGCTTCTGCAACCTCCTGTTCGGCAACCACGCCGACGAGATCGTGCAGCGCCGCGACGTCCACGGGCGCAACTCGGCCCTGCTGCTCGACCCCGAGCGCGCCCCGCTGCCTGCCCCGTTCTGCGACGTCGTCTCCACCGACGTCTACGAGGACGACAGCGACCTGGCGATGACCATGGTCGGTCAGCGGTGGCGGCGCTCGCCCGAGTCCCTCGACGCCCCCTGTTCAAGCTCGACCTCGGGCGGCAACCCGCTCGCCCCGCGTCGGTTCCACTCGTGCTCTCGCGCCCAGCCGAGCAGCAGGGTTATCAGCCGCGTGTTGAACGTCCGCAGCGAGTCGAACGTGGCGAACAGCAGCGCGCCCTCGGCTTCCAGCGCCCGCCTGAAATCGCGAACGCGGTCCGCGTTTCCGCCATCGCCCGGATCCGGTCCCTCGAGGTCCTTGAAGTAGAACGCTATGTCGCGCATCGGCAGCGATCGGTCGGCCACGCATTGCCGTGCGAGGTGGTACTCCTCCTCGGTCCTCGAGGTGTAGGAGCTATCCCCGGTCGGAGGCGCGCCCCAGCGATCGTGCAGGAGGACCACGGCATAGTCGCACTCCCGGATCTCCGCGTTGATTCGCTCCTGCCCTCCCAGCCCGGCCGGCATCGCCTCCCAGCCCACCGCGCTCAACGCGACACCCCTTCCGCGGGTGTAGGCGTCGAGCTCCGCGATCGTCCTGTAGAAGCACCGCCGCTCGGCTTCCAGGCCGCCGGGGGATGCGATGCACACCCGAACCTCCCTCAGCCATGCCGCCATCCAGCCCGGTCCCTCCACGGTCGTTTTCGCAAACAGCACAATATCCCGCCTTAGGACCGCGATCAACTGAGCAGTGGACCGGGGAAAAGCGCGAGGTCGCCTTCGGCGCCACCGTTGCCGGACCAGGATTGGTTCGCTGGACGAGGGAGCCACCCGGGAGCGACAGAGAACGCCCTCACCTCGCTGAAGAGCGCGAGCACCAACGCCGGATGCGAGGGGCCGCCGGCCTTCCCCGGGCAGCCGAGCATCGAAGTCGACGAGGTAGTCGAGGAATGCACGGACCTCGGCGATCTCCTCGCTGCGGGATACGACGCGGAGTGGGCCGGCACAGCTTGTTCAGCGGGCCGCCGGGAGGCGCTACCGGCGCCGCTGCAGCTCGCTCAGCATCGCGAGCAGCCCCGCGTGCAGGCCGTCGACCAGGCGGCTGGCGAGGACGCGGTCGCCGCTGGCCCGGACCCGCTCGGCGTCCGGTTCGAACAGCGTGTCGAGCCAGTCCGCCGCCGAGGCCTCGGCCCGCGCGTCGGCCAGTCCGAGCGGGGCGAGCAAACGATCGAGAGGTTGCTCTCGGCCTCGGTCACATGCCGCCTGCAGGGCCGCTCGCTGTTCGCCTACTTGGCCGGCGCGCTCGGCGCGCGGGTGCGCGGCGATCCCGCTCCGCTGCTTGCCTGAAGCCACAGCTCATCGCTGATCGTCGCCGTGGTCGCGCCCGCCTGGGACGGTGACTGAACGGTTACAAAAAGGCCTTCGAATCCAGGTAAAACCGGACCAGACTGGACTGTTCGAGAACGAAACCCGAGAGGAGAAGCAGTGCTGAACCAAGATCACCGCGGGGCGGATCGCCTGCTCGGCGCGCCAGTTGGTCGCCTCGACGCCCTCCTGGGTGAGAAAGGTGAACAGGTGCTCGCGCTCGGCGGCCAGGTGGCGAAGCAGCCTCTGGTTGGGGCGATGGGTGGGGCTCCTTTCGAGCAGCTCCCCGGTGCGCGCCTCGAGCTTTCTCACCCCCAGGCCGAGCTGCGGCGCGTCGATCGCACCCCGCTCGCGCTCGCGGCGCAGCTCGAGCGCACCCTCCAGGATGCGGCGCAGCGCGTGCGGGACCCGCGCCTGACCGGCGATCGAGTCGGCGATCATCTCCCGGCACCGGCGCAGGAGGTGGGAGTAGCAGCTCTGGTGACTGGTGTCGGCGAAGCGGCGGTAGGGCGCCCAGCCATCGCGCTCCAAGGTGCCGTTGAAGTCGACGCCGAGGATCTCGCCGGCCTGCTCATAGCCGCGCCCGGCCGCGATCCGGTAGACGCTGACGCCCTCGCCGACGAACGCCCAAAGCCACGCCTTGGAGCCCTCCACCCGCCAGCCGGTCTCATCGGGGGCAACCGCGGGGGAGGCGCGCACGCCCTCACACAACGCTGCGTAAGTCGGCTCCAGAGCGCGCGCCTGCCGCGCGATCGCCCCGACGATGCCGCCTGGGGTGATCGAGATGCCGAACTGCTCGCCGAAGAGCTGGGAGATCTTCCTCGGGGAGAGCCCGAGCTCCTTGCTCAGCCGCGTCGCGAGCGCCACCGCATCGGGGCCGAGCATTGAGGCGGCCGCGCCGAGGGCGTCGGATGTCTGGAGGGGATGGCGGCCCTGGTGGCGGCGCCCGCAGCCTCGGCAGCGGCCGACCCCGATGTCGAAGCGTCGGCGGAGCGGTTGTTGCTTGGGGAGCTCCTCCTGGTACTGGCGGGCGATCCGACCGAGCTCGATCCCCCCGCCGCAATCGCAGCGGTCCGGAAGCGGGGCGGCGAGAACCTCGTCGACCTCCTCGGGAGCGGGCCCGACGGGCCCGCTTGCCGTAGCCGGCTCCCGCTCTTCTGCCTGGTCGGCCGGGATCGCGTTTGGGCTTCTCGCGCGAGAACGGCACGGCCTGGCGCTTCGCCCCTCGCCGCAGCTCTTCGACGTTGCGCTCGAGCGCGGCTATGCGCTTGCGCTGGTGCTCGCCCTCGGCGCGCAGGCTGGCGTTCTCGGCTTCGAGCTGGTCGTTTCGGGCGACGAGGCGGCGAGCTCGTCCTCCCCGGCGCCAGGTCGGTCATCAGTGTCGAGCGCGGCGCCGTGGGGCATCGAGGCCCACGTTCACCGCAGTTGACATAAGTCCTGCCGGGGGACCCGCTAACTCAATACGAATACTCTTACAGCGGCTTGTTCTGCGGCAGCGGCAGCGACAACAACGGCGCGTACGAAGGTGGCGTCATCGTCGAAGGTGAGAACCAAACCGGCGAACCGACCGACGTCACAATCACCGCCACAGAGGAATAGAATCCGCTCAACTGGGTCGGCTCGGCGGAAGGGCGCCGGATGGCCTGGGAGCGCCCAAGATGACAAGGGGCGACGAGAGATCGTGGCCCCTTGTCTTGTGCCGTTGTCGCGGGGGTGCCGATCGACGCGCGCGAGCAGCGCTCAAACACGGACTTGCAGGGCAATCGAGGCACGGCGAGTCTGAAGGGGGCGGCGACAAGGCAGTGTCGGGCCGGAACGTTGCGCCGGCAATCATTGGCGATTACTCGTTTCGGGTGCGCCCAATGGAGGGCGTGCCGCGTACCGAGCAGGCAGCTCGGAGCGGAAATCCCGAATCGAAAGGATGCAGAATGATTCGCAATCTCAAGGGCCTCGGCGTGGCTTTCGTCGCCATGCTGGCAGTTGGCGCAGCTGCTGCTTCGGCTGCTCAGGCTGCCCCTGCGCACTTCACCGCTGAGAAAGGCACGACGAAAATCACAGGTACATCCGAGGGCACCAACAACCAGGTATTCACGACCGCTGCCGGGGCAATCGAATGCCACGGGTCGTTTACGAGCGAAAACGAACCGACGACAACCGAAGAACTGACAGTCAAAGGCAGCTATGGCCCGTGCAACAAACTCTTCGGCATCGAACCGAAAGTCAACATGGGCGGCTGCCACTACACGTTCCATGCCGGCGAATATGATTCGGAAAAAGACGCCTCTACAGGGACGGCGGACCTGGTTTGCAACGAAACAGAAGGCAATGAATTCATCACGATCAGCGTCGGTTTTGCTTGCACCGTCACTGTGCCCCCGAAGAACGGCCTCGGCCCCATCCATTTCGAAAACAAAGAAGTGGAAGGCAGAAAGATAGTCACAGTCAACCCGACAGTGAACAACATCAAATACACGTCTAAAGGTCTCTTCTGCCCCAATGTCACCAAAGAAAACGGCACCTACGAAGGTGGCGTGATCGTCGAAGGGGAGACCAACGAAGAAGAACCGAGGGACGTCTCAATCACCTCTACATGAGAATGGGATTGGCTCGACCGGCTCGGTTCGGCTGAAGAGGGCCGGACGACCGGGGAAGGTCAAGAGGGCAAGGGGCCACGAGTTACTCGTGGCTCCTTGCCTATGAAGGGTTGCGGGGGTCGAGCGGGGGAAGCATGGCTGGCTGCGAGGCGAAGCAGGAGGCGGGTCTTGACAAAACCAGGGACGTTCCTATAAGCTGCCGTTCGCGTGCCGGGGTTGGGTCCCGGCGCAGGGCGGGGAACGGATTTCCGCTCCAACTACGGGAGAGGGGAGCCAAAGAGGATGGCAAGGCATCGGGAGGCAGAAGCTATCGGGATAGCGGGACCGAGGATGCTCTGGCTGGCAGCCTTCGCGTCTCTTCTGGGGGCACTGGTCGTGTGGGTGTCTGTCGCCCTTGCGGCAACCCCGCCGGAATTCCTCGTGCAGCTCTGCTCGAACGGCGCCGGGGCCGGCCAGTGCAACAACGTCCGCGGCGTCGCGGCCGACCCGTCCGCCCCCGGCCACGTTTACGTCTCCAGTTCCCCCAATAAGCGCGTTGAGGAGTTCACCAGTTGGGGCGTATTCGTCAAGGCGTTCGGCTGGGGCGTCAACCAGGGCGCCCCGTCCGAAGAGCTGCAGACCTGCACCGTCGCGACCGGTTGCCAGGCAGGCAAGCAGGGCGCCGGCGCCGGCGAGTTCGGCCAGGTCACCGGGGCCCCCAACGGCATCGCGGTCGACTCGAGCGGCAAAGTCTACGTGGCGGACAACGCCTTCAACAGCACTCGCGTGCAGGTGTTCGACTCCGCCGGACAGTTCGAGCGGATGTGGGGAGGCGGCGTGGTCGCCTCGGGCGCCATGGGCACGGGCACGATCACCGACGGCTCGAAGACCGTCAGCGCCGCCAACACGACCGAAGGCTCCTTCGTCCCCGGCCAGACGGTCAGCGGCAAAGACATTCCGGCCGGGACGACGGTGACCGGCGTCGGCAACACGACGATCACTCTCTCCAAAGCTGCGGAAGGCGGCGAATGCCCGGCCGGCTGCCCCGCCGAGCCGCTCGAAGTCGCCGCAGGCTCGGGCAACGTTCCGGTCAACGAGCAGTGGACGCTCGGGGTCACCGCCAGCGGCGGCCAGTACAAGCTCAAGTTCACCGCGCCCAAACCGCAGTCGGTGGCGATCGAACAGACCACCCTCGAACTCGAATACAACGCCACCGCGGCGGAAATCGAAGAAAAGCTCGAAGAACTGACCAACGTCGGCGCGGGCAACGTCGCGGTGAGCGAACCCGGGGCGGGCGAATACGCGATCGAATTCAGCGGCAAATACGCCGATACCCTGCTCGACAACGAAAACCTCAATGCGGTCCCCACGCTGAGCGTCACCGGCTCGACCCTGACCGGGGGCAGCGCGACGCTCTCGCGCACCCAGCGAGGCGCTGCCGCAGGCGAGGTCTGCACGGTCGCGGCGGACTGCGGGATGGCCGTCTCCGGCGCCGGGCCCGGCCAGTTCGGCAACTGGCAAACCGGGGCCTTCGTCGCCGTCGACTCGGCCGACCGTGTCTACGTCGGCGACAAAGAACGGATCGAGCGCTTCTCCCCGGCGGGCGCCTGGGAAGCGGACCTCGGCGCGTCGATCCTCTCCGGCGGCGGCTTCGTCGAAGGCTTGGTGCTCGATCCCGCCGGGCAGATCTACGAGATCAGCCAGAACGTGGGCAACACGGTGCGCGAGCTGAGCCCGGACGGGACGACTCTCGAAAACACGATCTCGGTCGCCGAACCGCAGGCGCTCGCGACCGACTCCGAAGGCCACGTCTACGTCTCCAGCGGCGCCTCGGATCCCACGATCGTCGAGTACGACGAAGGCGGCAGCGAAGTCCTCACTGAATTCCTCGGAGAAGGGGAGTTCGAAGCCTCGCGGGCGATCGCCACCGGCAGCGCCTGCCTGGGTGCCGGAAGCGACTTCTATGCCGGCAACTCCAAAAACAACGAAGGCTACGTCCGCGCCTACGGTCCCTTGCCCGAATGCGAACCGCCGCCGCCTCTGCCGCCGGAAATCGTCGAAGGATCCGAGCAGGCAAGCGGCGTCGGCACGATGACCGCGACCCTCGAAGCGAAGATCGACCCGAACTTCTGGGACACCGAATACCTGGTCGAATACGGCCCCGCCGACTGCTCGGCCAACCCGTGCCAGACTGCGCCGGCGCCGCCGGCGATCCTCTCTGGCGAAGCACGGGGCGCCAACCCGGTCAGTGTGGGTCTCACCGGTCTCACCCCCGGCGCCACCTACCACTACCGCTTCGTCGCGACCAGCCACTGCGTGGCCGCCGAACCGGCCGAAGAATGCGCCTCCGAGGGCGCCGATCACGTCTTCGCGACCTTCCTGACGCCGCCCGGCGCGCTGCCCGACAACCGCGGCTATGAGATGGCCTCCCCGGCGCAGAAGAACAGCGCCGAGGCGGGCGTGCCGCTGGTAGCGGGAGGCGAAACGTCCGGGTTCAGCGTCAAACCGATCCAGGCCTCCTCCACCGGCGAAGCGGTCTCCTATTCGAGCGCGACTTCCTTCGCCGCCCCCGAAAGCGCCCCAAGCGCTAGCCAGTACCGTTCGACCCGCGGCGGCTCCGGCTGGTCGACCGAGAACCTCGACCCCGCATTCGAAGACGGCTTCCTGCGCGACCCCTTCGTCGGCTTCTCGCGCGACCTCTCCCACGCGGCGGTGATCGCGATCCAGCCACCGCTCACCCCCGACGCCAGCGCGGGCTTCCCCAACATCTACCGCCGCGACGCCGACGGCACGCTGACCGCGCTGACCACCGAAGCGCACCAGCCCGAGCTGGGCCCGACGTCGAAAGAATTCTACTGCCTCGCCTACGGCGGCGCCTCGGCCGACTTCGACCACGTCTTCTTCTCCGCCCCGGGGGCGCTGATCGAAGGCGACCCGACCGCAGAAGGAGCCTTCAACCTCTACGAATGGGACAGCCAGGGCGCGAACGCCAAGCAGGAACTGACGGTCAGCGCGACCGGCGGCGAGTACACGCTCACCGCGACCTTCGCAGCCGGCGGCGCCAAGCATACCGAGACCACCCAGCCGATCGCCGCCACCGCCAACGCGGCGACGGTGCGCGAGGCGCTCGCCGCCCTGCCCTCGGTCGGCGCCGGCAACGTCGCGGTCAGCGGCGGTCCGGGCGACGCGACCGGCGAACACCCCTACCAGATCGAGTTCACCGGTGCCCTTGCCGACACCTACGCCCGGTTCCTCGGGGCAACCGACCTCAGCCTCAGTGGCGGCGCTTCGGAAGCGAGCCTCGCCACCGTGGAGGTCGGTGGCCACCTGCACCTGGCGAGCGTCCTGCCCGACGGCAGCGCCGCGACCCCCACCAACAACTCCGGCTTCGGCCGCAACGGCGCGCAACTGAACTGCGACATGGAACAGAGCCTGCTGCGCCACGCGGTCTCCGCCGATGGCTCGAAGGCGTTCTGGACCTACCCGGGTGAATACGAATCCTTCGCCGAACCCCCGTTCACCTTCGTCATCCAGCCGCTGCTGGCCCGCGTCGAGGGCTCGGAAACGGTCGAGCTCGACGCCGCCCAGCCTGGCTCGTTGGCCGCCGAAGGCTTCTTCAGCAGCGGCTTGGGGGAATACCAGGACGCCACCCCCGACGGCTCCAGGGTCTTCTTCACCGACTTCCTTCCGCTGACCGTTGATGCCGGCTTCGAAGGCTTCGACCACCTCTACATGTACGACTTCGGGCAACCCGAAGGCGAAGAGCTTAGTGACCTCACGCCAAACGGCGGCGAAAGCGCCGAAGTGCAGGGCGTGATCGGCAGCAGCGAAGCGGGTGACTACGTCTACTTCGTCGCCACCGCCGTGCTCGCCGCGAACCAGGGCGCGGCGATCGACCCCGAAACGGGCGATCCCGAGGAAGCCGAAGAAGGCAAGGACAACCTCTACCTCTGGCACGAAGGCGAAGGCGGCCCCGAGATCCGCTTCATCGCCCGGCTGGAAGGGCCTTTTTCCGAAGATGCCTGGCGCGCTGAGCCGTCCTTCCAAAAAGCCCGCGTCTCGCCCGACGGAGCGCAACTCGCCTTCGTCTCGACCAGCAGCCTGACCGGCTACGACAACAGGATCGCCGACGGCTCAGCGTTCTGCCGCACGAGCGTCGGCGGCGCTCCGGAAGGGGGCCCCGCCTGCAGCGAGGCCTTCGTATACAGGGCCCAGGCAGACCAGCTCGCCTGCGTTTCCTGCAACCCGTCCGGCGCCCGCCCGCTCGGCCCGCCGGCCTACCTCGGGGAGACCAACGTCCCGACCTGGTCGACGCCGTACGAGCAGTCGCGCTACCTCGCCGACAGCGGCCGGGTCTTCTTCACGAGTCGCGACGCGCTCAGCCCGCGCGACGCCAACGGCAACAAGCAGGACATCTACCAGTGGGAGCCAGCCGGGGTCGGCGGCTGCACGGCGGCCAGCTCCTCGTTCAGTGCCCTGACCAAGGGCTGCGTCGGTCTGATCTCCACCGGGGAAAGTGCCGACGACAGCTACCTGCTCGATGCCTCGAGCAGCGGCAACGACGTCTTCTTCTCGACCCGCCAGCGGCTGGTCTGGAGCGACGAAGACGAACGCTTCGACGTCTACGACGCCCGGGTGGGCGGCGGCTTCCCCGAACCGAGCCCGCCGGTCTCCTGCGAAGGCGAAGGCTGCCGCGAAGCCGGCACCAGCGCCGGTCCCACCGCGTCGGCGGGGACGTCGTCGTTCCACGGCGCCGGCAACCTACGGCCGCGCCGCGACTGCAAGCCGGCGGCGCGCAAGGCGAAGAAGCTCCGCCGCCGCGCCAAGCGGTTGCGCAGGCAGGCCAAGCAGGCCAAGCGCGCCGGCAAGTCCCACGTCGCCAAGCAGCGCAGCCGCAAGGCCACCCGCCTGGCAAAGCAGGCGAGGCGGAAGAGCAAGAGCGCCAAGCGCTGTAGGCGCGCCAACCGGAGGGCGGCGCGATGAGCGGCCGCCGCGGCAACGACAGGACCGAGCCCTTCGTCGCGAGCAAGGAGATCTCAAGCATGAAGCAGCGGACCAGCTCCCTTCGATCCATACTCGGCGCCGCCGCGGCAGCTGCTGCGCTGGTCGCCGCGCTGGGCGCGGCGCCGGCCTCCGCCGCCCCTGCGCCGTCCTGGAACCTCACCTCGCTGCCGACGCCGACCAACTTCGTCCCCGGGGACACGGAAGGCGACTACACCTACGACGTGCGCGTCGCCAACGTCGGCGCCGCGAACACCGACGGCAGCGAAGTGACGATCGTCGACACGCTGCCCGAAGGGCTGGAAGTGAGCTCGGTGGAACTGCCGCTGCGCCTCGCGGGCGTTGAACCGTCGTCCAATCCGTTCGACCTCGGCTTTCTCTTCTGCATCCCCTCAGCCGGCCCGCCGCCCACCGTCACCTGCACGCTGCCCGAAGGGGATTTCCCACCCACGACTGGAGAACACGCGGTCGTCGTGCCCGAAGAAGAAGTGCGGGTGGTGATCCACGTCTCGGTCCCGGCCGGCACCCCGCCGGGTCCGCTGACCAACGAAGTCGCGGTGAGCGGCGGCGGCGCCCCGGCGGCGACGGTCGTCTCCCACAACCAGACGACCAGCGGGGAAGACCCCCAGCCGGCGCCGGGGGGCTTCAGCTTCTACCAGGCCGGTCTCGCCGGCCCGGCTGGGGAGGAGATTGGGCAAGCGGGCGCCCACCCCTACGGCTACACGACCAACTTCGCCGTCAACACCAACCCGGCGCCTTCGTGCGGTGGCTGCCAGACGCCGTTCGTACCCGCCGGCGGCGCCCTGAAGGACACCCCGGTGGCGCTGCCGCCGGGGCTGGTCGGCAACCCCAACGTGGCGAGCAAGTGCACCGCGCAGAACTTCAACACGCTCCACAACCTGGACCTCGCGCCGGGCGTCTTCGCCCCCACGAACGCCTGTCCGGACAGCTCGGTGATCGGTACCGTGCACCTGCAGCAGGTCGAGGGCCAACCGGGGATCGGAGTGGTGCCCCTCTACAACCTGGTCCCGGCACCGGGGATGCCGGCCCAGTTCGGCTTTCAGGTCGTTGGCGTCCCCTTCTACATCGAAACCGAAGTGCGGCCCGAGGACGACTACAGGATCGTCGCCGTCCTGCGCAACGCCAGCCAGGCGAAACGGGTCACCTCGGCGAGCATCACCATCTGGGGCACGCCGGCGGACCCGCTGCACGATGCCAACCGCGGCAGCTGCCTCAGCACCGACCCGTCCCAGGTGCCCTTCTCGCTTGGCGACTGCCCGGCGGGGCTGGCGGCGAAGCCCTTGCTGCGCCTGCCGACCTCCTGCGGATCGCCGCTGGCGATCGCGATGAGCTTCACGACCTGGAACGGGACGGGGCCCTTCTCGGCCACCGACACCCATCCGGCGCCGGCCGGCTGCGCTCAGGTGCCCTTCGAACCGAGCCTGGAAGCGCGGCCGACCACCGACGTCGCCGATTCGCCCACCGGCCTGCATGCCGACCTGCACATCGCGCAGCCACAGGACCCGGCGACGCCGGGCGAGGCAGACCTGCGCAAGACCGTTGTCTCCCTGCCCGAGGGATTGACGATCAACCCCTCGGGAGCCAACGGCCTCGGCAGCTGCTCTGAGGCGCAGGTGGGCTACATGGGCAAAGCCGGGGGCACGGACCGCTTCTCCAACGCCCCAGCCGACTGTCCCGACGCGGCGAAGATCGGCACGGCGGAGGTGAACACGCCGCTGGTCGACCACCCGCTGCCCGGCACGGTCTACGTGGCGACCCCGCACGCCAATCCCTTCGACTCGCTGCTGGCGATCTACATCGCGATCAACGACCCGAAGAGCGGCATCGTGGTGAAGCTGGCGGGCCACGTCGAACCCAACCTGAGCACTGGGCAGCTGACGGCGACCTTCGACGGTACGCCGCAGGTGCCCTTCGAAGACTTCAAGCTCGAGTTCTTCGGTGGCCCACGGGCGGCGCTGCGTAGCCCGGCGACCTGCGGTCCCAAGTCGACCGACTCGCTGCTGACCCCCTGGTCGGCGCCGCAAGGCGCGAGCGTGACGAGCGTCGATAACTACTCGATCGACCGCTCGCCGGGCGGAGGGCCCTGCCCGGGCAGCGCGGGCGCGCTGCCCAACGGCGCCTCCTTCCAGGCCGGAACCGAAGCGCCGGTCGCCGGCGCCTACTCGCCGATGGTGATCAACCTTAGCCGCGCAGATGGGTCGCAGGAATTCGCCCAGCTCACCCTGACCCCGCCGCCGGGGCTGCTCGCCCGCTTGGCCGGCATCCCCTACTGCCCGGAGGCCGCCATCGCCGCGGCGAGGTCGAAGTCGGGCAACGAAGAGGAAACGAGCCCGAGCTGCACGGCGGCATCGCGGGTCGGCACGGTCAGGGTCGGCGCCGGGGCCGGCTCCTCGCCCTACTACACCTCCGGCAGCGCCTACCTGGCCGGCCCCTATAAGGGCGCCCCGCTCAGCCTGGTGATCATCACCCCGGCCGTCGCCGGGCCGTACGACCTCGGCACGGTGGTGGTGCGCAGCGCCGTTCACGTCAACCCGGTGACCGCGCAGATCACCGCCGTCACCGACACGATCCCCGGCATCCTCGAGGGGATCCCGCTCGACGTGCGCTCGATCGCGGTGCGGCTCGACCATCCCGGCTGGGGGCTCAACCCGACCAGCTGCGAACCGACCGTCTTCGGCGGGGCGTTCATCTCGACCCTGAACCAGAGCGCGGCCCTCGCCGACCGCTTCCAGGTCGGCGGCTGCCGACAGCTCGGACTCAAGCCGCGCCTCTACACCCGCCTGTTCGGCGGCACGAAGCGCGGCGCGCACCCGAAGCTGCGCGCGGTGCTTATGCCGCGCGCCGGCAACGCGAATCTCACGCGTGCCGCGGTCAGCCTGCCACGCTCGGAGTTCCTCGACCAGGCGAACATCCGCACCGTCTGCACCAGGGTGCAGTTCGCCGCCAACGCCTGCCCGAAAGGGGCGATCTACGGACGCGCAGTGGCTGAGACGCCGCTGCTCGACCAGCCGCTGCAAGGCCCGGTCTATTTGCGCTCCTCCAACAACAAGCTGCCCGACCTGGTGTTGGACCTGCACGGGCAGATCGACATCGAGGCCTCGGCGCGGATCGACTCCAAGAACAAGGGGATCCGCACCACCTTCGAAGCGATCCCCGACGCCCCCCTATCGAAGGTCGTCCTCTACATGAAGGGCGGCAAGAAGCAGGGGCTGCTGGTCAACTCGCGCGACATCTGCGATGGCAACTACCGCGCGTCCGCCAACCTGAAGGGCCACAACGGCCGCAAGAGGGCGCTGAACCCGAAGCTGAAGAACAGCAAGTGCAAGAAGGGGATGAAGGGGAAGAAAAAAAGGAAATAGCCCAACGCGCTTCCTTCGGTAAGCCCTGCGGCGGCGCCGAACCCTCCTCCGGCGCCGCCGATTCCTCCGGGTTGCAGAGAGATCGGCGCTTCGACGCTGTGGACAAGCGGTTCGACGCGGTGGACAGTCACGCGCGCCGATTGGCGTGCGTGCCGGTTCGACCTACGGCTGTTTGCGGGGAGAAAGGTAGCGATGACGAGCCAGTGCCGTCTAAACCTCGTTGTCAATGAGCGGGACATCTTGATCGCCGAGCAGTTCGGCCCTATGAATCGAAGTGTCGGCCCCGCTTGGCGCATATGGTCCGGCGCGGCCGCGGCCCGAACTCGAATGAAAGGAACCGAGATGACTCGCAACCTCAAGGCAGCGGGCCTCGCTCTCGCCGCAGCTTTCGTGATCAGCGCGGTGGCTGCCTCGGCGGCGACGGCGCAGACCTACGGATTCACAGGGTCGGAAGTGGAAGGGACATCAATCCAGAGGTCGCATGACGAAGAAGCTGAAGATAGGTGGTGGTGGCCATTTGGCACCTGGAAATGCAATACACATCTTTTCGAACATCACACAACCAGCTACAGCGAGACAACTACGAGTCGCGCCACGTCCAGCTACGGCGATTGCTCGGGATCTGGCCTGGCAGTGACCGTCAACACCGAAGGATGCGAATACGTATTCCACGTCACCTCCGAAAGCGCAGCCAGCATGGACATAGCCTGCGAAGAAGGGAAACAGATCGAACTCACGACATTGGCGTGCACGGTGAAAGTCGGCTCGCAGGAAGGGCTCGGATCGATCGGCCTGGAAAATGTCGGTGGAGGGAGCGAAGAAGAAATCGCAATGACCTTCGAACTAGCCGGGATCGCCTACACCTACAGCGGCTTCCTTTGCGGCTCAGGCTCAGGCGAAGACGCGGAATACACCGGTGAAGCCAGGACACATGCCACAAACGAAGCGGAAGAACAAGTCCCGAGCATGGTGGGAGAAATCTAGGCAGGGGGCGCTCAGGTCACTTCGCGCAGTTTCTGCGCTTCGCCGAGCTGCTGGAGCTTTTTGAGGCTCTGGTTCTCGATCTGGCGGATTCGCTCGCGGGTGACGTTGAAGGTGCGGCCGACCTCGTCGAGGGTGCGGGGGTGCTCGCCGCCCAGCCCGTAGCGCAGCTCGAGCACGCGGCGCTCGCGGTAGGAGAGGTTCTCCAGCGCCTCTTTCAGCGCCTCTTTGGTGAGCAGGTCGGCGGCGCGGTCGAAGGGCGATTCGGCCTTCTCGTCGGCGATGAACTGGCCGAACTCCGACTCCTCCTCGTCGCCGACCGGCTTCTCGAGGCTGACCGGCGCCTGGGCGGAGCGCTTGATCGAGTCGACCTCCTCGGGGTCGATCCCGGTCACCGCGGCGATCTCCTCCGGGCTCGGCTCGCGGCCCAGCTCGGTGACCAGCTTGCGCTCGGCGCGGCCGATCTTGTTCAGCTTCTCGACCACGTGGACCGGGATGCGGATCGTCCGCGCCTTGTCAGCGAGGGCACGGGCGATCGCCTGGCGGATCCACCAGGTCGCGTAGGTGGAGAACTTGAAGCCCTTGCGGTAGTCGAACTTCTCCGCCGCCCGGACCAGGCCCAGCGTCCCCTCCTGGATCAGGTCGAGGAAGGGGAGGCCCTGGTTGCGGTAGTTCTTGGCGATCGAGACGACCAGGCGCAGGTTGGACTCGACCATTTTCTGCTTCGCGTCGAGGTCGCCGCGCTCGATCCGTTTGGCCAGTTCGACCTCCTCCTGGGCGGTCAGCAGGCGGACTTTGCCGATGTCCTTGAGGAACAGCTGCAGGCTGTCCGTGGTCATGTCCGGTTTCAGGTCGATCGCCTGTTTGCGGCGCCGGCCTTTCTTGCCGGTGTCGACGGGGATCGCCTCCGCGGCCGCTTTCTGGGCCGGGTCCATGTCCTCGACCAGCTCGATGCCCTGCTTCTCGATGTGCCCGTAGAGGTCCTCGACGTCGGACTCGTCGAGGTCGACCTCGGAGACCGCCGAGGCGATGTCGCCGAAGGTGAGCACGCCGAGCTGCTGGCCGCGATGGACCAGCCCTTTGACCTCCTCGAGCTCCTGAAGCTCCGCTACCAGCATCGTGTCTTCACTCGTCTCTCTGCGCTAGGTGGTTTAGTGGGTTCCCATAGAAGGCCGTCGCGGGCGCAATGTCGCGAAAAAACGGACCGGCAGCGCGGTCCACGAACAAGGCCCCAAGGCCGTCTTTCAAACGTCTGTTCGCATATTAGGCGCTTCAGTTTGTGAAGTCAAGGCACGGATCGCCCAACTTTGCCCAAAACGAAGAGAAAACCCAGCCCCTGGCTGCATGCTTTCTGGCAACGAGCCTACCGCGAGAACGTCACCGGTTTGGCGGCGATGGTCGCCTACAACCTGATGCTGGCGGTCTTCCCCTTCGCCCTGCTCGTCCTCTTCGTCTTCGGGCAGGTGCTGAAGGTCAAGGGGGTGGAGACGGGGGTGCTGGACGACCTCCAGCGGCTCTTCCCCCACGCCGAGCAGGGGACGCTGAAGAATGCGCTGGAACGGATCGAGGAAAACTCGACGACGATCGGGATCGCCGCCTTCCTCGGCTCGCTGTGGATCGGCGCCTCCTTCTGGGGGGCGATGGACACCGCCTTCGGCCACATCTACCACGTCGACACGCGCGGCTGGCTCGAGCAGAAGCGCTTCTCCTTCGCGATGCTCGGCGTGGTCGTGCTGCTGATCGCCGCCTCGATCGTCCTGCCGACGCTGGAGGGGGCGCTGGTCTCCGGCACCGACCGGCTGCCGCTCGGCCTCTCCGACATCCAGGCGATCGACACGGCGCTGCTGCTGGGGCTCGCGGTGCTGATCGTGTTCGCGATCTGCGCGGTGATCTTTTGGGCGGTTCCGAAAGGGCACATGCCCTGGCGGGCGGTCTGGCCGGGGGCGGCCTTCGTCACGTTCGCCACCGGTATCGCCAACTGGGCCTTCCCCTTCTATCTCTCCAACGTCTCCAGCCTCTCGCGCTTCGGCTCGACGCTCGGCTTCGTTCTAATCGCCCTGCTCTGGTTCTACCTGCTCAGCCTGGCGCTGCTCGCCGGCGCGGTGATCAACTCGCTGCGCTTCGAGCTGCACGATACGGGAGTGCTGCCCTACGCGCCGGACCACCTCCACGGCGGGCGCGCTGAGGTTGGCGGGGACCCGAAGAGGGGAGGGGCCGGATGAAGCCCGGCCCCTCCCGCTGTGATGCCTAGGGTTCGGGTGGGTATACGAGGTTCACGTCCACGAGTTCCAGGTCGAAGTCCTGGGTCGTCTCGTTCGTGCCCGCGGCTGAGGGCAGGCCGGACTGCGAGTTGACCAGACCGTTGATGCTGATCGGGATAAAGCCGAACAGGTAGAGCTTGCAGCCGTTCGCACCAGGCGCTGCGAACGAGTTGTCGACGAAGGTGCCGTTGGCGAAAACACCGACACCCGGCGGTTCGCCGAATTCGAACGTCGGCACCGCTCCGGTGATCGATTCATTGGGCGGCGGCGGGTTGGTCGTACCCGTCGTCAGGCTAAGCGTGATCGGGCCGGAGTCCGATCCCACGTAGCAATGGCTGCCGAGAAGCCCGGCCGGGTTGGTGAGGTGCACCTTGATCGGCAGTTCGAGCGTTAGACCCGCTTCTAGCGTGCCGGCGAGTTCGGTGGTCGCGTACAGGGTCAGCGCTTCGCTGCCGAAGAATTCGAGCAACCAGGTGAGCCCGGTCAGGCCGATGACGCCTCCGGGAACTTTCTGTTTGACCGGCGTCAGGCCGCCTTTCGAATTGAAGACAAAGCCTCCTCCTTCACTGTTGGTGCCGCCGACGAGAACCATCTCGTTTTCGATCGGCACGTCTTTGCTGCCCATCTGGAAGTGGCCGCCGGTGATCACCGTGCGCTGGCAGCTGCTCACTTCCGAGTTTTCACCCGGGCTCGGGCAGCCGGCGAAGCGCTCAAAGCCTTCGGCCGGTTCGGTGGCCGATGCGGCCGGGGCGAGTAGGGCCAGGGCTGCGATCGCCGCGCCGATCGCGGTGAGCAGCCTGGCAGGGATTTTTGACTGGGTCATATCTCTCCTCCCATAAATAGGGTAGTTTCTTGATCGCTAGAAGCAATCAGTTCACTAGATTCTCTTCGATCATGGGGTCCGCTGTCAAGGTCCGCTGTCAAGTCATGCGCGAGCCCGTCTCAGCGCTGCTCGACGCGAGCCTCGAACAGCGCCCGGTGCAGCCCGTGCAGCAGCGAGCGGGCAAGGCTGCCGTCGCCGCCCAGCTCGAGGCTGGCGGTGTCGCCGTCGATCAGCGCGGCGAGCCAGGCCGCGGGCGGACCGCAGATCCAGGCGTCGGGGAAGCCCTCGAGGCGGGTGGCGCAGGAGGCGATCCGCCCCAGGCTGACGTCGACCATCACGCCCGCCAGGCTGTGCCGCCTGCCCTCCGAGATCTCGACCGCGAGGCGGCAGGAGCCGGAGAGGTCGGGGTCAAGCCGCAGCAGCGGCACAGCGAGGAGGAGCGCCGCCTCGACGTCGATGCGCGTGATCGCCGTGGCGGCATGCGGGAGGTGACGACGCTCCCAACGGGCCGCCGCTGCGAGTGGCGCCACTCCCCGGCGCAGCCACTCGGTGACCCCGTAGGGAGTGGCCCTGCCGTTGGCGGGCCTGGCCTCGATCTGGCCGGCGAGCCGCATCGCTCCGAGGCGGCGCTCCAGCGAGGGGTAGTTGAGGGCGGCGATGACGCGGTCCAGCTCGGTGAGTGACAGCGGGCGAGCGGCGAGAGCGCGCATGATCGTCGTCGTCCAGCCGTCGACCAGCGCCCTGGTCGCCGCCCTGGCCGCGTCGCGTCCGAGCTCGATCGGCCCATCGGGGGCGCCGGCCAGCCAGCGCTCCAGGATGGCGGCGACGAACAGCAGCTCCGTGCCTGGCCCGGCAAGCTCGTACTCGAGGGTGCCTGGGAAGGCGTTTGGCCTGCGCTTGCTGATCGCCCCGATCGCTTCCAGCCTCTTGAGGTGGGCGCGCAGGGTGCTCTGGGCCGGCGAGCCGGACTCGTGGCGCAGCTCGACCTGCCGCTTGGGCCCCGTGGAGAGGGCGCGGAGGACGAAAACGTTGAGCGGGTCGGCAAGCAGGGCGAGCGTCTGCGCCCCGGTGTGCGCCCCATTCCCGCTCCCGTTGACCGTGCTGGCAGTCAAGTAGAGGAATTATGGCAGCAATCAGTTTTATTTGGGTATAGGCAGATGCTCGTTGCAGAGAATTGACAGTCTGCGCGCGATTCGCCGCATCGAGTCGTCTACATTAGAATCGTGGAGGCTATGCGAGAAATCTGGACCGACGCGCGGCTGGACGACTTCGCGGCGCACACCGATCGGCGCTTCGACGCGGTCGACAAGCGCTTCGACGCGGTGGACAAGCGCTTCGATGCCGTGGACAAGCGGTTCGAGTCGCTCGAACGTCGCATGGAGGACGGGTTCACGGAGATCAACGCCCGTTTCGACGCGCTCCAGCGCACCCTGCTCCAGCTCGTCGGGGGCGGCGTGATCGTCGCCCTGATCGGCCTGATCGCGACGCAGCTTTGACCGGGCCTCGCCTGACGATGGGACTAAATGACCTGGTACGATGACCTGGTCATGTCTCACACCAGAGAGATCACCGCCACCGAGTTCAAGGCGCGCTGCCTTCGCCTCCTCGACGAGGTCGCCGGCACCGGCGAGACGCTGGTCGTCACCAAGCGTGGCCGACCGGTCGTGCGCGTCGAGCCCGCCAACCCCCCGCTCGACCTGAGCGGCAGCGTCAAGCTGCTGGTCGGAGCCGACGAGCTCGTCGAGCCTCTCGACGTCGACTGGGACGCCGAGAGCCCTTGATCGTCCTCGATACCCACGCCTGGGTGTGGTGGGCGGGGGAGACGGGCGATCTCAGCGCGGCCGCCACCGAGGAGATCTCCGGGGCCGAGCAGATCGGCATCTGCGCCATCTCCTGCTGGGAGGTGGTGATGCTGGTGCAGCGCCGCCGTCTCGAGCTGACGCCGGACGCCGGCACCTGGATCACCGCCGCGCTGGCGATGCCCCGCGTGCGCGAGCTCCGGCTCGATGCCCGCACCGCGGCCCGCGCCGGCGCCCTGGACCGCGACGGCTTCCCCGGCGACCCCGCCGACCGGCTCATCTACGCCACTGCCGTCGAGCTGGGCGTGCGCTTGGTCAGCCGCGACACGGACATCGCCGCCTTCGACCCGGCCCGAGTCGTCTGGTAGCAGCCGGGCGGCGGATGATTACAGCAACCAGTTTGGCGTTCTCGCCGACGTCATCTACGCCGAGGCTCCGCAGGCGCAGCGCGATCAGGTGATCAGCAAGGGCGGTGTTCTCGGCTTTCGCCTCGGAGCGACGATCTATGCGCTTTCGCTCGTTCAGGTAGTCTCCGGCTTATGAGACGTTTTGTCAGATCCGATGCGAGGCTGGCCTGGTCGCTCGGGGTGATCGGCGGCTTGATTGTGGGAGTCACTCAGGCCAGCCCGGCGGCGACCTATTTGATTGCCCTCGGCTTGGGGACGGTTGGGATGGCGATCATGCTCGGCCCGGACAGGGTGCGGCTCTGGCGTGAGATGCACGGCCCCAAGGGCCGTCGCTGAGCCTCGGCCGGCGCCGTAGACGTCCGCCGGCTCGATTGCGACCAGATCGGGGCGGCCGTCGAGTCCGGGCTCGACGCCACCCGCCGAGGCGAGCACGATCGACGCCTCCGAGGCGCCGAGCAGCTCCCTGATCCGCAGCAGGCGCTCGAGGTCGGCGGGCCCGAGCGCTCGCAGCTTCGCCTCGCCGAGCGCCACGACCCGGCCGGCGCGCATGGCGACCAGGTCGACCTCGTGGCCGCGCCTGCGGGCACGGTCGGGGACCGTCGTCGTCCCCACGGCGTCGAGCGGGCCGAGCCGCTCCTCGCCGCCGCCGGCGAGGTGGGCGCGGGCGACCGCCTCCCAGCGCGGGCCGAGCACCTGGGAGGGCCAGCTCGTCTCCCCCTGCCGGGCCCATACGTCCGCGGCCGCGCCGGCCTGGAGTCGCGAGCGGTTCGGGGCGACGATCGCGAGCCAGAGGCGCAGGTAGGGGTCGGACAGCTCGTAGCGATCGCGCCGCTCGCGCAGGGGGTCGGGCACGCGCTCGACCAGCCCGGCGCGCTGGAGGGCGGCGAGCGGGCGGCTGAGCGCGCCGGAGGGCAGGCCGGCGACCCGGGAGATGGCGCTGAAGCTCCGCTCGCCGGTGGCGATCGCGGCGAGGATCGCCCGGTAGGCGCCGCGCAGCGCCGGCGGATCTGGCACGGCCGCGAGGTCGGCTTCGGCCGCGTCCAGCAGGGGGGAGCCGGGCGCCAGCACCTCCTCGACCATCCACTTCGCCCGCCGCCGGCCGGGCGGCGCGACGAGCGGCCGGTAGCCGGGCAGGCCGCCGAGGGCGGCGTCGACCCAAAGCGCGACAGTGAGCCGATGTTATGATGTAGCCACGATGATGGTCCGAACGCAGATCGCCCTCGATTCCGAGGACCACCGGCGTGCCAAACGGCGCGCCTCCGAGCAGGGCATCTCTCTCGCCGAGTACGTGCGCCGCGCCGTGCGCCACGATCTCGGGGAGCCGCAGCGCCCCAAGGTCGACATCAGCGAGATCTTCGGCCTGTTCGACTCGGGTGGCTCGGACATCGCCAGGCACAAGGACCGATACGTCGGCGAAGCCGTGGAGGCGGAGTACCAGCGCAAGGCCGGACGGCGCAAGGGCGCGTAGCGAGCATCGGTTGAGCCTCTTCGTCGATACGTCCGCGTTCTATGGGCTGACCGACGACGGCGATCAGAGCCACGATCGGGCGGGTGAGCTGCTGCGGGCTGACGAGAACCTGGTGACGACCGACTACGTGCTGCTCGAGACCTGGATGCTGATCGACAAGCGCGGCGGATATGCGGCCGCAGAGACGTTCTGGAAATCGATCCGCGCCGGCGCGGCTGCCGTCGAGCACATGACCGCCGCCGATCTCGACGCCGCCTGGCGGATCGGCGAGGCCTTCCCCGACCAGGCCTTTTCCCTCGTCGATCGCACCAGCTTCGCCGTCATGGAGCGCCTCGGCGTGCACCGGGCGGTCGCCTTCGACGACGACTTCGCCGTCTACCGCTTCGGCCCCAGGCGGGAGCGCGCCTTCGAGGTCCTGCGCTGACTGCCCCGCCGCCTGTAGATGTCCGCCGGCTCGATCACGACCAGGTCCGCGGGCCCCCAACGCGGGGTCGACGCCGCCCGCTTGGGCCCACACCATTCGCGGCGCCGCCGGCCTGAAGCCCGCGAGCGGTTCCGGGCGTTGAGCGCCAGCCAGAGGCGCAGGCAGGGGTACGACAGCTCGTATCGATTGCGTCACGTCGGCCCATCCGTCGGGGCGCAGCGTCCGAGCGCCGAGCCTCTCGCTTGAATGACGAGAAGCTGATAGAACTAGCTATTTCTATCATTTCAGGAACGAAAAAAGGAGAGAATGATGGGTATTCTCGGCGCTAGCCCTGAGGATCTCTGGGGATGCCTTCTTGGTGGTCCGTGGGACGATGAGGAGGCCTGCGAACGCGTCTATTTCGGGTATGTCCTCTATCCCCGTTTGCAGCAGGAGCTTGAGCGCCTCAAGTTGATGGTGGCACCGGGATTGCCGCACCCCCCGGGTCCAGATCCAGGTCCGCTCATTGAACAACTTGTTCCGGTGCTGCTTGCGCGGCAGTTCGGAGAGCCGAACCCCCAACCGAGCGCCAAGCTGAGACTCCAGGCTACGATGACCTTCCGGGATGGACTTCAGAACGTCGTCAAACAATTGGACAAAGAGATCACCCAACTCAAAAAGTCATCCCGGAAAAAAGCCAGGTAGAGGCCAGCGCGATCGCGTTGTCGACCTCGGCGGGAAGGTGAAATCAGCTACCTGGACTGACCCCCCGCCAGCTTCCTCGACCGAGTAGACGCGGCGCGTGAAGGCATCGCCCTCGACCCGGGCCCTCGCGCCCGGAGCTCGGCTCACACGTTCCTTGCGCAAACCGCGCTCGTTCCGTAAATTTGCCTGCGTGGATTGGCGGGACGATCCCGAGCTCGGCCTTCTCTTCGACGACATCGCGGGGACGGGCATCTACCAGGCGCTCGAGCGGCAGTTCTGGCTCGAGCTCTGGCGCGTGCCGGTGGTCGAATCGGTCGAGACGGACGGGATCGAGGTTCGCCACTACGGCCCGGTCCTGGCCTTCGCCTTCCGCGAGGAGCCCCGCGTCTCGCTGTTCAACGTCCTGCTCGGCGCCGACCGCCGGGGGGCGGTCGGGCGGGGCCACCTGACCGAGGCGCTCGAGTGGACCGAGTCGATGGGCCTCGATTTGCGCATCCCGGTCCGCGGCGAGGGGGAGTTCGGCGAACCCGGCGAAACCGAGGACTTCCTCAACCGCCGCGGCTACCGCCGCAGCGGCGCCCTCGCGACCTTCGTCCGCGGCGCCGGCCCGGCGGGCTTCCCGGCGCCGCCCGGCATCGAGGTCGAGGAGCTCGCCGGCGAATCGCTGGTCGAAGCCTTCAGCATCATCCTCGCCGCCGCCTACGGCCTCGAGCTGACCGCGGAGGGCTTCACGATCGGCCTGCCGGGCCAGCGCTACTGGCGCACCTACATCGCCAGCGACGAGGAGGGCCCGTTCGCCGCGGCGGCGACGATGATGCACCACGAAACGCCCCAGCTGGCCTTCGCCGGCACCGACGAGCAGTGCCGCGGCGGGGGCGCCCACCTTGCCCTGCTGCGCCGCCGCATCGAAGACGCCCGCGCCGCCGGGGCGCGCCAGCTCTTCGCCGTCACCGAGGAGACGCTCGAGTGCCCGGACGCCCTCTCGGCCGGCGCCCGCAACCTGCTCCGCGCCGGCTTCAAGCTCGTCGAGGTGCGCACCGTATGGCGCCCGCCCGAGGAGCGGCTCGTGCCCGAGGACGAGGACGGGGACGGGGACGGGGACGAGGACGAGCGGGGCGGGGGCGGTTGGGGCGACCGGCTGCCATGACCAGGTCCCGCGTCCAGCTGCCCCGTGGCGCTACGGCAGTGGTGGATGGCGGGGCGAGCACACAGAAGTTGCAGAGAGTCGACAATCTGCGCGCCATTCGCCGCATCGAGTCGTCTACATTAGGATGATGGAGGCGATGCGAGAGAGTTGGACCGACGCGCGGCTGGACGACTTCGCGAAGCACGTGGACAGCCGCTTCGACGCAGTCAACCGGCGCTTCGACGCAGTCGACCGGCGCCTCGACGTCATCGACAAGCGCTTCGAGGCGCTCCAGCGCACCCTGCTGCTCGCCTCGAGCGGCGTGATCGTCGCCCTGATCGGCCTGATCGGGACGCAGCTTTGACGCCGAGTGGCCTGGTCACATCTCCGGTCAAAGAGATCACCGCCACCGAGTTCAAGGCGCGCTGCCTTCGCCTCCTCGACGAGGTCGCCGACACGGGCGAGGCGCTGATCGTCACCAAGCGCGGCCGGCCGGTGGTGCGGGTCGAGCCCTCCAGCCCTCCGCTCGACCTGAGCGGCAGCGTCAAGCTGCTGGTTGGTGCCGACGAGTTTGTCGAGCCGCTCGACGTCGATACCGACATCGCCGCCTTCGACCCGGCGCGAGTCGTCTGGTAGCAGCCGGGCGGCGGATGATTACAGCAACCAGTTTGGCGTTCTCGCCGACGTCATCTACGCCGAGGCTCCGCAGGCGCAGCGCGATCAGGTGATCAGCAAGGGCGGTGTTCTCGGCTTTCGCCTCGGAGCGACGATCTATGCGCTTTCGCTCGTTCAGGTAGTCTCCGGCTTATGAGACGTTTTGTCAGATCCGATGCGAGGCTGGCCTGGTCGCTCGGGGTGATCGGCGGCTTGATTGTGGGAGTCACTCAGGCCAGCCCGGCGGCGACCTATTTGATTGCCCTCGGCTTGGGGACGGTTGGGATGGCGATCATGCTCGGCCCGGACAGGGTGCGGCTCTGGCGTGAGATGCACGGCCCCAAGGGCCGTCGCTGAGCCTCGGCCGGCGCCGTAGACGTCCGCCGGCTCGATTGCGACCAGATCGGGGCGGCCGTCGAGTCCGGGCTCGACGCCACCCGCCGAGGCGAGCACGATCGACGCCTCCGAGGCGCCGAGCAGCTCCCTGATCCGCAGCAGGCGCTCGAGGTCGGCGGGCCCGAGCGCTCGCAGCTTCGCCTCGCCGAGCGCCACGACCCGGCCGGCGCGCATGGCGACCAGGTCGACCTCGTGGCCGCGCCTGCGGGCACGGTCGGGGACCGTCGTCGTCCCCACGGCGTCGAGCGGGCCGAGCCGCTCCTCGCCGCCGCCGGCGAGGTGGGCGCGGGCGACCGCCTCCCAGCGCGGGCCGAGCACCTGGGAGGGCCAGCTCGTCTCCCCCTGCCGGGCCCATACGTCCGCGGCCGCGCCGGCCTGGAGTCGCGAGCGGTTCGGGGCGACGATCGCGAGCCAGAGGCGCAGGTAGGGGTCGGACAGCTCGTAGCGATCGCGCCGCTCGCGCAGGGGGTCGGGCACGCGCTCGACCAGCCCGGCGCGCTGGAGGGCGGCGAGCGGGCGGCTGAGCGCGCCGGAGGGCAGGCCGGCGACCCGGGAGATGGCGCTGAAGGTCCGCTCGCCGGCGGCTATCGCGGCGAGAATCGCCCGGTAGACGCCACGCAGCGCCGGCGGATCTGGCACGCCCGCGAGGTCGGCTTCGGCCGCGTCGAGCAGGGGGGAGCCGGGCGCCAGCACCTCCTCGACCATCCACTTCTCCCGCCGCCGGCCGGGCGGCGCGACGAGCGGCCGGTAGCCGGGCAGGCCGCCGAGCGCCGCGTCGACCCAGAGGGCGCTGAGCGGATCGCCCGTCTCCCAGAGACCGGCCAGGTCCGGCCCGGCGAGCGGGGCGGGGACGACGATCGCGCCGGCCCGCCCGTACAGCGGCGCCCGCGCCTCGACCAGCTCGCTCATCACCGACAGCGCGCTTCCGGCGAGGATCAGCGGCGGGCCGGCGGCGGCGTCCACGTAACGCTGGAGCAGGCTGGGCAGCTCCGGCGTCGCCTCGGTCAGGTAGGGCAGCTCGTCGAGGGCGACGAAGGGGGCGTCGAGCCGCGCCAGGCGATCGAGCGCGTCGGCCCATCCGTCGAGGCGCAGCGGCCCGGCGCCGAGCCACCCGCCCAGCTCGCGCCCGAAGTCGGCGAGCTGGCTGGCGGCGACTCCGGCGATCGCCTGGTAGCGGCGCCCGCCCGCCGCCTCGCAGAGGGCGTCGAGCAGGAAGGACTTGCCGACCCGGCGCGGCCCGTAGACGACCGCCAGGCGCTGCCGGCGCTGGACGAACCGCTCCAGCGCCGTCCACTCCCAATCGCGGTTGACCAACTCCGCTGGTTTTACAAGCACCTAAGTATCATACGCAGGTGCTCGCATTGTCGTCGCCGGGAGCCCGCTCCGCTCAGAACTGCGCCACGACGAACAGCTCCTGCTGGGTGTCGGTCGGGGCGCAGCGCTTCCCGTCCTCGTCGTAGACGTCGCACAGCTCCATCCCGACCGACTCGAAGAGCCGCGCCAGCTCCTCGATCGAGTAGACGCGGCGGGCGAAGGGCACCGGGCCGGCCACGCGGGGCTCGCCTTCGACGGTCGAGGCGCACCAGCCGGCGATCCGGCGGCTGCGCTCGTTCCAGGTCTGCTCGACCGTCGAGGTCGTCGCCTCGCTCTCGAGCAGCGCCGTGTCCGGCAGGCGCCGCTCGACGTAGGCGAGGTTGGGCGTCTGCATCAGCAGCCGCCCGCCCGGGCGCAGCGCCCGTGAGACGCACTGCAGGACGCGCCGGTCGTCCTCGTCGTCCTCGAAATGGCCGATCGCGCCGCCGCCGAGGCTCAGCACCGCCTCGAACTCGCGCAGGTAGGCCAGCTCGCGCGGATCGGCCTCGGTGAAGAACGGGTACAGGTCCTCGATCTCCGCTTCGCAGCCGCCGACCTCCAGCAGGAACCCGTCGACGTCGGTCCCGACCACGCAGAAGCCCCGGCGGGCGAGCGCCAGGGTGCGCTGCCCGGTCATGCAGGCGAGGTCGAGGACCCGCTCGCGCCCCTCGAGGCCGAGCACCGCCAGCGCCAGCTCGACCTTCCCCTCGGCGCCCTCTTCCCAGTAGAGCGGGGCGGTGTCCTCGGCGAAGCTCGAGCGATACCAGTCGACTGGAACCTGGCCCATCCCCATCGCAGCAAAGCTTAGCGCTTGAAATTACCTATGTAAAATCGTCACCGTACCGATAGGCAAGCGCGCGGATGTGACATCGGCATCACCCACGCCAGTCCCGGTGTGGCCTATTTGATCGCCTTCGGGGTGACCGGGATCGGGATGGCAATCATGTTCGGCCCGGACCGAGTGCGGCGATGGCGCCTGACGCACGGTGGATCGTCAGGGCACGATCGGGCAAGGCGGTAGGCAGGGCAGAGACCGGGCGGGCGGCGGGTGCAGGCGCCAGCCCCCGATTCAAGCTCGTGCCCCGCACTGCCGAGCTAAATGTGCAAAGGCATGAGGGACGCGCTGAACAGCAACCCGCTCGTGCAGCTCGCCGTGGTCGGCGTGCTGCTGGTTGGCGTCGCCTTCTTCGTGCTCTCCTCCTCCGGGGGCGGGGAAGACGGATCGGAAGGAGGCGGCGGGGAAGCCGACAGCGGCCTCAGCTCGACCACGATCACCACGCAGGTCGAAGCGCCGGCCCCGGCCAGTCCCTCCGAGGCGCTCGCCACGGCGCTCTCGCTGGCCCAGGGCGCGGCGAGCGATGCGCCGCGCCTGTCGCGCCCGGTGATCGCCGCCTGGCACGCCAACAAGACCCTGGTGCTGCTCTTCGTCCGCGACGGCGGCATCGACGACCGGCTGGTCAAGATCGCCACCAAGGGCGTCGCCGCCTTTCCCGGCGTCGCGCTGTTCGTCGTCCCGGCCCGCAGGATCTCCCGCTACGCGGCGATCACCGAGGGGGTCGGGGTCGACCGGGTGCCGGCGCTGGTCGTCGTCACCCCCAAGCACCTGAAGCACCTCGTCCCCACCGCCTCGGCCAACTATGGGTTCCAGAGCGCCCAGAGCGTCCGCCAAGCGGTGATCGACGCCGGCTACAAGGGCCGGACCGTCCACTACCACCCGTAGCCTGCGAACGATCGGATCGACGCCGGTGCTCAATCCAGTGCGTTGGACGGTGCGAGCCAGGTCGACTCGAACTCCATGATCTCCGCCAGCGTGTCGAAGTCCCGGTCGTAGTGGATGACCGCCGCGCCGAGCTCCTGTGCCGCGGCGGCGACCAGGTAGTCGACGATCGGCAGGCGCTGCGCCCCGGAGGAGCGGTGGGCGAGCGCCCGCATCGCCGCCTCGGCGGCGCGGATCACGGCCGTGGTGAGCGGGGCCGGCTGGAGGGCCGAGAGCTGTTCGGCGAGCGTGTCGAAGCTGTCGCCGCCGCGGGCGCTGAGCAGGATCTCGAAGCGCACCAGGGGCGAGATGCGCAGGCGCCCTCCCAGCAGCGCCTGCCGCCAAGGCCCGCGGACCTCCGGGCGAGCGGCGCGTGCCCAGGCGGAGGTGTCGACGACGAGCGGCAGCTCGCCCCAAGCGACGTCGCTATCGGATCGGCCAGGCACGGCGCTTGCCCTCGCGCAGCAGCCCCCAGTCGACGCCGGCCGTCTCGGGCTCCTCGAAGCTCTCCGCGAGCTGCTCCAGCAACTCTTGGCGCTTGGCCTCGTTCTGCGGCTCGGCAGCGAGGTGACGGGCCCCGGCGATCGCCAGCTCGCGCACTTGCCGGGAGCGCGGCAGGCCAGCGGGCAGGCGCCGGGCCGCGACGCGCAGCGCCTGGGCGAGATCGGGATCTTCGGTGACCTGGATGCGGGGGTATCGCGTAGCCACGGAGCAAGTGTACCACCGGGGTACCACCTAGGCCTGATCCCAATAGGGCCTGCTCGATTGGAGCTTTGACCCCCAAAATCGGTGGTCAAAGCTCCAATCGACGGAATCGGGATAGGCCCTTGCCGCCGTTGGGACCGCTCCGTTTGGGAGTCCCTACGCCACCGGGATCCCGAACAGCACGTCGTGCAGCCCCTCGAGCAGGGCGCGGACGAGCGCCTCGTCGCCCTCGGGGATGACCCGGCTGGCGGGAGGGTTGATCACGGCGTCCATCCAGGCGGTGGGCGGCCCGGTGGCGAAGGCGTCGGCCTTCTCCTCGAGGCGAGCGGTGCAGGAGACGACCCGGCCGCCTTCGACGCGGGCCATCACGCCGGCCGGGAGGATCACCTCGACCCGCGGGAGCTCGACCACGAGCCGGCAGACGCCGGTCAGCTCGGCGGGCAGCCCGATCAGCGGCAGGGTGAGCAGGAAGGCCGCCTCGACGTCGAGGCTCTCGATCTTCGGCAGCTCCACGGGGTCGAAGTGGTGCTCGAAGCGCGCCGCGGCGACCAGCGGGGCGATCCCGGCCCGCAGCCAGTCGGTGGCCGCGTAGAGGGCGCCCTCGACGTCGCCGGGACGGGCCTCGACCAGGCCCGCGCCGCGCATCGCGGCGAGCCGGCACTCCAGGCCCGCTCGGCCCGGGCCGCCGACGGCGCGGCCCAGCTCGGTCAGGGTCAGCGGGCGGGTGGCGAGGGCGTGCACGACGGTCTCCGACCAGCCTTCGGCGAGCGCCAGGACCGCCGCGTCCGCCTCCTCGCTGCCGATCCTCAGCGCCCCGCCGGGCGCCTTCTGCAGCCACTGCTCGGCGGCGAACCTGACGAAGAAGATCTCGTCGACCGAGGGCATGATCATCTCCATGCAGTCGTCCCGCGACACGAGGGCGGCGTCCTTCCACGGCGGGAGGGAGTCGGACACTTCGCCGACCAGGTCGCGGTTCGCCGAGGTGGCGGCCAACGCGAGGATATGCGCCCCCGCACGTGCGCCCCTGGCGTTCCCGCTGAGCCCGCTCCCGATCACCTCGTGTCGATTGTGGCACGAATCGGTCCATTTTGGGAACGCTTCAAGTTTCCAGCCGCGGGTCGACCTCCGCCCCGCAGACGAACCGCCTGCATTCAAGCTCGGGTCGCCCGATGTCGAGCTAATAAGCGGACGTATGAGCCGAAGGCCGGAAAGCTGAGCTGAGCATGGACTCGCGCGAGTACCCGAGCCATCTGCGGCCCGTCCCCGAGCCCGGCGACTCGACCGCGCCGGCCCTCGAGCCGGAGGGCGGCGGCACGCCCGGCCTCACCCCGCCGCTGGCCCGCGGCCGCTCCAGCGGCTTCGTCACCGACGTGCTGGTCGACCTCGGCTTCGTCGGCGACGACGCGGCGCGGCAGGCGATCGAGCAGGCCCGCACCGCCGGTCGCCCGCCGGAGCAGCTGCTGCTCGAGCAGGGGGCGATCGACGCCGACCAGCTCTCCCGCGCGATCGCCGAGCGCTACGGCCTCGACCACCTCGACCTCTCCGCCTTCCAGGTCGACATGGCCGCCGCCAACCTGATCTCGGTCAACACCGCGCGCCGCTACCGCGCCCTGCCGGTCGGCTTCGTCGACAAGGAGACGCTGCTGGTCGCGATGGCCGACCCGACCAACGTGCTGGCGGTCGACGACATCCAGATCGCCACGGCGCTCGACTGCCGCGCCGCGGTCGCCGCCGAGGAGGACATCGAGGCGCTGATCGGCCGCCTCAACACGCTGCAGAGCGCGGTCAGCGAGGCGGTCAGCGAGGGCGAGGCGGCGGCCGAGGACGAACCGGCGGAAGTCGCCGCGATGGAGGTCAGCCCCGAGGACGCGCCGGTGGTCAAGCTCGTCTACAGCATCCTCGGCCAGGCGGTGGGGGAGGGGGCCTCCGACGTGCACTTCGAGTCCGGCGAGGGGGAGATGCGGGTTCGCTTCCGGGTCGACGGCGTGCTGCGCGAGGCGGCCCACGTGCCGAAGCGGATGGTCAACGCGGTCGTCTCGCGGGTGAAGATCATGAGCGACCTCAACATCGCCGAGAAGCGGGTGCCGCAGGACGGCCGGGTCAGCGTCACGGTCGAGGACCGCCGCGTCGACCTGCGCGTCACCACCCTGCCGACCCAGCGCGGCGAGGGGGCGACGATCCGCATCCTCGACAAGGACAACGCGCAGCGCTCGCTCGACGAGCTGGGGATGGACGGCTCGGCGCGGGGGCGCTTCGAGGGCTCCTTCCGGCAGGCCTACGGCGCGGTGCTGGTCACCGGGCCGACCGGCTCGGGCAAGTCGACGACCCTGTACGCGGCGCTGCAGGACCTGAACGACGTCGAGCAGAACATCATCACGATCGAGGACCCGGTCGAGTACCGGCTGCCCGGGATCAACCAGATCAACGTCAACCGCAAGGCGGGGCTCGACTTCGCCACCGGGCTGCGTTCGATCCTGCGCGCCGATCCCGACATCGTCATGGTCGGCGAGATCCGCGACGCCGAGACGGCGCGGATCGCGATCGAGGCGGCGCTGACCGGCCACATGATGCTGACCACGCTGCACACCAACGACGCCCCCGGCGCGATCGCCCGCCTGACCA
>Ga0210144_1000213_pt1 | contig 34209 bp, 32 predicted proteins | sample Muzzi_PWA_D2_FD_185532 | JGI IMG/M metagenome (GOLD analysis project Ga0210144, IMG submission 185532) | Wetland microbial communities from San Francisco Bay, California, USA, that impact long-term carbon sequestration - Muzzi_PWA_D2 (SPAdes) | ecosystem: Environmental > Aquatic > Marine >...
AAATTGCTTTGTCGGCAACCTGGGCCTGGGCCATGGCCATTTCACCATCCACGGTGATATATGCACCCACAGCTTCATCGACTGCATTTATGCGATCAAGAATTGCTCGGGTCAGATCCTGTGAGGAGATTTCTTTTTCTCTTAAAAGCCGGTGGGCTTCTTGTATGGTCAGTTCATAAAGCTTCATACCTGCTAATCCTTTTATTCTGTATTTCAGTAAAAATTTAATTATACCTGAAGCGGCAACATGTACTAAATTTAAACGCTATAGGCCAAAACCCAAAATCGTTCACCCAACCACCTTGGGAACAATGAAATTTCCATCGGCTTTATCCGGGGCATTGGCCAGTGCTGAATCCCTGTTAGAAAGCTGTTTTTCTTCATCCTCCCGGAAGGCGTTGGTCATGGAAATGGCATGAGAGGTTGGGCGAACACTTTTCGTATCAACATTCTTCAAAGTATCCACATATTCCAGTATTGTTCCAAGCTGGATGGCAAATTTGTCGATAAGTTCTTCGTTCACATCAAGACGGGCAAGGTCTGCCACATGGATGACTTCTTCTCTGCTTATTTTCATAATGTTTTCCCAATCTGGTTAAGTCGGTTGAGCCGTTAAGCCTGTTTAGCCCGTTGGCGTTTTACCGAACATTTGAGAAGATATTTTTGGTCGTAACCTTTACGTTCGTAATAGCAGTTTTTTGAAACAAAAGAATCTCTAAGGAGCTTCAGGTATGATTAAATTTTTGCCTGGAAGCTGTCTGAGTGAATTAGGGATCGTTTTGAAAGAACCACATACGATTTAACGTTATTAACATACCCCCCTGTTAAAGCAGAAACTTTATTAATAGCTTGGGCAGATTCTTTCATTACGAGCCCTTATTCACGAGTTCTTTCAGCAAAAATTTAATCATATCTGAAGCGATAATATTTTCAAACGCTAAGGTGTTACCTATGTTCAATTTTTCCAAATTTTTGTTAACGCTAACAGGTATACGGGTCGACAGGTTCAACCGGTTAGCGCTGAACAATGATACCGTCTATTTTTTCTTTTTTTAGGTGCTTGATCGTTGGCCCGGCTTCGGACCTGCTGTTAAAATACCCGACCCGCACCCTGTACCAGATGCCTTTCCCGGGAACTTTTCCGATACTTCGATATGCCGGGAACCCCCCTTTTTTTAACCGGTCAACTAACTTGTCGGCAAAACCGGAATCTTTTAATGAAGCGATCTGAATTGTAAATTTGTTACCTGCCCGCTCGTGCCCCTGGCCGCCTTGCCTTGCTTGGCTAGCGGGCGAGCTTGCAACGGCAGGCGGGTTGTTTTGAGTTCCCTTTTTTAAATCTAAAGTTTTTTCTTTTGGCTCCGGTCCGGTTTTTCGAGTTGGCATCTTGTTGTTTTGCAAAGAAGCGCTCTTTTTCGGCTCAGACTTTTTCTGATGGTTGATGGTGTCATTTTTCAGTCCGGCTTCATCGCCGGTCTTTTTAAGTGTTTCATAAAATCCCATTTTTGTTTTGCTGTCATCGGCATTTGAATCTATTTTGTACTGATCCAGTTCCTTTTTGATAACAGCTTCCTTCAAAGCAGCCAATTCATTCTGAAGCTTTTCGATATCAAACTTTACAGGGACCATCTCTCTTCCCACAAGAATGCCAAGAACAAACATCCATGCACAGACAAACAGCGTCAACCCTATCCACAGAATCTGTCCTCTGCGCGACTGTTTTTTAGAAGATTCCATTTTTGGAGACGGCGTTTTATCTTTTTTACCCATTATTTTTTAAAGTAATAGTTTGGTTCTTTGAAACAAATCGATCTTAAAGGAGCTTCAGGTTTGTTTAAATTTTTAGTTGAAAGCTGTCTGAGTGGATTAGGGATCGATTTGAAAGAACCATCGGCGATTTAACGTTATAAATAAAACTTCCTCTTTAAACAAAGACCTTTATTAATAGCCCGGGCAGGTTCTTTCATTACGAGCCTTTATTCACGAGTTCTTTCAGCAAAAATTTAATTGTACCTGAAGCGGTAATGTTTTCAAAAGAGATTAAAATAGAATTTTTTATACCATCTGTCTTAAATTTCTAATTTGGGTAGTTTATGACAGATAAAAATTTCATCGTTTTTCTTTTTGTCTTTTTGACTTTGTGGCTGTACTCTTTCCAAATGTCACATTTTTTCCGGCGCAGACACACCCAATAATGTCAGTCCGTTTCGGATAACTTTCTGGATCGCCAGCACCAGATAGAGCCGCCCCTTTGACAGCAGCGGATCATCGGATAGAACCCTGTGCTTGTTGTAGTAAGTGTGAAAAGAAGATGCAAGATCCATCAGATAAAATGTTATTCTGTGCGGTTCCATATATTTTGCACTGTCTTCGACAACTTCGGGATAACGGGTCATGGCTTTAATGAGGTTGATTTCCTCGGGTTCCTGTAACATCGTTGTAGCCGCTTCATCCCATTCCAATTCGTCCAAACCTATTTCCCGGCTTTTTCGCGAAATGCTCGATATTCTGGCATGAACGTATTGGACATAGAAAACCGGGTTGTCATTCGTCTTTTTTTTTGCCAGTTCCAGGTCGAAATCAAGAGGGCTGTCGTAATGGCGCGTAAGAAATATAAATCTTGCAGCCTCTCTCCCGACTTCCTTGACAACTTCATTTAAAGTTACAAATTCACCGGCTCGGGTCGACATGGCCACCGGTTCTCCCTCCCGAAGTAGGTTGACAAGCTGCACCAGGATAACATTAAATCGGTTTCTATTCAGCCCCGATGCTTCAATGGCACCGGTAACGCGGGGAATGTAACCATGATGGTCAGCCCCCCAGACATCGATGACCCGACAAAACCCACGCTCAAATTTATCCATGTGATAGGCAATATCAGATGCAAAATATGTGGTCTGTCCGTTTTTACGAACCACCACACGATCTTTTTCATCTCCAAAACTCGTGGTTTTAAACCATAACGCCCCATCTTTTTCGTAAATAATGTTTTTTTCTTTAAAATCTTCGATAACCGCGTTCACCTTTCCTGTATCATAAAGGCTTTGTTCGCTGAACCAGTTATCAAACTCAACGCCGAAATCCATGAGATCCTTTCGGATATCTTTAATAATTCGTTCCGCTGCAAAATGGGCACAAAAGAAAATCGATTGTTCCTCATCCTGATCAAACAGCGTCTTTCCTTTCAATTCTATTATTTCTTTAGCATAATCAAGGATATAATCACCCTGATAACACTCATCCGGGAGCTGAATATTCTCCCCCATCAATTCCTTATAGCGTAGATAAACGGATTTACCCAGGGTATTTATCTGACGGCCCGAATCGTTGATGTAATACTCTTTTTGAACATCATATCCGCAAAACCTCAAAATGTTTGCTACGCTGTCACCCACAGCAGCACCCCGTCCATGACCGACATGCAGCGGGCCTGTGGGATTGGAACTTACAAATTCCACTTGTATTTTTTTGCCGTTCCCAATGTTCGAAGCGCCATAACCCATATCCTCTTGATGAATTTTGCGCAGAATAGAATGCCAGGAGAGTGTATTTATAAAAAAATTAATAAATCCGGGACCGGCGATCTGTATTTTCGCCAGAATTCGGTCCGGATCTTTGATATAATTTAGAATTGTTTCTGCAATTTTTCGTGGCGGCATCTTTTGAATAGATGCAGAAACCATAGCAATATTGGTGGAAAAGTCCCCATGGGATTGAACTTTCGGCACGTCAATTTCGATTTCAGAAAACTCGGCACAAAGCAACGCCTTATTTTCATGTGCAAGTGAAATGGCATCTGAGATGATATTCTTTATTTTTTCTTTCATCGATTCTACACTTTCTATATTTTTATTTAGCTGAAGGGTCAGGGTATTTTTATTGTAACTGTAAATGTATAAGTTAACGGGGGCGTGCTTTCCCGTTTCACTCTGGTGTCTACGTGTCTGGTCATTTCAAAGACTTAGCAGCGGGGGCATTCCTGCCCCCTCCGCGTTCTCCCGCGAAAAACATTCGGGAGCCGCGGTCTCCCCCACTGCTAAGTCTTTGAAATGACGAAGCCACTCCGCCAATATCGTTACACGGGAAAGCACACCCCCGTTAACACACGCAACACATGTGTATGAGCGGAATGGATAATTTTTTTAAAAAAACGTGTACTGTTTGAGTGGTTTAGGGATCGTTAGAAAGAACAGACACTTATCGAAATATTTCAACAGTAAGGAAGTGATTATTATATGTTAAAGTCATTGTTTTTATATCGATTTCTGTTCTTTCTTTACGATTCTTTAACCACGAGTTTACACGGTTTTTAAAAAAGCATTATCCATGGAGCGATTTAAAAAAAAATACCCCGACCCCTCATTTAGCTGTATGCTTAATTTTTTTAAGAGTTTCAATTCATAAAGACTTTTCATTTCCAAGTCAAGATACTTTGAAGTCAAAATTACTTCGGAACACTTGAAGCAAATTTCCTTTTATGAGATAATAAACATGATTCGGTTAAGAAAAATCAGATATTTTTCATAAACAATTCGTGTTTGAATAAACACAGGAGGGAAAAAGATGCTGGTTAAAAATTGGATGAGCAAAGAGGTGATAACGGTAGATGCTGATGATTCCATGCAGAATGCCATTTATATGTTAAAAGAGCAAAACATCAAAATACTGCCGGTCATGGATGATGGAACTCTTGTAGGCATCATCACAGACAGGGATCTGAAAAAAGCATCCCCTTCAGATGCAACGACCCTCGATATGCACGAGCTTTTATTTTTGATATCCAAAATAAAAGTCAGGGATTTAATGAAAAAACCGGTTTATATCGCAAAGCCGGATGACACGGTGGAAGAGGCAGCCGCCCTTCTTCTGGAGAAAAAGATTTCAGGCCTTCCGGTGGTTGACGAAAATAACCGGCTGGTCGGAATTATTACACGAAGTGATATTTTCAGGGTCCTCATATCCCTCAGCGGACTGGGCAAAAAAGGCATTCAGTTTGCCATTCGAATCAAAGATATGCCGGGCATCATAAAAGAAGTCCGGGAACTCATCCACGAGTATGGAGGGCGCACGGCCAGCATCCTGAGTTCATCAGATAATGCTCCCGAAGGTTATTTAAATTTCTACTTCAGGATTTACCAAATCGACAGACAGAAACTCCCGAGTCTTTTAGACAGAATCAGAGAAAAAGGAACACTTTTTTACATGGTCGACCACAGAGAAAACAAACGAACCATTTATGAATCTTAATTGGTCTTCACAGAATAGTATGGCTAATTAATTGAAATGACAATTTATTTTGACATCGGATTCAGTGATGGTCATCGGTTTTTTTCTCAAGTTCGGGGTGATCGTGATCGTGATCTTCGAACTCATGTCCCGGATGGTCGTGGTCGTGAAAACGGCGCGGTGTGTGATCATGGGTTTTCTTATCCTCAGGATGGATGTGCGTGAAGCGATGAATATGTTCGTGCGCGTGTTCGTGAGAATGGTCGTGCTCAACCTCTCCATGCCGGTGCCGGTGCATATGCAGGTGATGGTGTAAATGACGATGCTCGTGTTCATGCTGCATTGCCAGGATAGCGTTGCTGCTGCGCTGCCGGTAAGTGTAGGATAATTCGTTGAGGTTGCCGAGACGTTCATCCTCTAAGAAAGCACGGGTCGGCATATCTTCCAAAATTTGCCCCTTGTGCATCACCAGGGTACGGCGAGTCAATTCTTTCACAAAAAAGATATCATGACTGACGAGCAAAAGGGTCACGTTGAGATTGCACAGAATAGATAGCAGCAGCTCCTCTCCCTGGGGATCAAGTCCGGCCGTTGGTTCGTCTAATATGAGCAGCTTGGGTGACATGGCAAGAACACAGGCCAGCGCCAGGCGTTTGCGTTCACCACCGGACAGATGCAAGGGAACACGCTCTTCGAAGCCTTCCAAACGAACCATCGACAGAGACCGTGTTAGCCGTTTGATAGATTCATCCCGTGAATAGCCGAATTGATGAAGTCCAAAGGTTATTTCTTCTCGTACGCTTGGACAGAAGAGTTGATCGGCGCAGTCCTGAAAAACCATTCCGATCTGCCGCCAGAGAGTCTTGCGCCATTTGAGTGTCATCAGTCGCCCGGCAAAACGAAACTCTCCGAGCCCCTGGCGCAGCCCGAGCAGACAAGACAACAGTGTGGTTTTACCGGCGCCGTTCTCACCGACAATTGAAATCCGTTCGCCGTCATGAATGGACAGATTGATGTCGTTTAACGCAAGTGTTCCGTCCGGGTAGCGATAGTGAAAGTCGCGCAGGACCACAAGCGACTTTCCTTCAGATGCGTCAGACAGAGCATTGGTCTGATATCGTCTGTCAAGCGGTTTTGATTGAACCAGATCGCAGCATGATGAGGGAGTGTGAACCAGACGAAAGGAAAAATCGAGACCATGCTCTCGCAATGATTGACGTTGGGAGACCAGTTCGCGCAGTGTGTAGTCATGATGTATGCGACCACGATCGAGAACTACGGCCCGGTCGCAGAGTTCATAAAGAAAGATAAGGTCATGGCTGATGCAGACCAGGGTGCCTGAGAAATCTCTCAGCAGGCCGAGGAAGACCTCCTCTTGATGCGGATCTAAATTTGAGGTCGGTTCATCCAGGATCAGTACCTTCGGTTGCATAGCAAGGAGTCCGGCCAAAGCAGCGCGCTTTTTTTGTCCGAAGCTGAGATTGTGCGGCGCTTTGTAGGCCATATCAAGCAAGTTGACGCGCTCCAGCGCTTGCTGGGCTGCCTGCTCCGCATCTTTTCGAGACAAGCCCTGATTGCGGGGACCGAAAGCCGTGTCATCCAGCAGCGTATGTCCGAAGAGCTGGTCGTCCGGATCCTGAAAAAGCAGGCCGATCTCCAGCCTGTTCCGCTCCAGATGCTCTCCTTTCAACCGCTCACCTTTGTAAAGAATTTCTCCGTCAGTCGGCAGCAGTAGTCCACAAAGCTGTTTAATCAGTGTCGTCTTACCGGAACCGTTTTGTCCAACCAAAGCGATCCTGTCTCCAGCGACAATGTCCAGGTCGACATTGGATAATGCTTGAGTATCATCCGGATAACGATAACACACCCCGCGCATGCTGAATAGGGGAGCATCCAGGGTAGGCCTCTGAATTGAACCTTGAGGTTCGTGCATTATGCTTAATCCTTATCAGGCAATCCGGTCATATATAATCAGTGCCACTCCAATGGCCAGCCAACCTGCTGCCAAAATCAAATCTCTGGTCCGTAGGCGCCGTTCGGCCGGTTCCGGAAACCGTCCCCGGTAACCGCGTGCACGCATGGCATCGAAAACCCTTTCGGTCCGTTCGAAGCTGCGAACAAAAAGCATTCCAATAAAATTGCCCACTGCGCGTAGTGTTATCAGATTCGTGCGCTTGCGGAACCCGCGTACCCGCATGCCGGAAGACATGCGTCGGGCTTCGTGACGAAAGACATGCAGATACCGGTTGCTGAGCAGTACCATCTGTCCAATCATCTCAGGCACACCGAGCCGGGAAAGCCCGTGCAGGGTTACCGGAAGAGGCGCGGTAGATAGCAGCGGCTCCATCAACAGTGCAATGGCAATTGCTTTAGCGGCAATCGTTGCAGCCAGCCGCAGACCGCGCAGGTTGAAACCGAGCCACTCCATCCCTTTGAAAATAAGCACCGTGTCACCGTTGTGTACGGGAGCTGAAAAGGGCATTACCACTAAAAACATACTGATAAAACCGGTAATCGCCAATAGCCTCAGTATAACTTTTGAAAAAGAAACTTTTGCTGTCATCAGGATCAGCAATGAGATGCCGATGGCAGCCAGGGCCGGCGTCAGGTGCTTCAGTGATGCAATAATAAAACTGTAAATAAGTATCGTTATTATTTTGCATCGCACATCCCAGAGATGAAACAATGAACCACCGGCAGTATCCGCCAGCGGCGGTACCGACCAATCCCGGTCCTCTTCAGGAACACTGCGATTGTGCGCAATGCGTCGCAGCCATACCGCGCCGGCCACCAGCACTGCCATTGGTATCAATATGAACAGGAACAGCTGCCAAAAAGGTATCTGGATATGGATGATATTTGCCATGAGCATTTTATAACGAACGCGTAAATGCCGGTTGGAGCAACGCCGGCTTAACTCGGGCCAAAAAACCGATGGTAAACGCACTCACCACTCCCTCGATGATGATGACCGGTAGGTGCGCCAGCAGTACAATTTTGGCAATGCCGAAAAAGTCTTCACCGCCGGTAACCAAGAGTGCCGCCAGGATAATTGCTGCCAGTGCTGTCCCTAAAGCGCCTGCCAATCCGCCGATGATCACCTGTCGAAGCTGGGTGCGGCCTTTGTATCTCTGGAAGAACCATCCGCACGCCAGGGCAGGCAGTCCCATCATTAAGGCATTGGCGCCCAGCGCTGTTATGCCGCCAAATTGAAACAACAAGCTTTGCAGCAGGAGGCCAAGGCCGATAGAGAGAAAAGCCGATGATCCCAGCAGTGCCCCTGTCAGCCCCGGTATGAGCAAATGGACGCTGGTCGGCCCAAACGGTACATGAACCAGTGAAGCAATAAAAAAGGCTGCGGTCATCACCGCCAACTTGGGCAATTCCTCGCTGCGGGTTCGTCGGGCACTCCAAGCCACTAACACAGCACTGGCGACATAGCCACCGACCGCAACGGAAATAGGGAGAACTCCGTCGGAAATATGCATGATCTACTCCTTACGGCGCGAAGCGACAAAAGCGGCTACCCCGAACAGACCGAAGATGTAACCGATACCTCCGAAAACGTCTTTGATACCCGGCTTGTCGAGATCGACACGCAGGGCTGCGATTTCCCGATGAATACGCCTTAAATCGTTGGACAACTTGTTGCTTTGTTCCTTTAAAAGCGCAACGATCTCCTTAGGGCTCTCCTTCGGAGGTGTCTGTGCCGGCAATGAGCTTGGCAGGCCCGCCAGAAATAGCCCCAGGACGATAACCACTATCACCTTATGAATGATCTTCATTTCCCAGCCTCCACGTCAGCTTTTTTCAGCTTAAAACTGTTCTTGTGTCCCATGGTTGCCTCAATGACAATGGTCAAATCATCGACCTTCGGCACGGGAAAACTGAACAGTCCCTTTTTGTCGGTCACCCCTTCAAGAAGCAGCTTGTCTTGACTGTCATAAACCAGCACTTTGCCACCTTCAACCGGTCTGCCATCCGGGAAATAGCTCTCGGTATAAACTTTCCCTGCTTCGACATAAGCGAAAAGGTTGACCTTATGAGCAATTGCGGTTCCGCTGAACAGTAGTAACACAAATGCCAGAATAAGCAAATAATCCATGATCTTCATAACATCCTCCATTTACTTTGAATCTATTGTCAGCCTTAAAAATCGGTGCCCTCCACAGGGTGAGGTGCGCTCATTGAGGCCACGAAAAAAGGCCGCCGCTATTTCATATCCCGGGTATGGACCCAATAAACAGCTCCGATCTCAACTCCCTTTTCCTTGCCATCGTATTTCAGCTTCCAGTCGGCTTCGTTAAGGGCTGCAAATCCCCACCAGCCAGCCCTGGGCATGGCGTAATTGAAAATGCCGTCGCCATCGGCTTTGACCACTTGGGTTACGTAGGGGTCCGCCGGAGGAATAACAACGCTGATATTTCCGGGTGACTCGTTCAGATATTCGATTTCCACCTCGGCAAAAGGGACTGGTTTGCCTTTAAGCAGCACCTGTCCTGTAAAAAGATTTCCGGTCCACAGCCCGTAAGGACGGGTTAGTGGAATGATTTCGGTCTCCAAGCCCACCGGTTCATCCCAACCTTTCTCCAGTCCGAATGCGTTTACACAGACCTTGGTATAATGAACGATGAAAAGGTCTTCGGCAGGTTCCCAGTATGGAGCGGGTTCAACATAGAAGATGTAGTCTCCAGGTCTGCGGATCTGGTAATCAGCGGTCCAAAATGTAAAACTTTCGGTCTGGTCAGGGCTTTTCCCTTTGGCAGCCTTAAGAGACCCTAGTAAACCGGTTTTTTTGCCGTCGTGAAGCACGCCGAAATGTTTGGGCTTGACCATTTCCATGTAATGCATTTCCATGGGATGGATGAATTTTATTTGAAGTTTCAGGCTTTTGGAGTCATCCTGAGTCACGATGTCGTCCGATGGGGTAATGGTGCCGAAATGTGCCTGTACCGGAGAAGCAACTCCCATGGTAACCGTTAAAACCACAACGGATAAAAATGAAATTACTGTCTGCATATTACACATCTCCTTTATTTTTTAATGGTTTTGTTTAAAATATTCATAAAGTTAACATCTATCAATGAGCTTACGAAATCAAAATTCGGCCGTCATGCGCACACCGTAAATAAATCCTTTAGGACTGTCACCGGCAGCAAGGTCGTCCTTCATCCACTGGACATCTAAAGTGAAGGCAACAATTTCACTAAGAACAATACGCGCGTAGGCTTCGGCAACCTGGGTTTTATCAATTCCGGAATTGCCATCGTTGAGATAAGCGTAGCCGATGCCGATATTATCATGTTCTCGCTTCCAAAGCTTGCCGGATATATCAATTCCGCCGGAATAAAGATTTTGATAATCGACGGCCGCATCGTCATCTTGTCGGCCGATCCGCATCCAGGCACCCATGATGTCACCCAATTGCTGGTCAAAAGAGAGCACAAAGGCTACCATGGCTTGACCTTTGTGCCCTTGGGGACTTTCGAAATCGTCGCTGGTACGATCTGCTATGATGCGGCAGTTACCTTCACCTAAAACCGTATTCAGCAGATATCCGAACTGAAGACCATAGTAATTATATGTATTGTCATCACTTCCGGCACCCACGTTCATCACCACCCCTTTGACGGCTATTGCGCCGATACTCCATTCAGCGGCAGCACCCAGGTCGTATGACGGAAAAAAATCATGGGCCTTGTGGACCAGAGCCCCATTCATGAATTGCGTGTATTCATCTCCGGCATAGGCGTTTTCGTCCAGATAGTCGGCAGCATCGATAATACCGCCGGTAATCCCGAATAAATGGTTCGTGTTCAAAGAAAAAATATGCTTGTACCAGGCGGTCAATACATAATCTCGATTGCGACCGTTGATGTCCTTAACGTCATCTTCGAGATCTGCCGCCCAAGGCGTTATATGGAACGGTGACGTCCCGTCTTTCAGTGCATTACCTGCACCGAATCCGAACTTAACGAAAATTTCATCGTTGTCGGTGGGTGTAAAACTAATTTCGGGCTGAAAAGCCAGCCCTCCCCGTCCGGTATTGTCGAAACCCGGGGCATTGACCACATCCTGATACTGGTAAAGACCGGCCAAAATTCCCCCAATGGCAAACTTGTCCGTAATTTCCATTGCACCAACATGGGCCTGCCGGAGAAAAAATGTTATAATCACCACAATAAATAATATGACCTCTCTATTTCCGATCGTCATTTAACATTTCTCCTCTCTTTTTCAAATTATGGCAATTTCCATAAATATGTTCCCATTGAATGGCGCGCGTTCACAGTTTCAGTAAGCCGCAGGATGATTTTTGTTCCCAAATAAAAAAGGCCACAAGGTCGCTTCCCTTAATGGGGCATGGACCTTCGTGGCCTTTTTACTTTAGTTTAATTGTCATCTTCGCCACTAACGGGCAAAGCAGATTATGGTATTACCTTTAAAAATACATCCACGAGCAGCTTCTGCTGCATTTAGATTTAAACTCTCATATTTGAGCTTCTATAAGAAGTCAAGTTTTTTATTCATCAATCCGAGGGTTTTTTGACCAATCTAAGCGCAAAACAAAGTGAAAAATACTTTTTTGTTACCGATAGATCAGGCATTATAGCTTTATCCATCTTCAGTGTTAGCTTTCCCTGCATGCCATTGGCCGGAGTTAGAGTGCGTGAAAATTGAGTCACTATTTAAAAGGTTGCAACCTTTAAACAGCTACATTCACTTTTTTTATTGGAAGGACTTTTTCAAGATCACAGGGATCAATTTCAACCATAAACCCTTGTTTGCCACCGTTGATGAATATTCTGTCGAGCATCATAATCGATGATTCCACACACACCGGAAGCGATTTTCGCGTTCCAAAGGGACTGATTCCCCCCACTTTATATCCGGTATGTTTTTCAGCCGATATTGGACCACAGGGACTGACACGTTTTACACCGAGTTCACATGCCAGTTTTTTGGTTGACACTTCACGATCACCGTGCATCAAAACCAGCAACTGCCAGCGTGAATCGACTTCCATCACCAGTGTTTTAATCACTTCATGTTCCGGCACATTGAGAATTGATGCAGCTTGGTGCGTACCGCCGTGTTCCTCATACCGATAAAGATGCGGGATAAAATCTATTTTTCCGGTCCTTAATGAACGTACGGCCTGGGTGACAGGATATTGTTTCAACGATATTCACCTTACAATGTAAACTACATATAAAAAAAGGGGCATTTTTACAAATGCCCCCTTGAGTATAAACGGTGTCGGTAATATGCTATGTCAATCCCGCAACCTCTTCCTTTATCGTCACCGCAATCTTAAACAGGGCGGTTAATACCAGAAAGCCTATGGCCCATATCGCGACGGCGATCAAAATTTCGGGTAATGTCGGGACATATTCAGTCACATGGTGAAGCGGATTCGGTACAAACCCGCCTGAAATCATTCCAAGCCCCTTGTCAATCCATGTGCCGACAAAAACGGTGATACAAGCAACAACCAGAACAGTCTCGTTTTTGCGGGTGACCGGATTCACCAGTAAAATAATCGATACCACCATCAGGATCATGGATGCCCACATCCAGGGCACCAGGACACCATGTCCGTGCAGTCCCACAAACAGGTATTTTAAATGGTCCATATGTTCGGGTATGTTGCTGTAAAAAACAACAAATACCTCACAGAGGAAAAAGAATACATTCACCGTGATGGCATATGCCACGACCTTGGCAAGCGACTGGATCTGTTCTTTTCCGGGATCAAAGTTAGAAAGCTTTCTAACAATCATGCACAGCAGGATTAAAAATGCGGGACCTGCAGCAAACGCCGAAGAAAGAAAGCGAGGCGCCAATATGGCGGTCAACCAGAAGCCTCGTCCGGGAAGGCCGCAGTAAAGATAGGCGGTTACCGTATGGATACTGACTGCCCATGGGATGGAAAGATATATCAGCGGTTTTAACCACCCCGCCGGCGCAACATTGTTTCTTTCTGCCTCAAGCACGTTCCATCCGATAATAATGTTCAGGAAAAGATACCCGTTCAACACAATCATATCCCAAAAAAGGATCGAGTTGGGTGTGGGGTGCAACAGAACATTCATTACGCGTATGGGCTGTCCAAGATCCACAAAGATAAATAGAATGCACATGGTCACAGACGCCACCGCCAGAAATTCTCCCAAAATGGTAATCCTGCCAAATGCTTTATAGTTGTGCAGATAGTAGGGCAAAACCACCATGACCGCTGAGGCGGCTACACCGACCAGAAATGTGAACTGGGCAATGTAAAATCCCCACGATACATCCCGGCTCATGCCGGTAATTCCCAGACCGAATTGAAACTGCCACAGATAGCAGGCAAAACCAACACCGATAACAGCCAAAAGTGCCGCCATCCATCCATAGTATTTCTTTGTTCCTGTCAACGCCTTTTCAAGCATAACCACCTCATACAATATAGAAAACTGATGGGCCCGTCCCCAGGGCCGGTTTACGACGAATTGTGTAGCTGTTTCTTAACACCTGTCTCACTTCTGATTCAGGATCATCCAGGTCTCCGAAAGTCAGAGCACCCTTTGACACTTCTACACAAGCAGGAATTTTCCCAACGGCCAACCTTTCCGCACAGAAGTTGCACTTTTCAACAACCCCTTTTGTCCGTGTCGGGAAATTAGGGTATGTCTCCTTGATAAAGGGGCGTGGATCTCTGAAATTGAAACTTCTCGACCCGTAAGGGCATGCCGCCATACAGAATCTACAGCCGATGCATCGATGAAAATCCATCAGTACAATACCGTCTTCACGCTTAAAGGTTGCCTTCGTTGGGCACACCCTGACACATGGCGGCTTTTCACAATGATTGCAAAGTGTCAAAAAAGACATGTGCTTGAGTCTGTCATCTAAAAAGTCCGCTTCCTGCATGGGAAACTCATGTTTAAATTCTTCCGCCCAAATCCACTTGATTTCGTGGCGGGGATTTTCAAATTTAGGGACATTATGGATTTTATTACAAACCTCAATCATCGGTTCGAGATCTTCTTCGGATTGCAATTTTCGGGTGTCGATAACCAGTCCCCATCTTTTGGCTGTAAGCGCGTCTTCACGCTTCATGGTCATTGGTGCTGCTGTTTCGCCAGAGGAGGCCAATACATCGAGGAGCGGCTTGGCCCCTATTCCCAGTGCTGAAATTCCAGCTACTTTCAAAAAGCGTCTTCTACTGCCTTTCATCACTTTGCCTCCTTTGGATCAATGTGGCAATCCCAGCAGTAAGGGGTTACCGAAGCATAATTGTGGCACTTGTCACAAAATTCAGCCTTTTCTACGTGACAATCAAGACATGTATTGGAAAGACTCATATTAAATTTCTTCCCACTGGGATTCACGTAAATCCTTTTGCCGTCCCTAACAACCGTGTCCCTCCACTCATTAAGAATCTGCATATGTTCCGTCTTCATGGTTGCCGTCGGCAAGACGCACTCTTTGGCGGCTTTTGCCTTATCGCTAAGTTTGGGTTCGGGAGCCGGAGCGGCCTTTCCAAGATTGTACCAGAAAGGAAATGTTATCAACACCACAAAGATGCATAGACCGACAATCACTTTTCCCTTATCATACATCTTTTTGTTATTCGGCATCGTCATCCTCCATTCCCGGAAGTGGCTCACTGCGCAGGTCTGTCGTTCTTTCTTGTTCACCGGGTAAAATGAGTGCATTGCCCACCATCTCATGAACACCGGTTACGCCGACTTCAGGAACCCAGTATTCCATGGATGCTGACAACGCCGCACGGTCAATGGCGCAAATGCATGACAGCATATTTACCCCATGTTTTTCATGTACATATTTGACGGCATTTGCTCTTGGCAGACCGCCCTGCATCCTCAGTTCCATATTTTCACCGGCATTCAGGCCTGATCCGCTGCCGCAGCAAAAAGTCTGTTCCCGAATGGTGTTTGCAGGCATCTCATAGAAATTATTGCATACATTTTTAATAACGTATCGGGGCTCTTCCAGCAGTCCCATGCCTCGGGAAGTGTTGCAGGAGTCGTGATAGGTCACCTTCAAATGATCATTGCGCCTTGGGTCCAGTTCAAGTTTATTGTGTTTGATGAGATCAGCGGTAAATTCGGTAATGTGGACCATCTTGGTCGATTTGGCGTTTTCAAATTTGGTGCCGGTAATGGGAGATACCGGATCTTCCAAAAAGTCGGCCGGACCGTTCATCGTATCCATATACTGGTGAATAACCCGCCACATATGACCACACTCTCCACCCAGAATCCATTTAACACCCAGCCTTTTGGCTTCAGCGTACATCTTTGCATTCAGCCGTTTCATCATCTCATGAGAGGTAAAAAAACCAAAATTTCCGCCTTCGGAAGCATAGGTGCTCCATGTAATATCAAACCCGTATTTTTCCTGTAAATAGTGAAACAGCATCATATACCCCATACAGGTGAATGTACCGGGATCGGCAAAAATATCACCGGAAGGGGTGATAAATAAAATTTCTGCACCCTTTCTATTAAAACTGGGTTCCACCTTTACACCGGTGATCTCTTCGATATCATCGGCAAAAAAGTCCATCATATCCTTATAGGCATGTGGCTGGATTCCAAGATGGTTTCCTGTTTTATAACAATTGGACACAGGCGTGATAATCCAGTCTATGTTAAGGCCCAATAGATTCAATAGCTCACGGCCCATGATGGTGATCTCGGCGGTGTCGATGCCGTAGGGGCAAAAAACCGAACAGCGCCGACACTCTGAGCACTGAAACAGATAGTACCACCATTCTTTCAAGACTTGCAGATCCAGCTCCCTGGCACCGATAATCTTTTTAAAATTCTTTCCCAGGGATCCGATGATCTTGCCGGCGGTTGTAAAATCGTTTCTATACACTGATCGGAGGAGTTCGGCTCTTAAAACCGGCATATTTTTGGGATCCCCGGATCCGATGAAAAAGTGGCATTTGTCGGAACAGGCCCCGCAACGGACACAAATATCCATAAAGACTTTTACGGAACGAAACCGATCAAGCCGTTCCCTGAAACCTTTGGAAATTATTTCTTTCCAGTTTTCAGGAAGATTCCAGTCTTCATCGATGGGGTTCCACTGCCGTGCAAACGGAAGACCGACGGTCTCAAGACTTTTGGGATTTCCAGCATAAGAATAGATCCCCTTCTTAATCTCAACAGGGGTGTCCATCCATCCCGTGCGGGGAGGTCCATACGCTATGTGTGAAAACAATTCATCAGGTTTTGGAACATCTGACATTATTTACTCCTTTTCCTCGGGTTCTTCCGGCGTTTCCGGCGCCATCGTTTTTTCCACAGGAAGTCCTGCCTCTATCATTTTTTCCCTGAAATCATCTTCATAAGCTTCATAGGTATGAATCTTAACCGGATAATTCCACGGATTGACATGTCTTACAGCCCGGCTGTTGTTGGCCAGATTTCTTGTGGGACTCATAAAGATACCTCCCAAATGCATGAGTTTGCTGAACGGGAAATAGGCCAAAAGTATGCTGACAAAAAAGAGATGAACATAAAAAATGCTGCCAATCCCTTTGGTGATGTAAGGTTTAAGGGTTACGAGTCCCATGGTGAACGCTTTGACGCCGACAATATCCACTTTTGTAAAATACCGCATTAAAACACCGGTAAAGGCAATGCCAAAGATAAGAAAAAGGGGGAAATAGTCTGAACCCAAAGATATGTATTTTACCTGTGGAATCCATATCCTTCTCAAAAATAGAAAGGTTACCCCCACCAGCAGGGCCACCCCGGAGATCCTGAGTTCCGGCAGACCGATCTGAAGAAATCCGTCCAGTCTTGCCACCAAGTCCACACACGCCGGAACCGGTTCGGTAAAAAATCGCAGATGTCTGAACAGCACGGTAAAAAATGACCAGTGAAAAATCAGTGAAAAAAGCCACAACCACTTTTCCCACTGATAGGAAATTTTGGTCCCCTCTTTTAACTCGCATTTTGTGTTTCTGAATAAGGACCGTAAAAAAACAACCTCCAGTATCATTCGAACGATAACGCCGCCTGTGGTGGAGGGGTTGTCAATGTTGGCCGGTTTAATCCAGGGAAGTGATTTTTGTTGACCGCATGTTGTGGGAATTCTGAACGGCACGGGTGAGCGCGCCCAGTCTATAACGCGGTTAATAAATCCCAAGATAAAAATAGTTAACGCCAGATAAGGTATGATAACGCCGAAAAATACCTCGCCCCCCGGGAATTTAACACCTACATAAGCCAGCAGAAATAGAACAACGACTGCTATGAGGGAATACATGTAACTAATATTCATTATATCATTACCTCACTTGATGGCCCCATGACGACGAGATAGAATTTTTCCAAAATTATTTCGGGCTCTTTTAATAAAAGGACTCGAGCATGATTTTGAAAAAATCTAACTTATAGGTCGTTTGAAGCCCCCTTGCATATATTAATATTATCTAAATCCGGCTGTTCCGCCGGCATCTCACGTACCAACCCCGCGCGCTCAAAAGCCCTGAACGTCCTGTTTTTCATCTCGTTGGCTTTGAGTTCATAAATCTTTTCCCGGCAATTCACGTAAAGGTTAAATGCAATCAGACCGAGTTCATCAATCTTAGATTCAAACAACAACAGTTCGCTAAAAAGCTGCTCTTTAAAATCCTCTTTTTTTATATTGTCTCTGATGACATTTTTTAAAAAGAAGATAAAACTTGTGGCTTGGGAGGGGGAAAAGTTCTGAATCGCTCTGATTCTGATAATCGGATCAAGGAAGGATCGCATGGCTTCATGATTCGTTTCCTTAAGGAGTTCGTCAAATAATACCTCCAATCCTTGATAGATGGTTCGACCCACAGGGTTGGCAAAAGGATCTTTCTGGCTTTTAAGGAATTTTGCCGTATCGGATGGATACGTCTCAATGGTCGCGGCAAACCATTTTTTTACAATGGCGGTTTTTCTCTGTACCAGTAATGTATTCAGTCTCATATTCAGGACCGCTCCGAACTCCCAATTTTATCGCCGATCAGCAATCAAAACCAAAGAAGATCCACAATTTATTAATCGACGGTTCCAAATGGAAATAACCATCAGGATCATTACATTTAAGAGAAGTCCTATAGACATTTTATATATTCATGTCAAGGATAAATGAAAAAAAGATAAAGATTGGAGAGATTGATTTATAATCACTATTTCTGCCATCAAATCTGAAGGTGCAACCTTTTTTTTCATTGATGCACAGATTTTTGTGCATAGATAATTGGGTACCGGCTTCTTAAATGTCACTAAAGACCAAAATCGTTTGTTTTCGTCAACAAGGTATTACGATGAATGCCGAGTTTTTTGGCCGCTTTTGTTCTATTTCCATCCACGCTTTCCAGGATATCAGAAATATATTTTTTCTCAAAGATGTTCACAGCCTCTTTAAGGGGCATGTCCTTAATTTTCTTTTTACCGATATTATAGGCCGCACTATTTTCTAGATGGATGATCGGACCTTTAGTAATGGTAAACAATCTTTCCACCAAATTTTTGAGTTCTCGAACATTTCCAGGCCAATCATATTCGATTAACGTTTTAATCGCTTTATCAGCGATTTTTTTTGGTGGTTTACCGGTCTCAGTGGCGTTTAATTCCAAATAATGTTCCAGCAGCAAGGGGATATCATCCTTTCTCTCTCTCAAAGGCGGAAGCCATATCGGAAAAACATTCAACCGATAATAGAGATCTTCACGAAATTTACTGTTTAAAATCAGGTTGTTAATTTCTTTATTAGAAGCAGCGACAAACCTGACATCGATTTCGACAACCTTTGAACTACCAAGTCTTTCAAATTCCTTTTCCTGTATAATCCTCAAAAGTTTTGCCTGCATGTTGATATCAAGAAGATCGATGTCATCAAAAAAAACGGTTCCTGTATCGGCAAGCTCCAGCTTTCCGATACGGGTACTGCTTGCCCCGGTAAAGGCACCTCTGTTGTGTCCGAAGATTTTGCTCTCCATTAATGTCGCCGGTATGGCTGCACAATTTACAACCACAAACGGCTGATTCTTTCTATGGCTACGATTGTGTATGGCCCTGGCGACAAGTTCCTTTCCTGTTCCGCTTTCTCCTTGTATCAGTACGGTTCCGTCACTTTGAGCAATCGTAGAAATTAAATCAAATATTTTTCTCATTTTTTTGTTTTTACCCACCATTTTTTCAAATGGATGATACCGTTCCAGTTCGTTTCTGAGATACGTCACTTCTTTCACAAGGCTTTGCTTTTCTAAGGCTCGCCGAATTACCGTCAGGACGTCATCCACGGCAAACGGTTTAATGATGTATTCATAAGCCCCCAACTTAATCGCCTGCACTGCCGTTTGAATCTCATTGACAGCGGTCACCATGATAATTTCCGTATTCGGGTCCGTCTCTACGAGTTTTTCAAGGAGTTCAAGACCGTTAATGTCCGGCAAAAGGATGTCGAGGAGAATCAAATCTACCGAGTTTTTTTTAAAAATATCTATCGCTTCCTGGCCTGTTCCTGCAAGAAGCACATGGTAATCATCTTTTAACACCATATTAAATGACTGACGAACGCCATTTTCATCATCGACAACAAGAATCGTATCATTTTTGTTCATACCTAATCATCCCAATATTCTAAAAAAAGAGTAAAATAGATTTTCTCGAATCCGACCCAACAAAACAAATCGTCGATAAAAGTCGTGTATTATAAAAATACTTGATTTATATAGCAAACTCTATGCCAAACTCCAATCTTGAGTATTATATCTCAGTTAAGATGCATTATGACCACCCAGATAGATATGAACAAATCCATGTTTTACAGATGCAACCTGAACAAAAGAAATGTAAAAAATTATATCAACACAAAATTGCAGGCGCGTCAATTAAAGAGGTTTGAATACATTCATGCACAGAAAAATGTGCATTCATGCACAGAAAAATGTGCATGAATGATCCTCAGTCACCAAAATGAACAAGATTTACTAAATTATTTCAACTCAACAAAACATTCCGGCGGTTAGTCCTTTCGGATGGGAATGCCTTTGAAACAAGGATTGTCAACAACACTAATAAAATAATCTCACAAAAAAACGATCTTTATCTCAAATCCCCCTTTCATCTGAAGGTTTTGGCACGCTTTTTGAGAGAAGTAATACTGATTGATGGACATCAAATCTTCATTACCGATTTTTTGTAATGCATGACCGTAGTCTTAAATCCACCTGTTGCCTTCGTGTTACCCTTCCATCTGGATGTTATCAATTCTCTTTGAAGTCAAGACTTATTGTCACAGGAGAAATTTATGCAACTTTCAGGAGGTGTACCATGAATCTTAACTTAAGCTCTTTTCTGCAATGGCGGTTTAACATTTTAATGTGCAAGATTCTGGGATTAAAGGTAACTTTTTATTACATCAATATTCTGGGAAAACTCTATTTCTTTTTTAACAAAAGAGAAAAATATCAAATCAAAAGGGCTGTTAACAAGGTTTTTAGCGATCATAAACACCAATTTGACATCAGATCTTTGACCCAAAATGTATTTCGGGGAATAGTATTTCATTACTACGAAAAATTTGTTAATGCCTTTGCAGCCCCTGAAGCATTGAAAACCTTTTTTAAAATACACGTGGAAAGCGAAAGAATGACAGCACTGGAAAATGCGCTTGCCAAAGGAAACGGCGTTCTATTAATTACGGGTCATTATGGAGGACTCGAGTTTATCCCGGCTTTTTTAGGTGCTAACAACTATCCTGTAACCATTGTTGCCAGGTTCTCATCAGATAGCTTGCGGGAATTATGCTTTCAGCAGGCAGATAATTTTTCAGTAAAAGTTATTGATGGGGACCACACCCCCAATATCGCAAAGGCGATTTTTGCTGACCTTAGAGAAAATCGAATTGTAATTACCCAGTGTGATGAAATCGATGAATGGAGACCCTGTCGTCATAAAAAAATACATTTTTTGGGCCGACAGATCTATCTGGACAAAACCATCACCCTTTTATCCAATAGATGCGATGCTGCTATTGTTTTTGGTGTGATGCACAGAAATCAACAGCACCGATATAGATTTATTGTATCTTCATGGGAAGAAATGGCAAAACGTTTTCATCGGTCCAGGGATATGTCTATTGGAGCGGTAGTGTTGAAATTTATGGAACATTACATATACAAACATCCTGAAGGATGGTATCTATGGAAAAAATACCAGGCATTGGATTCCTTCGCTCCATCGGGTGTTGATGTTAAAGCACCGACATCGATTCCTGTGCTGGAACCGTCCACTGCTTAACTATCGCTAACGCAAAAATGTAAACGTTCATATCGCCTTTTAGAAAAATATATAATGATTCTGTTTATCGAGCCGATTTCAAAAAATACGGGGATGTATGTTCCTGCTTATCCTTTGCCGGTCATGGAAATCGCCAGCTATGTTAAATTTAACCTGCCGGACATAGAAATAAAGGTGATCTCCATACCCATGGAATATGGCTTGCCGCTTAGCAAAAAAGGAAAAGAACAAATAGAACAGGAATTCTTTAAAGATCTGACCAAAATTAAACCAAAGGGGATCGGTATTTCATGCACGGCGATTTCCCAAGCGGAAGAAGTGATTAATTTATGTAATCTCATCAAGTCCTTTGATCCGAAGATTTTCATATTCTTGGGAGGATACTTTGCGACCTTGTATTATGAAGAGATATTCTCCAGAACTTCCGCCGTGGATTTGATCGTGCGGGGAGAAGGTGAGGTGTCTGCTCTCAAGATCGTTGAACTTTTGAATAAAGACCAAAATTCGATAAATAACAACATCCCAAATCTGGCCTGGAAAACAGACGGAAAAATCCACTTAACCCAAAAAGGAAAACCTTTTGATCTCAGCAAAAAAGCGCCTCTAAACCCAGGCTTATTAAAGCATTCGGGCAGATACGATATTCTGCCATACGCTTTCAGTAGGGGATGTCCCTATAAATGTAATTTTTGTATGGAGGAGTCTATACGACCTTACAGGAGGGAAGTCCCAGACAATATCATCCATCTCGATCTGAAAAATTTATTAGATCAAACCAATGCCCATACACTACTTGTCAGCGATGCTCTTTTTAAGTCATTTGATGTCTTCCCATTACTTCGATCATTAAATTTAAAGGTTAATTTTGAAACCCGTTGCGATGTTCTTGATCCATCCATAATTTCCAGCATTTCAGATGTTTGTGGAATATTGGCCCTTGGGTTTGAATCGGCCAGCTATCGTACATTAAGGCGAATGAATAAGGTCAAAGACAGATCTCACTATAACAAATATATTTCAAATACCATGGCCATATTCAAAGAGGCCGTCAAAAATGAAGTTCCATTAATGGTTTTCATGATTGCCGGTTATCCGGGTGACACGGAACAAGATCTTAAAGAAAGTCTTATATTTGCTCAAAATTTATCTAAACACAAGGGGCCGGGGGGGCATGTCTTTAAAATTGGGGAATGCCGAGTTTACCCAAAGACAAAAATTTATGACCTCGCTCTTTCCCTCCCGGATGTTGTTTTTGATGATGATGGTGTTTTTGGACAGAACATTGTCAGACAGCCGTCTAAAAATTTTGACTTTAATACTGTTTTATCTTATATGAAAGAAATCTATAACTTATCCAATCCTACGTCAAAAATGAAGGACACTCTTTTAAACATTATGCCTTTTTTTCGACTACCTGCCCATGCATTAAAAGATGATATGATTCCTAACACCTGTTTCAGGAAAGAAGACAGACAGATATTCAGTATACAAAATGAAAGCCTTAACGCTTTCAGGCTATTGGCACCCAAATTAACAGACAAATATTCTAACTTAATGTCAGAACAACGAAGTGTGAGAGATTTGGTTTTTTAGTCATGGAAAAAGAAGTCAGCTGTTTAAACTCCAAAGCTATATTGGGATATGTAAAAGAACACAATAACGGCGACTATTATAGCCTTCTGAAGGACCTTGACCCTGAGATCGATGCCCTTAAAGACCCTGAACGATTTTTAATTGATCCCAACAACTGGATCTCCTGCACTGTAGCTTCCAAATTATATGAAAGGGCCAGAATGATTCTTAAGGATGAGATAGCTGCCTATAAGATCGCCAAATATGCTGTTGAAAAAACTAAGCTGGGTTATGCTCAGAGGATAATCGCAAAGGGGTTTTGGTCGTATAAAACAGGACTCGAACATGTTCAAAAGTTAAATGACAAATGGAACCGAAATAAGAGAGTTGAGCTGGTTGAAATCAAGAGAAACGGAGCCATTCTTAAATTACACTGGAACTCCCAGATGGATATATCAAAAGATTTGTGCCTGATGAACCAGGGAACCTACACTTTTCTGCCGCTCATATGGGGAGGGAGACCTCTGGAACTAAAAGAAAAATGTTGTTACTTTAACGACGCACCATATTGTGAGTATCATTTAAAATGGCCTTTGCGTAATAGGTTGTATGAAATTTTTTCAAGGTTTCACACATCAAAATCACTTTTAATAGACACCATAGCTGAAATGGAGGAAGACAAGAAACTCATTGAGGAAAAATACGAAGAGGTCAATCGTCTAAATTTAGAACTTAATTATAAAATCAAACAGCTTCTGGCCATACATGAGACGGGTAAAGCGATCCTTTCTGTGCTGAATCTGGAACAACTTTTAACCGTTATCATGAAAATTCTTTCAAACGTGTGCCAAATTCATCGTGCCATAATTATGCTCGTGAACGAAAACGAGGGCGTACTTGAGTATATCCACGGCACCGGTTTTGACGGCAAAGTTCCGGAAGCGGTAACAAATTACAAAGTATCGCTCAATCGCTTGAGCAACATTTTGGTCAGGGTAACCAACACCGGACAGTCGGAATATGTGCCTGAGGTAAAAAATTCAACTTTGAGAAAAGAAAACATTATGTTGACGTTAAGCAAGCCCACTTCGGCATATGTGGTTCCTCTAATCACCCGTTCCAAAGTGATCGGCGTCATCGCCACGGATGCAGTTGATGGAAAAGGTGTGCCCAAAGAAACCCGGGAAACTCTGGAAGTTTTCGCACCCCAGATCGCCATCGCCATAGAGAATGCAAGACTTTACAGAAAGCTTCAGGAACAGATGAAGGAACTCAAGCAATCACATGCGCTGTTGAGCCGGTCCCAAAAATTCTCCTTTCTAGGAAATCTGGCAGCAAGACTGGCCCATGAGATCAAGAATCCCATGACCGCCATTGGGACTTTCATCCAGATGATACCCCAGAAATACCATGACGAGGAATTCCGGGAAAACTTTCATAATATTGCCATGGAAGAGACAAGTCGAATAAACAACCTCATTACCGAACTGTTGGATCTGGTCAAGAAAAGAGAATCAAACTTCGAGCTGAATAACCTTCATGATCTCATTGATAAAATGATTCTCCTTATTTCGCCCCAGAGTAATTCAAAAAAAATTAAGGTATCCCGTCGATTCGATCCCAACATCGCACAGGTGTGGATGGACAGTGAAAAGATGAAGGAAGTAGTTCTGAATCTGCTCTCAAACGCAGTAGAATTTACTCCTGAAGGCGGTAAGATCGAGTTTGTTACAACACACTGTATTGAAAAAGGGAAACCAGCCACAATTTGTATTGAGATTAAAGATAACGGTCCCGGAATCCCACAATCGATGATTGACAATGTATTTGATCCCTATTTTACAACAAAACACAAAAGCAGTATGCATAACGGAACCGGTCTCGGCCTGTTTATCGCTTATCAGAACATGCAGGATCATAACGGGAACATAGAAGTAAAAAGCAAGATTAATGAAGGATCTGTATTTACGCTGACCCTCCCTGTCGATAACCCAAAATTATCATTACAAAAAGATTGATGGTAACTTCTTGGCTATTCGAAAACAAATCGTTTCAAGTAACGTTTGATTTTTCCCGAAAAAACCTCTTGGGCAACAGCTCGCAATGAAAATAGATAAAATCATCGTACACCTTGTAACTCTCCCTTTTTCTATTCAGTTCTCCCATGCATTGAGAAAAAGATCCTCAGTCAAAAACATCATCGTTGAAGTTGTCGCCGAAAAAGGCGCAATTAAAGGATACGGTGAAGGCGCCCCCAGATCTTTTGTAACCGGGGAATCACAACAAAGCTCGGCACAAAGTATACGTCGCTTTGTTAAACTGGATCATTTTCCATGGGATCTGGATGATGTCTCTCAGATCTGGGATTTTATCGACAGCCTAAAAAATGAAAAATCACAAAATGCTGCCACCTGCGCCCTGGAAACAGCCCTTCTCGATGCCTTGGGGAAAAATCATAAAAAGAACATCATAGACTATTTTTCAAAAGAGTTCATAACTGACAAAATTTATTACGGAGCCCCGCTACCGATCGCAGGTAAACAAAAAATTATTGAAATATGTCAGCTTATAAAGAAAATGAAAATTAAACGGCTGAAGTTAAAAATGGGAAAAGATTTATTCAAGAATAAAGAACTCCTCGAGGCTGTTCATCTTGTTTTTGGAGAAGATTATGATCTGAAGATTGATATCAACGGTGTGTGGAACCTCCCTCTGGCTTTAAAACACGAATACTTGATAAAAAAATATAGGGTCAAAGTTGTTGAACAGCCTATGGCTCCAGACTCTTCGGAGCTTGCCGATTTTGCAAAGCTTATGCAAAAAACCGGCGCAATCCTGATGGCCGATGAGTCTGCATGCTCTTTAAGTGATGTGGAAAAAATTTCAAGAAACGGCCATTATCAGATGATTAACGTTCGCCTATCCAAAAATGGAGGATTTAAAAATTCCTTGAAGATTATTGACCACTTAAGGCGCAACGGGACTTCTTTTCAGATCGGTTGCCATCTTGGCGAGTCTGGGATTCTTTCTGCAGCCGGCAGAATTTTATGCCTTCTCTGTAATGATGCAGTGTATTATGACGGTTCTTATGACGAATTCCTGCTCAAAGAAAATGTTACACTTGAAAATGTATCCTTTGGACTGGGTGGTAAAGCCGATCCCTTGAATGGCCCTGGTCTGGGTGTCGAAGTGAGCAGTCAAAATCTGGCGCGTTTATCCGAAGGTTCTCCCATCGTTATAGAAAGACAGAAACAATGAGCCCCCTCCATATGACTAAAAAAATCCGCGCAATTTCTTTCCTTAAAGACGCTTATCTACAAGTTTATTCAGCAAGTCTTTAAATATAACTCAAGTTTCGCACCCTTTAATTTTGCTCTCCCCTCTTGCCTGGAAGCCCTCAGGGCTGGAAGCGGAGGCGTAGGCTCTCTACGAACCGGAGGCTCAAGCCTTATCTAATGTCACTTGGACAGGGCTTATTCAAGTGAATTTCGATGGTATTGTTCACGGGATGTGTTCCCTCGTGTAACGATATTGTCGGAGTGGCTTCGTTATTTCATTGGCTTAACAGTGGGGGAGACCGCGGCTCCCGCATGTTTTTCGCGGGAGAACGCGGAGGGGGAAGGAATGCCCCCGCTGCTAAGTCAATGAAATAACTAGACACATAGACACCGGAGTGACACGGGGGAGTATACCCCGTGAACACGCATATTTCGATAATGACGGCCCATCGCCATATATTTTCAAAAAAGGCGCTATGAACCATAGCATCGCAGCGTGACCCAATATTTTAGGATATGTGACATCTCTGAAATCGTATAAACAACAGAGCAATATATCCTAAATATTGGGCACTGCGAAAAATTGTGATAGTTGAAAAACATATCGCCTTTTTTGAAAACACATGGCGATGATTATTCAGTGCTAATATGGGGTAAAAACACAACCATGTTATGAGTTTTTGTAAAAAGTTGGGTGTGATACTTGAGTTATACCTGAAGCAATCTATTTTGAAAAATCAACGTGTTACAAAGTTCATTATTAATCGCTAAATCGTCACATTTTTTTCAGATATTGTGTCAGAACGTGCGCAAAAAGCCGGGTACCCACATCCAGGGCCCTTTCATCAAGATCGAAATAAGGAGAATGGAGACCATGTTGAAAGCCTTTGCTTGGATCGTGGCAACCGATCCCCACCATTACCCCGCCCCATTTTTGGCAAAAGTAAGCAAAATCTTCAGCACCCATTCTTGGAAGTCCTCTATGGACATTATCGGCCCCCAGGATGTCGCTGGCGCAGGTCATGGTGTGTTCCACCAGTACGGGATTGTTGACCAGAACAGGATATCCCTCTGTAATGTTCAGAGTTGCTGAGATGTCGAATGACCTGGCGATACCTTCCACCATATCTTCAAGGCGCTTTATTATCTCTATACGAATATCCGGTTTCAGGGTTCGCAGGGTACCCTCCAACACCGCTTCCTCAGGTATGATATTTGACGCTGTTCCGGCTTGAAAACGTCCAATGCTAATCACTGCGTTTTCGAGGGGTGGAAGTGCGCGGCTGACAATCGACTGCAGTTGTGTAATAAGATACGCTCCTGCAACAATGGGATCTTTACAATGGTGCGGATGAGCACCATGCCCGCCCTTTCCTTTTAAACGGATGAAAAGACTGTCTGCAGCAGCATTACTGATCTCAGGTGCAAGTCTAATATGTCCCATCGGCAGTTCAGGATACATATGTCCGGCAAAAACAGCTTTTATCGGTTCGGCATCAAAAATACCTGATTGAAGCATAGCCTTGGCGCCGGCTCCCCCTTCTTCAGCAGGCTGAAATATAAATAAAATTTCACCGCAGCCGTTCTGAGGCCATCGGTTTTCAATCAACCATCGAATGACACCAAGCCCAATGGTCATATGCCCGTCATGTCCACAAGCATGCATAAATCCCTGATTCCGGGATTTGTAAGGAACGTCATTTTTTTCTTCCAGTGTCAGGGCATCCATATCCGCCCGGAATGCAACCATGGTCCCAGAATGTTTTGCACGCAGCTGCGCCACCACACCGGTTCCCCCTACACCCGTCTGAAAGGGGACCTTGAGGGCATCTAAAGTTTCACAAATTTTAGCTGCGGTTTTCACTTCCTTGTAAGCCGGTTCTGGGAACTGATGAAACCAACGACGCAACTCCACCAGCCATTTAAAAAAATCATCCGGTAATGTTCTATACATGTTATACCTCTTGCCACCAATTTTGATCACTTTTACAACATCTCTTCCAAAGTTTATTGAACATGCGACTTAACGCAAACTTGCCAAAAGTGCAAGAATGAATGAGATGAGTAAGTTGCATTAGCATGATTTTAATTGAGAAGATTTTCTCAGCCCATCAAATTGTATTTGCATTGCTGGAAGGTGGAGGAGTGAAACTCAATGGTTTCACTAAAAAAAGTCAAAATCGACGGCAAAGTAAAAAGCTTCAAATTCAAGGCGCGCAAGTTCCGAGGAATGAGGCGTACTTATCGTACGCCGCAGTGACGAGGAATGCAGCGTAACGCAGAAGTTGGACTTTTTACGAAGCCGTCAAATTTGAGCATTAAGGTTTATCATTTGCATACTTTCATGGTATAGGTTTGTATGCAATTTCATCGGGCAATATCAGAAACTAAATGAAATTATGAAATCTTTCGGAAAAACGCCGGATTTTATTGATCGGGTAATACATAGACTCTATGAAAAAAACCGTCATGATCGTATTTTTTCAAAAGACGTTACGAATTCTTCCACGACATCAGCCGTACTCTTTTTGCTCGGCATGCATTGTAAAGAAAAAGATTTTTCCAATGAGCCATGCTTGATTTTGAACAAACGCTCCTTAAAGGTGAAACAACCTGGAGACCTATGCTGTCCGGGAGGGAGTATATCGTCCCGCGTTGATGCCTTTTTATCAAAAATTTTATATTTGCCGGGTTCTCCTCTCACTCGTTGGCCGTATTGGCAGGTGTGGCACAAACAACGGCGTTACGAAGCTCAAAATATGGCCCTTTTGTTTGCCACGTGTTTGCGAGAGGGTTTAGAAGAAATGCGTTTGAACCCTCTGGGGGTTAAATTTTTAGGACCGCTTTCTCCTCAGAAGCTCGTCATGTTTCACAGGGTGATTTATCCAATGGTTTGCTGGATCAATCATCAACGGCAGTTTATCCCAAACTGGGAAGTAGAAAGAGTTGTTTATATTCCACTTCAAAATTTACTGAACCCTTCTCATTATGCTCGGTATAGGCTGCGGACTGAAACATCCCGCGGGGATGGAAAAAATCCAGACGTGACAGACTATCCTTGTTTTATCCAAAAGGACAAAGATAACAATGAGATACTCTGGGGTGCCACATTTCGCATCACCATGGTTTTTCTTGAAATTGTCTTTGGATTTAAGCCACCGGACATGGAATCGCTTCCGGTTGTCTTTGGGTCCCTGGATAAAAACTATCTCACCGGAAATGGGTGACTTCAATTTAATTCTCAGGAACACCCATACAGCGAAACAGGCTGAAAATTTTCTATTTAAAAAACAAATCGAAAAAAAATTCACTTTAAGTTCATCCAGAATACATATTACCGTTTCAGAATTATTTTATACATTTATCAGTATGAAAATTGATATTTTAAATCGTCTTTTATTGACAAATCCCATTGTCGGCACTATTCTTGTAGAAATTCTATTATAGATCGGATATATAGATTATTTTGAAAAAAGGAGAAAATAATGGTTGAAGTCACAGAAGTCGCTACAAAACAGATTGCTGAATATTTCGAAGGTAAAGAAGTTTCACCCATTCGAATTTTTTTGAATTCAGGGGGATGAGGCGGTCCATCACTTGCCATGGCTCTGGATGAGCCAAAAGCCACAGACGATGTCTTCAATATAGACGGTTTTCAATATATTGTCGATAAAGATTTCATGGAAAAGGCAAAACCTATAAAGGTGGATTTTTCTGAAATGGGTTTTAAACTCGATTGTGCCATAGATTTTGGGGCAGGATGTTCAGGCTGCGGAACAACAAGTACCTGCGGTTAAACATCCTAACCAATTCTGTTTCAAGGGCAACACATCATGTGTGTTGCCTTTTTTTATGATAGTTTCAAGAAATAATTCCAGAATTTTGCACGAGGCGAAGAATTATAAAGACTCCTATTAATTTTCATACCTGATTCCTGTTTTAAGTAGTGTCCATCCATAAATGAGGATTTTTGTTCAAGATCAAGGCATGAGAAAAAAATAACCACAGGCATATGTTTAATATTCCGAGGATTATTTTTTGAACATAACGCAGAGATTGAGCAAAAAGGTCATTTACGGATGGACATTAGGAAGCACAGGGAATACACAAATACTTACCGTTTTCTGTCTCAACCATTTTGGTCAACATGGTCATTTCACCGCAGGTTGCACAGGCTTCTGAACGTGCCAGCGTTGCATAAGGCGGTATAACACAGTCAACTTTTTCTGTGGAGAAGATATCGTCAAATGGTCTTTGGAGAAGGTCATTTGATTTCAGCATCTTGTGGCGCCGTTTATCTTTTTCCGATGCAGTGCCTGAAGAAATAGCTGCATCAAGTTGAAAAAATTCGTCTCTGGATTTTCCCTGATATTGATAATGTTTTTTACGTGAAAAGCGATAAGCCTTCTTGTTTTGGCGGTTCAAGATGGTATATACATTTTTTCCGTAGTCTTTTAAGATGAGGTTGCCCTTGCCGATCGAAGTCCCCAGAAGGATTTGTAATGCGTCAACCGCGCATGAGTCATTTTCACTGATGGCAACGACCTCTTCATCCCTTGATCGATTGAGTTTGAGATGATCCGTGGCCGCCCTTGCAACCATGTAACCATATATGAGCCCCGGACAGAGATGCCCGTGAAATTCAACGCATTTTTTTAGATCTTCCGGCATTTGGAATTCAATGTTTTTGCTCTCTTTCATGGAAAAACTCCTTTTATTAACGCAAAAATGGAACTGGTTAGAACATGCTCAACGGAATTATTAACCTTCTCTCTGACTTCTGGCTGATCTTTTCTTTTTCATTCCTTGTAGCATTAACCGGAGCCATGTCGCCAGGCCCCCTGCTAACCTATACCATTATTAAATCGGTCAAAACAAAGAGGCGAGGTTACCTGATGGGGCTTTGGATCATAACAGGCCATGCTATCCTCGAAATGGGTATTATCATTCTTTTGCTTCTCGGTTTTTCTTTTGTTTTGAAAAACATAACTGTTGTCCGCATTATTGGCGTTTCAGGAGGTCTCATACTTATACTTTTTGGAGCATCTATCATAAGGGATATTATTAATGGAAATATTTCTACCAACTTCCTGAATTCACGAAACGAACTCAACAAAGATCCCGGGCTGGCTGAAAATAAGGGTATCGAAAATCCTATCTTCGGTGGTATTATGGTTTCCATGTCAAACCCTTATTGGTGGGTCTGGTGGGCCACAATAGGATTTGCGTTTATGATTCAGTTTAATATATCTTTCAAAAAATGGCCAAAACTTATAGCATTTTTTTTGGGGCACGAAGCTGGAGATCTGATTTGGTATTTACTTGTTTCGACACTTGCATTCTTTGGTTTGAGGCATATGAATCGTAAAGCATATTACGGAATTCTAATGTTTTGTGCACTATTCATGGTTCTGTTCGGCATATACCTGGGTATCTCTCCTTTTCTAAAAAACACCATGTAGTTGGATAATTTAACCATATCTTCTCGATAAATCAATTCATTCAGCCTATTCAATTGGTTAAACGAAAATCACAAACTGTCAAATTCCGAGAAAAAAGGGTCTATGGAATCATCCCCGTTATCGGAGTTTTCCGAAGCATTGGCTTCGGCCCTCCTTTGACGTTCCTCTTCACGAACACGCAATTTGATGATCTCGATATGTTGTTTCGCCAGCTTCTCACCCCCCATTTTCAAATATAATTGAATGATTTTTTGAGTATGACTGTCACTTCTAAGTTTTTCGGGTACCCGATACATCAAACGCTTAAAAGTTCCTTGAAGCTCTTCCGGAATATTCAAGTTGTCTGCCATCGTCTCTCCTGGATATGGTCTAAATGAATTTTCCCGCTGCAATCAGGCGGGGCATCAAAATGAAATTAGATTTCGATAAAAATCCACATTATGAGCTTATTAAACATGACAATAGTTCATAGTTGGGAAATGTAAAGGGTTTTCACATATTTTTTCAACTCTTTTAGTCCAACTTCCAACTTTTATGTACGGAGGCATACCAGAATCTTTATGTTTAAAAAAAATTTGGGGATTGAATAAAACATGACATACATGTTAAAGTTTAGAAATAAAATTTTACACCCTTAATTTTCAACAACTCGGTACAAATTAACTGACTCAAAAAACATCATCCTTTACGAGAAAGAATCGAAATGATGCACAAACAAGAAATGAATCCTGAGCATTTATTAGAAATATCAGGTGGATACTGGAAAACATGTACGCTCCATGCCGCGGTTAAACTCGATATTTTTACCATCATCGGTAACAGTCGTCTGAAAAGCAAAGATGTATCGGATATACTGTATGGTAACCAAAGAAGCGTTGAGATGCTTCTGAATGCCCTCTCAGCCATGGAGTTACTGGAAAAAAAAGAAAACACCTATTCAAACACGCCCTTAAGCCTTTCGTTTCTTGTCAAAAACTCCACCCGGTATATCGGCCATATCATCATGCATCATTATCATCTGTTGGATTCCTGGAACAGGCTGGATGTTGCTGTTCGAACAGGCCAACCCGTAAGGGGTAGAGTCTCACATACCGACGAAGAAAGAAGGGAAAGCTTTCTCATGGGTATGTTTAATCTTGCGATGAATCTGGCACCGGTTCTGGTCCCGAAAATAGATCTTTCCAACCGGCATCATCTGCTCGATTTGGGGGGTGGCCCTGGAACTTATGCCATTCATTTCTGTTTGAACAACCCCCAGCTTAAAGCCACGGTTTATGATCTTCCAACCACACGGCCCTTTGCTGAAAAGACCATTGCCAAATTTAATTTGCAGGATCGAATCGATTTCAAGAATGGTGATTATCTCGAAGAAGATATTAAAGGAAGCTTTGATGTGGCCTGGCTGTCACATATTCTTCATGGAGAAAATTTCGAAAACAGCCGTAAAATCGTTCGAAAGGCCGTTTCCACCCTTGAACCCGGCGGTTTGATCATCATTCATGAGTTTATTTTAAACAATACCATGGACGGTCCGCTCTTTCCTGCTTTGTTTTCTTTAAACATGCTCTTGGGCACACCCGGCGGACAGGCCTATTCAGCAGAACAACTCATAACCATGCTCACCGATGCCGGCGTCAAGGATTTTCAACGTATTTATTTCGATTCTCCAAATGATTCTGGAATCTTAACAGGTATTGTCGGATAAAATAGCCTATCAGGTGGTGAAAAAAAAGGATCACAATTTATTTGAGGAGTCGGGGTGTTTTTCTTTTTTAGATCACTCCATGGATAATGCTTTTTTTCAAATCGTGTAAACTCGTAGTTAATGGATCGTAAAGAAAAAACAGAATTCAATATAAAAACAATGATTTCGTCTATAAAAAACCGATTTCTATTCAATAATATTTCGGTATGTGTCTGTTCTTTCTAACGATCCCTAAACCACTCAAACAGTACACGCTTTTTAAAAAAAGATTATCCATTCCGCTCTCCGACGCTTTGGCTCTGCGAACCGGAGGCTTATACACATTCATTTGTATTTACGATAAAAATATCCCGATCCCTCAATTATTTATTCGCGGTTTCTTTATGCGAAGTTGTTTGCTCATTATGTGGCACCGCCTTTACCTGTGTTGCGTATACATTTTCTTTTTTACTGATCTTCCATTTTTTGCCACTTTTGACCAAAAAGAGCTGGCCGTCAAAATTTATTGTACCCGATACCCTTACGGTTGCCCTGTTGCCTTCTTTTTTCGTTACAGTATATTTTAATTTTGATGTATCAATTTTGAAATCGTTATCGAATGCACACTGTTTTTTTACATAATTATTGGCCACATCTTCAACAGTGGCTTTTCCGCATGC